>Ga0075421_100005777_pt1 | contig 14990 bp, 17 predicted proteins | sample SoiMetdeltSBSDD5_FD_75292 | JGI IMG/M metagenome (GOLD analysis project Ga0075421, IMG submission 75292) | Bulk soil microbial communities from a Populus tree surrounding site in Tennessee, USA - Soil MetaG P. deltoides SBSDD5 | ecosystem: Environmental > Terrestrial > Soil > Tree plantation...
CAGGTACAGGTGCGGGAGCCACGGACGGCGTGACCCGTCGGAGCTCGCGGCGCGCACGAGATCGCCGGCCGACGCGCCCGGCTTCAGCACGTCGAGGCAGCGGTCGACGACCTCACGCCAGCGCGCCGCCTGGTCGTGGTGGCGCGCCTCGGGCCCGCCCACGACGAAGGTGCAGCCGAAGTCCGACGCGTACCCCTCGTAGTCGATACCGGTGTCGACCCAGATCACGTCGCCCGCGTCGAAGGGCCGACGGGTGGTCGGCGTCGGGAACACGACGTCGCCCGTGACCGAGTACGGGCCGTCGTCGATTCGGCTCGGCATCACCTGCCAGATCGGGTCGACCGTGTTGGCGGTCGCGCCCAGCTCGAAGATCCGACGCAGGAAGACACCCGACAGCTCGGTGCCGCGGACGCCGGGGACGACGCGGCCGTCGATGTCGAGCATCGCCCGCTCGTTGATGAATTGCGCGCGGCGAATGCATTCGAGCTCGTCGCTCGTCTTCACGATCTTGCACGTGCTCAAGATCGGCGTCGCGTCCGCGATCTCGCGCCCGTCTAGGGCGGCGTGCAGTGGCATCGTGTACTCGTCGAGCGCGACCGGCCCTGCAGGCAGCACGTCGAGCAGCTGTCTCGCGCCTTCCGGCCATTCGACGGGCAACGCCGGATGCACGTGCTCGGCCCCGAGCTCGGCCGGAACGCCGTCCGGGAAGGACGTGTAGAGCTGCGCCGGAGCGCCGTCGGCCGTCACGATCGCGACCATTCGCTGATGCGCGGCGCGTGCCGCGTCGGCGGCGGGCGCCCGCGCGCCGAGCGCATATGCGATGTTCTGCTGGCCGAGGAGGACCGCGGCGGCGAAGCCCTGCGCCTCGAGCGCGTTCGCCACCTTGCCGTGCCGCTCGCGCCGCATGCGGGCGAGGTCGAGGTCGCCGCTCACAACGGCAGCTTGTACGCCACGATCGCGTTGTCACCCAGGATGTGGTGCTGCGCGTCTTCGGGGAGCGGCGCGATCGCCTCGCGCAGCTCCTTCACGACCCCGGGATGGAACTCCGGGTGCGGATAATCCGAAGCCCACAGCACGCGCTCCGGACCGAGCCACTCGGCGCACGCGGCAAGGTTCCACTCCTCGGGCTCGAAGCCGGCCCAACACTGACGTCGGAAATACTCACTGGGCAGCAGGCTCAGCCACCGCTTCTCCAGGGGAAACGCCTTCACCTGCTCGTCCATCCGCTCGAGCTGAGTAGGCATCCAGCCACCTCCCGACTCGAGGAACAACAGCCGCAGGCGCGGGAACCGCTCGCACACGCCGCCCATGAGCAGCCGCCCGAGCGTGACGATCATGTCGACGGTGTTGCCCACGGCCTGCCCGAGCCCGGAGCCGCCGTGGAGCTCGTCCATGGCCATGTTCGTGACCATCATGTTCTCGCTCTCGGCCACGAGCCGGAACTTGCGGCACGCGCCCGGCGTATCGACGTGCACGCCGGGATGGAATGCGACGGGGATGTCGAGGTCCTGGCACGCGGCCCAGAACGCGTCGTACACGGAGTGATTGAGCGGGAGCTCGTCGACGTACGCCGACGGTCGCACGAACACACCTCGCAAGCCGAGCTCGTTGACGGCGCGGTCGGCTTCGGCCGCGGCGAGATCGGGCGCCTGGAGCGGCACGCCGGCCATCGCGAAGAGCCGTCTCGGATGCGCGGCGCAGTACTCGGCGACCCAGTCGTTGTAGGCGCGCTGGCAGTCGAGCACGAACTCGACATCATGGAATGCGTCGATCGGGTCGACGGGCCCGAAGAACAGCGCGGTGGACGGGTACAGCACGGCGACGTCGATGCCGTCGCGGTCCATGTCGGCGACTCGGGCGTCGGGGTCGTGACCGCCGGGCACGCGGAGGCTCTGGAGCATGTCGTGGAACTGCTTCGGGGTCATGCCGACGGCCGCGGCCATGGCGTCCTGCAGTTCGCGTCCGCCGCCTCGGATCGCACCGCCGGCGTAGTAGGTCTCGTACACGTCGTCTTCGACGACCTTGCGCGGGATCCAGTCGCCCCACCGGTCGCGGTCCATACGCGAAGCCCAGAGGTCATCGGGCTCCATCGTGTGGCCGTCGGCGTCGACGACCACGGCGTCTTCCGGCATGGCGGCTCCCTGACGTTTCCGTCAGCGTGCCACCGGTTTCGCTGCGACTCAACGGCAGGGACCGTTGGTGTGGGGTGACCGAGGGGAATCGAACCCCCGACCTCCGGGACCACAACCCGGCGCTCTCACCGACTGAGCTACGGCCACCATGAGCGCGCCCGAGAGCTCCGCGTGCGCGCCGACCGATGCTACCGGTACCTCCCTTCCGAGCACCCGTCCTTGTAGCGTCCTTCCGTGCTGCGTCGCGCCTGTTTCGCCCTCATGGTCGTCGCTTTCTCGGTCGGCAGCGCGCTCCTCGCGCTCGCGGGCCCGGCAGGAGCAGTGTCCGTCTCCACCGAGGCCGAGCTCAGGGCCGCGTTCGCCACGGCCACGCAGATCGACCTGCAAGCCGACATCGTGCTGACCGACTGCATCGGCGGTGGCGCAGTCGAACGGACCCTGCAGTGACCGATCCCGTGACTGTCGACGGACACGGACGCACGGTCCTGCAGACCTGCGCGGACAACGTGTTCCTCCAGGACGGCTCCGGTCTGTTCACTGCGCAGAACCTCACCATCACCGGCGGGCACGCGTCCGGCAACGGCGGCGGGATCTTTACGGCGGGCCCACTCGCATTGACGAACACGACGGTCGCCGGCAACCGGGCAAACGGAGCGGGCGGCGGAATCGGCTCCCAGGGGTTCATCACCCTGACGAACTCGACGGTCGACTCGAACGTCAGTAGTGGAGTCGGCGGAGGCATCTCGCTCGGCCCCGCGAGTCCGGGTATCACGGTCACCAACTCGACGGTGAGCAACAACGTCGGTGGTGGCATCGCAACCGTCCCGAACGCCACTGAGGTGTCAGTCACGGTCGTGAATTCGACGATTACGGGGAACACGAACGGTGGAGGAAGCCTCGGAAGCGGGATCTTCAGCGGAGGATCGACGACGCTCGTGTACACGACGGTTGCGCGCAACGTCGCGGGGAACTTCGGGAACATCGACACCGTCAGGTTGGAGAGCTTCGGATCGGTGATCGCCGAGAGTGGTGGCACGGGTAATTGCCTCGCCAAGACCACATCGCACGGTTACAACTTCAGCGACGACGATCTCTGCGGGTTCACGGACCCGACCGATCGCGAGAACGCGGGCGACCCGCAACTTGCGCCGCTCGCCGACAACGGTGGTCCCACGCGAACGCTCCTCCCGCAGGGCGGCAGCCCCTTGATCGACGTCATCCCGATCGGGTCGTGCGAAAGCAATGGCGCCGCTGGGATCACGACAGATCAGCGCGGCGTGAGCCGCCCGCAGGGCTCCGGGTGCGACATCGGCGCCATCGAAGTCGAAGCGTTCGCGCCGCCGGTGCCGACACCCGCGCCGCCACCACCAGCACCCGTGACGGCTATTCCCCGGTTCACGGGCTGAGCGCCGAAGCGAACCGACCAGAGTGAAGCGAGAACAGTGCGCCCGGAGGGATTCGAACCCCCGACCCGCGGATTAGAAGTCCGCTGCTCTATCCCCTGAGCTACGGGCGCCCGTCGTTGCGTATCGGGTGAATGCTACCGATCGCGTCCGCTTCCTTGCGCGACCAGTGCGACGATTCGGTCGATCGCGGCCGCGACGTCGACGTCCGTGACGACCTCGATCTGTCTCCCGCGGCCGACGTCCTCGTGCACGCGCCCGTAGGCATCAACGGTGAGCGCGCGACGTGTGACGTCGACGACCGGCTCACCCACGAGCGCGAGGAACGCCAGTGGGTCGTGGAAGCGCACGACCGCCTCGTCCTCGGGGACACCGGCGGCGCGCTGTAGTGCGACCCAGTCCGCGAACATCGGGCCGAGCACGGGCGCGGCGTCGACCAACTGGCGGAGGTCGTCCTCGGACGGCCGCATGCGTACCGTGACGTCGAGGGGGCAGAGCACGACGCCCGGCGCGTGCTCGAGCACGAGGCGGGCACCCGCCGGCTCCGTACCGAAGTTGTGCTCGATCTCACGCACGGCGCCGCGGTGGCGAACCGCCCGCAGCGATCCACCCATGACGCCGACACGGGGCGGCAGCACCCCGGCCGCGAGGAGCCGGGCGACGTTCGTGAGCGGCCCGATGGCAAGGAGCGCCTCCGGGTCGGTCGCGCCGAACTGCGCGGCCGCCAGCCTGTCGCCCGAGATGACGGGCGCGTCGACGAGCGTGCGTGCGATACCGGCTCGCCACTCGGTATCGCCGTCGACCGTGCTCACGCCGGCGATCTCGACGTCGGGACGGGCCGCTGCGCAGAGCAGCGCGACCGCGTCGTCGGGGTCCGTGCCGACGTCAGTGTCGATCCACAGCCGCACGGAGCGCCTCCTCGAGTGTCGGGTGCGCGAACCGGTAATCGCTCTCCTCGAGCTGCTTCGGTACGACGCGCTGGCCCTCGACGAGCAGGTGCTGTACGAGCTCGCTGCCGTACCGCGCTCGCAGCGGCAGCAGCGGCGTCGGAATCACGGTCGGCCGCCGAACTACGCGGCCAAGGGTCTTCGTGAACTCGGCGTTCGTGACCGGAGCAGGGCCAGTCAGGTTCACGGGGCCGGCGACGCGGTCCTGGGTGAGCGCGTGCACGATGGCGCCGACCTCGTCGTCGATCGAGATCCAGCTCATGTACTGGCGTCCCGACGCGATACGGCCTCCGAGCCCGAGCCGGAACGGCAACAGCATCCGCGCCAGCACGCCGCCTTCGCGTCCGAGCACGATGCCGCTGCGGACCCGTGCGACGCGGATACCTGCATCGGCTGCGGGTGTCGTCGCGGCTTCCCATTGCACACAGACGCCGGCGACGAAGTCGTCTCCCGGCGAGCTCTGCTCGTCGAGTGGCTCGTCCCCGCGGTTGCCGTAGTACCCGATCGCCGACGCCGAGACGAGCACCGATGGCGGACGAGTGAGGCCGGCGATGGTGCGCGCGAGAAGGCTGGTGCCCTTCGTGCGCGACTCGAGGATCAGGCGCTTGCGCGCGTCGGTCCACCGTTCGTCGCCGATGCCGGCGCCGGCGAGATGGATGACGCCGCCGATGCCATCGAGCCCGGCGGCGTCGATCGTGCCCGCCTCGGGGTCCCAGCTGAGCTCGTCGTCACCGGCGGGCCGGCGCCGAACCAGGCGAACCGGGCGATGACCCGCGCGGGTGAGCGCGGGCAGGAGTGCCGACCCGATGAAACCGTGCGACCCGGTGACCGCGACGTCCACGCCGATAGCATGGACGCTTCCAGCGCCCCTAGCTCAACTGGATAGAGCAGCGGACTCTTAATCCGCGGGTTCAGGGTTCGAGTCCCTGGGGGCGTACCAACACCAGCCCCTCACGCAGTGAGCGCCAGTCGCCAGTAGGTGCGACCCCAACCCTCCAGCTTCTCCGCGCGCTGCCACTCGGGCATCGCGTCATCAAAGCTGACGTCGAAGCGCCGCCCGTACTTCTCCTCCTCTCCGGTGAAGCGCTCCCGGACTGCGTAGCCACCTTTGTCGAGCGAGAACGGCTTCTTCAGCACACCGAGGTGGTCGTACGGGCCGGGCGCGTCGGCGTTGAAATACGCGGGTAGCACGAAGTTGCTCACCGGCACGCGCTTGCCTCCCGCCAAGATCTTGTACGAACGCTCCTGGACGGGATCACACACTTCGCGAGCCCATAGGTAACGGTCCCAATCGAAGCAGTACTCATTGGCCCGAGGATCGGTGAACATCTCGAGGGCCTCGTGCGACGCCGTGACCGAGATCGGATCCCCGCCCGTCGTCCAGTCGCTGCCGTGTGTGATCGACGGTGCCGCGAACACGTGCGCGTACGGATCGCCATCGTCGTCCACGATGTGCCATCCGTAGTCGGTCGCCTCGTCGGCGCTGTCGAAGAAGTGGATCTTGTCGCCGCGTCCCCCGACTCTGAATTGCGCTTCGGTGACGCCCCACGCGGGTGCGAGATCACGTTGGACCTGAATCGTCAGGGCTTCGGCGATCGCCTCCAGCACCCCCGGCGCAGGCGGGTGCTCGCGTGTGTGATCGACCAGCGCGATGGTGCGAATGCACGGATCGTACGCTCTTGTCCGCCGCCGCTAATGGATCGGTAAGCGCCCATACACTGCCGGACCGCATGACGTTCCTCGAGTGGCGCGACCGCTGGTTCGATCCGGAGCGACGGACGCGATGGCGGCTCGGTGCCCGCCGGCACTGGGTGTTTCTCGCGGTGTTGGGCGCCGGCGTCGGCTTGCGGGTCGTGACCCAGATCGCGTATCGGCCCGCGCTGCTCTACATCGACTCGTACCGGTACCTCGGGAACCTGCACGACCTCGACCCCGGAAAGACCTCGCAACCGCTGGGGTACGTCGTTCTCCTCCTGCGCCCGGTTCTCTCGGTGGGCAACCTCGCGGTCGTCGCCGCGGTCCAGCACATCATCGGTTTGGGAATGGGCGTTGCGATCTACGCCCTGCTGATCCGGTTGGGCGTGCGGCGGTGGATCGCCGTACTCGCCGCCGTGCCCGTCCTGCTCGACGCGTATCAGCTGCAGATCGAGCACAACATCCTGTCCGAGACGCTGTTCCAGGCGATCATTCTCGGCGCGGTCGTGCTGTTGCTTTGGAGGCATCCACCTTCGCTTCCGGTCCTCGCGATCGGCGGAGTGCTGTTCGGTCTCGCCGCGACGGTGCGGGCGGTCGGGATCGCTCTCGTCATCCCGGCCGTGCTTTTCGCGCTCGTTGCCGGCGCCGGCGGATGGCAACGCCTCATCCGAGCTACGACGATCGGACTGGCGTTCCTGCTCGTGATCGCGTCCTACGGCGGCTATTACTGGATCAAGGACGGGAAGGTATCGATCAGCCGCGGCGATGCCTATTTGATCTACGGCCGTGCCGCGACTTTCGTCGACTGCCGTGGCCTCGACCTCCCCGAATACGAACGGGTGTTGTGTCCGCAGGAGCCCCTCGGGCAGCGGCTGGGCCCGAACGAGTACGCCCACCACAGCCCGTACCCCGGGCGGGTCGTGGTGCCCCCCGGCAAGAGCCGTGACGATGTGCTCCGGGACTTCGGGCGGCGCGTGATCCGTCACCAACCGCTCGACTACGCGGAGGCGGTCGCGACCGACTTCTCGAAGCTGTTCTCGTTTCGGCGCAAGACGTATTCCGGTGACGTGGCGCTCGAGAGGTGGCAGTTTCAACGGGAGTATCCGACACACCAGCTCGACCCGGGGTCGGCAACCCGGACATACGGCGGTGGTGAACCACGCGTGATCGAGCCTCTCGCCGCGTTTCTCCGCGGCTATCAGCTCAGTGTGGGTTATGTTCCCCCAACTTTTCTCGGCATCGCGTTCGTTGGCGGGCTTGTGGCCGCAGCCGGCGTCGGCCGGGCTCGCCGATCGGGATTGCGCGCCGCATGCTTGCTCCCGACCCTCTCCGGGCTGAGCGTGTTACTGGCGGCAGACCTGTTCCACTTCTCCTGGCGCTACCAGCTCCCGGCGCTCGTTCTCGCTCCGCTCGGCGGAGCACTGGCGCTCACTGCGCTGACCGGCTGGAGAAGCCCGTCCGGCCAGAAACCGCCCCCGTTGTCGGCTACGACGGACGCACCCGGTTCTCCGTCTTCCGCCAGTTGACGAGGGGGAGCAGAGCTTCGCGGTCGACGCGGTGCTTGTACCGCTCCGCGACGTCGAACATCGAAGAGATGAGCGTCTCGGACAAGCTGTGCGGCGTCAGACCGAGCCCGACCAGGCCGCTGTGCACGACGTTGTAATAGTGCGTCTCCGCCTCAACGCGCGGATTCTCGATGTTCTCGATGCTGACCTCGCCCGGGTAGGACGTGGCGACGACCTTGGCGATGTCGGTGACCGTCATGCTCTCCGTCATCTGGTTGAAGACCCGAAACTCGCCGCGCTCGGGCGGTTGTTCGGACGTGAGGCGAAGGCATTCGACCGTGTCGCGTATGTCGATGATGCCGCGCGTCTGCCCGCCCTCGCCGTAGATCGTGAGTGCTTCGCCGAGCACCGACTGCACGACGAAGCGGTTCAGGACGGTTCCGAAGATCGCGTCGTAGTCGAACCGGGTTGCGAGTCTGTCGTCGAGCTCGGTCTGTGGTGTCTGCTGTCCGTAGACGACACCCTGATTCAGGTCGGTCGCGCGTAATCCCCAGACACGGCATGCGAACTCGATGTTGTGGCTGTCGTGGACCTTGGTCAGGTGGTAGAAGGACCCCGGCCGCTTCGGATAGAGGACTCGATCCGTGCGGCCCTTGTGCGTGACGTCGAGCCAGCCCTCCTCGATGTCGATGTTGGGCGTGCCGTACTCACCCATGGTCCCGAGCTTGACGAGGTGGATGTCGGGATCGATCTCCTTGATCGCGTAGAGCACGTTCAGGGTCCCGATCACGTTGTTGTAATGCGTGTAGACCGCGTGCTCGCGGTCGATCATCGAGTAGGGCGCAGCGCGCTGTTCCGCGAAATGGATGATCGTGTCGGGACGGAACTGCTCGATCATCTCGAATGTCTTGTGCGCGTCTGTGAGATCGACGGCGAAGACGTCGATCTCTCGACCCGTGAGCTCGCGCCAGACTCTCGTTCGGGTATGGAGCGGCTCGATGGGAACGAGACTTTCCACTCCCATCTCGTAGTCGTACTGGCGACGAACGAAGTTGTCGCCGGTGGCCACGTCGTGACCACGGTCTGAGAGATGCAGGGCCGTCGGCCACCCGAGGTAGCCGTCGCCGCCCAGGATCAAGATCCGCACGCCGGGTTCTCCTCCGCCTTTCACCGTTGCGCTATGGGTCTTGCGGTGGGCTGGTCCGCCGGCCCCTTCGGGAGCAATTCATTTTTAGCATGCGGGGTCGCGCGCACGGCATCGCGTCGGCGCGGCCTTCCGTCATTCTTGACCGTGCCAGTCGGGAATCGTGGACGCGCGCCTCGTCCTACGTCGCTCTCGAAACCAGGTGCCGACGAGCACTCTTGCGTAGCGAAAGCCATAGAAGATCCACAATCCCTTCTTCGTCTTGCCATGCCGGCGTTTTCGCATCGTCATCGGAATTTCAACGTATCGATACCCTTTGCCGAGCGTTTCCATGAGCAGCTCGGAGGTCTGGTACTGAGGCTGGCGGAGCGTGACTGCCTCCGTGACCTCAGCGGTCATGGCTCGCAATCCTGATGACGTGTCCGTGATGCGCTGGCCGGTGAGGAAGGTCGCAAGACGCGCGAAGAAGCGTGAGCCGAGCCGGCGAATCGGATCGGTTGTCTCCTGACGGCCGAGCCATCGTGAACCGACGGAGAAGTCGGCCTCGCCGGCCACGACTGGTCTCAGGACGGGCTCGATCTCACTCCCCACGTACTGTCCGTCGGCATCGGTCGTGACGATGAAGCGCGCGCCGACGCCGCGGGCGAGTGCGTAGCCGACACGGAGGGCGGCACCGTGGCCGCGATTGCTCGGGAATACGCACACGTACGCGCCGTGGTCAACGGCCACGGAGGCGGTGCGGTCGGTATCGCCGTCGACCACGACGATGCAGTTCACCGGCAAACCGCAGGCCTCGGCGGGCACCTCGTCGAGCACCCAGCCGATCGACGCCTCTTCCTGGTACGCGGCGATGACGACGACGACCGGTGTGAGCTCGAGGTCGCCGTAGCGGGCATGGAAAGCGCCGATGACGGCCTCGTCGGCTTCGTCGGGGTAGGGCGGCAGCAATCGCGTTTTCTTCCGGCTTGCGGTACTCAGTCGGTCGCCGCCTCGTTCGACATCTCGGACCGCCCCGTGTCGAGGCGGCCCGCAAGGTAACCGAGCCGAAAAAGGCTGTCAGGTCGGGGCAATCAGCCGTGATTTCGCTGGTGCTCCGTACACTGCCGGGCGTGTCTCTGCCGGACCCTCTGGCTTCGTTCCGCCTCGACGGCCGCGTCGCGATCGTGACCGGCGCCAGCTCAGGGCTCGGAGCACGGTTCGCGCGCGTGCTCGACGCCGCGGGCGCGCGCGTGGTGCTCGCGGCTCGCCGTCGCGAACGCCTCGAGGCGCTCGCCGCCGAGCTCAGCGAGGCGCTGCCGGTTGCGTGCGATCTGTCCGACCCGGATGCGCCGAGCGCCTTGGTCGACGCGACGCTCGGGCACTTCGGCAGCATCGACGTGCTCGTGAACAACGCCGGTGTCGACGCCATGGTGCCCGCGCTCGAGGAGCCGCCCGACACCTTCCGTGGCGTCCTCGAGGTGAACCTCGTTGCACCGTTCGCGCTCGCGCAGCTCTCGGCGCGTTCCATGGTGCACTCCGGTTCGGGCGGGACGATCGTGAACATCGCGTCGCTCTGGGGTGTCGTCGGGGTCGGCCAGATCCCGATGGCGAGCTACGCCGCGTCCAAAGGGGGGCTCGTGAACCTCACCCGCGAGCTCGCCGCGCAGTGGGCGCGAAAGGGCGTCCGCGTGAACGCGCTCGCACCGGGCTGGTTCTCCACGGAGATGACCGAAGGTCGCATGTTCGGGGACGAGCGCTCGGAGCGATGGATCCGCAGCCGTACTCCGATGGGCCGGGGCGGCGAAGAGCACGAGCTCGACGGGGCGCTCCTCTTCCTCGCCGGTGAGGCGAGCAGCTTCGTGACCGGTCAGGTGCTGTGCGTCGACGGAGGATGGACGGCAGTTTGAGGTCGAGTTCCCGATGCGCTCACTCGTTCTGGAGCTCGTGGAGGTCGACGAGCACCTCGGCCGGGTGCACGGGAATGTCGGAGACCTCGTACGCCTTCCGGATGACACCTTCGGGATCGATCAGGTAGCTGAACCGCTTGGAGAAACTGACCTTCTCGGTGCCCGGTTCGCGCGTCTGGTAGGCCACCCCGACCTGCTCGTCGTAGTCGGAGAGGAGCCGGAACGGGAAGTCGTGCTTCTCGCGGAACGCCTTGTTGGCCTCCGGCGCGTCGAAGCTGATTCCCAGAATCTCGCAGTTCATGCTCTCGTAGTCGGCGGCCTGGTCACGCAGACCTTTTCCCTCGATCGTTCAACCGGGGGTGTCGGCCATCGGGTACCACCACAGCAGCACCCACCGGCCGCGCTGATCCGAGAGCGTGACAGGGTTGCCGTCCTGGTCCGGGACCGTGAAGTCCGGGGCCTCGGTGCCGGGCTGGAGCATGCCTAGACGGTGGCCTTCTCGAGGACGTGCACCGCGCACGCGGACCCGAGCCCGATCACGTGGGTCAGGCCGACCGTGGCGCCGTCGATCTGGCGGTCGCCCGCCTCGCCGCGCAGGTGGGTTGCAACCTCGTAGAGGTTCGCCACGCCGGTCGCGCCGAGGGGGTGCCCCTTGGAGATGAGCCCGCCGGACACGTTGACGGGAGTCTCGCCGTCGCGCCACGGCCCGCGCTCTTCGATGAACTTGCCCGCTTCGCCGGACTTGCACAGACCGAGGTTGTCGTAGTGGATGAGCTCGGCCGTGGCGAAGCAGTCGTGCAGCTCGACCAGGTCGAGGTCGGACGGATCGATCCCGGCCGTCTCGTACGCCTGGTTGGCGGCGTCGCGAGTGAGCGTGTTGACGTCCGGCTGGACCTGATCCGTCTCGGTCCACGGATCGGAGGTCATCACCGATGCCGAGATCTTCACCGCGCGCTTTCGCTGCTCGTCGGAAAGCGACTCCAGCCTCTCCTCCGACACGAGCACGAGCGCGGCGCCGCCGTCACCGGTCGGGCAGCACATGAGCAGCGTGTTCGGGTACGCCATCATCTCTGCGCCCATGACCTCGTCGAGCGAGAACTGCTTCTGGTACTGCGCGAGCGGGTTCAGCGTGGAGTGGGCGTGGTTCTTCTCGGCGACCTTGGCGAACTGCTCGAACCCGACGCCGCCGTGCTCGTTCGCGTACTCCATGCCTGCCTGAGCGAACACGCCGGGCATGAGGGTGGTGCCGACCCGACCCTCGACGCTCATCACAGACCCGTAGCGGCCGGAAGGCTCGAAGACCTTCTTGTCAGAGCGGGGCGCGCTGCCGAGGAGGCCGGCCTTGCCCATCTTCTCGAGCCCGACGGCGATGCCCATATCGGCTTCGCCGGACTTGATTGCCATGTACACGCAGCGAACCGCCGTTGCCCCCGTCGCACACGCGTTGGCCACGTTGTAGACGGGGACGCCGCTCTGGCCGACCTGCTTCTGGATCCGCTGACCGACGCCGGTGCTCGCCTCCATGAGGTTCCCGGCACCCATGACGTCCATATCGGCCATCGTCACGCCGCCGTCGTCGAGGGCGGCGAGCGCCGCCTCGGCGCCGAGGTCGATGAGGTCCTTGTCGGGGTAGCGCATGAACTTCGTCATCGACGCGCCCAGGATCCAGACGTCGCGCTCAGCCATCGCTTACTCCCTTCACGTCGGCTCGTAGCCGAACTGGATCGCCTCGGTGCCTTCGTCGTCGACCCCGGCGACCGTGGTGGTCAGGCCGACCTTCATGCCGAACTGCACGCGATCAGGGTCGGGCTCGACGTTCAGCAGGTTCGCCTTCACCACCCCACCGCCGGCGAGGTCGACGATCGCCGACACGTACGGAGTCGGCACCCCCGGCGCGGCACGGTGCACGATCGTGAAGCTGCGCACGGTGCCGTCGTCGGCCAGACGCTGCCTCGAGAACGAGCGGCCGCTGCACTTGGCGCACGCGTTGCGCCGGTCGAAGTACAGCGCACCGCAGTTGTCGCACCGGTTGGCGACCAGATACGGCGCGCCGTCGTCGACGACCAGGTAATCGACGATCGGAACCTGCTTCCCCATTCCCCCTCCTTGCCTTTCCGCACGCTACCGCAGCCGCGTCGTGGGAGACTCAGGAGCGAGCGAGCGTGGCGGAACTGGCATACGCGCCGGCCTTAGGAGCCGGTGCCCTTCGGGGCTTGGGGGTTCGAGTCCCTCCGCTCGCACTCCCGCTCGTGCGCGACCTCAGTGCTGCGGGGCGTCGTGGAGGCCGATGCAGAATTCGTTGCCCTCGGGATCGCGGAATGTGGCCCATGTGACGCCGTACTCGTCGTAGCGGCCGACGAGCTCGGCGCCGAGCCCGAGAACCCGTTCCGCCTCCGCCTCGAGATCGGGCGCGCCCAGGTCGACGTGCATGCGGTTCTTGGCTGTCTTGCCCTCGGGAACCTTGATGAACATGAGCCCGGGCCCGACCGACCCGTCGCCGCTGAGAATCGCGACGAACTCGTTGGGGGTCGTGACGGAGTAGCCGGTCAGGTCGGCCCAGAACCGGGCCAGAGCCTGCGGGTCGGCGGCGTCGAAGGTGATGCTGTGGAGATGCAGCGCCATCGCGGCACGCTAGCGGCAACTACCCTGGCGCCGTCGCAGGCTCCGGCTCTGCGTCGACGGTCGGCAAAGCCGCCCTCGCCGCGGCGAACGCGCGCGCTCTACCTCTTCTTCTTGTTCTTGTTCTTCTTCCGCCGGCCGAAGAGGCGCTTCTTGCGGCCCTTCTTGTCGAACTCGGAGAGGACGTCGGGCGCGGCCATGTTCACGATGTCCTCGGCCTCGTCGAGCAGCTTCGACACGTCCTCGCCTTGGGGCTCGGGCCGGGCCTCGGGCCGCTTGGACGTCGCGCCGAAGCTGCCGTACTGCCACCCTGCGTCCCAGCGGCGTTTCTCGAACGCGGGGCAGTCGTCCGGGCAGCGCCACGGCGCCTCGGGGGCCAGGTCGAGCCGGCACTTCTGCACCGTCTCGCCACCCGGATAGGTGCGGCTCTCGTAGTGACGGCAGTCCGTGCGCATCGGCATGCCCCCAAATGTACCGGAGCAACCGTCGGATTCACCGCGCTCACAGCACGTTCTCAGGACAGCCAGTCGGGCGCGCCGGAGAGGAGGTAGCGGCTCACGGCGAGGCAACGTTCGAGCACGTCGCACGAGACGGCATCGCCGTCGCGGATGTTCAGCAACGACACCTGCTGGTGGCCGATGATGCGCAGCGACCGTTCGGGCGCGTCCGTCGCGGCCGGGATCGAGTCGATGGCGGACACCTCGAGCGGCAGCTCCGGTCCTCCGACGCCCGCGAGCTCGGTCGCGAGCACGAGCAGGTCGGGGCCGTGCGGCAGCGGCGGCAGCGCCCACGTGAACGTCATCGGGAAATGGAAGTCGTCGGGCGGGTCGTCGCTCTCGGGGCGGCCCATGACCGCGTCCTCGAAGCCGAGCAACACCCGCGGATCGATCTCCAGTGACAGGTACAGGTCGACGGGCCCCTCGCAACCCTCCTCGGGGTGCATGTCGACCTCCCACGTCTGGCGCAGCGAGTAGCTCTCGACGAAGTGCCGCTCGTCGTGCACGTGGAAGCCGTGCTCGACGGCGTGGTCCTTGAGGTCGGCCACGAACCCGGGGACGTCGATGACGGCCATCCCGGCCTACCTGCCCTCCGTCTCCTGGATGACTCGCAGCCCCTGCGCGAGCGTGCCGAACGCTCGTGCCCGGTGGGAAAGGGCGTGCTTCTCCTGCTCGCTCATCTCCGCGAAGGTACGACCGTCGCCCTCGATAGGCACGAACACCGGGTCGTAGCCGAAGCCACCTTCGCCGCGGGCGCCGGCGGCGATGGTTCCCTCCACTTCGCCCAAGGCCGCGACCTCGAGCCCGTCGGGCCACCGGGCGACGGCCACGGTCGCGAAGCGCGCTGTGCGCTGCTCGGGCGGAAGCGTGCCCAGATCGTCGAGCAGCTTCGCGACGTTGTCCGCGTACGTGGCGTCGTCGCCGGCGTAGCGGGCTGTGTGCACACCGGGCGCGCCACCGAGTGCGTCGACATTGAGCCCGGTGTCGTCAGCGATGGCGGGAAGGTCCGTGGCGGCACACAGCGCGACGGCCTTGATGCGCGCGTTGTCCTCGAGGGTGTCGCCGACTTCGTCGACGTGAGGAACGTCCGCCGGGCGCCCGACGAGATCGATGGAGGGAGCGGCCTGCGCGAGGAGCGTAACGATCTCGCGGGCTTTGTCGG
>Ga0075421_100005779_pt1 | contig 14989 bp, 7 predicted proteins | sample SoiMetdeltSBSDD5_FD_75292 | JGI IMG/M metagenome (GOLD analysis project Ga0075421, IMG submission 75292) | Bulk soil microbial communities from a Populus tree surrounding site in Tennessee, USA - Soil MetaG P. deltoides SBSDD5 | ecosystem: Environmental > Terrestrial > Soil > Tree plantation...
CCGGAGCATGCACGCGACCTCATGCTGGCGCAACAGGGCGAGGCGCGCACCAAGCGAAGAGCCCGCGGCGAAGCGACAGACGATTTGAGAGTGGTCGCGGTGCCGGTGCAGTTGCGCTGGCGTGGCGTGGAGGAGGGCATGCCCGCGGGTGCTGCGAAGCGCGGGCTTTTCGGCGACGTCGTGCTCGCAGGCGTCGAAGTCGTCACCGGTGTCACGACTGACAAAGCAGCGGATTACGCAGCGTCGAAAGTCGTCGAGCTGGTCGACTCGCAGGTCGTGCCGGGCGTATACGCCCTGCGGCCCGATTTGCTGTTGAAGCTGAAGGGCAGCAGCGAGCCCCTCGACGACGTGCCATCAGCGCCGGAGGGTGCTCCGCTCCTCGTGTTCATACACGGTACCTTCTCCGAGACGCATGGCACCTTCAGCAAGCTCTGGACCGAGCACCCTCACAGGGTGCGCGCGCTTTTCGAGTACTACGACGGCCGCGTTTACGCGCTCGAGCATCCGACGCTCGGCGCGAGCCCGATCGCGAACGCGCTGACGCTCGCACAGGCGCTGCCGTCGGGCGCGCGGTTGCACCTCGTGACGCATTCACGTGGCGGTCTCGTGGGTGAAGTGCTCGCGCGCGTTTGCGCGAATCCCCGGTTCACCGGCGAGGACTTCAGTGATTTCGAAAAACCCGAATACGAGTCACAGCTTGCCGATCTGAAAAAACTCGGCGCGATCATCGCGAAGCGCGGGATCCGTGTGGATCGGTTCGTGCGCGTAGGCTGTCCGTCGCGGGGAACGCTGCTCGCGTCGAAGCGCCTCGATGCCTATCTCTCCGTATTCAAGTGGACGCTCGAGCTCGCGAACATTCCCATCGCGCCCGAGCTCCTCGAATTTCTCGGGCACGTCGCGCAGCGGCGTGCCGATCCGAAGCTCATTCCGGGATTGGCCGCGCAGATCCCCGACAGCCCTCTCGTGCAATGGCTGCACTCGGTGGACGATGCCGTTCCCGGCGAGCTCCGGGTGATCTCTGGAGACACCCAGGGCGATTCGGTCACGTCGTGGCTCAAGACGCTGATGGCTGATGCCTTCTACTGGACGGACAACGACCTCGTCGTTCAGACGCGCTCGATGTACGGCGGGGCACCGCGGGAGGCCGGCGCGATGTTCCTTTACGATCGCGGCGGCAAGGTCTCGCATTTCAATTACTTCGGCAACGAGCGTACTGCCGAAGCGGTCGTAAATGCGCTCACGCAGACCGATCCCCCGGGGTTCCGCACGATCGGCCCGCTCTCGTGGCGCGGCGACTCCTCGACCGGCGTGCGCGCGGCGCTTCGCAGCAGGGACGACGGCACGCCGGCAAGTGAAAAGCCGGCCGTGTTCATGCTGCCGGGGATTCTCGGCAGCAACCTGAAAGTGGACGGCAAGCGCATCTGGCTCGACCGCCGCTTCGTGAACGGTCTCAAGAAGCTCTCCTACAAGCTCGGCGAGCTGGACGGCGTCGAACCCGACGGGCCGCTCGACGGCGTCTACGATGCGCTCGAGCTCTATCTCGCCGAGACTCACGAAGTCAAGGAGTTCGCGTTCGACTGGCGCAAGCCGATCGAGGAAGAGGCGAAGCGCCTCGCGACCGAAGTGGACGCTGCGCTGTCGGCGCGCGCCGGGACCGGACAGCCGGTGCGCATCATCGCTCATTCGATGGGCGGGCTCGTCGCGCGCACGATGCAGCTCGAGCGCCCCGACGTGTGGCAACGCATGATGTCGCGGCCGGGCGCGCGCTTCGTCATGCTCGGCACGCCGAACCAGGGATCGTGGGCGCCGATGCAGGTCCTGTCGGGCGACGACGATTTCGGCAACCTGCTGGTCGCGGCGGGGGCGCTTTTCCAGGACAAGAAGGCGCGTACCCTCATGGCCCAGTTTCCCGGGTTCATCCAGCTGCAGGCGGGGCTGCTCGATCCTGCGAAAGCGCTCGAGAAGGAAAGCACGTGGCGCGCGCTGGCCGAAGACGATATCGCGCGCGTTCGCGATTACAACTTCTGGCACACGGAGGATCATCTCGCCGCGTACGAGTGGGGTATCCCGAGCGACACAGTGCTCGAGCGCGCCGTCGCGCTGCGCAAACGGCTCGACGCCCAGCGCGAAGATCTGGGCGGTCATGCCGACAAGGTCCTGCTCGTGGTCGGCCGCGCACCCTTCACGCCCGACGGATACGAAACGAGCGAGACGGGCCTGTACTATCTCGACGCGCAGAACGGAGGCGACGGACGCGTGACCCTGGCGAACGCGCGGCTGCCGAACGTCCGCACGTGGCAGGTCGATTCCATACACGGAGATCTGCCGGGTAAGAAAGAAGCATTCAAAGGCTATCTCGATCTTCTGCAGAACGGAACCACGGAACAGGCGACGCTCGAGCTCTTGGCACCTGAAGCGCCAGTCGCGCGCGGAATCACCGAGGCCGTTCCGGTACACGTGCGCAGACGTCCGTCGCGCGACAGCATTGCCGATCGGCCGCCGGAAAGCCCGCGCGAAGTGCTTGCGCCGGCCACGCACGAGCGACGGGTCGCGCGCACGAGCTCGCGTCCGGCCCTCGTCATCACCGTCACGAACGGCGATCTCATGTTCGTGCGCTATCCGCTGATGCTCGGACACTACCGTTCGATGCGGCTCACGGGCACGGAGCAGGTCATGGACCGGCTGATCGGCCACACGATGAGCGAATCGCTTGCGATGGGCCAGTACCCGGACGCGACGGGAGAGCATCAGGTGTTCGTGAATACCTGCGCGAACCGGGAGAATCCGTGGCAAATGCCGCGCCCTGAAGCGGTGGTCATCGTCGGGCTGGGCGAGGAGGGCAAGCTGCGGCTCGTCAACTTGCAGAAGACGATCGTCCTGGGCGTCCTCGCGTGGTCGCAGCGCGTGAAGGAGAAGACCGATCACATGCCGCCCGCTTTCGAGCTGGCCGCCACGCTGATCGGCAGCGGCGGGATCGGCATCACCGTGGCAGAAGCGGCGCACGCGCTCGTCCGCGGTGTCACCGAAGCGAACGAGCAGCTGGTGAAGCGGCACTGGCCGCAGGTGAGCCATTTGCACCTCATCGAGTTGTATCTCGATCGGGCGAGCGAAGCGTGGCGCGCGCTGCACGTCGAAGCCGAGGCCCAGCCGGGCCGCTACCTGGTGGCGGAAGCAATCGAGCCCGGGACGGGCGGACTCAAACGTCCGCTCGAATCGGGTTACCGCGGCGCGCCGTACGATTTCATCAAAGCCGTCACCCAAAAGGATGTGCACGGCGATAGCATGATTTCGTACACGCTCGATACGAGGCGCGCGCGGAGCGAAGTGCGTGCGCAGAAAACCCAGGGGCCGCTGCTGCGCGAGTTGCTCACGAAAGCCTCGAACAACCTGAACGACGACGAGCAGGTCGGCCGCACGCTCTTTCAACTGCTGGTGCCGCTCGAGATGCGATCGTTCCTGAGCGGCACCTCCGAGATGCAGCTCGAGCTCGACCGTCAGACCGCGAGCATTCCGTGGGAGCTTCTCGACACGAACACGGGGACCGGTCTCGCGGGTATCGACGAGACGCCGTGGGCGATTCGCGCGAAGCTTCTGCGGAAGCTGCAGACGGACGACTTCCGCCCGTCTGCCAACGACGCGGGCGCCGAGGCGAGCGTGCTCGTCATCGGCGAGCCGCTCGCCGATCCGGATCTCTATCCACCGCTGCCGGGCGCACGCCAGGAGGCGTTGGCTGTCGCCGAGCGCCTGCGTCCCCTTTCGCAGAGCAATGCCACGAGCGTCAAGTCATTGATCAGCGCCGACGGCGCGCCCGGACCCGATGCGCGCCAGGTCATCAATGCGCTTCTCGCGCGCGAGTGGCGCATCGTCCATATCGCGGGGCATGGCGAACCACCGCTGAAAAGCGATCCTCGCGGCGTGGTACTTTCGAATGGCGCCTTTCTCGGGCCGCGCGAAATCTGCAACATGGAACCGGTTCCGGCGCTCGTCTTCGTGAACTGCTGTCATCTCGCGGCCTTCAGTCATGAGCAGCTGGTGAAACAGGGCGGCCGCAAAGGCTACGATCGTTCGGAGTTTGCAGCCGGCGTCGCCGAGGAGCTCATCAAGATCGGGGTGCGCTGCGTGGTCGCCGCGGGATGGGCGGTATCGGACGATGCGGCGAAACTTTTCGCGACCACGTTTTACGACCAACTGCTGGCCGGACGTCGTTTCATCGACGCCGTGGCAGCGGCGCGCAAGGCCGCATGGAAGCCTCACGACAACACGTGGGCGGCGTATCAGTGCTACGGCGATCCGGAGTGGCGTCTGACCCGCGAAACGGGCGATGCACAGCGGCCGGCGCGGCCGCTCACCGACGAGTTTGCGAGCGTCGCTTCGTCGGACGCGCTCATACTCGCGCTGGAAACCATCGCCGTGCGCAGCAGGTACGAGAAAGCGCCTGTGCCGCAGCGATTCGCGAACGGCGCGCTGCCCGACGAGCGCGCGCTCGAGCAGGCGGAGCTGCGTGCGGAGGCGCTGCGCCTCGAGCAGCAGCGGGCAAAGATTCGCCATCTCGAATCGCGCTTCGAGCGGCTGTGGGGGAGCATCGGCGCGGTGGCGGAAGCGTTCGGTGCCGCGTGGGCTGCCTCCAGCGACCAGGCCGCTGCGGTGAAATGGTACGAAAAGGCGGTTGCCGCGCCCGACGCGACCGCTTCGATGAAAGCGACCGAACAGCTCGCGAACTTGCGCGTGCGGCTGGCGTGGGCGAGCGTGGACCGCGCGCGAGCGAAAGGCAAGGAGAAGCAGCGACTCGTCAGCGAAGCGCGGAAGACGATCGAAGACACGATCAAGGTGCTGGAAGACCTCGTCGGGATGCAGCCGTCGCTCGAACGCGAAAGCCTGCTCGGGTCGGCGTACAAGCGGCTTGCCATGATCGACGCGGCTGTGGGACGCGATGACGAGCCCGCCATCCGCAAGATGAAAGAGCATTACAGCCGCGCGGAAAAGCTCGGCCGCGAAGCAGGGTTCCGGAATGTTTTCTATCCGGCGCTCAACTGCATTACCGCGGAAGTCGCGCTGAACGTCACGCGAAGCCAAGCCGCGAAGCTCAACGGCGAGGCGCTCGAACGCGTCCGCAAGCTCCTCGCCTCCAGAGCGCTGGAGGAGCCGGATTTCTGGAGCGTGTCCGGCCCGACCGAGCTCGAGATGTGGGAAGCGCTCGAGCAACGGGCGCTCGCTCCGGAGTGGCCGGCCATCGCGGAGGCGTTCGACGATCTGTACGCACGGGTCAGCAGCCCGTCGGCGTGGGGATCGGTGTACGACAACGCGCGCTTCGTGTTGACCCGATACCTGAAGCACGCGGAAAAAGAGGACGAGAAAACCGCGGCACAGGCCGTTCTCAAGAAGTTGCAGGCGCTCGCAACGGGCTCCGCGGGCTGAGGAACGACGTTACTGCTGTGCGGCGGCGCGCGCCGTCAGCTTTTCCGCGATTGTTTCGGCCCACGCGGGTGCTGCGCCGGCTCCCTGGAGCAGGCGCAGGTTGTTGAGTGTCGCCTCGATTTTCCAGCGTTCCGGCTGCTCGGCCAGTGCATGGCCAAGGTGAACGCGCGCATCGGCTTCGTCGTCCGCCAGCATCGCAAGCTCGAGCAGTGCCGCATGGCTCCAGTAGCCCGCCCGAGCGGTCGCGACACGGCGCCGCGCGGAATAGCGCACGACCGGCAATAACTCGCCGACGCGAGGGTCGCTGCGATCGCGGATCGCGAGCAGCGTCACGGCGTTCGTCCCGGGATAGTCGTCGCGCGTATCCGCTTCGAAGCCGGCGAGATAGGTCTCCGCCGCGCGGCCGAGCCACTTATCCGCCTCTACGCTGTCGCCACGCTCACGCGCCGCGTTGTAGCGGTCCTTGTATACCCGGCCGAGCAGCGCGCAGGTCTCGCTGCTCGCACCCCGGGTGGCGAGCAAATCCTGGAGGATCGCCTCGGCAGCGTTACCGCGGCCCGCGCGGTTCAGCGCCAGCGCATACTGCTCGCGCACGAGCGCGGTGCGGGCGAGCGGAGCGGGCATCGCCTCCACGACCCGGATCATGTCGCCGTAGGCCTGCAGATCGCGATAGGCGAGAAGCGTCGCGACGAGCACTGCCGATTCGACGTCGGCAGGCGCGCCGAGTGAACGTTCGTACTGACAGAGCTCGCGCAATGCGACATCCGGGGGCAGCTTGCTTCGGCGCGTGATCTCCTGACGGTGCCGATGCGCCATGCGCACGCGCTCGAGAAAAACATCGGTCTTTTCGTGCGCGACATCGCGATAGTCCTCGAGCAGCTCGAAAAGCGAAGTCGCGGGAGGCGGCTCGCCCGCCTGCACGAGCCGCGCAGTGATACGTTCGCGGGCGGCTTCGGCGTCGAGCGGACCGCCATCCGGCCCGACATCGTAGGCGAGCGCGCCGATACTCGCGGCGTCGAACGAGAGCCGCGTCCGTCCGTGTGCGAACGTCAACGCGGTCGCGCCGCTCCGGACGGCATGGCGCACGCCGAGCTCGTAGAAGACGTTCGCATCGGCTGCAGTGAGATCGACGAGTGCGTACTCGCACAGCACGAAGCGCTCGAACATGGGACTATGAACGAGGCTTTCCACATGCCCTTCGTCCGCCCGCAGGGGCTCGAGGCCCGCCGCCTCGACGGCAGGCGCGAGTAGTGCGGCATAGACGCGATCGAAATCGATCGTGCGTCCGGCCGGGGCGCTCTCGCGTCCCGGGGGCAGGAGTACGAAACAGAGAGGTTTCGGCATGTAAGGCGCTCTAATGCCGCGGCGATATGGGCTGCCGCCGGTGCAATACGGCGGTTGGCTCCCAAGTATACTCATGCGCGACGCTTCGAACGCAGAGCGAGCCGCACAGCGGCAAAAAGCTCACCGCGCGTCCGACGTCACGATCAAAGGAGAGACCATGGCCAAGCGTGCTGTTCTGATTGGGGTAAATCGCTATCGCGTGCCGGGTGCGGACCTGCGCGGCTGCGTGAACGACGTGTTGAACATGCAGAAGGTGCTGACTCAGCGCTACGGCTTCGCAAAAAGCAACATCGCCACACTCGTCGATTTCGGCGCCACGCAAAAAGCGATGCAGGCCGCCATATCGGGTCTGATCCGCGGCGGCAGGCGTGGCGATGTGCTTCTCGTGCATTTCTCCGGGCATGGCTCGAACGTGCCGGACAGCGATGGCGATGAAGCCGACCGGCGCGACGAGATCCTGTGCCCGACCGATCTCGACTGGAAAAATCCATTCCTGGACGACTGGCTGCGGAAAACATTCGACGGGCTGCGCGAAGGTGTGAGCCTAACGGTGATCACCGACTGTTGCCACTCCGGGACGATCACGCGCGCCGTGCGGCCGCCTGACGCAGAAATCATCGAGCGCTACCTGCCGAGCCCCTGGGACCTCGTCGCCGTCGAATCGGGACGCAAGCTTCGAGGCAAGAGAACAAGCGGCCTGCACAAAGCACCTGCAGCTGCGCGCGCCAAGCGAGACATCATCCCGGCGGATTTGCCGGAGGTGCTGATCTCCGGCTGCCGCGCGGACCAGACGTCCGCCGATGCTTTCATCGGGGGCTCGTACAACGGAGCGCTCACGTACTGTCTCGCCGCGTCTATCAACGAAGCCCGCCGCCCGCTCACGTATCGCGAGCTGCACGACGCGACGATCGCCAAGCTCAAGAAAGGCCGCTACGCACAGGTGCCGCAGCTCGAATGCGCACGCGCGCGTCTGGATCAGCCGTTTCTCTCGCCTATGGCGTGAGCGAGCGTTGTCGTTCGGGAATACCGAACGATAATCGATGAGCCATATTTTCATCAGCTACGCGGCTGTCGATCGGCCCATCGCCCACCAATTGGCCGACGCGCTGGAAGCACTCGGCTGGTCCGTCTGGTGGGACCGCGAAATCCCGCTCGGAAAAGCCTTCGATCAGGTGATCGAAGAGGAGCTCACCGCGGCAGGGTGCGTCATCGTGCTCTGGAGTGAGGCATCCGCCCGTTCGAGATGGGTCAAAACGGAGGCGGCCGCCGCAGCGGAACGCGAGCGCCTGCTGCCCATTCTGATCGAAGACGTCGCGATTCCGTTCGAGTTCAGACGAATTCAGACGGCGATGCTTTCCGGATGGCGCGGTGAACGCGACCATCCGGAGTTCATGCGCGTGCTCGAGGCCGTCAAGAGCATGCTCGGTGAGCCTCCGGCACGTACGGGGGCGAGCGCGGAACCACCGAGGCTCGGCACGAAACCGACACGGCGCCTGAAGAGGAATCGTGTGATCGGCGCAGGCGCCGCAGCGCTCGTGGTGCTTGCGCTGATCGTCCTCGTGGCCATGAAAATGCAGTCGCCGACCGCTCAATCCGTGCCGCAACAGCCCTCAGCGGCTGCGCCAGGCGCTGAGCCGTCCGGAGGGAATGTGCCGCAAGCGGTGCTGCCACCAACCCAGCCGCCTCCGTCGGAAGCCGAATCGGCACCGCCGCCTGCGCCGCCGCTTACGCCCGCCGAGGGCGCTATCGCGCTCAAGATCGGAGACCGAATCGAGGAAGGCAAGCCCGGCCCCGGCGCGGGGAAAATCGAAACGCCGGGATCACGCGATATCTACAGGTTCGCGGCGGCCGCAGGGCAACGGGTCTACTTCCGGATGCTGGGTTACAGCAAAGAGGTGGCGGCAATCGAGTGGAAGCTCATGGATCCCGATGGTGCGGTCGTCTTCGAGACGCGCTTCGCGTACAACGAGCCCGGCACGCAAAGGCTCAGCAAGGCCGGCACCTACACGATGACGGTCGGCTCCGACCGCGAGCCCGGCGTGGGCACGTATCGCCTTCAGCTTTTCAACGTGCCGCCGCCGCACACGATTCCGATCAGGCTCGGGCAGATGATCAAAGAGAACGAACCGGCTGCGGGCGCCGGGACGATCGAGACGCCGGGAGCGAAGGACGTGTATACGTTCAACGCGACCGCCGGCCAGCAGGTGTATTTCCGGATGCTCGAATATGGCCAGGGGATGGGCGCGATCGAGTGGACTCTGCGCGACCCGGACGACCAGCCGGTCTTCGACACACGCCTGACGTATACCGAGCCGGGTGTGCAGGTGCTCAGGAAAGCCGGGCTCTACAGAATGACCGTGGGCTCCGATCGCGAGCCCGCAGTCGGAGTCTACCGGGTGCAGTTCTTCAACGTGCCGCTGCCGCAGCGTTATTCCATCAAGATCGGCGACACCATCAGCGAAAACGTGCCCGGGCCCGGCGCCGGAACAATCGAAACGCCCGGCGTCAAAGACGTGTATACGTTCAGCGCACAGGCGGGACAACGCGTGTACTTCAGGATGCTCGAGTACGGCAAAGGGATGGGTGCGATCGAGTGGAAGCTTGCGGACCCGGACGGCACGTCCGTATTCGATACGCGACTCACCTATACGGAGCCCGGCGTGCAGGTCCTCAGGAAGGCGGGCACGTATACGATGATCGTGGGTTCCGATCGCGAACCGGCGACAGGCACTTATCGTCTGCAACTCACGAGCGCACCTTAGGAGGCCCCCGCCGCTGCGCTCGCGCGGACGCGGCGTTTGCTACCGCAGCTCCGTCGTGCGGTTGCCCGTGATCCCCCAGACGAGCCGCTCCAGCGGATCCGGGTCCATCAGGCGAAAATCGACCCACGTCATCGCTTCGAGGAAGAGCGGGAGTGCGGGCGTGTCGGGCGCGTTCTCGAGCAGCACGGGAATGACGGGACTCGAGCGCCGCACGAACTGTCTCAGGAAACCGTTGATCTCCTGTTCCTGCCATGGACCGATACCCGCAGAGCCGACGAATACGGCCGCGCTCTTGATGTGCGCGATCTGCTGTTCGAGCAGCGGCTGCCAGGGACGCCCGGGCGGAAGCTCCCATTCGTCGAGCCACGGCACGATCCCCGCTGTCATGAGGCGCTGGGCTATTTTCTTGACGGCCGGCTTGTCCGCCCAGTTGTGACATAGAAATACGTCGAACTCGCCGGCCGCGCGCTTGCGCGCGATCTCCTGCGTCCGCTGTGCCTCAGCCGCCGCTCGCGCAGACGCTTCCTCGGCCGCAAGGTCGCGCGCCGGACGTGTGGCGGCGTTCGTCTGCGTGACGCCTGCAGGCGCGGCCTGGACCGGCGGCGCTTCAACCGGGGCGCTCGCTTTCGGTCGCCACTGCGGATCGCGGCTGCGAAGTTTCATTTGAGGCGCGGTCCGGCCACGGTGAACCAGCGCGTCGCGCGCCCGACCGAGCGCATCAACGCCCGTAAGGCCGGCGGTGAGCGCGCCATAGAATTCCTGAACGAAGCAGGCAAGTCCGTCGGCGTCGAAGCGCGGTGTCGCGACGACCGCCGGCACACCGCCCGCGAACAGCGCATCGGCGAGTGAACCCAGAGGATCTTCGCCATCCTGACATGCCTGCAGCACGACGAGCTCGAGCTTCTCATGCTGTTTAAGCAGCGCGGCGAGGTGGTTCGCGTTCACACCTCTCGAACGGCCGGTGCTGTCTTCGAAGGTGAACGTGCCGTACTGCGCCGCCGCACGCGAGCTGCCGCAGCCTGCGAAGTGCAGCACGGTGGGAGCGCCTTCACCGAGACGGCGCCGCAGCGCGTTCTCGGACGCGGGCGTGAGCCGTTCGAGCTGCAAGGCACCGCGCGTGACGAGCGACTGCGCCGCACGGGTGACGTCCTGCCAGACGCGATCCGGATCGAACGCCCGCGCATCCGAGGGCGCCGGCATGACCACGAGCACATCCACTGCCGCCAACAGCCGATCCTCGCTAATTGGGCGCTGCGGCGATCGCGGCGACGCGTGCACCACAGGTGGTACAGAACGCGGCTGTCGCGGCGAGCGCGCTGCCGCACTGCGCACAGAAACGTCGCAACTGCGGTGTTTCCGGCGGCGCGGTGAGCACCCTTTCGTACTCGCCCGCGTCGATCCACGTGAGGAACTGGTTTGCCCGCATGACTGTCCAGGGATGGCTCTGGCCCATGATGCTCAATCCCTTCGCGAGCCAGCTCAACGTGTCCGTGTCCATGCTTTCGAACTCGCGCGCCTGGGCGATGAAATCCTCCGTGTTGATCGAGCCGTGATACTTGATCGGCAGGCCTGCGATTTTCATCATCGCGCTGATCGCGACGTTCACGTCCTGGCAGGCGAGCAGCCCGGCGCGGTCGGCCGTGAATTCCGAAGTGCGCTTCCAGTTGAGCAGCGCGGCCTCCAGGCCGGTGCTGAAGAGGTTGGAAATACCCAAGGTCGCGGCGCCCACCACTTCGCCCAACACCGGGACGAACTGCGCGATCTGATAGTAGAGCACGTGGCCGCTCTTGATGTGCCCCAGCTCGTGCGCGATCACGAAGAAGAGCTCGTCGTCCGTGAGAAGGTCGACGGCGGCGGACGTGAGCACGACGATCGGCCTTTTGACTCCTGCGGTGAACGCATTGATATCACCGCCCGCGGCGAGATAGATCTCCGGCATACTCGGAAGATCGAGAATCGCGCCGGCCTGCTCAACCTTCTCGTGGATCTCGGGAAAGTTGTCGGCGGTGACCCTGAGATTGCTGCCGGTGAGCTGGACCCGCAGGATGCGCTCGAAACCCCACTCGTTCAGCTTCGCGACGAGCGCGGCGAAGCTCTTGCTGCTCTGCAGTGCATCGAGCGCTTTCTTGTCCCACGGATGCTCGTAAGCCTGCGGACGCAGGCCAGTCAGCCGCTTTCTTTCCATGGCATCCTCGTCACCAGATCTTGCCTTTGCCGTTTGCAACCTGGTACGCGTCGATCATCGACCAGATCCAGACAGCGAGCGTAATGATTCCGGCCGAGGCGATGCCGACGATGGCGAGGACCAGCATCAATGCGCCTTTTTTGATGTCGCTGTTGTAGAACTGCCCCACGCCCGGGATCACGAGCGAGAGCACGAGCGCCACCGCGGGGTTCTTGCCCGCCGCCACCTGCCCGGGACGGCTTGCTGTGGTTTCCACCCCACGCACGCGTGTGTCAACGGGTGGTGGAGGCGGCGGAGCTGCCGCCGTGACGGCTACTCCACATTTCTCGCAGAACTTTGCCGTGTCCGCGTTTTGCGCGCCGCAATTGGAACAGAACATCGGGCATCTCCCTTTGTAAACGGCTCGGGCAAATCGAGAATCATGTTAACACCTGCGGCTGCGGTTACACTGCCGGCCAGCCAATCGGCCTAGCCGAGGTTCCCCGAGGATCATATGGCTTATGCCCCCGTGCCCGAGTCGGTGGTTGCGACCGAGGCGTTGGTTGCCACTGGCATGCTGCCGATGCTCTTGCTCGCGAGCGCGGCGCTCACCGCGCCGGTGTCGCTCTTCCTGCTATCGCTCTATCGACGAGCCGTATTGCGTGTGATGGCTTTGCGGGCAGGCACCGGACCGACGCGTACTCAGACAGGCGGGGTCGCGTCGCCCACGCCGGTTGCACTCGAAATCAAGGTTGTCGATAGCGGCGCGATCGATGCCGTCGCGTTGCCGCAGTACGACCGTGCCGTGCATTCGCTGGTGACTGCAACGGTGATCTACGTCGCCGCCGGGTTCGCTTATGCGGTCGTGCTGACGAGCCCGTGGCTCCTGTTCCCGGGAGACGAGGGTATGCCGTTCGCGCGCGTCCTGTGGCTCATGTCGTGCTACCTCTGGCCGACGGCGCTCGCAGCGGGCATGCTGATCGCGGTGAGCCGGGGCCAGCGTGCGCTCGTGAGCATCGCGTACTTCTCGATGCTTTTCGCGGTCGCTCTGTACGGAGTGTTCGAGCGCAGTCAGGTTACGGTTGGTGACCTCGCTACCTTCTGGCTTCTGACGAACGCACCCGCGACCCTGCTCCTGCTCGCCTTTTTGCATCGCCGCGTGCGTGCGGTCGGTCCGCTGGTGCTGTCGTTCATGGTCACGGCGGTGATCGGCTCTCAGCTGCTCCTGAGTCTCACCGGACCGGGCGACGCACGGGGAACGGGTCTATGGCTGGCGCTGCTCGTCCTCGGCTTCGCCCTGTTTGGTGTCGCCGGCTGGTCGTTCCTGAAGCTGCTCGGTCGCTGGTACGAGCAACGCCGCATGAGCGATCAGTCGCTCACGCTCGATGCGATGTGGCTCCTTTTCGGCGTCGTGCAGTCGATCACGTTCCCCTCGCAAAGTCTAACCTGGGTGTTCACGGGGCTGCTCGGTTTCGGCGTGTACAAGATCGTCTCGCGCGCAGGGTTCGCGGTGGCAGGTTTCCCGCGCCGCGATGCCGCGAGCCCGATGCTGCTGCTCTTGCGGGTATTCGCGCTCGGCGGCAAAAGCGAGCGGCTTTTCGATGCGCTGTCGAAACGGTGGCTTCGCGCTGGCGGCATTTGCATGATCGCGGGCCCCGATCTCGCCGCGACGACGGTCGAGCCGCACGAGTTTCTCGATTACATGGCGGGGCGGCTTTCGCGACGGTTCGTGAGCGGTGGCGAAGATCTCGATCGCCGGCTGCGCGCGGTCGAACGCGATCCGGATCCTGACGGCCGGTATCGGGTAAACGAATTTTTCTGCTACGCCGACACCTGGCAGCCGACGATGACGAAGCTTGCCGCAGGCGCAGACGCCGTGCTCATGGATCTGCGGAGCTTTTCGCGTTCCAACCAGGGCTGTATCTTCGAGCTCCAGCAGCTCCTGGATTCGGTGCCGCTCGACCGCGTGGCGTTGCTGATTGACGACAGCACCGATCGCGTGTTTCTCGAAACCGTGCTGCAGGAAGCGTGGCATCGCGTAGACACTGCTTCGCCCAACCGCACGCTCGCAGCGCCGCAAGCGCGGCTGCTTCGCGTGTCAGAAGAAAAATCCGCCGACATACGAGGCGCGCTCAAGCTCTTGCTCGCGGGGTCGTCGATCCAGCGGCAGCCGGCGTAGTTTCTCCTTCGCTGCCGTTGAAAAGGCCGATCAGGCCGTGCAATGACGGCGACATCCGGCGTCACCTATTCCGCTCGGCGCAGATTCGCATACACGTACGCACGCGCGGCGTGATGTAGACCCAAGTTCTAGTCCAAAATTTCGATTGCCGTCGGCATACAGCGCGGCTATGTTAATGGAGTCTGGGGGCCTGTCGGCTCGAGACCGGCCGTTTGCAAGTCGCACCATCCGGACGTACGGAGAATCGAAACTCTTGAGCGAGGAACACTTGGTGACTGTCGAGGAGCGCCGCGCGGCCCGTCGAAGGAAGATTCTCGTCGCGATCGTCGTCCTCCTCGTTCTCGGGGGCGTCGGTGCGTACATCGGCTGGGACCGCGGATTCCGCGAGCATCCGCAGCCTGAATGGGTCACCGCGTCGCCGGAATCGCGTTTCAAGTACGGTTCGATCGGGGCTGAGCACGACGCCGGCATTCCCTATTGGATTTTCTACGTCCTGCCGCGCATCTTTCCCGAGAAGCTTGCCAAGCCGGGCGGTTACGCGGGCCTTGGCGTGCCGTGGGAGCAGGGTCAGGAGCTGCCGGTCGGCTTCACCAAGAAGGTCATTGGATTTCCGCGGGTAGCCAATAACTGCGCGGTCTGCCACACGGCAACCTACAGAACGAAAGCCGATGAAAACCCCACTTTCGTCGTAGCGGGTCCCGCCCATACCACCGACGTCGAAGGTTTCTTCCGGTTTCTCGTCGATTGCGCGAAAGACCCGCGCTTCAACGCGGATACGTTGATGCACGAGATCAATCTCGTGACGGACCTCGACTGGATCGACAAGGCGCTCTACCGTTTTCTGATCATCCCGATCACCAAGAAACGGCTGCTCGAGCGCGAGGCGCAGTTCGCGTGGATATACCGCAAGGACTTTCCGGATTGGGGCCGCGGACGCGACGACGCGATGAACCTCACGAAATACTTCATGATCAGGATGCCGATGGACAACAGCTTCGGTCCCACCGACATGCCGTCCGTCTGGAACCTGCAGAAATACAGGCCCGAAAAAGGCATGTTCCTGAACCTCGCCGGCGACAGCCACGACGCGTATTCGGTGATCATGGATTCGGCGATGGGACTGCT
>Ga0075421_100005782_pt1 | contig 14986 bp, 12 predicted proteins | sample SoiMetdeltSBSDD5_FD_75292 | JGI IMG/M metagenome (GOLD analysis project Ga0075421, IMG submission 75292) | Bulk soil microbial communities from a Populus tree surrounding site in Tennessee, USA - Soil MetaG P. deltoides SBSDD5 | ecosystem: Environmental > Terrestrial > Soil > Tree plantation...
GGTCGGAGGCCTCGCCACCTCGTTCCTGATGGAGCTGCTCGTCTATCCCGCCATCTACCTGCTCTGGAAATGGAACTCGGAGGTCAAGGGCCACGCCCCGGAGGCGCATCCGGCGGCGGCCGCGTGAGTGCGGAGCGCCCGCGGGCGCGCAAGTCCCGCGCCTCCGGGCCCACTCACGCGCATTGGTTGCGCGCCCGCTCCGGGCCGCGACGCCTTTGCGCGCTCCCCACGCGGTGGCGGCCCTGGAACGTGTCTTGCTCGATTCGGGTCGGATGGGGGCCCACGTCCGTGGCTCGGGGGCGCGGGAGCCGCAACGACCGAGCACTGGAGCAGGAAAGATGAATCGAAGTCACGCTCGGGCTATCGGCACCGCGCTCGTCTCGGCCACCCTGCTGGCAGGCACCGCCCTTCTGGCCGCCGATGCCGGCGCCGCCACCGTGGACGGCAAGCAGATCTTCCTCGACCAGAAGTGCAACATGTGCCACGCGGTCAGCTCCGCGGGCATCACTCCGACGAGCAAGATCAAGGCGCCGGACCTCGCCGGCCTCGCCTCCAAGGAAGAAGCGGCCTGGCTCACCAAGTTCCTCAAGAAGGACGCGGACAAGAACGGCAAGAAGCACATCAAGAACTTCACCGGCAGCGACGAGGAGCTCGCCACGCTGGTCGCCTGGCTGCAGAAGCAGGCCGAGCCGGCCAAGAAGTAGCGGCCGCTCGAGACGGTTGAATCCTTTGATCCATTAACACCGACAGCCGCGAGAGGCACACTTCCATCGGCGCCGGCTCTCGGCGCTGGAGGCCGCGCCGATGGAAGCGCCCACGCCGAGGACCGCGCTCTTCAAGGATGCCGAGCACCTGGCGCGGGTGGCGGGTCTGTTCCTGCTGGGCATCGGTGGCTTCTGGGTGGCCCAGCGGCTCCTCGTCCCCGAGGGGTTCGGGCAGTATGGGCACTACCGTCCGGGCGCGCTCGCGGACAAGCGCGACCAGCCGCTCGTCTTCGCGGGACGAGCCGCCTGCGAGCAGTGCCATACGGACATCGCGGAGACGAAGGCCAAGGGCAAGCACGCGCGGCCCGCCTGCGAGGCCTGCCACGGCGCGCTCGCCCTCCACGCCTCCGACCCGACGGTCAAGCCCACACGGCCCGACGGGCGCACGCTCTGCCTCCGGTGCCATGCCGCGCTCGTCGGGCGCCCGAGCCCGTTCCCGCAGATCGACGCCGCCGAGCACGCCCCCGAGGGCGCCTGCACGGCCTGTCACGCCGCGCACGATCCCGGACTGGGAGGGGCCCCATGACGGTCGACCGCCGCGAGTTCCTGTCCCGCACGGGCAAGCTCCTCCTCCTCACCGGCACCGCCGCCGCCGCCCTGGAGCACGTCCTGGCCGGCCGGGCGGCGGCCGCCCCCGGCTACGCGGAGACCGAGCACTGGTGGGGGATGATCGTCGACATCGACAAGTGCATCGGCTGCGGCAACTGCGTGCGGGCCTGCAAGGAGGAGAACGACGTCCCCCGCGAGCCCTACTACTTCCGCACCTGGGTCGAGCGCTATCACGTCGAGCACGGCGACATGGAGCACCCCACCGTGGACTCCCCCAACGGCGGCTTCGACGGCTTCCCGGAGCGCTACGCGAGCGGCGACGGCAGCAAGAGCTTCTTCGTGCCCAAGCTGTGCAACCACTGCGTCGAGTCGCCCTGCGTGCAGGTCTGTCCCGTGGGCGCCACCTTCCGCAGCCGGGACGGCGTGGTGCTCGTCGACAAGGACTACTGCCTGGGCTGCCGCTACTGCGTCCAGGCCTGCCCGTATGGATGCCGCTACATCGATCCCCGCAAGCACGTCGTCGACAAGTGCGACCTGTGCTACCACCGGATCACCAAGGGCCTCACCACCGCCTGCGCCGAGGCCTGCCCCACGGGGGCCCGCCAGCTCGTCGACCTGAAGGACCCCAAGGACCCCGTGCACGCGTTCCTGCGCACCCGCAGCATCCAGGTGCTCAAGCCGCAGATGGCGACGCACGCCAAGGTCTTCTACGCCGGCCTCGACGGCTCCGTGCGCTAGGAGGAGACAGGTGGGAAGCACGATCCCGGGCGTCGACGGCTACATGTACCCGAACGAGATGGAGCTGCAGTGGGGGCTGCTCATCGTGCTCTATCCGTTCATCACCGGCCTGGTGGCGGGCGCGTTCATCCTGGCTTCGCTCGAGCGCGTGTTCAAGGTCGAGCAGGTCAAGCCGACCTATCGCCTGGCCCTGCTCACCGCCCTCGCCTTCCTGCTCGTGGCCCCCCTGCCCCTGCAGCTCCACCTCGGCCACCCCGAGCGGTCGTTCGAGATGTACCTGACCCCGCACCTGACGTCGGCCATGGCCATGTTCGGGTTCGTCTACCTCTGGTACCTGATGGCGGTGCTGCTGCTCGAGATCTGGCTGGAGTGGCGGCGCGAGATCGTGCTCCTGGCCGCGTCCACCACCGGCGTGCGCGGCTTCGTCTACCGGCTGCTCACCCTGGGGTCGCGGAACATCTCCGAGCGCGCCCTCGCCCTCGACGACCGCGTCGGCTGGCTGGTCACGCTGATCGGCATCCCGTCCGCGTTCCTGCTCCACGGTTACGTGGGCTTCATCTTCGGGTCCGTGAAGGCGAACCCCTGGTGGTCCACGCCCCTCATGCCGATCGTCTTCCTGTTCTCCGCGATCGTCTCCGGCGTCGCCCTCGTCCTCCTCATGTACATGGCGGTGTGCGCGCTCAAGGGAGTGGCCGCCGACATGCGTTGCACGGACACGATGGGGCGCTATCTCCTCTATGCGTTCGTCATCGACTTCTCGCTGGAGATGCTGGACCTGCTGCACCGCGTCTACGAGGCGGACGAGTCGTTCAAATCGCTCGACTTCATGGTGCACACGCGCTTGTACGGGTCGCATATCCTCGTGCAGATCGTGGCCGGGACCATGGTGCCCATCGGGCTCCTGGCCCTCACGCAGGTCCTCTCCCTCACCGAGCGAGCGCGGCGCGGCCTCTACGTGGCGGCCACGATCCTGACCCTCGTGGGCATCTTCGCCATGAGGTGGAACGTCGTCATCGGCGGGCAGCTCTTCTCTAAGAGCTTCCTCGGGTACACGACCTACAAGATGGAGTTCGCGACCCGGGAAGGCCTCTTCACCGCGGCCCTCCTGCTCGCGCTGCCCTTCCTCATCCTGTGGGGCCTCGTTCGCCTGCTCCCGCCCTGGACCGCGCCCGAGTGGAGGACGGACCGGACCACGGCCTGACCTCGGGGCTAGGCGATTCGCCGGATGTGGACGTGGCGGGCGACCGCGCGCTGCAGGGCCACCGTCGTCTCCCCCACACGGACCACGGCGGCCGGGCGGCTCTGCTGCATCCGGACCTCGCGGCCCGGCACCAGGCCGAGCTGGGAGAGCTTCATCAGCATCGGGATGTCGGCGGCGGAAACCTTCAGGACGCGCGCGCTCTCCCCCGGGCGCAGGCAGTCCAGCGTCTGTACGGGATGACTCTCGACGGCGGCCGGCGCCGGCGCGGCGGCTCCGCGCAGGCGGCGCCACAGCCGCTGGACCCAGGCCAGGGTGCGCGAGCCGCGCGGGAACTGGTAGCCGCAGCGCGGGCAGCGGACGAGCTCCTCGCAGCCCTGCGTGATGGGGCAGGAGGCGCAGACCTGCCCCCCATGGGTGAAACGCAGGCCGCAGAGCGCGCAGGCGAAGGGGGTCTCGAGGCAGAGATCGCTCACGGGCGCACCGCCCCCATCAGCGCGTTCAGACCTGCGCCCACCAGGACCGCGAAGGGAATGATGAAGGCGGCCACCGCGGTCGCCGTCCGCCATCCGCGCTCCTTCACGATCATGAAGAAGTTCGCGATGCAGGGAATGAACAGCGTGATGGTCACCGCCGCCACCAGCGCCTGCACGTAGTCCAGGCGCCCGGCGCGTGCCAGCGCGTAGAGGCCGGCCGCCCCGAAGTCGCGGCGCAGGAAGCCGACGACGAAGGCGGCGGCCGCTTCCGGGGGAAGGCCGAGGAGGCCCGACACCACCGGCGCTCCGAGCCGCTGGAGCCAGCCGAGCAGATGGAGCCGGTCGGCGGTGAAGAGGATCAGGGTGCCGAGCACGAACAGGGGCACGGCCTCCTTGAGGTACCACTCGATGCGCCCGAGCGTCTTGACCGCGATGTTGCCGAGGCGAGGCACGCGCAGCGGCGGCAGCTCGAGGACGAAGTCGCTGCTGCGCCCGGGGATCACCGCCGCCGCCAGCCGGCCGACGAGGACGATGACGGAGACGATGACGAGGCCCCACAGGACGAAGGCGGCGGGATGCAGGGGACCGAGGAGGGCGAGCACCACGGTGAGCTGGGCCGAGCACGGCACCCCCAGGGCGAGGAGCAGGATGACGATCATCCGCTCCTTGCGCGTCTCCAGGATCCGCGTCGTCAGCGTGGCCATGGTGTCGCAGCCGAGCCCGAGCACCATGGGCAGGACGGCCTTGCCGTTGAGTCCCATGCGCCGGAAGAGCCCGTCCACCATGACGGCCAGCCGCGGCAGGTATCCCGAGTCCTCGAGGGCGCCGAACGCGATGAAGAACGTCCCCACGATCGGGAGCACCAGGGCCAGGGAGTAGGTGAGCGCCATCGTGATCACGCCGTAGGGACCCACGAGCAGGTCGCGCGCCAATGTCCAGGGCAGCAGGCGCTCCGCGGCGGCGACGGCGAGCGGGTTGATGACGCCGCCGAACAGGCCGGCCTCGAAGAGGCCCACCAGGGTGCCCGCGCCGAAGCGGCCGACGAACAGGTAGGCGAGGGTGAGGACGGCGGCGAGGATCGGGTATCCCCACACCGGATGCGTGGTCAGCGGCTCCAGTCGGTCGGCCACGCGCCGTGCGCGGCGAAGGCGGGGGCCGGCCGCCCCCGCTTCGAGGGCGATGTCAGCGGCCAGCGCGTGCCGGGTCTGGTGGATCGCGTATCCCGGCGGCTCCGGCAGCTCGCGCGCCAGCCGCTGCCGCGCCTGGTCCACGGCCGCCCGCCCTCCCGGTTGCGGAACGGGCAGGCCCTCCGCATGCGCTTCATCCGTCGCGAGCAGAAGGAGGGCGAGGGAGCGCGGCGTCACCGGCGCCGGGGGAAGCGTGCTGGCCAGGGCCGCGACGGCGCGCTCGACCGGCTCCGGATAATGGACGCGAAGGCCGCCCGGGCGTGCCGATTTCAGGGCGGCGCGCAGCTCGGGCAGTCCGCGCCGCCATATGGCGACGGTGGGGACCACCGGGACGCCGAGGCGGGCCGACAGGCGATCGACGTCCACCGCGAGTCCACGCTCCGCCGCCTCGTCCATCATGTTCACGCAGAGCACGTAGGGCAGCCCCATCTCCCCGACCTGGATGCCCAGCGCGAGAACGCGCTCGAGGTTCTTGGCGTCGCCCACGACGACCACCGAGGCGGCTTCGCCGGAGAGCAGGATGTCGCGCGTGACGCGCTCGTCCTCGGAGAGGGGCACGAGCGAGGCGGCACCCGGCGTGTCCACCACCGGGATCCGACGCGGGTCGAGGGCCAGCGTGGCCCGCGTGACTTCGACCGTGGTGCCGGGATAGTTCGAGACCGTCGCGTACGCCCCGGTCAGCGCGCCGAAGAGAGCGCTCTTGCCGACGTTGGGATTGCCCAGCAGGACGACCCCGCTCTCCCTCGAAACCGCCACTTCCACCACGCTCATCGTCCCGGACATCATCAATGGGCGTGCCGGGGCCCGGGGGCGGCGCCCTGCCGGCAACTCACGGACCGGCAATGAACTTGAACTTCGATTTCAGGATCCCGGGCGCAAGCCTTGCGCGGGCGGTCGGCCTCCGCGTACGTCTTGCGGCCCGCCCGTCAGCCGATCTGGGCGGCCGTGACCGGTCCCAGCCGCACGCGCGCGTCCACCACGACGGCGCCTTCCCCGCGCGCCCGGACCTTCACCGGGTTGAGGTCCAGCTCCCGCAGCTCGGGCACCGCTTCCACGAGGGCGGAGACGCGTTGCAGCAGGAGGGTGAGGGCGGCCCGGTCCGCGGGCGGCGAGCCGCGGTATCCGTCCAGGAGCGCCTTCATGCGCAGACGTTCGATCATCTCGGCCGCGTCCACGTCCGTCACCGGCGGCAAGCGGAACGACGCGTCACGCAGCAGCTCGACCTGGACGCCGCCGAGGCCGCATACGATGAGAGGCCCGAAGGTGGGATCGGTGACCACGCCCACGAGGGCCTCCAGGCCGGCCGCCACCTCGCGCTGCAGGAGGACGCGATCGAGCGGGCGGCCGACGGCGGCCAGGCGGTCTTTGAGAGTGGCCACGGCCGCGCGCACGTCCTCCGCGGAATGGAGGCCGAGGACCACCGCCCCGACGTCGCTCTTGTGCAGGAGGCCCGCGGAGACCGCCTTGGCCACCAGCGGGAACCCCATCGACTCCGCCAGCGCCGGCGCACGGTCGGGCGCGGCCAGCCGCGTGTCCGCGACCGCGATGTCGCAGGCGCGCAGCAGGCTCTCCGCCTCCGCGACGTCGAGCCAGAACGGCTCGTCGTGGCCGGCGAGGGCACGATCCACGATGGCGCGCACGGCGCTGCGCGCGCGCGCTCCGAGGCGCAGGGTCTCCCCGGCCGGGCGCGCCCTCCAGCCGCCGTAGCGCTCGGCCGCGGCCAGCGCCCGCGCCGCGTTCTCCGGGAAGCTGTACGACGGCAGGCGGCCGCGCGGGCCAGTGGCCAGGGCGGGCGGCGCGCCCCGGGAGGAGAGGAAGACGGTGAGCACGGGCTTCTTCGCGGGCACCGCGCCCGCCCCGCGCGCGATCGCCTCCGCGATCCCGCCCGCGCTGTTCGCGAGGGGAGGGACGAAGATGACGACCACCGAGTCCACGTTGGGGTCGGCGCCCACGGCCGCGATCGCGCGCGCGTAGTCGTCGGCGTGCGCGGAGGCGATCATGTCCACCGGGTTCTTGACGCTGGCCGTGGCGGGCAGGAAGGCGCGCAGGGAGTCCATGGTCGAGGGCGAGAGCTCGGGGAGATCCAGGCCGCGAGCCGCGCAGGCGTCGGCGAGCAGGATTCCCGGGCCGCCCGCGTTGGTCACGACCCCGACGCGCGGTCCCGGCGGCACGGGCTGGGTCGAGAGCAGCGAGACCACGTCGAAGAGGTCCTCCAGGGTCTCCGTGCGGATGACGCCGGCCTGCTCGAAGAGCGCGTCCACGGCCACGTCCAGGCAGGCCAGGGCCGCGGAATGGCTCGAGGCGGCGCGCGTCCCCGCCGCCGACCGCCCGGACTTGACGGCGACGATAGGCTTCCTCCGCGCGACCTCCGGGGCGAGCCGCGCGAAGCGGCGCGGATTGCCGAAGCTCTCCAGGTAGAGGGCGATGACCTCGGTGCGCGGGTCGTCCTTCCAGTAGGCGAGGAGGTCGTTGCCGCTCACGTCCGCCTTGTTGCCCACCGAGACGAACGTGGAGACCCCGAGATCGAGCGCGCGGGCGTAGTCGAGGACGGCCACCCCGAGGGCGCCGCTCTGCGAGAGCATGCCCACGTTGCCCGCGGGCGGGAAGGTGGGGGCGAAGGTGGCGTCGAGCGACACCGCGGGATCGGTGTTGATCACGCCCATGCAGTTGGGTCCCACGAGGCGGAGCCCGCATTCGCGGGCGAGGTCACGCAGGCGGCGCTGGACCTCCGCTCCCTTCTCGGACACTTCCGCGAACCCGGCCGAGATGACCACGACGCCGCGGGCGCCCGTGCGCCCGCATTCTTCCACCACGGCCTCGACGCCCGCGGCGGGCACGGCCACGATGACGAGGTCGACGGGGTGCCCGATCGCGCCCAGGGTCGGATAGGCGCGGAGGCCCTCGACGTGATCGGCGCGGCGGTTGACGGGGTAGATCGCGCCGCGGAAGCCGTGACGGACGAGGTTGGCGACGAGGGCGGCACCGATCGAACTCGGATCGCGTGAGGCGCCCACCACCGCCACCGAGCGCGGGTGCAGCAGGGCGCGCACGCCCTCGCTGGCCGCGTGCCAGGCGCGCTCGTCGCTGGCGCGCCGGGTCTCCGGCGTGGGCTCGATGGGGAACCAGGCGTGGATCACGCCTCCGCGCGAGCTTTCGCCCACGTGGAAGCCGAGCGCGACCACGACGTCGAACATCTTCCGGTTCGTGGCCAGGATGTCGGCCTCGAACCGCTCGACGCCGTCGGTGGCCGCGATGCGGGCCAGGTGCTCCATGAGCAGCGTGCCCACGCCGCGCCCCTGCCAGCCGTCCAGCACGGCCAGCGCGAACTCCGCCCGCCGGTGGTCGTCCTCGGCGCAGATGTAGCGGCCGACGCCGATGAACTCCTCGGCCTCGTCGTGGCGGCGCAGGGCCACGAGGCCGACGTGCCGCGAGAAATCGAGCTCAGTGAAGTACCGCAGCTCCGCGGGCGTCAGCTCCTTCTTCGCGCCCAGGAACCGGAAGCGGACGGAGTCGAAGCCGAGGCCGTGGAAGTGCGCCTGCAAGCGCTCCTTGTCGTCGGCGCGGATGGCGCGGATGTGGATGGAGCTTCCGTCGCGGAGCAGCGCGTCCGCGGCATAGCCGGCGAGGGCGGAAGTCACGAGGGTGCCCGGGGGAGTCACGGCCGTGCTTGAGAGCCCGTCCAGCCTTGCAGGATCGTCATGTAGTTCGCGCGCTCGTAGGCGGCGGGGTCTGGGCAGCCCTGGAGGTTCATGCTGCCGCGGGCCTGGGCCAGCGAGTCGTATTCGTGCTCCTCGAGCCAGCGCGCCATGTCGTCGCGCACGCGCGTCAGGTAGTCCGGACCGCGGGCGAGCAGGGCGGACACCATCTGGACGGCATGCGCTCCGGCCATCACCGCCTTGATGGCGTCGGCGCCGTCGTGGACGCCGCCGGTGGCGGCCAGGGAGGCGCGCACGCGGCCGGACAGGATGGCCAGCCAGCGCAGGCGCAGGGGAAGCTCCGACGACCGGGAGAGCTGGAGGGAGGGCACGACGCTGAGCTGCTCGGGATCGATGTCGGGCTGGTAGAAGCGATTGAAGAGGACGATGCCGTCGGCGCCCGTCGCGTCCAGGCGCGCGGCGAAGTGGGCGAGGGCGCTGAAGAATGGCGAGATCTTGACCGCGACCGGGATGCGGATCGAACGCTTGACCTCGCGCACCGCCTGCAGGGCGAGCTCCTCCACCTCGTCCCCGGTGAAGTCGGGGTCGGTGGGCAGGTGGTAGATGTTGAGCTCGAGGGCGTCCGCCCCCGCCTGCTCGATCGCACGCGGGTAGTCGCGCCAGGAGCCGGGCCGCGTGCCGTTGAGGGAGGCGATCACCGGGATCCGCACGGCGGCCTTCACGTGCGCGAGGTGCGCGAGGTACTCCTCCGGCCCCATCACGAACCGCTCGGGGCTCGGGAAGTAGCTCAGCGCCTCCGCGAAGGACTCGCCGCGCCGATCGAGGTGCAGATACGCGCTCAGCTCCTCGCGCGCGATCTGCTCGGCGAAGAGCGAGCGCAGGACGAGGGCAGGGGCGCCCGCATCCTCGAGACGACGGACCGTGTCGAGGTCGTCCGCCAGGGGCGAGGCGCCGGGCACGAGCGGATGCGCGAGCGTGAGACCCAGGTACGTGGTCGTGAGGTCCATCACCCCTCCTCGCCGCACTCGGCGTCTACCGCATCACAACCAATCGGCATGCCACGGATTTGGCCGGCTTAGACGCGTATCGGGGGGCGGATCCACGCAAGGTTTGCGATACGCGGGGGGGCGGGCGCGCCTTTTTCGCGGCCCCGTACTTCCCTAGCTTGGCGTGGACCGTTCGCATTGCCCGGTTCGGACGGTTCGATTGGCGGCACCGCCATTGCACCGGCGGGGCCACGTGACGTTCCCGATACGCGAGGCCATCCCCCTCGCCCCGACCATCACGCGCTACGTGGTCGACGCCCCTCTCGTCGCCCGCAAGCGGCAGGCCGGGCACTTCGTGATCGTGCGCGTCGCGGAAGGCGGCGAGCGGATTCCCCTGACCATCGTCGAAGGCGACGCCGCCGCGGGCACGATCACCCTGATCGTCCAGGCCGTCGGCAAGACCACGCGCCAGATGGCGAGGCTGCGGGCGGGCGACGTCCTGGCGGACGTCCTCGGTCCCCTGGGCAACCCCACGCCCATCGCCGTCCCTGGCGCGGTGGCCTGCATCGGCGGCGGATTGGGCACCGCGGAGCTGCTCCCCATCGCGCGCGCGCTCCGGGCGGCGGGCAACGCCGTGCACGCGGTGATCGGGGCGCGCCACCGCGACCTCGTGATCCTGGAAGCGGAGATGGCCGCCTGCGCCCAGTCCCTGGCCATCACCACCGACGACGGCAGCCGCGGCGGCAAGGGCCTCGTCACCGCTCCCCTGGCGGAGCTGATGGAGACGCAGCGGATCGACGCCGTCTACGCGATCGGCCCCCTGCCGATGATGCGGGCGGTGGCCGAGCTCACGCGACCCCGCCGGGTGCCGACCTGGGCGAGCCTGAACGCTCTCATGGTCGACGGGACCGGCATGTGCGGCGGCTGCCGGGTGACGGTGGGCGGGGTGATGAAGTTCGCGTGCGTGGATGGCCCGGAGTTCGACGCGCACGCGGTGGACTTCGACGAGCTCGTCCGGCGCTCCCGGATGTATGCCCGCGAGGAGCGCATCGCCGACGAGCGCTACCGCACCGCCTGCGCTTCCGGGAGCGTGGCATGACGGCGCGGGCCACGGTCTCGGCCAACCCCCTCAAGCCGCCCGCGCGCGTCAAGATCCCGCGCCAGCACCCGCACGAGCAGGCGGCGGGGGCCCGCGCCACGAACTTCGACGAGGTCTCGCAGGGCTTCGACGCCCAGCGCGCGCTCGTCGAGGCCGCGCGCTGCCTGGAATGCCGCGATCCCGCCTGCACCCGCGGCTGCCCGGTGGGGATCGACATCCGCGGGTTCATCCAGCGCCTGCTCGTCAAGGACTACGCGGGAGCGGCCGCCCGCATCCGCGAGGCCAACGCCCTGCCCGCGATCTGCGGGCGGGTGTGTCCGCAGGAGTCGCAGTGCGAGGCGACCTGCACGGTCGGCCGCAAGTTCGCGCCGATCGCCATCGGCCTCCTGGAGCGATTCGTCGCGGACTGGGAAGCGGACCAGGGTCCGATCGTGCCCCCGCCGCGCCCGCCCGCGCGCGCCGCGCGCGTCGCCGTGGTCGGCTCGGGCCCCGCCGGCCTGAGCTGCGCCGCCGACCTCGCGCGCCTCGGCTACGGGGTCACGGTGTTCGAGGCCCTGCATGCCGCGGGCGGCGTACTGCGCTACGGGATCCCCGAGTTCCGGCTCCCCAAGGCCATCCTCGACCGGGAGCTGGACCACGTGCGGGCCCTGGGCGTGGACATCCGCACGAACGTCCTGGTGGGACGCACCGCCACCCTCGACGAGCTCTTCGTGGAGTTGGGCTGCGACGCCGTGTTCCTGGCCACCGGGGCCGGGACTCCCACGTTCCTGGGCGTGCCCGGTGAGGGGCTGTGCGGCGTCTACTCCGCGAACGAGTTCCTGACCCGCGTGAACCTCATGGGGGCCGCCTCGTTCCCGGCCCGCGACACGCCCGTGCGGCTCGGGCGCGAGGTGGCCGTCATCGGCGGAGGCAACACCGCGCTGGACGCGGTGCGCACGGCGCGCCGCCTGGGCGCGGAGCGCGCCCTGCTCGTCTATCGGCGCTCCCGGGCGGAGATGCCCGCCCGTCTCGAGGAGATCCGCCACGCCGAGGAAGAGGGCGTCGAGGTCCTGCTCCTCACCAACCCCGTCCGCATCCTCGGAGACGAGGGGGGCTGGGTGCGCGGCCTCGAATGCCAGCGCATGGAGCTGGGCGAGGCGGACGAGTCGGGGCGCCGGCGCCCCGTGCCCTGCGCGGGCAGCGAGTTCGTCCTCCCCGTGCAGACGGTCATCGAGGCGATCGGCCAGCGGCCGAACCCGGTCATCCAGGCCACGACCCCCGGGCTGGCCGTGGGTCGTGGGGGCGTGGTGATCGTGGACGCAGCGCAGCGTACGAGCCGGGCCGGCGTGTTCGCGGGCGGCGACCTCGCCCGCGGCGGGGCCACGGTGATCCTGGCCATGCGCGACGGCCGCCGCGCCGCCGCCGCCATTCACGAATACCTGCACGCGCGTGCCGGGCACTCCCCCATCCCGGCCTCGGAGGTCGCGTCATGAACGTCGGGATTCCTCGCGAGACACGCGTGGGCGAGCTGCGCGCGGCCCTCAGCCCGGCGGGAGTCGAGGCCCTCGCGCAGGAGGGCCACCGCGTGTGGGTGGAGCGCGGCGCGGGGAGCCGCGCCGGCTTCGACAACGCGGCCTACGAGGCCGCGGGGGCGACGATCGTCTGCGCGCGCGAAGAGGTGTTCGCGCGGTCGGACCTGGTAGCGGCCGTCTTCCCGCCCGACCCCGGGGAGTACGACACGCTCCTGCATTCGGGCCAGGCCGTGATGGCTTTCTGGTTGCTGCCCGCGGGACGCCGCGAAGACGTCCTCGCCCTGCAGCGCTGCGGCGTGAGCGTGATCGGGCTGGAGGCGATCGCGGACGCCGGCGGTCGCGCGCCCGTGCTCGAGAGCATGTCCGAGATCGCGGGCGGCCTCGCCATCACCGTCGGCGCCTGCCTGCTCCTGAACGCCTTCGGGGGCAAGGGCGTGCTCATGGCGGGTGCTCCGGGCGTACCGCCCGCCCACGTCGCCGTCCTGGGAGCGGGCGTGCTCGGCCGGTCCGCCGCCCGCGCCGCTCTGAGCGCGGGCGCCCAGGTGATGCTGCTCGACGCCCGCCTCGAGCCCTTGCGCGTGGCGGCGCGGGAGACGAGCGGCCTCGCCACCATGCTGGCCACGCCGGCCAACATCGAGAAGGCCTTGAGCTTCGCCGACCTCGTCCTGGGGGCGGTGGCGGTGCGCGGGCAGCGGACACCGGTGCTGGTCACGCGTCCCATGCTCGCCCGGATGAAGCCGAAGAGCGTGGTCCTCGACCTCTCCATCGACATGGGCGGCTGCTTCGAGACCTCGAGGCCGACATCCTTCCCCGAGCCGGCCTACGAGGTGGACGGGATCCTCCACTTCTGCGTCCCCAACCTGCCCGCAGCGGCCGCGCGCTCGGCCACGGTGGCCCTGACGAACTCCCTCCTGCCGTACTTGATGGAGATCGGGCGGGGCGACCTCGAGGGCGCGGTGTCGGCCAGCGGCGAGCTGCGACGCGGCCTTTATCTCTACCGCGGGGCCTGTGCCCAGGCCGCCCTCGGCCGGACCTTCGACCTGCCGGGTGCGTCGTTGCCCTGGGCCATGGGTTGACACTCACCGAGTACCCCGCGCCCCGCGACGCGGTTCGTCAGCGGAAGCTTCGCTAGCGCATCTGTTGCGGCACCACGCATGCGCGGCGGTAGTCCTTGCGCCCGCCGGCGGCGAAGCCACGCGTTTTCCGGCGGCGCGCGTGTTGCACGCACCGGGAGCGAGGAGGCGTACGTCATGAAGAAATCCGAAGCCCTGATGGAGCTGCCCCGGACGGAGAAGCCGCTCGAAACGATGAAGGCGCTCGTGTACCACGGCCCGGGCCGGCGCGCCTGGGAAGACAAGCCGCGGCCGCGCCTCGCGAAGTCCACCGACGCCGTGGTGCGCGTCACGACCACCACGATCTGCGGCACCGACCTGCACATCCTCAAGGGGGACGTGCCCACGGTGACGGACGGCCGGATCCTCGGCCACGAAGGAGTCGGGATCGTGGAGGAGACGGGCGCCGGCGTGTCGCGCATCAAGAAGGGCGACAAGGTGCTCATCTCCTGCATCACGTCCTGCGGCACGTGTCCGCCCTGCAAGAAGGGCATGTACTCGCACTGCGAGGACGGCGGGTGGATCCTGGGCCATCTCATCGACGGCACCCAGGCGCAGTACGTGCGCGTCCCGCACGCCGACACCAGCCTGTACGTCCTCCCCGCCGCCGCGGACGAGGCGGCCATGGCCATGCTCAGCGACATCTTCCCCACCGGGTTCGAGTGCGGGGTCATCAACGGCCAGGTCAAGCCAGGCGACACCGTGGCCATCGTGGGCGCGGGGCCGATCGGCCTGGCCGCCCTCCTGACCGCGCAGTTCTACTCGCCGAGCGAGATCGTGATGATCGACCCGGACGAGAACCGACTGGCCGTCGCGCAGTCCCTGGGGGCCACCCGCACCGTGAAGGCGGTCGGCGAGCCGGCGGTGGCGGCGGTGAAGGGCCTCACGAACGGCGCGGGCGTGGACGTGGCCATCGAAGCCGTCGGCATCCCCGCGACGTTCGACGTGTGCCAGGGCATCGTGGCCGCGGGCGGCCGCATCGCCAACATCGGCGTGCACGGCAGGCCCGTGGAGCTGCACCTCGAGCGGCTCTGGTCCCACAACGTCACCCTCACCACGCGCCTCGTGGACACGGTGACCACGCCCATGCTGCTCAAGCTCGCGCTGAGCGGACGGCTGCAGCCGCTCAAGCTCGTGACCCATCGCTTCCGGCTGGACGAAGCGATGAAGGCCTACGACACGTTCTCGAACGCGGGCAAGGAGCGGGCGCTGAAGGTGGTGCTCAAGAACGCCTGAGGGCCCCGCCCGCCCGCGCGTGCGCCGTCCGTACGGCCTTCGGACGGCGCACGGTACGTGCGCGCACCGCGCACTTCCGGCTGGCTAGTCGCAGGCGCAGGGCTCGCCGCGCCAGGCTTCGCGCCCTTCCCTCACCATGAAGTACGTCATCACGATGGCGGCGACGGGGTCCGCCCACCAGAGTCCCCACGCGGCGTTGAGGCCCACTCCCAGGAGGGCGCTCAGGGAAAGCCACCAGCACGCCGTCGTCTGGAAGGCGTCGGCTTCCATCGCCCTGCTTCCGAGGGCCACGGCCACCTGCCGCTTGGCCCGGGCCAGCCAGCGCATGACGATCAAGGAGACGGCGGTCAGGACGAGGCCGACGACCGACGGCTGCGGCCTCTCGCCAGACCACAGCGACCATCCTCCGGCTCCGGCCACGTACAGCGCGAGCAGGAACAGGGACGCACCGACGAGCTTGTGCGCCCGGCGGTC
>Ga0075421_100005783_pt1 | contig 14986 bp, 12 predicted proteins | sample SoiMetdeltSBSDD5_FD_75292 | JGI IMG/M metagenome (GOLD analysis project Ga0075421, IMG submission 75292) | Bulk soil microbial communities from a Populus tree surrounding site in Tennessee, USA - Soil MetaG P. deltoides SBSDD5 | ecosystem: Environmental > Terrestrial > Soil > Tree plantation...
CTGGTCAAAGACGGCGCCGGCCGACGACACATCCTTGATGTCGAACCGTTCGACGAGCTCGGCGCGCGAGAAAATCTCCTGGTCCCCCGACGACCAGCCGAGGCGGGCGAGGTAGTTGACCATCGCCTCGGGCAGGATCCCCTGCTCGCGATACGCCTGCACGGACGTGGCGCCGTGACGCTTGGACAGCCGCGCACGATCGGCGCCGAGGATCATCGAGACGTGCGCGAAGGCGGGAACCCGGTAGCCGAGCGCCTCGTAGGCGAGCACCTGCTTGGGCGTGTTCGACAGGTGATCGTTGCCGCGGATCACGTGAGTGATCGCCATGGTCACGTCATCGACGACGACGCAGAAGTTGTAGGTCGGCGTGCCGTCTGTGCGGACGAGGATCCAGTCGTCGAGCTGCGCGTGCTCGAAGGTCACCGGCCCGTGGATCAGGTCGTCGACGACGGTGGCGCCCGTGTCGGGAATGCGCAGCCGCAGCGCCCCCGCGACGAGCTTCCGGTCGCGGCAGCGGCCGTTGTAGCGGAACGTTTCCTTGCGCGCCTCGGCGGCCTTGCGCTGCTGGTCGAGAAGCTCCGGCGGGCAGTCGCAGAAGTACGCGCGCCCCCCGGCCACCAGCCGTGCCGCGTGCTCTCGGTACAGCTCGAAGCGCTCGGTCTGCCGATAGCCGGCGGCCGGCGGCCCCTCGTCCCAGTCGAGCTCGAGCCACCGGAGCGCGTCCAGGATGGAGGCGATGTTGTCGTCGGTCGAGCGCGAGCGGTCGGTGTCCTCGATCCGCAGGATGTACACGCCCCCGTGGTGGCGCGCGAACAGCCAGTTGAAGAGCGCCGTGCGCGCGCCCCCGACGTGCAGATGTCCGGTGGGGCTCGGCGCGAACCGCACGCGGACACCGCTGGCCATGACGCTCAGTAGCGCTCGAAGAGGCGACCCCAGTCGGTGGCCGCGAAGCGGCGAATGCGCGCGCGCCCCACGGTCGGATACCAGAGGAGGTCGTGATACACGTTGGACGCGAACGGCGCCCACACGACGAGCGGTGAGTGGAGCAGCAGCCGCTTGAGCGGCCGCAGCGGGCCGCGCCGGATCAGCTGATCGCCCCAGATCACGAGCGAGCGGCTGGTCTTGAACCCCATGCTCGTCGCCGCCGCCTCGGGGTCGCCGACGATCTCGATGTCGCGCGGATCGGCCACGCCGAGGCCACGCTCGTGGCACATCGCCAGATAGCGGATCGACAGCGGGTCGAACCCCATGATCTTCGCGGCAATGGCGTCGATCGCGACCTGGTCGCTGGAGGCGAGAATGAGATTGCCGACGCGCGGGATCATGGTGCGCGGGCCGGCGCCGTCGCCCATCACCGTGCCGTCCATCACGGCGAACACGCCGGGATGCAGCTCCCGCTGCATGTACATCAGGTCGACCATCACCTCGTGGATGAACTCGTGCGCGTAGTGACGGACTTCCTTCAACAACCCGCCGAATGCGTTCTTGATGGCGCCGGTGGTCCGGGAGTGGCCGTGCGTCTTCACGCTCGGCAGATGGCAGACGTTCTTGCCAATGAACATCTTCGGGATCTCGATGCCTTCCGGAAAAATCTGATTGAGCTTGAGCAGCGGGCTCTTGAACCGATAGACGGTCCACTCCACGTCGGGCAGCGGCACGAACGGAAGCCCATGGCGCTCCAGCACCGGATACCACTTGTTGTTTCGGCAGCCCTCGACGGGATTGGTGACGACCGTCTTGTTCTCGACCGGGAAGACGCGCCGCCGCTCGTACCCGTCCTCGAGCAGCGTCGTCAGCACGCCGTCGACCTGCCACGGCTGGCTCGAGCAGGCCGGGAAATATTTCGTCCACGAGAGGTTCAGCTTGATGATGAGGTCCTGCTCGCGGGGCAGCACCTGGTCGTACTTCACCAGGCGCATGAGCCGGCCGTAGTCGCTGACGGCGGTCTCGGGGCGGGTGCGGAGCACGGCGACCTGGCTGGCCATGACCCTTCGATTCTACCGCAGCGGTAGGCCGTAAATGATCAACAGGACCGCGAGAATCCAGCCGATCGTGTTGAGTAGGAGCGCACGATCGTTCAGGAACAGCTCCGACGGATTGCCGCCGAGCTGCCGGCGATAGAGCAGATACAGATACCGGAAGATCCCGTAGAGCACGAACGGCAGCGTGGCCGGCAAGAGCTGCGTGTGGAACTTGGCCACCGTCTCCGGCGACATCGTGTAGAGCGCGTAGGCGGTGACGGTCGACGCGGTCACCACCGCGATCATCTGATCGAGCAGTCCGGCGCTGTACTCCGCCAGGATCGGCCGGTGACGCGCGGCCTCGCCCTCGAGGGTCAGGTACTCGTACCGCCGCTTGCCGAGCGCCAGGAACAGCGCGATCAGGATGGTGCAGATCAGCAGCCAGCCGGAGATGTCGACGCCGATCGCGAGCGCGCCGCCGACGGCGCGCAGGACGAAGCCGACGGCGACGGTGAGCACGTCGACGATCACCACGTGCTTGAGGACGACAGAGTACACGCTCAGCAGGCCGACGTACGCGAGGGCCACCGCCGCGAACCGCGGCGAGAGCGCGGTCGCCGCCACCAGCCCGCCCACCACCAGGATCAGCGCGCTGCCGAGGGCGAGTGGCACCGGCAGCAGCCCCGACGCGATCGGCCGCTCGCGCTTGCGGGGATGCAGCCGGTCCTTGTCGCGGTCGGCGACGTCGTTGAGCAGGTAGATCGCTCCCGAGAGCGCGCAGAAGATCGCGAAGGCGCCGAGTGCCGGCCACACCGAGGCCGTGAACAGCCGCTGCGCGAAGACGAGCCCGGCGAACACGAACAAATTCTTGACCCACTGCCGCGGGCGCAGTGAGATGAAGAGCCCCCACATCATGTCATTCGGATCCCGCGCGGCCGTCATCGAGACGCGCCACCGCTCCGCCGCGGCGCGGCGAGCCGCGGGGGGGTGACGGGGGCCATTTCGGAGCCCCCGTTATCACAATCACAGGCGGATGATGTTTGCGCCGGCCTCGAGCCCGCCGGTGGCGTTGCGCGTGTCGAGGAGCAGCGGCGCCTCGGCCGCGATGCGCGTCCAGTCGTAGCCGTCGTGGGCGGTGAGCACGACCACGACGTCGTGCTCCGCGGCGCGGACGGCCGGCAGCGACTCGAGCCGCGCGCCACCGACCGCGATCGCGGGCACGTGCGGGTCGTGGTAGGCGACGTGGGCGCCCTTGGCGCGGAGCGTCTCGATGATCTCCAGCGCCGGCGAGTCGCGTGTGTCGGCGACGTTCGGCTTGTAGGCGACGCCGAGCACGAGCACGCGGGCGCCGCGCACCGCGCGCGCGCGGTCGTTGAGCGCGTCGGCGACGAGATGGACGATGTAGGCCGGCATGTGGCGGTTGATCTCGTCGGCGAAGGTGATGAAGCGCGGCTCGTAGCCCGCCAGCCGCACCTTCCACGACAGATAGTACGGATCGGACGGCAGGCAATGACCGCCGAGCCCGGGGCCCGGCCAGAACGGCATGAAGCCGAACGGCTTCGTGGCCGCCGCCGAGACGACCTCCCAGACGGAGATCCCGAGCTTTCGGCACATGATCGCGAACTCGTTGACGAGGGCGATGTTCACCGAGCGGAACGTGTTCTCGAAGAGCTTGACCATCTCGGCCGTCTCGGGCCCCGACACGGGAACCACGCGCGGCGTGATGCGCCCGTAGAGCGCCGCCACCAGCTCACGGCACGCGGGCGTCACCCCGCCGACGACCTTCGGAATGTCGCGCAGCGTCCACTGCTTGTTGCCGGGATCGATGCGCTCCGGCGAGAAGGCGAGAAAGAAGTCCTCGCCGACGGCCAGCCCGCGCGCGGCGAAGCGCGGCAGCAAGATCTCCTGGGTCGTTCCCGGGTAGGTCGTGGATTCGAGCACCACCAGCTGCCCGGTGTGGATGATCGACGCCACCGCGTCGGCGGCCGCCACGATGAACGAGATGTCGGGCTCCTTCGACTTGCCGAGCGGCGTCGGCACGCAGATGACGATGGCGTCCGCTTCCTTCAGGGCGCTGACGTCACTGGTGGCGCCGAGCCGCCCGCTGCGCACGAGCGGCCCGAGGACGGCCGTCGCCACGTCCTCGATGAACGACTGGCCGGCGGCGACGCCGGCCACGCGGCCCGCGTCGAGATCAACGCCGATCACGGTGGCGCCCGATTCGGCGAAGGCGACGGCCAGCGGCAAACCGACGTAACCGAGCCCCACGACACCGATCACCGGCGTGCCCGCCAGCCGCGCCCGGAGCTCGCGCACGGCGACGGCGCTCACAGCGCCTTGCACGCACGGCGGACGGCGTCGATCACGCCGGCCACTTCCGCCGCGGTCAGCTCCGGAAAGCAGGGCAGCGACACCACCTCGCGGGCCGCGCGCCACGCCTCCGGCCAGCGGGCATGCCCGTCCTCGCCGAACAGGGGCTGTGCCGGCACCGCGCGCGGATAGTGCACGGCAGTGCCGACGCCGAGCTCGGTGAGCGCGGCCACCAGGGCGTCGCGCTGCGAATGGCGCACGGTGAACAGATGATAGACGTGCCGGGCGCCCACACGCTCCGCGGGGAGCTCCAGCGGCAGATGCGCGAGCGCCTCGAGGTACTCGGCCGCGATCGCGCGCCGGCGCTCCTCCCACTCGTGAAGCCGGCGGAGCTTCACCCGCAGCAGCGCCGCCTGCAGCTCGTCCAGCCGGGTACAGTAGCCGAGCTCCACGTGATGGTAGCGCCCGGAGTCGCCGTGATGCCGCAGCCGCCGCACGTGCTCGGCCACGTCGTCGCGCGTCGTCAGCAGCATGCCAGCGTCGCCGCACGCGCCGAGGTTCTTGGTCGGATAGAACGACAGGCAGGCGGCGTCGCCCCAGCCGCCGACGGGACGGCCGTGCCAGGTGGCCCCCACGGCCTGGGCGGCGTCCTCGAGCACGGCCAGCCCGCGCGCCCGCGCCAGCGCGGTGATCCGGTCCATCGCTGCCGGGTGACCGTACAGGTGTACCGGCATGATGACCTTCGTCCGCGGTGTCACCGCCCGCTCGACCGCGGCGACGTCGAGCGTCAGCGTCTCGTGGTCCACGTCGACGAAGACCGGACGTGCGCCGGCCATCACGATGGTCGTGGCCGAGGCGACGAACGAGAAGGCCGGCGTGATCACCTCGTCACCGGCGCCGACGCCGAGGGCCGTGAGCGCGAGCCGCAGCGCATCGGTGCCCGAGCCCACGCCGACGCCGTGCCGGGCCCCGCAGAGCTGCGCCAGCTCCTGCTCGAGGGCGCGGCCGTCGGGGCCGAGCACGAACGCGCTCGAGTCGAGCACCCGCTCGGCGGCGTCCATGAGCTCGGTCTTCAGCGCGGCGTGCTGCCGCTTGAGATCCAGAAACGGAATCATTTTTGTCCCCCGGGTGTGATGGCGCCCACGCCGACGCTGGTGCCGATGGGCCCGCCGACGCCGAGCAGGTTGACGGCAAACCGGATCTCGTCGTCCTGACGCGGGCGGTTGACGTACTCCACCGTGAGCGCCCAGCACTGCCAGTGGAAGTCGGCGGCGACGCGCGTCTCCGTGAACTCGCCGCGGTGCAGGTCCCAGTTGATCTCCGAGCGCACGGTCACCCGGCGCGTGAGGGTCGAGGTGAAGCCGGCCTGGAGAAAGGTGATGTGGCCGGGCTGGTCGCTGTAGCGGATACCGGCGTTGGCGGTCGTCCGCAGCGGCAGCACCGCCGACACGTCCGCCGTCGCGTTCGGAATGCCGCCCGTGACCGGGCTGTAGCTGACGTCGCTGCGAAAGCGTAAATCCGGCTTCGGCTGGACGATCAGCGTGCTGAAGACGTCGCCCACGCGCTCGAACCGGGTGTCGTAGCTGTGACCGAGCGTGAGGCGCAGCAGCTCCCAGCGGACGGCCTCGGCATCGGCGTAGGCGGCCGTCCGCGCCCGCACGCGGTTGGTGAGCGAATACTCGAGGCGGCTCGCGTCGGGGATGTTGTCGACGCCCTCCGTCCACTGGGGCAGCCGGTCCTGGTCCCAGCCGCTCACGAACCCATAGCGGACGCGCGGCTCGATCGTGTGCAGCAGGGCCTCCGTGCCCCACCACCCGCCCGTGCTGAACACGCGGGAGATCTTGGTCTCGACGTCGGCGCCGGCCTCGATCAGCCGGCGCAAACGCGCCTCGTCCCGGGTGTCCTCCACGAGGATGCCGCCCCGGCCGATGTGCGTTCCGGTCACCGTTCGATCGTAGCCCGTGAGGCGGCCTCCGACGAACGGTGTCACGGTGAGGTAGCCGAGCGGGATCGGGCGAGAGATCTGCGGATTGAAGTCGACGCGGCTGCCGCTGGAGCCGACGTAGCGGACGAAGTGCACGAAGCTCGCGCTCGACTGGAAGAGCAGGCCGGAGTCGCCCAGGAACGGCTGGCGCGTGCCGACCAGGCTGATGTCGGGCAGCCGCCACAGCTCCACCGGGCGTGGCGTGGACAGGTCCTGGTAGACGAAGAGGTCGGCCACGAGGTTCCAGGTGTCCCAGCTCTTCGTCCCGAACACGTGCGTCTCGATCCGCTGCGTGCTCCGGCGCAGGATGCTGTCGCCGTAGTCGCGGATGATCGTGTCGTCCGACACGCCGTTGGCGTCGATGCGCAGCCACGTCCGATGGCCGAGGGTGTGGTCCTCGCGCAGGGTGCCGACGAACCGTGGGTCGTGACCTTCCTTCAGGAAGAAGCCCTCGAAGTGGCCGCGGTCGTCGGGGCTCTCGACATGTCGGAACTCCGCCCGCAAGCCTGCGCCCCGCTCGCTGTAGAAGAGCGGCGCGATGGTCGCGTCCCTGCTGTCGTCGATCGCCCAGAAGAATGGCGTCTCCGCGTAGAAGCCCTTGCTGCTCGAGTGCCCGACCTTCGGGAACAGGAACCCGGTCTGCCGCTCGCGGCGGATGGCCGCCGCGAAGAACGGAAAGAACGGAATGAGCGGGATGTTCTTCACCCAGAACGAGGCGCCGGTACCGTAGAGGTAGTCGTTGAGGTCGGCGGTGGCGCGATCGAAGTGGAACGACCACGCGGGCGGGTCGTCCTCGCACGTCGTGAACACGCCCTTGCGAACGCGGTAGACGCTCTCGCCCAGCCGCTCCATCGACTCGCCCGTGATGTGGTAGTTCGGCTCGGCTTGCGCATTGGCCTGATAGACGACGCCGGTGCCGGTCCGGAGGTTGTATTCGATGCGCTGCCCGGTGAGCTGGTCCTCGCCGTCGTAGAAGACCACACGGCCCTGGGCCACCGCCTCGCCCGTCGCGCGATCGAGCTCCACCCGGTCGGCCATGAGGCGTGCGCGGCCGCGGGTGATCTCCACGTTGCCGGTCGCGATCACGCGGTTCTCGGCGCCGACCTGCTCCAGCTGGTCGGCCACGATGGTGACGTCACCGCCGGCGGTCCCGATCGTCACCGGCGCCGGCGTCGGCGCCGGTTGCGCCGCCGCGAGACCGCCGAGCGCCGGGAGGAGCGCCGCCGCCGCCAGCATGACGCGCCACCACGATAGCGTGCTCACGTGTCGTGAAAGTCCTCGTCAAGAAAGGGAGCCCATGCTATCAGCCGCCTTTTCGATCGGGCAAGGGTTATCGCCGCCGCCGGAGGCGAGCCGCAGCACGTCGCCCACGAGGGAGAGCGAGCCGGCGACACAAAGGATGGGGGTGCGCGGTGCGCGCTCGGCGAGGGCTAGCGCCTCGGCCGGCGTCGGCGCCGTCTCGATGCGCTCGGGGCCGGCCGCGACGGAGGCGCGCAGCGTCTCCGGACTCGCGGCGCGAGGGCTCGACGACGCGGTGAGGATCACGCGGCGGGCGCGCGCGGCCAGCGGGGCCAACATCCCGGGCGCGTCCTTGTCGCGCAGGGCGCCGAAGACGAGCGTGACGTCGGCGCCGCCGAACCACTCGGTGAGCGAGGCGGCCAGCGCGCGCGCGCCGGCGGGGTTGTGCGCGCCATCGAGCACGACCTGGCGCTCGCGGTAGCGAAGCACCTCGAACCGGCCGGGCCAGCGCGCGCGAGCCAGTCCGGCGCGGATCGCCTCCGGGCCGATGTCGAGCACGTGCGCGGTCGCGGTGGCCAGCAGCGCGTTGGACGGCTGGAACGTGCCGAGCAGCGGGATACGCGCGCTCTGAAGCCGCCAGCCCGGGCCGGCCAGATCAAGCGTCTGGCCGGAGAGATCGCGTGCCGTCAGGCGGACGGCCAGCTCCCGGCCTTCGAGCAGCAGCGGCACGCCGACCGACGCCGCGCGCTCGCGCAACACCGCCTCGGCCTCCGGCGCCTGCGCGGAGGCGACGGCCACGCCGGCGCGGATGATGGCCGCCTTCTCCGCCGCGATGGCGGCCAGCGTCGGTCCCAGCACGTCCTGATGATCGAGATCGATCCGCGCGATGACCGTGGCGGCGGGGACGCCGACGGTGGTGGCGTCGAGCCGTCCGCCGAGCCCCACCTCGAGGACGGCCACCTCGACCGCCTCGCGCGCGAAGTGATCGAGCGCGAGGGCCGTCGTCGCCTCGAACATGGTGGCGTCGACGCGCGCGGCGAGGGTGGCGAGCGCGTCGAAGCCGTCCGCCACGTCGTCCTCGGCGATCGCCTCGCCGTCGACGCGGATGCGCTCGCGGAACGAGACGAGATGCGGCGAGGTGTAGAGACCGACGCGACGGCCCGCCGCTTTGAGGATCGCCGCCAGCATCGCGGCCGTGGAGCCCTTGCCGTTCGTCCCGCCGACCTGCACGAGCGTGTAGCGCTGCTCCGGATTGCCGAGGGCGTCCAGCAGCGTCTCGATCCGCTCGAGGCCGGGGCGCATCCCTGCGTGCTCGCCGCCGCGAAGGGCGAGCAGCCGGGCCAGCGCCTCGGCATACGTCATGGAGTCGCTGGCTGGTCGGCGAAGAAGACGAGCAGGCGTCGCAGGAGGTCCTTGAGATCCTTGCGCTCGACCACGAGATCGAGCTGACCGTGCTCCAGCAGGAACTCCGAGCGCTGGAAACCCTCGGGCAATGGCTGGCGGATCGTCTCGGCGATCACCCGCGGTCCCGCGAAGCCGATGAGCGCGCGCGGCTCGGCCACGATCACGTCACCGAGCATGGCGAACGAGGCCGTCACGCCACCCGTTGTCGGATCCGTCAGCACCGAGATGTACGGCAGGCGCGCCTCGGCCAGCCGCTCGAGGGCGGCCGAGGTCTTGGCCATCTGCATGAGCGACAGGATGCCTTCCTGCATGCGCGCGCCGCCGGAGGCCGAGACGATGATCACCGGCAGCGCCTTGTCGATGCCGAGCTCGATGGCGCGCGTCAGCTTCTCGCCGACCACGGAGCCCATGCTGCCGCCGAGGAACGTGAACTCGAACACGCACAGCACGGTCGGCAACCCATCGACGCGCGCGATGCCGCTGACGACCGCGTCCTCGAAGCCGGTCTTTTGCCGTGCCGCTTTCACGCGGTCGGGATACCTCTTCGAGTCCCTGAAGCGGAGCGGATCGGCGGAGACGAGGCCGGTCTGGTACTCCTCGAAGGTGCCCGGATCCGTGAGCAGCGCGATGCGCTCGCGGGCGCCGATGCGGAACGGATAGCGGCACTTCGGGCACACGCGCCCGGCGCGCTCCACCTCCGCCCGGTACATGATCTCCTTGCACGAGTCGCACTTGATCCACAGCCCCTCGGCGATGTTCACCTTCTTCGGCGTGCCGGCCGTTTCCTCCGGCTTGCGACGGAACCACGCCATGCTCACGCCCCCCGAAGCGGCTGCTTGAGCGCCGCGATGAAGTCGCCCACGTGCTTGACCAGACCGGCCGTGCCGGCATGCTGCTCGATCGTCCGCACGATGGCGGAGCCGACGGCGACGCCGTCGGCGAGGCGGCCCACGGCCGCCGCGTGCTCCGGTGTCGACACGCCGAAGCCGACGCACACCGGCTTGGTGGTGACGAGCCGCACGGTGCGAACCTGCGCCTCCAGATCGGGCGGCAGCGCGCGTCGCTCGCCGGTCACCCCCTGCAGCGACACGACATAGAGGAAACCGCGGCTCACCCGCGCGATGGTCTTCACGCGAGCCGGCGGCGAGGTCGGCGCGACGAGCTGGATCATATCGAGCCCCGCCGGCTCCACCTCCGCGCGGAGGGGGTCGGACTCCTCGTACGGCAGGTCGGGCACGATCACGCCATCGGCGCCGGCATCCACGGCGGTGCGGGCGAAGCTCTTGAGGCCGAATGCCAGCACGGGGTTGTAGTACGTGAACAAGACGAGCGGCAGCCGCACTTCGGCGCGGAGGTTGGCCACCAGCTCGAGCACGCGCGCCAGCGTGGTGCCAGCGGCGAGCGCGCGGGTACCGGCGCGCTGGATCACGGGGCCATCGGCGAGCGGGTCGGAGAACGGCACGCCGAGCTCCACGAGATCGGCGCCGCGGCGCTCGGCCTCGACCACGAGACGTCGCGTGTCGGCGAGCGAGGGATCGCCGGCCATCACGTAGACGACGAGCGCGCGCTCGTTGCGGTCGCGCAGCTTCGCGAACGTCTCGTCGATCCGGCTCACAGGTCTTTCCCCAGGGCTTTGGCGACCACGTGGACGTCCTTGTCCCCGCGGCCGGAGAGCCCGACCACGATCGCCTTGCTGCGCGGCAGCGTCTTGGCGAGCCGCATGGCGTGCGCGATGGCGTGCGAGGACTCGAGCGCCGGCATGATGCCTTCCAGCCGCGTCAGCGCCTGGAATCCCTCGAGCGCCTCCTCGTCGGTGATCGCCACGAACTCGAAGCGCCCCGCGTCCTTGTAATAGGCGTGCTCGGGCCCCACGCCCGGATAATCGAGACCGGCGGAGATCGAGTGCGCCACCGCGATCTGCCCGTCGTCGTTCTGGAGCAGGTAGCTCAGCGAGCCGTGCAGCACGCCGACGGCGCCCGCGGTCATGGACGCCCCGTGCTTGCCGCTCGCGATGCCGCTGCCGCCAGGCTCCACACCGACGATGCGGACCGTGCGATCGCCGATGAACGGATGAAAGAGCCCGATGGCGTTGCTCCCGCCCCCGACACACGCGATGACGACATCGGGCAGCTTGCCGAATGCGCGCCGCGACTGCGCGCGCGCCTCCTTGCCGATCACGGTGTGGAAGTCACGCACCATCATCGGATAGGGATGCGGCCCGAGCGCCGAGCCGAGCACGTAGTACGTCGTGCGCACGTTGGTGACCCAGTCGCGCAGGGCCTCGTTGACGGCGTCCTTCAGGGTCCGGCTGCCCGACTCGACGGGAACGACCTTCGCGCCGAGGAGCCGCATGCGGAAGACGTTCAGCGCCTGCCGCTCGATGTCCTCGGTGCCCATGTACACCTCGCACTCGAGGTCCAGCAGCGCGGCCGCAGTCGCGGTGGCCACGCCGTGCTGGCCGGCGCCCGTCTCCGCGATCACGCGCTTTTTCTTCATGCGCTGGGCGAGCAGCGCCTGGCCGAGGACGTTGTTCACCTTGTGCGCACCGGTGTGGCAGAGATCCTCGCGCTTGAGCCAGATGCGCGCGCCGCCGCAGTGCTCGGTGAGCCGCGCCGCAAAGTAGAGCGGCGTCGGCCGGCCCGCGTAGTCGGTGAGCAACGCGGCGAGGCGCCGCTGGAAGGCGCGATCGCGCCGGGCGGCCTCGTACGCCTTCTCGAGCTCGATGAGCGGCGTCATCAGCGCTTCCGGCACGAAGCGGCCGCCGAACCGGCCGAAGTGGCCGCGCGCGTCGGGCAGCGTCTTCACGTGCGCTTCGCCGCCTCGATGAAGCGCCGCACCTGCTGCGGATCCTTCTTGCCGGGCCGCGCCTCCACACCGGAGTTCACGTCGACGGCGAAGGGACGCACGATATCGACGGCGGTGGCGACATTGTCGGGCGTGAGGCCACCCGACAGCACGATGGGTAGCTGCGCGTCGCGCGGCTGCACCTGCGCCATCAGCCGGATGCCGCGCCACTCGAGCGGTTCGCGACCCTCCCCCTCGCTCCACCGGGCCTGGCTGTCCAGCAGGTAAGCGGCCACCACCTTTCTGTACAGAAACGCCCCGAATCGCGCCGCCACCCGGTATTCCGGCAGGCCGTCGATCGTCGAGGCCGGCGGCAGCTTGATCGTCTTGATCACCGGCACGCTATAACCCTGACAGTCTTCCGGCTTCTCGTCACCATGAAATTGAACGGCGCGCAGTCCGCACGCCTCGATCACGGCCTTCACGTGTCCGGCCGGATGATCCCAGAAGACGCCGACCGGCGTCACGAACGGCGGCAACCGCCGGATGATCGGCGCCGCCTGCTCGGGCGTGAGGAACCGCGGCGTGTTCTCGACGAAGATGAAGCCGAGCGCGTCGGCGCCCGCGTCCACGGCCATCCGCGCATCCTCGAGGTTCGTGATCCCACAGACCTTGACGCGCGTCACCGGAGCGTCAGCTCCCGCAGCTTCGCCGCGACATCGGCGGCGCGCACGAGCGCCTCGCCGACGAGCACCGCGTGGGCGCCGGCCTCGGCGACGCGGCGCACGTCGGCGCCGGTGAAGAAGCCGCTCTCGCTCACGACCACCGGCCCCGGCGGAATCCGCGGCAACAGCGCCAGCGTCGTCTCGATCCGCGTCTCGAACGTGCCGAGATCCCGATTGTTGATGCCGATGATGCGACTGCCCGCCGCGAGCGCGACGTCGAGCTCGGCCGCCGTGTGGCACTCGACCAGCGAGGCCATGCCGAGCCCCTTGGCGGCGGCCGCCAGATCCCGCAGCAGCGACGGCTCGAGGATGGCGACGATGAGCAGCACGGCGTCGGCGCCGGTCGCGCGCGCTTCCCACAGCTGGTACTCGTCGATCGTGAAGTCCTTGCGCAGCAGCGGCACGCCGACGGTCGCGCGGACCCGCCGCAGGACGTCGAGGCTGCCCTGAAAGTACTTGGCGTCGGTGAGGACGGAGATCGCATCGGCGCCGTGGCCGGCGTAGGTCGACGCGAGCGCGACCGGATCGAGGTCGGCGGCGAGCACACCGCGCGAGGGCGAGGCCTTCTTGACCTCGGCGATGAGTCGAACGCCGCCGCGCACGGGTGCGAGCGCGCGCTCCAGGTCGAGCGGCGGCGCCACGTCCTGGCACATCGCCTCGAGCGCCGCGCGCGGCTGGCCGAGCTTCAGGCCGGCCACCTCCTGCCGCTTGTGACGAACGATGTCGGCGAGGATCGACACCGCCGGCCTAGAAGTCCCGCCGCTGCGCGTGCCGCTTCAGCGTGTCGAGCGACACCGGCGCCAGCTGGTCCAGCACGAAATCGCGGATGGTGCGCGGCGGCGGCAGATCGCGCACGATGCGGCCGGCCTTCGTCAGCGGCTTCAGCAGCGCGTCCCACGGCCCGGCGCCCGGCGGCGCCGCGCCCGCCGGCACCACCACGGTCTCGAGCGTGCCGCGGCGGCGGAAGACCTGCTTGGCCCCCGACCACTTGCCGCGCTTGGCGGCCGGGCGGCCCTCGATCTCGGTGATGTCGAGCGCGAAGCTCACCACCGGCGCGTTGGCGATCGACGTGCCGACGCCGTAGCCGTCGACGACGGGGTTGAGGCGCAGGATCTCGTACTCGTCGATGCCGCCCGAGGTGATGATCTTCACGTGGCCGAAGCCGCGAAGGTTGAGCTCCCAGCGCACCTCCTCGACGATGCGGTAGAGATCGCCGCGGCGTGAGGATGGGGTGTCCAGCCGCACGGCGTAGAGGTCGTTGCCGAGCGCCTGCGCGACGCGGATGGCCTCGAACTTCTCATCCTGCAGCGTGTCGATGAGCGCCACGCGTCGGACCTTGCGGTCGACGATCTCGTTGAAGGCCTTGAGCGCCTCGACGGTATCGCCGAACATCAGCACCAGCGCGTGCGGGATGGTGCCCGTTGGATCGGCGTCGATCAGCTCGGCGGCCTTGGTGACCGCGACGCCGTCGCAGCCGCCGATGAATGCGTTGCGCTCGATCATCGGCGCCAGCGCCGGGTGCATGCGCCGCGCGCCGAAGGAGATCACCGGCCGCTCGCCCGCGGCTTTCTTGCAGCGCGCCGCCTTCGTGGCGATGCCGGACGCCTGGCACAGCACGCCGAGCAAGGCCGTCTCGTACTGTGCCCAGTCGACGTAGACGCCTTCGAGCACCATGACCGGCTGGTAGGGGGCAAAGATGGTGCCCTCGTCCATCGCCTGCACGTCGACGGGCAGCCCCTCGAGCAGCGCCGCCGCTTCCTCGATGCCGGCGAGCACCGCCCAGTCCCAGTCCTCGGGCAGCGCTTTCAGATAGACCTCGGCCATCACCCGCTTGCGGTCACCCCGGGCCTTGAGGATCTCGACGGTGCGCTCGAAGTAGACGTCGTAGACTTCGCCGCTCTTGATCTCGGCGTCGGACGCGGTGTGGAACGGTCGTCTGGGAGCCATTGGATCAGCCAGAAAGTTGCCGTAAATCCTCGCAGAATCGAGCGTTCAAGTCAACGCGCGCGGCGGAAGCGCGGCGGTCGCGTCCGACCGGCGCCACCGTCAATACGCGGTACGATGCGGGCGATGGCGCGGCTGCGCGTCGGCGTCCTCGGGCTGAGTCACGATCACGTGTGGGGCAATCTCGTCGCGCTCCAGGACGGTGACCACGGCCGTCTGGTCGCCGCGGCCGACCCGGATCCGCTGCTGCGGGAGCGCCTGCAAAAGCTCCACGGAGGCGTCATCGCCCACGACACGTTCGACGCGCTGCTCGAGCGGCGCGATCTCGATGCCGTCCTCGTGTTCTCCGACAACCGCGGCTCCGCCGAGCTTGGCGTCCGCGCGCTCGAGCGCCGGCTGCCCGTGATGATCGAGAAGCCGATGGCGGCCGACCTCGCTGGCGCGCGCGCGTTGCTCGCCGCTGCCCGTGCCGCCGGTGTGCCGCTCATGGTGAACTGGCCGACCGCGTGGAGGCCCGCGCTGCGCCACGGCCTGACTCTGGCCGCCGACGGAATCGTTGGCGAGCCCACCCAGCTGAGTCATCGCGGCGGCCACGCCGGCCCGCGCGAGTTCGGCTGCTCGCCGCAGTTCTGCGA
>Ga0075421_100005784_pt1 | contig 14984 bp, 16 predicted proteins | sample SoiMetdeltSBSDD5_FD_75292 | JGI IMG/M metagenome (GOLD analysis project Ga0075421, IMG submission 75292) | Bulk soil microbial communities from a Populus tree surrounding site in Tennessee, USA - Soil MetaG P. deltoides SBSDD5 | ecosystem: Environmental > Terrestrial > Soil > Tree plantation...
CAGTGAGGAGACCGGCGAGCATCAGGCGCACGGCCACCTCGGGATCGATGCCGGGACGACCGTCGTCCGCGCAATAGCTGTCGGCCACCTCTGCGCGCAGCCACGACAGATCGAGCACGCGATCGACTCGCACCAGCGCGTGGTCATCCGGAATGAGCTGTCTGAGCGAGCCAGTGATGAAGACCTCCAGCTGGCCCCGCTCCTTGCGCCCAAGCATGTCCCTGCCCCGCCGCCGATCGCGAATCATCGCCCAGAAGCGAATCCGACCGCGCAGACTTTTCAACGACCCCCGCGTGCATTTCATGCGCAACGCGCTCGCCCACGTCGGCACGAAGCAGCGCCAGATGGTGGCCGCAGCCATCCGCACCGCCTTCACTCAGGAGACGCAGAAAGCAGCGAGCACGGAATGGCGCGCCGTGGCGGGCCGGCTGAGGGGCCGCTTTCCCAAGCTCGCCGATCTCATGGACGAGGCCGAGGACGACGTGCTCGCGCACATGAGCTTCCCCAAGGAGCACTGGACCCAGCTGCACTCCACCAATCCGCTGGAGCGCCTCAACGGCGAGATCAAGCGGCGCACCGACGTGGTGGCGATCTTCCTGCCATCGTGCGCCTGGTCGGCGCCCTGCTGCTCCAGCAGAACGACGAACGGGCCGTGCAGCGCCGCTACATGAGCCTGGAAACGCTCGAGGGATTGAGCGATGATCCCAAGGCCAAGCCGAGGCGCATCGCAGCGGCTTGAACCACGGCCCGAGCCAGCATGAAGCTCAGGCCATGACCGGCGCTCTTAGCGCTTGCTCGACGCCGAGGCCGACGAAGTAGCCCTTCATCGTCTCCTCGAGCGAGCGGCCGTCTTCCGAGACCCTGAAATCCGCCTGCGTGTAGCCGGCCATGCCGTACCACAGGGTGCAGCACGAGCGGACAAGGCCGAGCCGGGTTCCTATCGACCACTGGTGGTCCAACGAGAACGTCGTCGGCGAGAAGGTGGTGTCGACCGCACCGAACGTATAGTCGGCGAACGCCCCGAGAACCAATCCAGGCTTCAGCTGAAAATCGTAGCCCAGCGCCACCGAGCCTTGCGCGCCCTCCAGCCTGAAACCCGTTTCATTTAGACGCATCGTGCCAAGGCCGTATCCTGCTGCCGCGCCGACATAGACACCACCCCAATGCGTCTGGCAGCAGTTGCCGGGCAAGGTTGCATCCTTGATGCTGCGGCCGCGCTCGTATCGTTCAGCGCTGGCTTCTGCGGTGGCAAGTGCGAGAGCCGTGGCTGCGGCAATCCCAAGAGCTGCTGGGTGGACAAAGTTCATGACATCCCCTCCGACAAGGTCCCCGTAAAAGAGCGAGCGAACCTAGCGCGAGGGCCTCACGGCAAATATCCGCTGGCCGCTTCAATTATCCGCACTGCGCGGGAATCGTGCGGGTGAAAGCGCAATCCCGCTCATCTTCGCCACTATCCAAAAACTGCTGGAATGCGCTGGGATGCGCTGATGGGCACTCCACAAATCGCCGTTACGCTCTATGTTCGACGTCTGCGGAGGCAAGCATGCATTTCGGCTTTGAGCCCCTGTTGCGACGTCATCGCATCTTCCGCTCCAGCGATACGGAGGATCTGAGCCGCTTCGGCTCTGGCCCCTTCTCCACAGTGATGTCCTTGATCAGTAGCCGCAGCATGCGCTGGCGGTCGCGTGCCGTGGTTGTCGACGCGGTCCACAATCGCGGGAAGTCGCTCGCCAGCTTGATAATCTGCTGCTTCTGGTCGGCTGTGATCGTACGCAACGTTTTGCGCTCGAAGTTGGCGAGTTCGGCTTCAAGTTCGATCACCCGCTGCATGGCGTCGTTCCAGCGCTGCTCGAGCGTGCTGGCGATCAGCCGGTTGGCGCGGTCGACCGCCTCGTAGCGCCGCTCAGCCAGATCGGCCTCGTAGCGTGCCCGCTCGATCCGCAGCCGCCATTGCGCGCCGATGGATTGGTCGCGCTCCTCCAGGCTGGTCAGTGCCGTAAGCGCGAGCTGGATCGTCAGCGGCGTGACGGCGGCGAGGAGGCGATCGGCAATGGCGGCGTCGAGCGGCTTGGCAGGAAGTGTCATGCGGGCGTGGCGGATCAAGGCTTCGCGCTGCTGCCAGTTGCACTCGTATATCGGATAGATGCCGCCATTGCCGGTGTAGCGCACGCTCAAGCGTCGGCCGTAATGGCCGCACACGAGCATGCCCTGCAACAAGCAGAGCCCTTCGCGGGCCGGACCGCCGAGCACCTCGCTGTTGGTCCGGTTCGCAGCCATGCGCTGACTGTTGGCGAGGAACCGATCCCGGGTGATATAGCCTGGATGATGATCGGGAATGACGATCCGCCATTGCTCCTGCGGCATCAGCCGAGACGTGGTGCTGATCTCTCCGGTCGGTGCGATCTGCTTGCGGGACTGGTAGCGACCGAACACGTATCGGCCGGCATAGGACGGGTTCTTCAGGAGGCCGAGCACGCGGGAATGAGTCAGGCGTCCCCACAGCAGCTTGCCGTCCCAGGCGCCACCAGGAGCGGCGGGGAAAGCGCAGGCCCAGCTCGTGGAAGCGCTGCACGACGCGTAGGCGGTGCCCTCCTTCTCGAACAGCTCGAACACGGTCCGCACCGCGCCCTGTACCTCCTGGTCGGGATCGAGCACGATGCTGTCGCCATCCCAAACGAAGCCGACCGGCAGCGGAAAGCGCAGCTCGCCCTTGTGTGCTTTGTTGAGCTTGCCGCCGTGCAGGCGCGTGCGAATAATATGCAGCTCGGCCTGGGCGAACGTGCCCTTCATGCCGAGCACGAGGCCGTCGTTGAACTCGGTCGGATCGTAGCAACCGTCCTCGTCGATCACGAGCGTGCTGGTGATGGCGCACAGCTCGAGCAGACGATGCCAGTCCTGGTTGGAACGAGCGAGACGGGAAGCTTCGAGCGAGAAGATGGCTCCCACGTTGCCCATCGCCACATCGCTGACCAGCGTCTTGAAGTCCTCGCGCTTGGTCGCCCGCGCACCGGACTGGCCGAGGTCGCGGTCGAGGACGCGGATCTGCTCCGGGCTCCAGCCGAGCGCCTGCGCCTTGCTCGCCAGATTGTACTGGCGTTCGGTGCTCTCCTGGTTGAAGCGAACCTGCGCCACCGTCGATTGGCGGATGTAGACGCAGGCCATCCGCGACAGGTGCCGATCGCTGATCTTGGACGTCATCGTCATGCGGTGCCCCCTTCGCATCCAGCGGCGGCGCGCCGGCAGAAAGATAGGACTCGACCATGCTGGCGATGATGGCGCCCGCCTTCGCCAAATCCAGCGCGGCAATGGCCGGATCCATTCAGTCGAGTTCCTCGCGGCGGCGCAATAGCTCGGTGTTGATGGCGCAGACCTCGTTGAGCACCTCGCGCACCTTGTTGAAGTTGCCAACGAGCTTGCGCACCTCGTCGTGACTGGCGTTCGGCACATAATCCATCTGTGGCCGTTCGCCCGAGACGCTGACCGACAAGTAGATCTTCGGGCCGTGTCCGCGGCCGTCCGCGCAGTGACAGCCCGGCCGCCCGCAGCGCTTGAATCTCTCGACCAGGGAGCCGCGCAGGATGCGCTGCAGAGGAGGCAGGCCGGCGAGCAGTTTGCGACGACGTTTGCGCAGGTCGGCTGAGGACAAATCTCGCATGAGCATCGGGCCACGTCATTAACTGGTCCTCCGCTTCTCTCATTGTTCGAATCACTGGTCAATCCCTTGTCGAGTCGCTGGTGAGAAAATCCACGATGACCGACAGTTCCGCGAGACCGAAGGCATCGATCGTCAGCGCTTCTGTCGCCGGTGCGCCCCTGTCGGTCCATTCTTGCGGCACGGCGAAACTGCCGAGCTCGGCATGGCGCAGGCTCAGGGTCGCGACGCCGGAAACGTGTCGGACCTTCAAGACGGCGAACCATTGGCCGCGCAGCGGATGAAAGGGATGAGTGATCTCAGCCGAGCCCAAAGGCTCGCTGGATAACAGTGCTGTTCGATGCGATCGTGCCGACGGTGGCCGACCGCGTCGCCCAGGAGGTCGTCCGACGCAAGCTGGAGCCGGTTCTGGAGCCGGCATTCCATCCCGACTCCTACGGCTACAGGCCCGGCAAGTCTGCCATCGATGCCGTGCGCACGGCTCGTCAGCGCTGTTGGCGCTCCGACTGGGTGCTCGATCTCGACGTTAAAGGCTACTTCGGCAGCATTGACTGGGAGCTGATGCTCAAGGCGATCCGACATCATACGGAGTGCCTCTGGGTGCTGCTGCTCTATGTCGAGCGCTGGTTGAAGGCGCCGGTGCAGATGGAGGACGGCAGCGTTGTGCCGCGACAGGCCGGCACGCCGCAGGGCGGGGTGATCTCGCCCCTGCTGGCGAACCTGTTCCTGCACTACACGTTCGACAAATGGATGGAGCGGACCTATCCGCACATTCCTTTGAGCGATACGCGTACGACGCCATTTGTCATTGCCGGAGCGCCGAGGAGGCGCGGGCACTTTGGAGCGCGCTTGCCGATCGCTTCGCCGCCTGCAAACTGGTGCTGCATCCTCACAAGACGAAGATCGTCTACTGCAAGGATGTGAACCGGAAGGGCAACTTTCCACACATCGCATTCGACTTTCTCGGCTTCCAGTTCCGAGCCCGGAAGACGATGTGGCGGAAAGGGCAGAAGCGGATCTTCACGCACAGCTTCCAGCCCGCGGCCAGCCCCAAGGCGCTGACGCGCATCAGCCGGGAGATCCGGCGCTGGGCGCTTCACCACCGCACTGACAAGTCCCTGACCGAACTGGCCGAGACGCACAATCCGTGCATCCGCGGCTGGATCACCTACTACAGCCACTTCCACAAGACGCAGTTGCGTCCAACCCTGCTGAGGATCGATGCCTATGTCATCCGGTGGGCACGCCGCAAGTTCAAGCGGATGCGCCATCAGTCCAAGGGCGTCAGAGACTGGCTCGCGCGTGTTCGACGTGCGACGCCCCGCCTCCTCGCACGTTGGGCACTATGTCATGGCAACGGCCGAACATCGGGAGCCGTGTGACTCGAGAGGGTCATGCACGGTTCTGGGAGCGCCCGGGGGTGAAAGTCCCTCGGGCGACTCGACAAGTTTGCTCGTCGCAGTGTAGTTGCCTCGACGGAGCAACAGCATCCGACTACTGCCAGTCGGCGAACACACCGGGAACGACTTCAGGTTTACAGCTGCCTTGCTCCGGTCATTGCTCCGTGAGCGTCCGGAGGTCCAGTGCCAGGAGCTGCCATGTACTCGAGGGAGGCGCCGCCCAACGGGAACATGTGGATGAGGCGCCACAAGCCCGGAAAGGAGCATTCCTCCACGAGGAAAATGACTCCTCGCCTTGATCGCCGCGCGACAGGCTGGCATGCCTGATGCGCCAAGCGATCCGATGGCCGGATGGTGTCGTGAAGCGAATGCGGGTATGCCTGCACGACCAAACGGTAGAGGTGCGGTGTCCGCCAAGTGTGGCGGAGGACATCGCCTTCCTCTACCGTGACAGCATCGCGAACGCAGCACGATCAGGCTCACGCATTGTCATAGAGGAGACGGCAGACGGCCGCTTTTCGGTTTGCGCCGATGGCGATGCCCCTGTGGCCGGGCTCACCCGCGGGGACCTGCCGACATTCGTCATGGACGCGGTGGTGCGCGGTTTGGTCAAGGACCTCAGGACCGCCGTGGCGTTGCACGCGGGTGCCGTGACCCACAATGGCAAGGTGGCACTGATTGCCGGCTCGACGGGTGTAGGCAAGTCCTCCCTGGTGGCTTGGCTGATCGGGAGCGGATTTTCCTACCTCTCCGACGAGATCGCCCTTCTCTTCGCCGAGCAGAGCGCCGTCATTGGGCTGCCGCGTGCGCTCGTCCTGAAGCCCGGCTCCGCTGAAAAGGTCCTGGCGCTACCAGCCTATCAGGGCGCGAGGTCGGTGCCCGCAGGCGAGCACGTCATGGTCCGCCCGGGGTTCGTGCAGCCCAAAGCGACGACGCTTCACCCCTGCGGGCTGATCGTCTTTCCGCGCTTCGAGGCCGGATCGGAGCTGCGCGTTGAAAGCATCAGCCCGGCACAGGCAGCGCTGAGACTAGTCGGAACCAACCTGAATGCGCGCAATCTCGCCGACGGCGGCTTCCGCGCCATCACCAGCTTTGCACGCCAAACACCCGCCGTGACCCTGCGCTACGGGGACTTCGGGCAGCTGCAAGGTACGGCCGACGTGCTGATGCGATTCCTTCTGGACGGCAGCCTCGATGCCGCTGCCGGCCGGCGCTTCCTGTCGCTGCTTGCACCTGCGCCTCCCCCTACAGAGGCGGTCGTCGCGCCCGGCACTGCTGCTCCCGCACCGAAAACATACGAGATACCCGCGCCAACGCCGCGCCGCGAGCCGAGAAGGCTGACCATCGGCATGGCGACCTACGACGACTACGACGGGGTCTATTTCTCAGTGCAGGCGGTACGGCTCTACCACCCGGAGATTCTCTCGGAGATGGACTTCCTCGTGATCGACAATCATCCGGACGGGCCCTGCGCCGCGGCTCTCAAGGAGCTGGAGCACAGCATCCCGAACTATCGCTATGTGCCGTTCAATTCCCGTTCGGGCACGGTGGTGCGCGATTGCATATTCGCCGAGACGAGCAGCGACTTCGTGCTGTGCATGGACTGTCACGTGTTCATCGTGCCTGGCGCGCTGCAACGCCTGCTTCACTACTTTGAGGCCCACCTCAAGACGCGCGATTTGCTGCAGGGACCGCTCGTCTACGATGACCTGAGCGGCATCTCTACCCATTTCCACCCGGCCTGGCGCGAGGGAATGTACGGCTATTGGGAGACGGACGAGCGGGGCAAGGACCCCGAAGGGCCGCCGTTCGAAGTTCCCATGCAAGGATTGGGCGTCTTCACCTGTCGGCGCACCGTCTGGCCTGGCTTCAACTCGCGGTTTCGCGGCTTCGGTGGCGAGGAGGGCTACATCCACGAGAAATTCCGGCAGCGCGGCGGGCGTACGCTGTGCCTGCCGTTCCTGCGCTGGATGCACCGCTTCAACCGCCCCATGGGCTTGCCCTACGCCAATCGCTGGGACGACAGGGTGCGGAACTACATGATCGGCTTTCGTGAGCTTGGTCTGCCGACTGCCGAGTTGGAGAACCACTACCGCGAGCTTCTGGGTGAACCTGCCGGCCCGATGCTCCAGCAGATCAAGCACGAGCTGGACGCCGCCTAGGATCGTCGGGACAGGCACGCCAAACGTGCCGCGATCAGCAGGGGTGGTCGGTCCGCGCGCTTGGGTTGTCGCCCTCGGCAGGCGCCACACTGCCCGCCTCCAGCAGCGTCCCCTCGCTGACGAGCAGCTCGATCGCCTCCCGCACGTCGGCGGCAACGGCGGCTTCCGACCCGGGATACTCCTCTTTCAGCAAATTGATAATGTCCTGCACGGTGCGGCTGCCATCGCACAGCTTCCAGATCACCGTTGCGGTGTCGTTGAGATGGATCGCCTTGTGTGCGCCGAGCCGATAGAGCACGTTTTCGGCTTCCATCTCTTCGACAAAGAAGCCAAAGGCCTGTCTCGGCACTGTCTGTGGCGTCATTTTTAGGTCCTCCTTCGCTTGGGCAGAACGACCGGCCTCGGCATCGTTCCGCCTATAGCCCTCGGCGCTCCCACGCCAGCGCCGTCGCCACCGTGTCCGCAAATGTGCGCTTCGGCCGCCATTGCAGCGACTGGAATAGCAAAGACGGATCGGCGACAAGCTCCGGCACATCACCCGGGCGGCGCGCGGCGTACGTCGCCCTGAGGGAGCGTCCGGCTTCGCTCTCGACCGCCCGCAAAACCTCGAGTACAGAGTAGCCTCGGCCGTTGCCGCAGTTGAAGACGACGCTCTCTCCCGTTGCCCGAATGTGCTGATAGACGGCGACATGCGCGTCGGCCAAATCCGCCACGTCGATGAAATCGCGGACGCAGGTTCCGTCTCGGGTTCCGTAGTCGGTGCCAAAGACGCTCATGCTTGGCCGCAGGCCCGCTGCCACCTGGCAGGCGACCTTGATGAGATGCGTTGCCGCAGGCCCGCTGTGCCCGGTGCGCCCCTTAGGGTCGGCGCCAGCGACGTTAAAATAGCGCAGGATGCCGTAGAGCAACCCGCTGGCCGCGGCCAGGTCTCTCAGCTGCTGCTCGAAGAACAGTTTCGACCATCCATAAGGGTTGATCGGCCGCAGCGGCGCCGTCTCCGCGACCGGCACCCCCTCCGGCACGCCGTAGACCGCCGCCGTCGACGAAAAAACGACATATCGCACGCCGTGCGCGCTGATCGCGTCCAGCAACTCCAGGCCGCTGGCGGTATTGTTGCGATAGTATTTGACCGGATCGGCGACCGCTTCCGGCACACTCACCGAGCCCGCAAAGTGCAGCACGCCTTCCGGGCGGTGCGCGCGGATCACGCGCTCCATGAAGCTGCGGTCGCCGACCGAACCTTCGTAGAATGCGACCTCTTTCGGCAGATTGGCGCGAGCGCCGGTCGAAAGATCATCGATGACAACGACGTCGTGCCCGGCGTCAAGGAAGGCATATACGGCATGACTGCCGATGTAGCCTGCTCCGCCAGTCATCAAGATACCGCCCATGCCCCGCCCTGCCAGTTCTCGTCTCGTCTCGACAAAACAGCCTGGTCGGATCAGAATGCCCTACTGCGCTTCAGCAGCTCGCGGAAAGCCTGCCTTCGCCACGAGTGCAAGTAGCGTGCACTGCTCATTGTTGTGCTGATCGCGGAACGGCCGAGCAGCCACCGGGCAAGCGCGGTGTGGCGGGCCAGCCCCAGGGCGCGCGCCAGCTCGCGGCAACGCGGTTCGCCCAACAGACGATAAGCCAGGTCGAGCCCGGCGATCGCCGCCAATCGCGCACCGGTCTGCCTTACCAGGATCTCGAAGCGCTCCTCCTCGTTGGCCGTATCAACTCGGCGGGCAGCCTGACAGATGTCGACGACGTGGCGCAGCAATTCGTAGCGATGGAGGGCGCCGTGCACGACGGCGACGGTGAGAAGCCCCGCGGGGGTTTCGGCGATGCCGGCCAGATGCTCGTAGCGGATTGACATGGCTGCGCGCAGGTCCGGATGGTGCACGAGGTCGGTATGAGCCTCGATCATGAGCGCATCATTGTCACGATGGAGCCATTTCCATTCCTGCCGGCCGGGGTCGCGATCGTATTCTGCCAGTTTGAAGCCCTGCCCTTCCAGCACGCGCGCAAGCCGCGGCTCGGCTTCGGGAGCGACGAGCAGATCGATGTCAGTGAAGCTCCGCATGTGTGGCGAGGGGTAGAGAGTGCGTGAAAACACCGGCCCCTTGACCATTACGACTGGCAGGCCGGCGGCTGCCGCCATCAAGGCCTCGCCGTGCGCGCGCAGCATCAGCGCGTAGGCCAGCTTTGAGCGATGCCGGTCCAACGCCTCTGCCTTTGCGCTCGCAAACGCGGCATTTCGTTGGAATGGCGGAAAATGCCGCAACACGGCTGGAAGCACGCCGTGCCTGTCGGCCTCCGCCACGAGCTCGCGTGCCTCTTCCGGCGCGAGCCCGCGGCGCGGCGGCGCGTTCTGCGGCCCGAACGGATCGGCGCAATGGATGAGCCAGTCGCCCAACGCACGCCGGTTGCGCGGGCTGGCCGCCTCGATCAGCAGCCCCGCGTGCCGGCCAACAGCGGTGTTGACCGGGTGAGGCGAGGCCGCTGAATGAGAGATCCGGAGGCTTCCAGACACGCTATAGCTTCGGCGGATAGGGCGTCGTGGTCGTCGGCTTCGCCGTCGTGGTCGTCGGTTTCGCCGTCGTGGTCGTCGGCTTCACCGTCGTGGTCGTCGGCTTCACCGTCGTGGTCGTCGGCTTCGCCGTTGTGGTCGTCGGCTTCACCGTCGTGGTCGTCGGCTTCACCGTCGTGGTTGTCGGCCCCGCCGTCGTGGTGGTTGGTCGCGCCGTCGTGGTCGGAGGCGGTGAGGCCGCAGCATGTGCTGGAGCCAACATCGAGCTGATTATCGGCTTCGTCCACAGGCCGGGCAGCATCAGGGCTGTGACTACCCCACCGATCGCCACCTTCAAGACCTGTCGACGGTCATGTCTCGAGTTATTCATAGTCTTGGCTTCTCCGAGCTGTAATCTCCGCCGCACGCAGGGCACGGTTCAGAGTTCCTTGTGAGCGTTAAAGACTCGGCATGACAAATGTCGGATATCAGCAGCACGGCGGCCTCTATGCGATAACATACGTTCCGTCAGCTGATCAACCTGCCGACCGACTTATACTGATTCCTTGCCAATCGCTGTTGCCCCGCGGTCACTTGCCTCGGAAAACCTCAAGGCACCAGGGCGTTTAGCTCAGGTCACGCCTTCGCAGGGTGCGGGCGATCCGAAGCGGCTTCACGCGCCCCCCAGGCTGGAATGCTGCCATGCGGCGAATGGCTGGTGCGGGTCACGAATGGTAAGGCTTGGGGAGAGCATATCATGTCCGGACCGCGTTCGATCTTTGCCGAACACCAGATGGGGTCCTGCTCTCGAATTCCGTCTTGCGAGGCGGGCTCGCCGCTTGGAATGGCTCAGGTTCTGCGCGGCTCGTGGTCCAGCTGCGCGACCAGAAGCGCCTGCGTGTCCGCCGGAACGGCACAGCGCGCGACGATGCGTGGCCACAGCTCTATCGGCGGAGCGCCGACGAGCGTCGAGCTCAGGGTCACGATCTGTAGATCGTCGTTCAGGTGCTGGCGCAGGCCGCAGCTGAGCGCCCGGCAGGCCACGCGCCGCCAGCACTCGCGGTAGTGGCAGATGCGGCCCAGGTAGCGCCCCGCGGCGTCGGCGAGGAAGATGTCGGCCCCCAGGTTGATGGTCTGCGCCGTCCCCTGGAGGCGCCGCCCGAGGGGGGCAAGCGGACCGAGGTCCATGGACGCATTGATGGTGACGAGCACGTCGGCATCCTTCGGCACGGGCTTGTCGGTGGCGAGCGAGCCGAGCAGGGCGATGCGGAGAACGCCGGGCGTCGACCGCGCCGCCCGCACGAACGCGAGCACGGAGTCGAGCAGGTGAGGCCGCGGGTCCGGCACAGAGGGCCGGGGTGCAGGCGGCCGGCTGTTGGGCGTGCCATGAGGCGGTCGGTGTCCTTCACGCGTGACCCGTGTCACCTCTCTACGCGCGGCTGTGAGCTTTGCAAGGAGGCCCTTGCGGCAGGCCCGCAATCGTTCAAACTGGGACGTGGACTGACGGGCGGAATGACGGACGCTGCGGCTGCCTGCAATTGATCCGACCCTGCCGCCGCCGATGCGCGGGCCGGGCCGGCTTGAGGGAGAGATGTCGCTATGAACAGCCGTGGAAAGCGGCCGGGATCGGTACCCGCCACGCCCATCGGTGCGCAGGCATCTGCGCCGAGAGCGGCGGTCTACCTGCGCGTCTCGACCGGCCGCCAGGCCGAGCAGGACCTGTCCATCCCGGATCAGAAGGCTCAGACCAGAGCATGGGCGGCCCAGCGCGGCTGGACCGTGGTCGCCGAGTACGTGGAGCCCCGGCGCGTCCGCGACCGACGACAAGCGCCCCGAGTTCCAGAGGATGATCGAGCGCGCCTGCGACGGCGAGAATGCCTTCGATGTGATCGTCGTGCACTCGTTCTCGCGCTTCTTCCGCGACGCGTTCGGCCTCGAGTTCTACGTGCGCAAGCTCGCCAAGCACGGCGTGAAGCTGGTCTCGATCACGCAGGAGCTCGGCGACGACCCGGCGCAGGTGATGATGCGGCAGGTGATCGCCCTCTTCGACGAGTACCAGTCCAAGGAGAACGCCAAGCATGTGCTGCGCTCGATGAAGGAGAACGCGCGGCAAGGGTTCTGGAACGGCTCACGGCCCCCGCTTGGCTACACCGCGATCGAAGCAGAGCGGCGCGGCGCCCGCGTCAAGAAGAAGCTTGCCGTCGATCCGGTCGAGGCGGAGCAGGTGCGTCTCATTTTCAAACTGTTCATCGAGGGCCACCAGGGCTCAGGCCCGATGGGAATCAAGACCATCGCGACTTGGCTGAACGAGCGCGGGTACACCACTCGGAGCGGCGGACGGTGGGGAACAAGCCGAGTTCATTCGCTGCTGTCCAATCCAGTCTATGCCGGGCGGCAGCGCTTCAACGTCAAGGACTCCAGGACATTCCGCCTCAAGACCGCGAGCGAGCACATCTATTGCGACGCGCCGGCGATCGTAGGCGGCGAGACGTTTGATCGCGTGCAGGCGTTGCTGAAGTCGCGCAACCCCCGCGTCAGCCCGCCGCGGGTCGTGACCGGTCCGATCCTGCTCACGGGCCTGGCCGTCTGCGCCTCCTGCGGTGAAAGCATGACATTGCGGGCCGGAACCTCGCTCCGGCGATGTCTACCGCTACTATTCGTGCAGCAGCTTCCTCAAGAAGGGTCGGACGGCCTGCCGAGGGCGGTCCATGCGCATGGACAAGCTCGACCTCCTGGTCACGCAGCATATGGCCGACCGGCTCCTGGAACCTGAGCGGCTGACGACGCTGCTGAGCTCGCTGGCCGGACGGCGCGCGGAAAAGGCGGCTGCCGTCGATCGGCGGCTTGCCGCCTTGGCGCGCGAGGCCGAGGAAGCGGACGAGCGGCTGCGGCGCCTCTACAGGCTCGTCGAGGACGGCCGCGACCATGTCGACGATATCCTGAAGGCGCGCATCGGAGACCTCAAGCTGGCACGCGAGAAGGCCCACGCCGCGCTCGAGCGGGCAAGGTCGGGCACGCGGGCTGTCGAGGACATCAGCCCGATTGTCATCGAGCGCTTCACGCGAACCATGCGCGAGAATCTCACAACCGGTGAGGTCCCCTTCCGCAAGGCCTACCTGGGGTCGCTTCTTGACCGCATTGAGGTGGATGACGGCGAGGTGCGGATCGTGGGCCGCAAGGAGGTTCTGGAACAAGCCGTCCTCGCCACTAGGCAAGCCGAGGCCGGTGTTCATAGTTTTGTACCGAAGTGGCGAGCCCGGTTGGGATCGAACCAACGACGTGTAGCCCTTTGGGCCTGTGGGCGCACTGACGATGTGTGGGCGAAGGCCTGCTTTGCGTCTCGCGCACCCAGGGCGATATTCTCGAAGTCGCAGAAGACTGCGAGATTGCGGTCACCGTTCACAAGTAAACCCTATTGGACGTTGTCTAAACCCCGTTGGACGTTGTCGATGCCTTGCCGGTCCCGCTGTTGCCCCTCTGTTGCCCCCGTTGCGATGCTGCACGCCCAGATGTCCTCGGTCCGGTAAGAACGCTCTCAATGCGTCTTCAGCTGACGGCTATCGCTGCGTTTCGAAGGCGCAGTCCGGGAAGGCCTGCGTGCCACGGTCAGGCGGCCCGCTGGGCGGTATCCTCCGCGGCGGTATGGATGCTCGGTGCGTGCTTCTCTCTTGTCGGCTTGGGACGCTTCTTGTTCAGCATCGCCTGGACGAAGGTATTCCACTTTTTCATCGCGGCTCGCTTTTCGCGCATGTAGTTCCAACGATCGTGGCTCTTCGAGCTGACGTCCTGGAGAGTGTGGTTTTGTATGCGATCACGAATTTCTTTCGATAGGTCAGCCTGGCCCGCAAGCGTCTTCCAGGTTCTGCGCAGGTCGCGGTTGGTCACGACTGGGATCACCTCGCGCTCGCGCTGACGCCACATGAAGGAATAGAGCGTGCCGTGGCTGACCGGCTTGGTCGGGTCCATGGCGGAGGGGAAAAACCAGCCGTGCGCATTCGGCTTGATCGACTCGATTAGTTCGGCCGCGATCTCGGGGACGGGAATGGCGTGCGGCTTGCCGTTCTTGGTCTTCGACCAGTCGATGATCCGCTCCTTAGCGTCCCACTGGTCGACATGGAGACGGGCGATCTCCTCGACGCGCTGCCCGGTGAGCATAAGAATGCGGACCGCCCGCGTGTAGGGCGGATGAACCGGCGTGTCAGGACATTCGAGCCAGCGGTAGAGGCGCAGGAACTCCTCCTCATCGAGCCAGCGGGTTCCGACCTTTTTGGGCTCGGTGGGAATGCCGGCGGCGGGGTTGTAGAGGAGGCGGAAACGCCGCTGCGACGCGCTGCGGTAATCGTGCTCCGATTTCATGCCCCAGCTATAGGCCGATCGGATGTAGCTGCGGACGTGATCCGCCATAGAGCGCTTGCCGCGGTCATAGATCGGCCGAATGAGATCCGTAATTTCGTTGGGCTCGATATCGCGAGCCGGTCGGTTGCGGCCGAGCGTGTCGGCGATCTTGTTGAGGCCTTTCTCAGCTTCCTTCCAGGACGGCTTTCCAGACGCTTTCAGATCAGCGACATAAGCCTCGAAGAGATCGGCCACGGTGCCTGGCCGCGTGTCACCGGCGGTTTTGATGCTGCGACCCTTCTGAATCGCATCAGCGAAGTCGCGGGTAAAAACCTCTCGAGCCTTGCTGAGTGACATCGACGGGTAGGAACCGAGTTTCTTCTTGAGACGCTTTCGATCACGCCACTGTTGCGCCATCCAGTCCGCGGTGACGCGAGTTGGCATGGGCTTCATGACCAAGACGAGGCGCCCGGTCCCATGGCCCTCGCCGTCAACGAGGCTTAGCTGTTTCCCGGTCTGCTCCACCTGCTTCAGAGCGCGGCGTATCTCCCCATCGGTAAGGCTCGGCACTGGGCTCTCCCATCGGCTCTCAAGTGGGGTCGCCAGACGGCTAGCAGGGGTCGGCGACTGGGGTCACAAGGGCGACTGATCCCCCTCAAAACAGACCCCAATGTGCCACGATATACCGAGGCATGACAATCAAGAAAATTAAATTTATTCAATGGATAGTGGCGTGACTCAGCGTGATCGAAGTAGGTTGAGTGGGGTGGTTGTGCACCAGGATGATGGGAGCTGGCGGCGGGGTTCCAGCAGAACGCCTTGCAGAGGGTGCGGACAGGTGACGAGGCGGAAGTCGCCTTCGATGCCGTGCCAGGTCGGATCTTCAAGGGAAAGGTGGCGCGTGTGATCGATGCGATCGCGACCGGGCAGTTTCAGGCTGCCGG
>Ga0075421_100005785_pt1 | contig 14981 bp, 9 predicted proteins | sample SoiMetdeltSBSDD5_FD_75292 | JGI IMG/M metagenome (GOLD analysis project Ga0075421, IMG submission 75292) | Bulk soil microbial communities from a Populus tree surrounding site in Tennessee, USA - Soil MetaG P. deltoides SBSDD5 | ecosystem: Environmental > Terrestrial > Soil > Tree plantation...
TTGCGGCGCTCGCCCTAGCGCGTGAGATCGGCATCACCGACGACAACACGCTGCAAGCGATCGAAGCGGCGGCGCTCCTGCACGACACAGGCAAGATCGCTGTGCCGGAGCACATCCTCAACAAACCCGGCAAGCTGACGCCTGCCGAGTTCGAGAAGATGAAACTGCATGCCCCGATCGGTGCGGAGATTCTCTCAGCGATTGATTTCCCCTATCCGGTTGTTCCCATTGTCCGCCACCACCACGAGAACTGGGATGGCACTGGCTATCCAGATCGCATTGCCGGCGAGGCGATTCCAATCGGCGCCCGGATTCTGTCGGTCGTCGACTGCTTCGATGCGCTGACGTCGGATCGTCCTTATCGACGACGGATGTCTGACGCCGACGCGCTCGCCATTCTGATGCAACGGCGCGGGACGATGTATGACCCTGCGATCGTGGACACGTTCGTGCGGGTCTACGAACGGATCATGCCGGCGGCTGACGCCGTCCACCCGGTGGCCAAAACACTTGGCGACGCCAGGACGACAAAGCTCGAGCCTGCCGACGCGGCGGCGGGAACGGGCATCGAGGCAGCCACAAGTGAAGTGCTGGCAGTCACAAGTCTGGCGCGCGCGGTTTCGGGTGAAGCCACGATTTCGGACGTCGGTGCACTGACCTGGATGATGCTGCGTCAGGTCGTGCCGTGCGTCTCGATGGCGATTTTCATGTACGACGAAACACACGACACCGTCACTGTCCAGTATGCGGATGGTGCGCAGGCGGCGACGCTGCGCGGGGCGCGAGTGACACTCGGCGCCGGCATCGCCGGATGGTCGGCCGCGCATCGACGGTTCGTGCTGAATGGCGATCCGGCAATCGATCTCGGATCAGGCGTGGTGTCGTTCTCTCCACCCTTGCGGTCGTCGTTGACCGTGCCGCTCATTCATGAGAGCAACGTCCTCGCGGTCATTTCACTGTATGCGTCGACACCCGAGGCGTTCAGCGACGATCATGCGCGTCTGCTGACGCTGCTGGCGCCGAGCCTGGCGATGTCGATCGCGTCGCTCAATCGCACGCGGTCAAGAGTTGAGCCTCGCCGCGCCGCTGTCGGTGAGCTGCGGCTGTTGAGGCGGTGAGATAATCCTTCCACATAAAAGACGGAGGTCAGCGCTCCCGGCCCGCGATCACGGCTGGGTTCAACAAATCCATCGACGCGAAATCTCCAGCTTCTGCGTGCATGATGTTCTGCAGCGCGCGTTCGGCCATCCCACGGTTCGCCTCCCGTGTATGACTGCCGACGTGCGGCGCCAGGATCACGTTGGGCAGCGTCCGCAGGTCGCGTGAAGGATCCGCGGCCACATAGGGCTCGCGATCGAAGACGTCAAGTGCCGCGCCTCCGAGGCGCCTTTCCACAAGTGCGTCGTACAGCGCAGTCTCGTCGACGACCGATCCACGCGCGGTATTAATCAGCCACGCTCGCGAGGGAATAAGGTTCAGTCGCGCGCGATTGAGAAACTGGTGATTCGCGGGCTCCGCGTTGATGTGCAGACTGACGAAATCTGCGTCGCTGACCGCCGAGGCGAAATCGGGGGCCATTGAATCGAACCCGGCCGCATCAGCGCGCTGGATTCGGCGGAAGCCAACCGTGCGCATGCCGAAGCCGCGCGAGGCGATGCGCGCCGTGGCTTGCCCGATGCGGCCGCCGCCGATCACCGCCAGCGTCTTGCCGCGGAGCTCGAGGCCCGACGGCCCGAGATTCCAGGCTCCCGCGCGCATCTCCGCATCCAACGACGGTAGCCGCCTGGCAGCCGCAAGGATGAGCAGCATCGCCAGTTCCGCCACGGACTCGTCGAGGACGCCGGGAGTATTCGTGCAGAGCACGCCCGCAGCCGTTGCCTTTTCCTTATCGATGCCATCGTGACCAACGCCAAAGCGGGCGATGACGCCGCCTGGCGAGAGAGCGTCATAGATGGCGCCGGTGTACTTGACCGATCCGACAATCACGTAGCGCGCACCGCGCTCTTTCACTTCGCGCGCCAGGGTGGGTTCGTCACCGGGCACAGCGAGACACTGCGCGGCCGCCGACGAGAACACTTCCGGTGCGCGATGAAACTCCGTCTCAGTGACCAGAACGATCACGTCACCAGGCCGCGGTCCCACTCAATTCGTGCTCGTCGGTCGAGGCGTCAGGCCCATGTTGTGGACGATGAACGTGTAGATGTCGGCGGTCGTTTCGAGCCCCTTGATCAAACTGCTGGCGCCGTGACCGGATTTCGTGTCGATACGAATCAATACAGGATTCTCACGGCTCGCTTTTTCCTGCAGTGTCGCCGCGTACTTGAATGAATGTGCCGGGACGACGCGGTCGTCGTGATCGGCGGTCGTGATGAGTGTCGCGGGATACTTCACGCCCGCCTTGATGTTGTGGATTGGCGAGTACGCATAAAGTGCTTTGAACTCGTCCGGGTTGTCGCTGGAGCCGTAATCCGCGACCCAGTTCCATCCAATCGTGAACTTGTGAAAGCGCAGCATGTCCATAACGCCAACTTGAGGAATGGCCACGCGGAAGAGCTCCGGTCGCTGATTGATGACGGCACCAACGAGCAACCCGCCGTTCGATCCCCCTTGCACGGCGAGTTTTGCCGGCGAGGTGTATTTGTTCGCGATGAGCCACTCGGCCGCAGCGATGAAGTCGTCGAAGACATTCTGTTTTTTCAGTTTCATTCCTGCCTGATGCCATGCTTCGCCGTACTCTCCGCCGCCGCGCATATTTGCCGACGCGTAGACAAACCCCTGCTCGAGCAACGCCAGCCTTGCAGCACTAAAAGTTGGCGATTGAACGACGTTGAACCCGCCATAGCCGAAAAGCAGCGTCGGATTGTTCCCATCGAGTTTCAGTCCCTTGCGATGCACGAGGAACATCGGAATCCGCGTCCCGTCCTTGCTCGGATAGAACACTTGCTTCGTTTCGTACAGCGCCGAGTTGTATCCAGGCACCTTGGCTTCACGGAACACACTGCTCTTGCCGGTTGCAATGTCGTACCGGTAGATCGCTGGCGGCACATTCAGCGAGTTGAAACCGTAGAACACGAAAGTATCGTCGCGCTGCCCGCCGAATCCACCAGCGGTACCCGGACCGGGAAGGGCAATCTCGCGTTCCAGCTTTCCGTCCAGGCTGTGGACGTACGCCTTGGTGGCGACGTCCTTCAGATACGTGGCGAAGAGCTTTCCTCCAGCGGTCTTGACACCGTCAATCGGCTCCGGTCGCTCCGGGAGCACCGTCTTCCAGTTCGATTCCGCCGGCTGCTTGGGATCGATCAGGACAACGCGCCAGTTCGGCGCCTGACGGTTCGTCTCTACCAGAAGCTTGTCGCCGACGTTATCGACGACCGAGTACGATTCGTCGCCAATCGTCGAAATCAGCGGGGAGAACTCACGCTCGTCCTTGAGCAGGTCACGCACAAATAACGCATTCCCGTCCTTGCCCTTGCCACGCTCCGAGACCGTCAGCACCGCGAACCGCTCGTCTTCAGTCGTCTCGACAATGTGGAACCGTTGCGGGTTGTCTCGATTCTCATAAACGAGCGCATCGTCGTCCTGCGCCGTGCCGAGTCGATGAAAGTAGACGCGGTGATTCTCGTTGATCGATGCCTTTTCCTGGCCCCTGGCAGGCGCCGGATAGCGGCTGTAGAAGAAGCCGTCTCCGCGCCAGGCGATGTTCGAGACTTTCACCCACTCGATCTTGTCGTCGAGAATCTTTTTCGTCGCCAGTTCCATCACGTGGAGCTCCTGCCAATCGGACCCGCTTCGCGACACGCCGTAAGCGGCGTACTTCGCATCGCGCGATGGAGTGAATCCCACGAGTCGGTCCGTCCCATCACCCCACTTATTCGGATCAATCAGGACCTCCGAAGTGCCAGCGAAGCCCTTCTGAATGAACAGGACGCTCTGATTCTGAAGTCCGTCATTTTTTGAATAGAAGACGTAGGGACCTTTGTGTGACGGCGCCGTGTACTTCGCGTAATCGTTTAGTTGTTTGACGCGGGCGTGGAACTGCTTGCGATACGCAATGCGCTCCAAGTAGGGGAAGGTGACCTTGTTCTCGGCCTCGACCCAGGCGGCTGTTTCGGAAGAGTTGTCGTCTTCCATCCAGCGGTAGGGGTCGGCGACCTTCGCGCCGTGGTACGTATCGACCTGATCGCCCTTGCGAGCGACGGGATACTGCAGCGTCTGCGCGAAAATCGCGACCGTCGCCACGGACACGAACGCGAGCACCGAAATTGTTCTTACGGACCGTTTGTTCATGTCGTCCCTCGAATCTGAAATCACCTGTGTCAAATCAGACCGGTGAGTATGGCATGAAGTGTCGCCGCCGCTCGAGCGAACCGACAACGATGTCGCCTGGGTTGTCTATCCCTACGCGATTGTCGCTATCTGTGCAGGGTCTCAGGATACAGCCCACGAATTATCGGCACAATCACTAGGAATTCTTCGCAAAATGGTCAAATGGCCTAAGCCTTGCTTCGTTGAGCGACATGGATTTCTCATCGTTGCTTCAACGAGTGCGCGCCGAGTTCAACGAGATGCCGGGGCTGCGGTTGACGCCGCCGCAGGCGGCGCGCTTGTTAGGGCTGGACCACAGGTCATGTGAACGTGTCATCAGCGTGCTCGTCCACTCGGCGTTCTTGCGATGGACGCCGGACGGTAGCGTCGTCAGAGTCGAGTCGTAGATCCTCCTCACTCCAGGGAGCGGGCTCGGGTCCGCTCCCCAGAACCCACGTTTTTGTCGCCAAACCGCTGATCCAACACTTTTTGTGAGTTTCGTACCCTGAAAAAGGTGGCTGGCACCTTTCCGGGAAAGGTGCCAGCCACCTTTTTCGAGTTTTTGCGCGGGGTATATTGAGTCCGCCCCCGAAATGACGGCTCCTCCTTCCATCAACACCGACGATCCCGCGCAGGGCAGCGGCCTCCTGGCCACAATCCGGGAGGCACTTCGCGGCTCCAGCCTTGACTACACGACGGCCCCGGTGGGGCGCGCCGTCATCATGCTCGCGGTTCCGATGGTGATGGAGATGGCGATGGAATCCATCTTCGCCGTCGCGGACGTGTTCTGGGTCGCGCATCTTGGCGCCGATGCGGTGGCGACGGTTGGCCTCACCGAATCGATGCTGACGATTATCTACACCGCCGCGATGGGACTCTCGATCGGCGCGACGGCCCTGGTTGCACGTCGAACCGGCGAGCAGGATCCAGACGGCGCGTCGCGCGCCGCCGGACAATCGGTGATTCTCGGGTTGTTCGTCGCGCTGGCGATCGCAGCCGTGGCGGCGCCGAATTCATCGCGCCTGCTCGGCGTAATGGGCGCATCGGATCAGGTGATTGAATCGGGCGTCGGCTTCACCCGCGTGATGCTCGGAGGAAACGCAACCGTTCTCCTTTTGTTCATGCTCAACGCGGTGTTTCGGGGATCCGGCGATGCCGCGATCGCGATGCGCGTCCTGTGGCTCGGCAACATTCTCAATATTATTCTCGGCCCCTGCTTTATCTTCGGACTCGGACCGTTCCCTGAGCTCGGCGTGATGGGTGCCGCGGTCGCCACCAATCTCGGACGGGGCACGGCAGTCGCGTGCCAGCTCGCGATCCTGTTTAGCGGCCGCAGTCGCGTTCGCCTGAACGCTCGCCATCTGCGGTTGGACTTCGCGTTGATGCGAAGCGTCATTCGCCTGTCCGGTTCGGGAACGATCCAGATCCTGATCGCGACCGCCAGCTACATCGGACTGGTGCGCATCCTGTCTGTCTTTGGCAGTGACGCGCTCGCCGGCTACACGATTGGCATTCGCGTCATCATGTTCGCGCTGCTTCCAGCCTTCGGCCTGAGCAACGCCGCCGCGACGATGGTCGGCCAGAATCTCGGCGCGCAACGGCCGGATCGAGCCGAGCAGGCAGTCTGGACGGCAGCGCTCTACAACATGATCTTTCTCGGCGCGGTTGGTGTGCTGTTTCTTGCCGCGGCGCCGTACATCGCAGCCTTCTTTACGAGTGACCCGAACGTCCAGCCATTCGCCGTCGGTTGTCTCAGGACCGTCAGCCTCGGGTTCGTGTTCTATGCATATGGCATGGTCCTTACGCAGGCCTTCAACGGCGCCGGCGACACCTGGACCCCGACGATCGTCAATCTCGGCATTTTTTGGTTCTTTGAAATCCCGCTCGCGTGGTGGCTCTCCTCAAGCGCAGGCTTCGGCGCCCGCGGCGTGTTCATGGCGCTGACGATCGCCTACTCGACGCTCGCCGTTGTGACGGCGATCCTGTTCCGGCGGGGCCGGTGGAAGAGGACGGTGGTTTGAGGCTCTCGACTGCGGATTGGCGACTGATGATTGCGGATTTGTACGATTGCAGATTGAGGATTGAGATTGCAGATTGACGATTGAGATTGCTGATTGCCGATCGAGAATGCGGATTGACGATTGAGCACCGGTTCTCAATCAACAATTGGCAATCTCAATCGACAATCGCCATTCTAAAAGTCCGCAGTCATCAGTCGCCAATCCGCAGTCGCGCCGCTTCCAGCAAGATTTGGATAGAATGCCCAGCCAGGGGGAGTAGATATGGATCGCACACAGCGTGTATTTCGAGCCGTGGTACTGGCGCTGGTCGCCGTATCAGGATTGGTGTTCGCGCAGCAGCCGACGACACCGCCGGCGGGTCAACCACCGGCGGGTCAGCCGCCAGCAGGTCAGCAACCGGGCGGTCGCGCGGGAACGCCACCGCCGCCGATGTCGTTCTTCGTGACCAGCGTTGGCAAGGGTGATGGTGCGAATCTCGGCGGCTTGGCTGGCGCCGATGCGCATTGTCAGGCACTGGCAACGGCCGCCGGCGCGGGCAGCAAGACGTGGCATGCCTACCTCAGCGCAGGCGCATCAGGCGGTCAGGCGGCGGTCAACGCCAGAGATCGGATTGGCAATGGACCGTGGCATAACGGTAGGGCGGCCGCGCCGATCGCGAAGGATGTGGCCGATCTGCACGGCGACACCATCGATCAGGCGCGCATGGGCAACAACCTCTCTCGTACGACGGTGTTCAGTGAAAAAGGAGAACCGATCAACGGTGCGGGCGCGACGCCAAACGAACACGACATTCTGACCGGCTCTCAGCCGGACGGCCGTGCGTATACCGACGGGCAGGATCACACGTGTTCGAACTGGACGAGCAACGCGTCGGGTGGCGGCGGCAGGGCCCAGGTCGGTCACTTCGATCGCACGGGTGGCGGCAACACGTCGTGGAACTCGGCGCACCCATCGCGTGGCTGCAGTCAGCCAGATCTCGTCGCGACAGGTGGTGCGGGAAAACTGTACTGTTTCGCGATTAATTAAGGCTTAGGGCCTTGTCGGTTCCCGGCTTCGATTTCATCTGTCGAAGCCGGGAACAAATTCCGGATCCCGGATCCCGGATCCCGCACACCGGATCCCGGCACTCACGGAAACGCCTTTTCCATAATGTCCACAACAAGCCGTCCATGCTGATCGAGCAGGATCAGCCGGTCGCCGACAAACCGATATGCCAGTGCGTCGGGCAGCTTCGGTAAGCCCTCGAGAATCGCGAGCGGCACAGTCGAGAAGGGCATGTTGTCGGGATAGGGCTGATTGACCCGCAGGGCGAAGTTCCCCGTGTACTCATCGAGGATCGAATGTTTGATCTCCCGGCCATTCGGTCCCCGGAACATACCAGCAAGCAACCGGCGGACGACGTTGCGCATGGCCTTGGTCATGATGTCGCCGGGCTGCGCGTTGGGACGCTCTTGCTGCATCAACCTCGCAAACGCGCGCTGATGCTCCACCACCGCTTCGGGTCGGCCATCCGCTGACGGCTCTGGCAACGTCGCGTCGACCTTGTCGTGAAGCGCGGAGTAAGCTTCGACACGCTTGTTGAAGTCGGCGATGGTGGCCGCATCGGGATTAACAGGTGGTTGCTGCGCACGTGCTGAGGCCAGAGGTGTAGCAGCGCAAAGCAGGATGATGCTGAGAGTCTTCATGTTCCAATCCTATCGAAGCCAGCGGGGTTGAACGAACGCGCCATTTCCTGCTGAATCCCACACGGCGAACCGCACCCACGCCTTTCCTTTCGCGTCGAACGGAATCGTAAAGTGCTTTGTTCCAAACGCTTGTAAGTCTGTCGCCGAAATGATTTGCCGATCGATAGTCTTGCCGTCCCCCCAGACGACCTCGACGAACGACAGCGGGAACGTCCATTCGACGTCGGCGGTGACCGTGCGCCGGTCTCCAGTACCTTCGACGCCGTACGAACGGATCAGGATCTCACCAGTCGTGACGAAAAACTGGCCATCGCGAAGCGCCTTCAGAACCGGACTCCAATCTTCGTCCGGCCCCGGCACCCGATCGAGCTTCAGATAATTCACCGGGAAATTCGGATACAAATCGTCCTCGGGGCCTTTTTGATACGTGTCGATGTCGGCAATGATGTATTTCGGACGAACACCGGAACCGGCGTAGAGATTGTTCATCGTGTCAGTGGAATCGAAACAGCGCCATTCACACATGCGCGTGTCGGACAAATCCATTCCCATTCCTGGTTTGAACGCGCCACCGAGATAGCGGTCGTTCTTCGTCCATGATTTATCGAAGATCAGATCGGGATACCCGGTCGTTCCTTTCGTGCGCGGGTGAGCGTGATACCAGTAGGCACCTTCTGCATCCAGCATTTGCTGCACGTCTTCCGCGCTGCCCGTGTGATAGACCTTCCCAAACACTGAATCGGTTTCCGTAAACGGTTGCCCCGGTTGCCTCACCTTCGACCAATACACGTTTCGTGGAAACATGATGTTGTAATGGCCGCCGAAAAAGACGCTCGGCTCTTCCCACGGCGTCACCAGGAAATCCGCATCCGAGGCACGGCGCGTCGCCTCGCGATAGTCCTGCTGATCTTTGAATCGAACGGGGCCCGGATCGTTGGCGTGCAGGTCGCCATGGAAGTCGCTCAGGCCGATGATGTTGAGCCCGAGTGATTTCATCGCGGCGAGATCCTGAATCGGCGTGTCGAAGGATCCGGACGCACGCACTCGCTCGGTAAACCGCAGATGAAAATGGTTCACCATCGTCTTGTAGCCGGGAACCGGCTTGAACGTATCGTTGTGCGTGAACGCGAGCACTCCCTGGCGAGCGGCTTCGTGAGAATCGGGGCTCACGTAGAAGTACATGCCCATGCGCTGCTTCGTGCCCGGCGGCGCATTGAAGAGCGCAAAGTTCTCGACGTATTGCGCGACCTCTTCGCGATCTGCCTGACGCACCCCCAACGCGAATCGCTTGCCCTCATCGAGGCGATACCAGACGTATCCGAGATTCGTGTCCACTTCGCGCGTGAAAAAGAACGTATGGGGCATCGGGAAGGTGGCGATCGATCCGCCCTTTCCTTCCGCGACGAGCACACGATTGGCCGCCTTGACCGGGACTATCGTCTCCCCTGGCACGCCGCCGAACGCGTACTGCTGGTCGTGGCCGCCGGTGTCGCGCCATCGAACTCGCGGCGTGATCGCCGTCGAAAACCCTCGAAGCCCTCCGTCGTACTTGTAGGCGACCCATTCGTCGTTTGTGCTTGCCACCGCATCCATCCGGATCAGATTCGTGCCGCGATACACCGTAAAGCGCAGATCACCCGCGAATCTTCCCATCGTCAGACCCGGAAATGTGGTTTCCAGACTATTGCCGTCGGTCTTCACAGAGCATGCGTCGCTCTTGAACGTCGCGCTGGCACGATGGATTTCTGCTTCGGTGCGAGGTGGACCGAGCGTGCGCGCCGATTGGGTCCGTCCGGGCGCAGGCGGTGGCGGAATAAAGAGCGGCGCGTCCCAGAACGCATACCAGCGATTCTTTGCGATGACCTCTGGGGTCAACTCGATCCCGGCCGCACGCAAGGGATCCGCCTGCTGCGTCGACATCCGCCTCACGCCAGTGACGACGCGGTATTCGGGCGTGAGGTTCTCGCCGAGCGTCGCCCACGGCGCATTGGACTTGCGGATCGAGAGATCCCGGACGACCGGTTGCCCCGCATCGATCGCATAGCGCGCACGGATCTCAGCGTCGCGATCACCTTTCCAGGTCACCACGAGCATGTTCTCCGCCATCGTGGCCGTCAGACCCGGTTGAGATTTGTACTCACGAAGGTCGCAGGTGAGGGCCGTGGGTGATGGTGACACGACGCGCATCAAAAGGGGGACGGCGATAAAGAGTGAAATAGTGAGCCTCATAGGTAACCCCTGATCGGCGTGCTGGTGAGGTTAGCACTGAAAATGCTGATTGCTGATTGCTGAATGCTGATTGTTGGCCGTCCGATTCAATCAGCAATCAGAATTCAGCATTCAGCAATTTCAGCTAGTACCGCCTCTTCTGTTGCCGCACGATATCGAACTTGGCCGTATCCGCAACAGCCATCACCGCCATGACACCTGCCTGTACTGGATCGCTGACGACGAGGTCGGCGGCATCGGGGACGCTACCGGCCATGTTGAGCGAGATCACGTAGGTGCCCTTCTGACGCACGTCCTCGACGGCGCGCGTGATTTCTCCGCCCATCAGCGACCCCGCGAGGACGAGCAGGCGCACGCGCGGGAGTCGCACCACCGCGCGAACCGCGGCGGCCAACTCTGTTTCCCCGACGAGTGGAATCGTATCGACCGAGATGCGTTCTCCGCGGATATTGTGGCGATCCGCCTCAGCGATCGCCCCGAGCGCCACCTGACCGACCTGCGCCCCGCCTCCCATCACGATGATGCGCTTGCCATAGATCTTGATCAGAGAAGGCGTTTCTTCGACCTGAACGACTCCGGCCACTGCTCTCAGATCGCCGAGGACACGCTCGAAGGCGGTACCATCGGGCAGTGTGAACTCGAAGTATGTGTCGGACAGCGCTCCCCCGCCGCCGTGCATGTCGACGTAAGTGATGTTCGCCTGATGATTCGCGAGAACGCCTGTCATGCCGAACAGCATGCCGGGGCGATCGGAGACGGTGACCAGTACGGCGTGAGCTGACATGGATGAGAGAATACAAGTGAATTGGTGAATTGGTGAATTGAACTGATTCACTGCTCGGCTCTACATGCGTTAGACTCCATCAATCGAAGCGCCACTCTTCACATTCGGATTCAACCGCCGGACGCGGTTGCTCTCGCTCGCCGCCGCGATGAGCGGAGCCATCCTGACCGGCGCAGCTGCCAGCCCGCGGTGGCAGTTGCAGACGAGCGGAGTCACAGGCCGCCTCCGCGGCGTCAGCGTAGTCTCGAACATGGTGGCGTGGGCCAGCGGCGCGAACGGCACCGTGCTTCGCACCGTGGATGGCGGCCGGACGTGGCAAGTGCTGCAAGTCCCGGACACCGCGCAGCTCGACTTTCGGGACATCGACGCCATGAGCGAACGCGACGCCTACGTGCTCAGCATCGGTCCGGGCGATCTATCGAGGATCTACAAGACATCGGATGCTGGAGCGCACTGGACGCTGCAGTTGAAAAACGCCGACCCGCGAGTGTTTCTCGACGCGATGGCGTTCTGGACACCCGCGCGCGGCATCGCGTTCAGCGACTCGGTCGACGGACAGTTCGTGATCTTCTCGACAAGCGACGGGGGCGGAACGTGGTCGCGCATTCCATCAAGCGCCCTGCCTGAAGCGCTTCCGTCCGAGGGCGCGTACGCAGCGAGCGGAACGAATGTCGCGACGTTTGGCACACGAGACGTGTGGATCGGGACGTCGACCGCACGCGTCCTTCATTCGAGCGACGGTGGCAAGACGTGGTCGGTGCATCGAACACCGCTCGCCACCGGTAATTCGGCCGGTATTTTCTCGATCGCGTTTCGTGATGCGCGTCACGGCGTCATTGTTGGCGGCGATTACCGCAAGGAACGGGAAGCGACCGACAACATGGCGGTCACCTCCGATGGCGGCGTCACGTGGACGCTCGTGCGGGAACGCGGACTTTCCGGCTTCCGGTCCGCCGTCGCGTGGGTCCCAAACACTCCGCGATCCTGGCTGGCCGTCGGCCCATCCGGCGCCGATCGATCGGATGACGACGGGCGCACGTGGACCGCGGTAGAGTCCGAGGGATTCGACACGCTCAGCTTCGGCTGGCACAGCCAGGTCGGGTGGACAACGGGAACGCAGGGTCGCATCGCGCGCGTCGACTGGTCGGACTGATCGCCGTACGGATCCAGTCGGACGATGAATCCAGGAATTCGTAAAGGCAGGTACCCTATGGCTCGCTGCCGCTTTCTTCTCTTCGCATTCGCTATCGGCGCCGTCACGCACGCCACGCCTGTCGTATCTGGGGCGGCGTCCCCGAGTCTCGACACCATCGCCATCAATGACAACCGCACGTCTGTTGGTGCTCTCGAGGGCTCAACACTGACGGTTCGCCTCGAGACGCGCGAGGGGAAATGGCACCCCGATGGTGATACGGATCCGGCTGTCAACGTACTGGCCTTCGCTCTCGAGGGCGGCCCGCTTCAGATCCCGGGGCCACTCATCCGCGTCGTTGAAGGGACCGAGGTGCGTGCATTCGTGCGGAATCGCCTCGAGAAGGAGCCGCTCCTGATTCACGGACTGTATACACGGCGGGCGTCGAATGCTCCGGAGGCAATCACGATCGAACCAGGTCAGGTTCGCGAAATCCGATTCCTCGCCGGCGCGCCGGGTACGTATTACTACTGGGGCGCGACCAACAACGCGACGGTCGCGTCGCGTGCCCCTCGCGATTCGCAATTGTACGGCGGCTTCCTCGTAGAGCCGCGTGGTCGTGCGCCGCAGAAGGAACGTGTCTTTCTAATAGGTGTCTGGGCAACCGTCGATGCGGCCCTGGTACCGAGCGAGCTGTTTCGCATGGTGATGAATGGCAAATCCTGGCCTCATACCGAGCGGCTCACGTATCAGGTCGGTGAACCGGTTCACCTGCGTGTCATCAACGTTGGCGCAGCGGTGCATCCGATGCACCTCCATGGGTTCTATTTCAAGGTGGACAGCCGCGGCGACGAGCGGTCCGATGTGATATTCCCCGCCAGCAGCTCCCCGCGCCTCGTGAACACGGAACGTTTGCCGCCGGGCCGGACGTTCTCACTCACGTGGACGCCAACGCGCGCCGGCAACTGGCTCTTCCACTGCCACGACATGAGCCACATCGCTCCGTCATTGCCGGTCGACGGAACCAAGCCCGCACCGCATCCTCATGTCGCGAACCACGCGCTCGAAATGATGGCTGGACCGGTCGTCGGCATCTCCGTCGTCGGGAAAGCCGCATCGGCGTCTGCGTCGGCCACCACGAAGCGACGCAACCTGCGACTCATCGCGAAGGTCGATACCGGCGGCACACCCAATGAACCGGCTTACGGTTTCGCACTCGAAGATGGTGCGAAGACGACGCCGGGAGGGCCACCCTATCTGCCAACGCCGACGATTATCCTGAAACGCGGCGAGCCAGTGAGCATCTCGGTGGTCAATGAATTGCCAGAGGCGACTGCCGTCCACTGGCATGGCATCGAGCTCGAGAGCTATTACGACGGTGTCGCAGGCTTCTCGGGCACCAACGCGCGGCCCTCGCCTGCGATTGCGCCGGGCCAATCGTTCGACGCCCGCTTCACGCCACCGCGCTCCGGCACGTTCATCTACCACACCCACGTTGATGAAATGCGGCAACAGCAGGCAGGACTGACCGGTGCGCTGCTCGTTCTCGACGATCCAGCCGCCTACGATCCGACGCACGATATTGTGCTGCTCGTGTCGGTGCCACGGAAGGAAGTGGATACCGATAAGGTGTACATCAACGGGTCGACCACTCCTGCGGCGCTCGAGATGAAAGCCGGGGATCGCTATCGTCTGCGTTTCATCAATATCCACATCTTCAGACCTTCGATGCGCATGCGGCTGCTCGGCGGCGATCAGTTATTGACGTGGCGCGGAATTGCGAAGGACGGAATGGATCTGCCGCCCGATCAGTCCGTCACGGCCCCCTCAGAAATTCAGATGGGGAATGGAGAGACGTATGACTTCGAATTCTCGCCAACTACTCCGGGAAACATCCGTATCGATATAACGAATGCTCTCGGCGATCTTCTGACGACACTGCCGGTGCGGGTGCGAAACTGAAATTGTTGACTGTCGATTTCTGATTGCTGATTTGAAAGCAAAATCAGCAATCGACAATCAGCACTCAGCAATTTCAGAACAAATATCTTCTCCTCTCGTCTATGCTCTTCATGGAAACCCTCTGGCAGGACCTTCGCTACGCGATTCGTACGCTCGGTAAAACCCGCGGACTCACGGCCGTCGCGATTCTTTCTCTCGCGTTAGGCATCGGCGCGAACACAACAATATTCACCTTTATTAATGGGCTGCTGCTGCGCCCGCCGATGGTGCACGACCCCGAGCGCCTGCTCGAGGTGTGGCAGCGTAACACGACCCGCGGCAGCGGCATCGGTAGCGATATGCAGCTCTCGTTTCCAGAGTACGAGCATTATCGCGACCACAACAGTACGTTCACCGAAATGGGCGCGTTCACCGGCGAGACGCCGGCGATGATCTGGAACCGCGCCGGCGAAGGCGAAACGCTCCGCGCCGCGCTCGTGTCTGCTAATTTTTTCTCAATCCTTGGGATCCAGCCCACGTTAGGAAGGGGCTTCCTGCCTGAAGAAGATCGTGACGCGACGGCGACGCCGGTCGTCGTTCTGTCGCATGCGATGTGGGAGCAACGGCTGGGTTCGGATCCTGCGATCGTCGGCAAAACCCTGACGCTCAATGGCGGCAGCTACACCGTCGTGGGTGTCGCGCCCGCAGCCTTCACGGGCCTCATTGTCGGTTTCTCACCGGACGTGTGGACACCGATGTCCATGCAGCGCGCGGTCAGTCCGGGACTGAATCTGAACGAAAGGCGCATGCACTGGCTTCTCGCGATCGGTCGCTTGAAACCGGGCGTCACACGACAGCAGGCGGCTGCGGACCTCGCCGTCCTC
>Ga0075421_100005787_pt1 | contig 14980 bp, 8 predicted proteins | sample SoiMetdeltSBSDD5_FD_75292 | JGI IMG/M metagenome (GOLD analysis project Ga0075421, IMG submission 75292) | Bulk soil microbial communities from a Populus tree surrounding site in Tennessee, USA - Soil MetaG P. deltoides SBSDD5 | ecosystem: Environmental > Terrestrial > Soil > Tree plantation...
CTTGAGGGCCGGGAGAGTTACCTGCGCGAGCAGGCGCTCGCCCGCCTCATCCGGGCGGCGGTCGACGAGTCGGTGAGAGGCTTCAATCTGACGACGGTCTCGGCGGGGCAGGGGGACTTGGGTGAGGCGCTCGCGCTGGCCCGCCAACTGCCCATGATCTCGCCGCGCCGCGTCGTCGTCCTGACCAACTTTGAGGCGATCAGCGACGAGCGCCAGCTCGACCTGCTCAAGGACTACCTCCGCGACCCGGTCAAGACCACGGCCCTGGTTTTCGTCAGCGCGGGGCTCGACAACCGCCGCAACATCGCGGCCATGCTCCGCAAGACCTGCGCGGTGATCAGCTTCGACGCGCTCGACGAGCGCGAGGCCGCGCCGCGCTGGGTCGTCGAGTACGTCGCGCGCGCGGGTTGCTCGATCGAGCCGGGGGCGGCCTCCTACCTCGTCGGCATGGTCGGCACGGAGTTGCGGCGGATGGCGACGGAGCTCGACAAGCTCGTCACTTACCTCGGGGGCCGGGGGCGGATCACGCGGGCCGAGATCGACGCCCTGGTGCGCTACGCGCACGAGCATTCCAACTTCGAACTCACCGACGCAATCCTCGACGGCGACCGCCGGCGGGCGCTGGAGCTGCTCGACCACATCTTCGCCAACCCGCCCGACTCGCCGGCGTCTCTCGGCCCGCTGATCCTCGGCGCGATCGCGAGTAACTACCGCAAGATGCTCGCGGCCAAGGAACTCATGCGCCAGAACGCGCCCAGCTCGGAAGTCGCCAAGGCGGTCGGGATGCCGCCCTTCCTCGCCGGCCGGTTCAACGAGCGGGTGCGACGCGCCGAGATTGGGCACATCCTACGCGGGATCGCGCGGATCGCCGCGGCCGACGTCGCCCTCAAGTCTTCGCTTGCCACGCCCCGGCTGCAGCTCGAGGTGCTGATCTGCGAATTGTGCCCGCGGGAGACCGGGCGCAAGCCAGGCCTCCGCCGCTAACCCCGGCGCCCCCGGCGGTTCTTTTCCCGGCTGACAGGCCGAGTTTGCTCTGCTACACTGCGTCCGGAGGACCCCACTCATGAAGATCAAGCTCGCGCTCGGGATCGTCGCCCTGACGCTGTCGCTCGCCGGCGCGGCGCCGGGCCAGGAGAGCCGCCGGGAAGCGGCCGCGCCCCGGCTGACGCTGGCCGAGACCGAGTTCGATTTCGGCGAAGTCAAGGCGGGCGCCGAAGCGAAACATTCCTTCGTCGTCAAGAACGAAGGGACCGCCGACCTGATCATCCACAATGTGACGCCGAGCTGCGGGTGTACGGCGACAGACTTCACCCGTGTCATCCCGCCCGGGCGGGAGGGTCTGGTGACCCTCCTCTTCAAGACGGCCGGCTACAGCGGCGCACTCACCAAGACTGCCAGCGTTTTCACCAATGACCCGCAGCGCCCGAACTTCAACCTCGGGCTCGCGCTCGTCGTCACCGGCGAAGCGCCGCGCGGGCGCCGTGTCGGGCCGTTTGTCGTCGGCCCGACCGACCACTGGACCGGCCGCGTCGCGCGCGGCACGAGCCTCAGCGCCGTGATCACGGTCTTCCCAGACGGGTCGGACGGGCCGGATGGGCCCCGGCCCGCTCGGGTGACCAAACTGATCGCCGGCGGCGAGGTCTTTGACGTCACCTTGGAGACCCTGCGGGGCGGGCAGAGTTACGTCGTCAAGGCCGTCAGCCGGGCGACGCTCCCCATCGGGACGCACACACAGGTGGCCAGGCTCGTGACGGACAGCCTGGAGCACCCCGAGCTGGCGCTGACGCTCGAGGCCGTGGTCCTGCCGCCGGTGACGGTTACCCCGGCCGCGCTCTCCTTCGAGGACATGCCGGTGTCGCGCCCGGACTACGACGTCGCCACGCTGAGCAAATTCGTCTGGGTGCGGCATGGGGTCGGCGGCGGGCTGGAGCTGAAGAAATTGAGCTCGACACTGCCCTTCATCAAGGTCAAAATCGAGTCCGTCTCTGGCGGCGGGCAGGCCCATTTGCTGCGGGTCGGGTTCACCGACAAGCCGGCCGCCGGCCGCCACGCCGGGGCCCTCAGAATCGAGACCAATAATCAGGAAGTCCCGGTCATCGAAATCCCCCTCACAGTCACTGCCAAATAGGGATGCCCGGCGCCCCAGCAGTTGGTTGCGGCTATTTTCGGGGTTGGACTATGATGGCGCTTTGCCCGGGGGCTGCCCGCCTTGCGCTCAGGCCCCGGAAACATTAAAAATATCTGGGAGAGAGCAACCGTCACATAGAGGGCCGCATCACAGACCGCGAAGAGCTGCGCCGGAGTTCTTCGGGTGGTTTCGGAATTGACAGCGCGCCGCAGCACTCCCGAATGTCCGTGATGCTTGCTCGGAGCAAGCGAATAACGTGACACCGAAAGCTACGAATACCGCGGCGTCAGACTTCGAGTTGGCGCAAGCGGGCGCGCGCGGGGAGATGGAGGCCTTCGAGACGCTCTACGAGCGGCACTACCGGCGCGTCTACAGCCTTTGCCTGCGGATGGTGGCGAATCCAACCGAGGCCGAGGACCTGGCGCAGGAAGTCTTCATCCAGCTCTTCCGCAAGCTCGGCAGTTTTCGCGGCGAGTCGGCGTTCACGACCTGGCTCCACCGACTGACGGTCAATCACGTGCTCATGCATTTTCGCAAGCGTGGGGTCCGGCTCGAGCAGACGACCGAGGAAGGGGAGATGCACGACGTGGTCCAGGCGGGGAGCGAGCGCCCGCAGGCGATGCCGGTCGTCGACCGGATCGCGCTCGACAAGGCGATCGCCGAGCTGCCGCCAGGCTACCGCTCCGTCTTCGTGCTCCACGACGTCGAGGGGTACGAGCATGAAGAGATCGGGCGCCTGCTTGGGGTCAGCGTTGGGACTTCCAAGTCCCAATTGCACAAGGCGCGCATGCGGCTGAGGGAATTGCTCAACAAGAAAACCTGAGCCCAAAGTAAAGAGGGGAAAGAGGAAAGTTGTTATGGATTGCCGGATTGTTATCAACACGCTTTCCAACTACATCGACGGGCTGCTTCTGGAGAAGGAGGTGCTTTTGATCGAGGGGCATTTGTCAAAATGTCCCTCGTGCAACACCGTCAGGCTTGAGCTGGCGGAGATCCGGCTGGCCGCCCGCGAGCTGCCGCTGCATACCCCGCCGCGGGCGTTGTGGGTGCGGATTCAGAATGCGCTCGAGGCCGAACTCGGCGCCGCCCAGCCCGAGCCGGCCCCGGCGGCGCGGCCCGGGCTGTGGCATCGGCTCTCGGCGCGGCGCTTCACCTTCACCCTCCCCCAGCTGGCCGGCGTCTCCACCCTCGTCTTCACGCTCGCCGCCTCCGGCCTGGCGACTTTCATGCGCCAGAGTCCAGCCCCGAGGGCCGGGCTGATCCAGGCGAGCACGATGGCCCTGCCTTTCGAGCGCGACCTCCAGGAGCAGATCCAGCGCCGTCTGACGGTGATCGACGCGCGCAAGGCGAGCTGGGACCCGCAGATTCGCGAGGGGTTCGAGCGGACCCTGGGTCAGATCGACCAGTCCCTCGATGCCTGCCGTCAGAGCTTTCTGGTCAACCCCGAGGACCGGGACCGGCAGCAGATGATTTTGACCCTCTACCAGGAGAAGGCACAGCTCCTGGCCGACGTGGAACGGCTGAAGTAAATCGTTGATGGTACCCGATCGTCTTGAGGCCCCGCGGCGGCGGGCACGACAACTGCTTTGCAGCTTGCTGGCGACCGGCGCCCTGGCGCTCCCGGCCGTGGCGCAGAGCTTTAGCAAGTCCTTTCAGGTATCGCCCGAGGCGGGCGAGCTGGAAGTGACCAACAAGATCGGGAAGATCAAGATCGAGGCCGACGGCTCGAAGGTCAAGATCCGCGCCTGGCAGCATGAGGGCACGGCCGAGGTCGTCGCTACCCAGACCCCGGAGGGCCGCGTCAAGGTCGAAGTCGTTGGTCCCGGCCGAGTCGATTTCGAGATCAGCGTCCCCCCCACGAGCCGGCTCGACCTCCTCTGTTTCCAGGGCTCGATCACCGTCCGCAAGCACCGCGGGGTGCTGCGCGCCCGCATCGCCCAGGGCAGCATCGAACTCTCCGGCATCCGCAGCCCGCAGGTCGAGGCGAACAGCATGAGCGGGAACGTGAGCTTCGTCGGCGAGGTCCTGCCGAGCGGCAGCTACCTCTTCAAATCCTTCTCCGGGCGCGTCGACGCGACCCTGCCGGCGACCGCCGACTTCAAGATCTCCGCCGCCTCGGGGCGCGGTGGGATGGATCTCGCAGAGTTCCCGATCGTTTTCGGGAAACAGACGGATCAGGCGGTGGAGGGGAGGCACGGCGCCGGGCGGGCGACGATCCGTCTCTGGACGCAAGAGGGAAGCATCCATCTGCACCGGAAGCCCTGAACAGGCCTCATGGCTCGGCCGCGCTGATCGGCTGGCGGCGCAGCCGGGCCGGAACCGGCGGGAGGTCTGGGCCAACCGCGTGCTCCTCTTCGGCCTCGCCCTCTTCACGCTTTCCGTCCCCCACTCCATCGCCGCCGCCCAGATCAGCTCGGGCATCGCTTACCTGGCCTGGCTCGTCCGCGACCTGCCCGCGGGGCGGCTGCGTTTCGCGCGCACCCCGGCCGACCGCCCGCTGCTCTGTTTCGCGGCCTTGAGCGCCCTCTCCGCGCTGCTCTCGGTCGAGCCCCGGGAGAGCCTCCCCAAGCTCCGCACCCTGACGCTATTTCTGATCATTTACCTTGTCACGACAAACCTGCACCCGCGCGGCGCGCGTCTCTTTGCCGGCCTGCTGGTCGCCTCCGGACTCCTCGGTGTGGGTTTCAGCGTAGCCGAGAAGGTGACGGGGCGCGGGATGGTCATCGCCGCGATCGCAGCCGACAGTCCGCTGCGGGCGAGCGCCCTGCGGGAGGGGGATGTGATCTGGATGATCGGGCGCCGGCGCGTGACCTCGCCGGAGGGGGCGGCCCGCGCCATCCGGCGCGAGCCGGCCGGGAAGCGGCTCAGCGTCGAGGCGCTGCACGAAGGCGACCCGATCCCGGTGACGCTCGAGGTCACCGAGGAGCTGAAGGCGCGGGCCAACCCGCTCGGGGTGAGCGCTGCCGGGCGCAGTCGCCGCTTCCGCGTCTCGGGGTTCTCGCGCCAGTTCCTGACCTACGCCGAGCAGATGCAGATTTTCGCCCTGCTCGCCTTCGGGGTGGCGATCGCCGGCCTCCGTGCCCGCCGGTGGCTGATCGTCGCACTTGGCCTGGCCTCACTCTTCTCGCTGGCGCTGATCCTGACCGCCTCGCGCGCCGTCATCGCCTCATTCCTCCTCGCGCTCCTGGCCGTCGCGGGGCTGACCGGCGGGCGGCGCGTCGCGCTCGCAGCCATCGCCGCCGTCCTCGCGCTCGGTGCCTTCTCGGTCTATGTGCTGACCGGCGCCCGGACACCGGTGGCGGCGAGCTTCGCCGACGACAGCAGCGCCCGCCGCCTCGCCTACATGCGTGCCGGACTGCGCCTCATCCCCGAGCACCCGCTCCTCGGCGTCGGCGCCGACGCCCACAAGCACCACTGGCGGGAGTGGGGCTTCCCCGGGGATTATGTGACGCACACGCACTCGACGCCGATTCAGATCGCCCTCGACCGCGGCCTGCCCGCGCTCGGCTGTTACGTCTGGCTCATGGCGGCGCTCCTGCTGATGACCTGGCGCGGCTACCGCGGCACGGGCAACCCGCAGGCCGGGGGCCTCATGCTCGGGGCCTTTGGCGCCCTCATCGGTTTCTCGGCCAGCTCGCTGGCCAACTACAACTTCGGCGATTCGGAAGTCGTGATGCTGTTGCTTGCGGTCGTCGGGCTGGCGCTGGCGGCGGGAAAAAAAAGCGGTCAGCAGTCGGCGGCTAAATCGGGCCGCGCAAGAAGCGGACACCGCGTTGGCAAGACGTAGGGGCAGGGCTCGTCCCTGCCCGGGTTTCCCGGTGACGAACACGCGGGCAGGGACGAGCCCTGCCCCTACGGGTGCCCCCATCTAGCTGACTGCTGAAAGCTTTCCTACGGTCTCCCGCTCTCGAGGAAGGCCTTGAGTTTGCGCGAGCGCGACGGGTGGCGCAGCTTGCGCAGGGCTTTGGCCTCGATCTGGCGGATGCGCTCACGGGTGACAGCGAAGTGCTGGCCAACCTCCTCGAGCGTGTGCTCGCTGCCGTTCGGCCCGAGCCCGAAGCGCATCTTAATGACCTTCTCCTCGCGCGGCGTGAGCGTCTTGAGGACCTCCTCGGTGATCTCGCGGAGGTTGATGTTAATCACCGCCTCGGCCGGGTTCTGGATCGTCTTGTCCTCGATAAAATCGCCGAGGTGCGAATCCTCCTCCTCGCCGATCGGGGTCTCGAGCGAGATCGGCTCCTGCGCGATCTTGAGGACCTTGCGGACCTTCGAGGCCGGGATGTCCATCTTGCGCGCGATCTCCTCGGAGGTCGGCTCGCGCCCGAGCTCCTGGACGAGCGCCCGCGAGGTGCGGATCAGCTTGTTGATCGTCTCGATCATGTGGACCGGGATGCGGATCGTCCGCGCCTGGTCGGCGATGGCGCGGGTGATCGCCTGCCGGATCCACCACGTCGCGTAGGTCGAGAACTTGTAGCCGCGCCGGTACTCGAACTTGTCGACCGCCTTCATGAGGCCGATGTTCCCCTCCTGGATGAGGTCGAGGAACTGGAGGCCGCGGTTGGTGTACTTCTTGGCGATCGAGACGACGAGGCGGAGGTTTGCTTCGACCAGCTCCTTCTTGGCCTGATTGGCCTCGGCGTCGCCCCGCCGCTGCGCCTCGACGGCGCGCCGGAGCTCGATCGGGGTGGCGCGGTGCCGCTCCTCGATCTGAGAGATGTGGCGCTTGGCGGCGCGGAGTCGCTTCTCGACCTCCTTCTGCTCCTCGGGCGGGCGCTTGCGCTCGAGGGCACGCTGGAGCTTCTCGATCTCGCGCTCGGTCGAGTGGACCTCGTCGCGCGCCGCGACCATGGCGGAGACCAGCCGCTCGACGATGCGCGGTGTGAACTCGAGCAGCCGGACGAGCTGCGAGAGCTCGACCCGCTGGCGCGCGAGCCGGCGGCGCATGCGGTTGAGCTTGGGCGAGCGCTTCGGCTCGGCCTGGAACTTCTCGTAGAGGCTCTGCGTCTTCTTGAGGGCCTTGGCGATCTCCGCAATCGTGTCGAGGGTGTACTGGTGGTACTCCTCGATCTTCTCCTCGGTGATCCCCTCCTGCTCGGTGAAAGTGACCACCTCGCGGATCGAAATCTCGGCCCGCGAGAGCTCCTCGCCGAGCCGGATAATCTCGGCGACCGCCACCGGTGAGCGCGAGATCGCTTTCTGGGCGCGGAGCTTGCCCCGCTCGATCCGCTTGGCGATCGCCACCTCGCCCTCGCGCGTGAGCAGCGGGACAACGCCCATCTCGCGCAGGTAGAGGCGCACCGGGTCGTTGGTCTTGTCGAGCGTGCCGGGCGAGAGGTCGAGCTCGAGTTCCTCCTCCTGCATCTCATCGAGCTTCTTGTCAGCGTTCGCCGTCGCCGCCGCCGACTCTAGGAACTTCTCCTCGGAGTCGCTGATCGCAATCCCTTGGGCGCCGAGCGTGGCGAAGATGTCCTCGATGTCGTCCGGCGACACGAAGCCCTCGGGCAACTCCTGATTAATGTCGTCGTAAGTCAAAAAGGCCTTCTCCTTGCCTATGTCCAAGAGCTTCTGCACGTCTTCCGAGTACTTCTCCTCGATTGCCAATTTATTTGCTCCTTTCACCGCGACGCGTCTCGGGGCCTCCCCGCCTCAGCCCGAAGTCCCTCTCCCCAAAACCCCGCGCGTCCTGGCGCTCACCGGCCGATCGGCTGCGCGAGCGCCCTCTCCTGCTTTGCCAATTCGAACTTGCGCGCCAACAATTCGTTGACCAGCGCGTAGTCCCCCGCCCGCTGCGCCTCGAGCATCTCCATCTGTAAGGCGACCTGGCGCTCGGCGAGGAGCGAGCACCTCAGGCTCGCCAGGCTCTCCCCTGCCTGGTGCTCCAATTCCTCATAAAATTTCTGCGTCTCAGTTTCCCCGCCCCCGTCGCCGATCATCAGTTCGGGGAGCAAGTCCTGGGCCAGGCCCGCGTCACCGAGACCTTCGCCCAGGGCCGCAAAAGAGATCTCCTCCCCGTCACGCTCGAGCGCGACAAGGCGCTCAAAGAGCTTCGCCGTCCGCAGCGATTGGTAGTCCTCCGCCTTGAGGTCTCTCATCAAACGTCGCCGGACTGGCGCGTGATTCAGCAAAATCTCTAGCAATTTACGCTCCGCCGGCTTGACCGCGACCGTCCCGGTCGCCGCCTGCTCACTGACACGCTCCCGCCTGGTCCGGACCGCGCGCTTGAACTCTTCCTTGACCTGCCGGCTGTCGATCCTCAGGCGGTTGGCGATCTGCTCGACGTGATCCATCTGCTCGATTGGGTCCTTAACCAGTTTCAAATACGGCAGAATCGCATTCAGCGTTTCGACTTTACCCGCCGGCGTCGTCTGGTCATGGGCCTCGGTCGCCTGCTTGACGATGTAGTTCAAAAATGGTTGAGAATTCTTTAAGAGCTCCCCATAGGCCGCCGCGCCGTGCTCGCGGATGTACTCGTCCGGGTCCAGGTCGCCGGGCAGGGTCAGAATATTGACCTTAAACCCTTCAGTCAACAGGATCTCCAGGCTGCGCTTGGTCGCCGCCACCCCGGCCGCGTCCGGGTCGAAGTTGACGATGATCTTGCGCGCGTAGCGCCCGAGCAGCCGGACCTGATGCTCGGTCAGCGCCGTCCCCAGACTCGCCACCAAGTGACGCACCCCGGCCTGGAAGGGGACGAGAAAGTCGAGGTAGCCCTCGACCAGGATCGCGTAGCCCTTGAGCCGCACCGCCTCGCGTGAATAGCTCAGGCCGAAGAGGTGGTGCCCCTTGGTGTAAAGCAACGTCTCCGGGGAGTTTAAGTACTTCGGCTCGCCCTCGCCGAGGATCCGCCCCCCGAAGGCGATGACGCGCCCCTGCGCGTCGCAGATGGGGAACATAAGCCGGCCCCGGAAACGGTCATAGAACCCCCGCCCGCTGTCCTTGAGCGTCACCAGGCCGCTCCGCTCGATGAGGGTTCGCGAGGCCCCGCGCCGGAGCAAATGATCGCTCAAGGCGTCCCAGCTGTTGGGCGCGTAGCCGAGCCGGAAAGAGCGCCGCGTCTCCTCGCTGATCCCCCGCGCGGCGAGGTACTCGCCGGCCCTCTGCCCTTCGCCTGCCTGCGTCAGGCTGTCTTCAAAGAACTCGGTCGCCCATTCGTTGAGTGAGCGCAGCTCGGCGCGCTGGCGGTCGCGCTCCTCCATCCCGCGCGACTCCTCGGCCGCGGGCAGCGGCACGCCGCTCTTCTCGGCCACGGTCTTGACCGCCTCGGGAAAGGCGCAGCCCTCGATCTCCATGACGAACGTGTAGACATCGCCGCCTTTGCCGCAGCCGAAGCACTTGAAAATCTGGCGCGCCGGATTGACGTTGAAACTCGGCGTCTTTTCGTGGTGAAAAGGGCAGCAGGCGAGGTAGTTCGTCCCCCGCTTTTTGAGCGAGATGTAGTCGGAGACGACCCGGACGATGTCGGCCTGGCCCCGTAATTCGTCGCTGAAACCGCGCGGCAGTCGCATCTTTGGGACGATCTATGCGGAATCAGAGCCGCTCACTCACCTGTTTGAGGAAAATTTGCTTAATCAATACAAACTACCAATCAAACGATTTTCCCAATGTTTACTTCTTCAGCTCGACGACCGTCGCCCCGCTCCCGCCCTCGCTCGCCGCCGCCGGCGAGAACTTATCGACATGCGGGTGGCCGGAGAGCAAGATCGCGATCGCGCGCTTGAGCGCCCCCATCCCGACCCCGTGCACGATCCGGACCCGGTCCAGGTTATTGATGTAAGCCGCGTCCAGAAATTTGTCCGCCGCCTCGGTGGCCTCACTCACCGTCTGTCCGATGACGTTCAACTCTCGGCCCAGCCCGGGCTGCTCGTGGAAGGAGACCGAGACCCCCCGGGGGAGGCTCGCCGCGGCGCGGGCCCCCGGCTTCTGAGACGTGCCGCGCCGCTCAATGAGTCTTAAGTTCTCCGCCCGCTCGCGGAAGCGGAGCGCCCCGACCTGGACCCCCACCTCGTCCTCGCTGATCGAGTCGATCACCCCGTCCTGGTCGAGCGACAGGATGCGCACGCGGTCGCCGACCTGGAGTTCCCCCGGCTCCGTCGGCGGCGAGACGGCTGGCGCCCCCCCGGCCGACCCCGGCACCGCCCCGCCCCCCGCCGGGCCCGGCCGCAGCTCGCGCGCCGCGGTGCCCGCGGCGCTGCGCATCTCGACCGCGCGCCGCTCGACCTCCTTGCGCGTCTTGCGCGCGGCGGCCGCGTCCTCGATCGAGGCGACAAACTTATCGGCGCGACTGACGAAGTCGTCGACCACGCCCTCGAGGGCGGCGCGGAACTCGCGCTCGCGCTCGCGCTCGCGCTTCTCGAAATCGCTTTCGAGCCGGGCGTACTTCTCCGCCACCGCCGCGCGCTCGTCCTCGAGCGCGGCAGAGAGCTGCCGCTGCTCGCCGTACTGCTCTTTGAGGCGGCGCAGGTAGTCGGCCGCCTCGGCGCTCGCCCGGTGCACCCGCTCGGCCGCGCGCTCGGTGATCGCCGGCGGGAGGCCGAAGCGCCGCGCGATCTCAATCCCCGACGAGGCCCCGGCCAGGCCCGTCAGCAGCCGGTAAGTGGGCTTCAGCGTCCGCTCGTCGAATTCGACGCTCGCGTTGAGGACGCCGGGGTTGTTGGTCGCATACATCTTCAGCCCGCTGTAGTGGGTCGTGACGATGACGTGCGCGCCCCGCGTGCGGAAGTAGTCCACCATGGCCACGCCGAGCGCCGACCCCTCCTCCGGGTCGGTCCCGGTGCCGACCTCGTCAAGCAGGATGAGCGCCGGAGGCTCGAGCGCCTCGCTGATCTGCCGGATGTTCTCGATATGTGCGGTGAAGGTCGAAAGGTTGGCCGCGATCGACTGGTGGTCTCCGATGTCGGGGAGCACCTCACGAAAGACCGGCAGCTCGGCCTCGGCGGCCGGGACGTGGAGGCCGGCCTGGGCCATGAGGGCGAGCAGCCCGACCGTCTTGAGGACGACAGTCTTGCCGCCCGCGTTCGGGCCGCTGATGACCATGACGCGGTGCTCGGTGTCCATCTCAAGCGAGACGGGGACGATGCCGAGCCCCTGGGACCGGAGGTGGGCCTCGAGCAGCGGGTGGCGCGCGTCGCGCAGCCGCAGGCGCCCCTCCTCGTTGATCTGTGGCTCGATGGCGTCCTGCGCGATGGCCAACCGCGCCCGGGCGGCGATGAAATCGACCTGCCCGACCGCCTCGGCCATACCGCCGAGCGCCTCGCGCTCGCGGCGCAGCTCCTCGGTGATGGCGAAGAGGACTTTAGTCACCTCCGCCTGCTCGACCTCGCGCAGCCGGACGAGTTCGTTATTCAGCTCGATCGTCTCGAGCGGCTCGATGAAGGCCGTCTGTCCCGACGAGGACATGGCATGCACGACGCCCGCCACCGCCCCGCGATTGTCATTCCGGATCGGGACGACGTACCGGTCGTTGCGGATGGTGATGAAATCCTCCTGCAGCGCGTGCGACTCGTCGGCCCGCTTGAGGACGCCCTCGAGCGAGCGCTGAATCTGGCCGCGGAGCCGGGAGATCTGAAAGCGGACCTCGCGCAGCTCCGGGCTCGCGAAGTCGTCGACCTCGCCGGTCGGCAGGATGCGGCCGCGCAGCCTCTGGTAGAGGGCGCGCAGGTTCGGGACGCGCTCCGTCACCTCGCGCACGAGCGGGAAGCGCTCGGCCTCGTCGTGGAAAGTCTCGCGCAGCCCGAGCGCGACCGAGATCAGGCGCAGCAGGTCAAGAATCTCCTGGGGCTCGAGGTTGATGTCGGCGACGCCGAGTTTGGCCAGCGCCGGGCGCGGGTCAGGCAGGTCGCTGAAGTCGAAGCCGGTCCCCTCGCGCAGGTAGGCGACGCCCTCGCCGGTCCGCCGCAGCTCGAGGGCGATCTGCTCCCGCCGGTCCCCGGCCGTCAGCTCGGCGACCAGGGCCGCCCCAAGCGGGGTCCGCGCCGCGCTCAGCAACCGCGCCCTGAGCTTCTCGAATTCAAGGGTGTCAAAAGCTTGGCGGTGCATGTGAAGCTTGGTCTTGAGGTATTTTTTTAGGCATCTATGCTGAAACTTTGAAATTATATAGACCTTGGGGCCGACTGTCAAACTAAACCGCGCTGTGGCGGCCTGCCCGCGGGCCAGGTCAGGCCCCCGCCGGGGCGCTGGTGAGATTGTCTTAAAGGCCCGGCTCGGAGCCCCGCAGGGGCGCCATCTGATAGCCCGGGGCACCGCCCCGGGGTCCGCGCCGAGCCTATGGTCAAGCCCCGACGGGGCGGAATAAACACGGCATCTATGTCGCCCCTGCGGGGCTCCGAGCCGAACTGCGAACAGACGCGCTGTGTTATAGTGGGGGCTGACAACCCGGAGGCGACTTATGGACCGAGAAGTCAGGGAGCTCGAGAAGGCGCTCGAGCAAATTTGGGACATCGCGACCAACAAGTTCGGGCTCGACCCCTTCCCGACGCGCTTCGAAGTCGTCCCGGCGACGGTCATGTACGAGGTCGGCTCCTACGCACTCCCGGGCCGCTACTCACACTGGAGCTTCGGCAAGGCCTACCACAAGATGAAGACGATGTACGACTTCGGCCTCTCGAAGATCTACGAAGTCGTGATCAACTCCAACCCCTCCTATGCCTTCCTCCTCGAAAACAACTCGCTGCTCCAGAACAAGCTGGTCATCGCCCACGTCCTCGGGCACGTCGACTTCTTCAAGCACAACGTCTACTTCTCCCGGACCAACCGCCACATGGTCGACGACGCCGCCATGCACTCGCGGCGGATCAACGAGTACGAGTTCAAGCACGGGCGCAAGGTCGTCGAGGAGTTCCTCGACGCCGTCCTCTCGATCGAGGAGCACACCGATCCGAACTTCTTCATCAAGAAGCGGCGCGCCGACGGCCCGCCGGTCGAGGCAGAGGCGCGCCGACGGCCCGCCGGCCGCTACGACGACCTGATCTCCGCCGAGGAGCTCGAGGCGCGCGAGCAGGCCGAGTCGGCGCGGGCGCAGGCGGAGCAGGCGCAGCCGGAGAAAGATCTGGTCCATTACATCATGGAGCACTCGCCGACCCTTCAGCCCTGGCAGCGCGACGTCATGAGCATGATCCACGACGAGATGCTCTACTTCATCCCGCAAATGCAGACCAAGACCCTCAATGAGGGATGGGCCTGTGCCACTAAGGACTCTCTGCTGCTGACGGAAAAGGGGTTCGTCTATTTTGACGAGTTGTATGGGGCGAAAGCCCGGATCAAAGTCGCGAGCGGCGGGTCGGAACAACTGCATGCGATTACCGACTTCCACCGGGAAGAGAGCACGCCGACGATCCGCGTCCGAACTCGCCGGGGGCTGATGATCGAGGGGGCCCACCGACATCGCGTGCTCCGGGCGGACGGCTCCTGGGCTTTTCTCAGTGACCTGCGGATTGGAGATCGAGTCGCTGTTGAGAGTGGCACGAACGTCTGGCCGGAGAAGAAGCAGCCGATTGAGTTCCTCGCCACGCGGCCCAGTGTCACGCTCGGCCAAGTCGCCTCGCTCGCCGGTGTCTCCCTCTGGACGGTGCTGCGCCATCTGAAGGGGCGGCGGACTCGCAGCGCGACCAGGATTAATCTTGCGTTAGAGTCGGCCGTTTACCGGCGGGGGCGGGCCGGAAAGGTCCTGTCGACCAGAGCGGAGCTGCGGCTTCCCGCCGAGCTCGGTGAAGACTTGGCCGCGCTTCTTGGCTACTTTATCGGCGACGGGAACCGGACGAAGTCGGGCATCTGTTTGACGTGCGGGGACCGTGAGTATGTCCACGTTCTAGCCACGAGGATCAAAAACTCTCTCGGGCTACGGGCGATCGTGCATTGGGACGCGACCGACGTGGGCGGGCGCTGGCGGGTCCTGGCGCATTCCCGCGAGCTGCTCGACTGGCTGCACTCCATCGGCATCGACCTCGAGGAGAAGGCGCGGGGCAAGAAAATACCCCCGCCTGTCCTGGGCTCCCCTCAATCAGTTATGTCGGCTTTCCTGCGCGGGTACTTTGACGCCGACGCTTACGCCGGGCCGGAAGGGATTCGCCTCTCCTCCGCCAGCCAGGATTTGATTCGCAGTGTCCAGGTCGTGTTACTCAACTACGGCATCCTGTCGACGCAAAGGCCTCAGCCGGACGGGTGTACGCAACTCGAAATTACGGGCGCCTCAGCCGCCCGGTTCCTGACCGAGATCGGGTTCGACCTCGTCCGCAAGCAGCAAGCACTCCGCGGATATGTGGAGGCTCATCGCTGGTTCAAGAAAGAGGACCGGACCGATGCGCTAGTGTCGATCGAGCACAGCCGTGCCGATGTCTTTGACATTACAGTTGAGACGAAGCACTCCTATGTCGCCAACGGGTTTGTCAACCATAATTCCTTCTGGCATTCGCGCATCATGCGCGAGCTCGACCTGCCGGACAATGATCACCTCGAGTTCGCCGAGCTGCACTCGGGGGTGGTCTCGCCGCATCGGGGGCAGCTCAACCCCTACTACCTCGGCTACAAGATTCTCGAGGACATCGAGCGGCGGTGGGACAGCCCGACGGCCGAGGAGCGGGAGCGGCTCGGGAGGCGGGGCGGGGAGGGGCGGGCAAAGATCTTCGAGGTGCGAGAGTTGGAGAACGACGTCTCGTTCCTGCGCAACTACCTGACCGAAGATCTGTGCGAGGAGCTCGACCTCTTCGTCTACGAGCTGGTCGACGAGGAGGAGTGGACGGTGACCGAGAAGCGGTGGGAGCGGGTGCGCGACCAGCTCGTCGCCAACATGACCAACTTCGGCTTCCCCTTCATCGAGGTCGCGGACGGCGACTACGACCGCAACCGCGAGCTCTACCTGCG
>Ga0075421_100005790_pt1 | contig 14977 bp, 8 predicted proteins | sample SoiMetdeltSBSDD5_FD_75292 | JGI IMG/M metagenome (GOLD analysis project Ga0075421, IMG submission 75292) | Bulk soil microbial communities from a Populus tree surrounding site in Tennessee, USA - Soil MetaG P. deltoides SBSDD5 | ecosystem: Environmental > Terrestrial > Soil > Tree plantation...
CTTCGCCGGCTCCTTCGATGTTTGGTTCGGCGGTAATCGAATCCAACATGGATGAAGTGAGCGTCTATATGGATGGTGTCCTGATCGGCGAAAGCCATAAATCAAAACCGCTGATCATGCCTGGATTATCGTCGGGTTTGCACAAGTTCGAAGGCGTAAAGGCCGGTTACGAACCGGATCGCAAGGAAATCATGATCGCGCCTGGCCAGCAATCGACGATCAGCATGCGTATCCGCTATGCAAAACAGATCAAGAAACCCGCACTCGCGTTGAATGAGGAGGGCGAAAAGCTGCTCTTCACGCGGCGTTCGACAGTGAATCCCCTCAATATTGCTCCGGTGGCGCGCAAACAGAATGAAGGTGATCTTAGAAAAGCGGGCGAAATGTTTGATAGGGCACTGAAAGAGGATCCCTCGTACGCGGTGCCTGCTTTTCGGCTCGGGCAGGTGAATCAATTGTTATCGGACAATGAAGCAAGTTTAAACGCCTATCGGCGAGCCATACAGATCGACCCCAACTATGTCGACGCGAGGCTTCAGTATGCGGCGGTACTGATCGAGAACGGCGATCCGGACGAAGCCATTCGCCAGCTCAATGAAGCGACGCGCCTCGAGCCGTCGAACGACGAAGCGATCGCCCTAACGGCCCGAGCATATTGGGAGAAGGCGGCATGGAGCAACGCCGTTACAACTGCCGACAAGGCGATTGCGCTGAAGCTGTCGAATGACCAGGCTCATTTATGGAAGGCGGACGCGCTTCGTCAATTGGCCGCAGCGGAGAAGGATCGGAACCGGCAGAAGACCTTGTATTCGAGCGCACGCGAAGAATACAAAGTTTTCCTGAGCCTCACCAACTACTCTACTCCGCCATTGGAATGGGCTGCCTTTCATTTCATCGGATTTGGTCTCGGCAGCCGTCGCCATGCAGACCGGCAAAGTACCTACGACAATCAGAGATTGGCAGGGTTTCTTGGAATGTGTTTATGCGAGCAAAAGCTTGGCAATCTCTTGCGCGCGCGCGAGTACTGCGATCGCGCATTGAAGTACGACTCGCGCGATCCGATTGCACGCTTTGTATCGGGGAATGTTTATCGCGATCTTTTCAACTCGACGGATCGATGCGACTACTTGATCTCCGCCCGAGAGAATTACGCGAAAATGGTTTCGCTCAATGAGGACATCGCGGAAGCCAGGAATGCCCGATCCTATCTGGAGCAAATCGATAGCATTCTTCCTGCTTTAAAGAGCAAAGGAGCGTGCTCATCCCTTCGTTTTTAGCCGCAACGAAAGGGCAATTCCAACCTTTCGCTTTCGTTCGGCATTCGCGGTCGTTTCGAATGCGGCGACATCAATTCCGATTGCTGGAGACACATTGACACCAAAGCCCGTCGAGCCGTGCCACTTGTTTCGTGAATAACGAGCGCCGCCGCGAAGTTCGAGGAATCTGAAGAAGTACTCACCGCCCCCGTGAAAGCTGGCACCTTGGAATCCATGGGAGATCTCCGCGACACTCGACCATCTGTCTTCGGAATACGCAACGGTTCCTGAATAATCAACCGGCAGCGTCACCCTTTCGGTTCCCGGCAGCGAGGGAAGCTCGATTGTCGTGAAGTCGCCTCCATTGAACAGATTCTGCAGCACGTAACGTTCACTCTCGCGATTCTTCCATGTGATTCGATTGCCGATACCTCTTGCCGAAAATCCGAAATCCCATCGCTGAACGGAAACCAGCGTGGCGACATCGATCGCAAGCCCGCTTCCGGATTTGGACGTGGTCCGATTCGCGACGACTGGTGTTGTGGTGGGTTGCAAGGCGACTAAGCCGGCTTGATCGGTGTCGAATCGCAAATTCAAACCGAGATTCTCGTAATGCAAACCGCGAAGGTAATTGTAGTTGGCTCCGAAATAGATTCCGTCGCGCTCCGTCGGACTAGCAGTCAGTAACGGCAAACGTCCGCGGTATCCCAGAGTGATCGCTGCTGCGCCTTGAGCGGTAGTGGTGTCGGCAATATCGAATTGCGTGTTCGCGCGATAGACATTCGTGTTGCTGGCCAATAAATCGATCAAGTCGTCATCGACCTGAAAATCCGTTCTGACGGAGATGTACGGACCCGCGCCAATGTAGAATGCATGAAAGCGTTCGTCATCCTTGTTGCCGACGATGTTAAACGTCTTTCCCCAACTAGGGGAAATCAGCCCGGCGGCTTTGAACTCCGAGGGAGGAACAAAACCACGATAGGCGTTGAGGTCGCGTTGCACAACGGCATTCACAAGGTCGTTTACCAGAAGTTGGCCGGCATCGCTGCGATTTCGATTGATGACGTAGTGCAACGGATTCGCCGCATTCTCGGCGGCGCGAATTGGATCGAAGTCCGGATGAGTCGGGTCGAAAATGCGTGGCGTACGCATCACCTGAAACAGACCAAGCGGGACGACGATCGACGTATACGTCCGGCGGTCCTGAACCATGTTCGTTGCGAAGTTTTCGCTGCTTCCGACTCCACCTAGCGCAATCTTCCGCGCATCACCACTGAAGTTCTGTGCATAGCCGGCTTTGCTGCCAAGCGACAGCACCGCCAAAAAAACAAGAAACGTACGAACACTCTTCATGAGTCGCATCGCTTTCTCCAAAGACGTCTAAAGGGTCCGGCATTTATATTCGAGTCGAAAGCCGGAGGCAAGCGCAAACTCCCGCCGCGGTTAGACACCGTCTAAAAGCCAACCAGATTGGATCGCTGAATTGTTAAAAGGCGAGTCTTAAAACTATTGCCGCGCTATAATCGCCGCCTTCAAACGTGGCAAGGAGGGCGGCATGTGGGTCGTTTCAGCATTTCTGTGGGTCTTTTTCGTTTGGTCACAACCGAGCCTAAAAATTCTCGTCCTCGAAGGTGAAGATGGCGTCAACATCATTCGGCAAAACACGGCCGCCAAACCCGTAGTCGAGGTCCGCGACCAGAATGACTTGCCCGTCGCAGGCGCTGCTGTACTGTTTATTCTGCCAGGGCGCGGACCTGGTGGAACATTCGCTAATGGTGCCAAAGAGCTGTCGGTCACAACGGACTCGACCGGTCGCGCTGCGGCAACGGATTGGCAACCCAGCGGCCGCGGCGTTTTCAAAATGGAGATTCGCGCAAGCTACCAGGGACAGTCAGCCACTACCACCGTGACTCAAAATAATTTCAATACAGCCGCTGACGCGCAGCGGGCTGGTAAAGTTCCCACGAATTCAAATCCAGCCACACCATCTGCGGCAGCCGATCTCGGAACCAGACCTATCGGGGCGGCCGGGGGCGCTGTGCCCGGTTGGATTGCGCCGACAATCATCGCCGGAGAGGTTGCGGCGATTGGCGGGCTCGGCACCTCGTACGTGCTCAAAAAGCTTGATGAAACGCAATGCACCGCGAGTGTCAGCACCATTCTCGCCTCCGTAACCGCGCAACAGCAACTTTGTGCTTCGTCAACTTCACCGTCGCCGCAATGCCTGACTGCGGTTCAGAATCTCCTGACTGATCTCGGGTCCGCGTGCTCCTGCCAGGGGCAAGGGGTGCCGGCCGTCTACCAGCAATTCATACCGACGATACGTTCAACCGCCCAGCAATATGGAGTGCGGTTACCCAGTTCATGTGGATTGTGAAGACGACGTGTCTCAGTGTTGTTTTACTGTTGACCTCGGCGTTGTCCGCATATTCACAGGTTAAAGGAACGGTCGTCGATCCTCGCGGCGCTGTCGTGCTGGACGCACGCGTGATCGTCACCTGCAATGGAGTCTCGCGCTCGACAACCACGAATGCCGAAGGAGTGTTTGAAATTCCCACGGCCATCCATTCGGACGGTTGTTCCCTATCCGTTAGTCGTGCTGGATTCCAGCGGCATCAACAAGCCTTACCGTCTGGCGCAAATGCTCTAGTGATCCGGCTGGATCTCGCTACCATGGTGGAAACGATCGATGTGATCGCGGAAAATCGTGAATTACTCCCACTGGTCGGAACAACACTCAGCACTTTGGATTTGTCTGGAGATCAGCTGAAGCGTCTCTCGAACAATACCGCGGAGTTCATCCGGTATGCGAAGTTACTAGCCGGGACAAGTGGAACAGACGTCGTACGGGTGAACGGATTGCCTGCCACCGACCTGCCGCCGGCGGACCGAGTGGGAAGAGTTGTCATCAACGCGAACCCGTTCTCGCCGGAATTTACCGACGGCGCTCGCACCGCTATCGACATATTCACGCTCGAACCGGATCGCAAATTTCGAATGAGCTTTGGCGGAACATCTCTTGGCGTGGGCGGAGGCAACGTGCTTTCAACTGCATCGCGGGCCGATTCCCGCTCATTCAACGCCGCCGTTTCCGGACCGATTCCGTACCTTCCGTTGACGTTTTCGGCAAATGGCACGTTAAGCCACAACGCGAATGACGTGCCGATTCTACCGACGTCTTCCACGTCGCAGTACTCTGCAATGTCGCGAGCGACAGCGTTTAGCGTCCATCACTCCGAAGGAACGCGTCTTCAAATGCATTTGTCGCATACACAATCAGCAACGGAGAGCCGCAATGTCGGTGTTGGTGGATTAACGTTGCCCGAAGCAGGGCTCGGTTCCACGTTCGGTGCGCGGGCAACCACGCTCGCCGTCCACAGCAAACAGGAACGCTTTTCGTATCGGGGCGGCTGGGCATTCATGCAGACCGACTCCCGACTACAAGCGAATCGCGACGCGCCTGGAATAACGATTCTCGGCACGGCCACCAGCGGGGGCGCTGCTCTAAGCAAAAGCACATCACGGCAAATGAACTGGCTATCGACGCATGTTCTTGAGTCGAATTCCGCAGGGCCGCGATGGTCCACGGGCGTTACGATTTCCAGGGCTGAAGAACAGTCCCGCGAGGCGCCGAATCCTGCGGGAGTGCTCAATTTTGAAAACGCTCAGGAGTATCAGGCGGCGCTTTTGGGAGGATCCACTGCGACCTGGTTTGTCACACGGGGCAATGGCAACGCGCTGCATTCCAGTCTCATGTTGGCGCCTTTTGTCCAGAAGCTGTTGCTCAATTCGCAAAAAGTCGTTCTGGTGGGAGGCGTGCGAATCGATCATCAGAGCCGTTTCCCGCTGCTTCCATCTCCCCGAATTTCGGCGGCGGCGCAGTGGCGAGATTTCGTTTTTCGATTGGGCGCAGGGCAGTTCGTCCAGACCGTTCCAGAGAACGTCTTTGTCCGAAGTGCGCTGCGTGATGACGGGCACCTGAAAGACTACGTTGCGTCCGGCGTTTCATTTTCCGACGTGGAGAAAGCTGACCTCTTAGATGTGACTCCGATTCAGATCCGGCTCTCACCGGATCTCCGAGCGTCCCGGCAACTCATGACGAAGAGTTCCGTCGAGCGCTCATTCGGGCAATTCCGCTCGGGGGTTGAATACACGTGGGCACGAGATACCCATTTACTTGGAGTCCGGCGTCTCGCCGAATCCAATAATCGATACGACATTATTGAATCCAATCGGTCCTCGAACAGGCACCAAATACATACACGCGCCCTGTATAAGTGGAAATCTCAAACTTTCATGGGTCACTACGAATGGATTCGCTCGGAGGACGATGCCGCGGGCCTCTATATGCACCCGCAACACCAGGACAACCTCCATCAAGAGTGGGCGCGGACTGCAGGAGTCTCTCCGCAAAACGTAACTGTGGCCGGAATTCTGACTTTGCCGGCCGCCGTTTCAGTCACTGTGATCCAGGTTTGGAAAGGCTCAGCTCCGTACAACATCACGACGGGGGTTTACACGGCCGACGGTTTGTATACCGATCGTGGCGGGCGGTCGCGAAACAGCGGAGATGGTCCGAACTACAACTCGCTTTCTCTCATGGCGCACAAAAGAATAGCCCTGCGAAATGAGTTGCACTGCGACTTGGGCATGCAGGCGGACAATCTACTGAACACGACAAACTACATGAGCGTCGGATCCATCGTCGGCTCAGAAACGTTCGGTAAACCCATTTCCGCGTTCTCTCGCCCGTCTGTTCGTTTCTGGATAAGGTTCTGAATCCATCACTACGATTACGAGCAAAACACAACTTCCGCAGTCCACTACCGTAATTCGTTGTTGCACATCTACTTAAAGGTAGTGTGCCCGACACGTGCACTATTTTCGTGTACTCCTGGGAAAAACCACGCGCTTCAGATTCATAGTGCTTCATTTTTGATTTGCATAGTTGCGGAACATTCGTCGTCCACAATGTATAATCGCCCGCCCTTCATGCCAGGGAGGCATATATGCGAATGATTCGTTTCGTAACACTCAGCCTGCTGCTAGTTGTTACGTACTGTAAAGGGCTCCACGCACAAAACTGGAGACCAATCGATCCGACACACTTATCCACTACGGCTGCGCCTGTCGTTGAGAAGGATGCGCCTGCCGAGGCGATTTTCTGGGACGTCAGCATTCAGGATGTCGTGGACGATGCAGGTCTGCGAACGATCTGGACGCACTACATACGCATTAAACTTTTCACTACACTCGGTGTCGAACAGCAGAGCAAAGTCGATATTCCGTATTTGAACAGCACCGAAATCAGGGATATCGCCGGACGCACAATCAAGCCCAATGGCCAGATCGTCGAATTGCGGTCGGACGCTGTAAACGAACGCACCCTGGTCCAGGCCAACAAGCTTAAGGTTCGCGCCAAATCATTCGTGCTTCCCGGTGTGGAGCCTGGATCGATCATCGAATACCGCTGGACGGAACGCCGCCGGGATACGCTTTCATTCCAGGTGCATATGGACGTGCAACGCGACTTGCCGATTCAAACCGTTCGCTATCGCGTGAAACCAGCGGACCTGGGGTTGGTCGGTATTGCAATGAAATGGCACGCGTTCAATATGCCACTGCCCATGACAACGATCGATAAAGAGAAATATTGGAATGCCGTGTCGACAAACGTTCCGGCGTTTCGTTACGAACCGGACATGCCGCCCGAGAATAATGAACGTCAGTGGCTCTTCCTTTACTATGACGATGAAAAGAAGAACAACGTGGAAGAGATTTGGAACAGCCTTGCAAAGTCGCTGTTCATAGACGGCAAGAATCTTTTGAAGTTCAACGGCGATGTTAAACGCACAGCGGAAACGATTGCCGGCGACGCCTCATCACCCGAGGAGAAGCTGAGACGCCTGTATGACTACTGCCGTACCTCGATCAAGCGCAGCACAGACGATGCCTCCGGCTTGAACGAAGAGCAACTGAAGAAACTCAAAGAGAACAAGAATGCTGCGGATGTACTCAAACGTAAGATTGGTCCTGGAGGTGACGTTCGGCAGCTGTTCGGAGCAATGGCAGCATCTCTCGGTTTGGAAGTGCGTTACGCTCTTGTGACCAACCGCGATGAAATTTTCTTCAGGCAGGATTTTCCTCATAGGTCGATCGTGCCGGACGTTTTGATCGCGGTCAAAATCGGCAGTGATTGGCGACTTTATGATCCCGCCAGCACCTACGTTCCTGCCGACATGCTGGCGTGGCAGCACGAAGGAGTAGCGGCATTGATCTCCGACGCGTCCAAAGGAATCTTCGTTACTACACCCATTTCGAGCCCCGAGCGCTCGCTGATTCGTCGTACCGCCGATATGAAGCTTTCCGCCGACGGTACCCTTGAAGGCGACGTACGGGTCGAGTACACAGGGCACAGCGGAGCGGATGAAAAAGAGCTGTTCGATGAACTTGCTGAGACCGAACAGGAGAATACCGTCAAGGAAAGTCTGGAAAGCCGGTTGGGATCCAATGTCGAGGTAACCAACATCAAATTTTCAGACATTACGGATCCAACCAAGCCGATGTCATATACGTACCACATACGCGTGGCTTCGTATGCGCAGCGAACCGGACGAAGACTGTTCCTCCAGCCCGGTTACTTTCAGAAGGGCGTCGGTCCAAGATTCACCGGCGAATCGCGCGTACATCCCATTTATTTCCGCTATCCGTCGGTCGAAGAACAAGTGGTAACGATCGAACTGCCGGAAGGATTTGAACTCGACAACGCGGATTTGCCTGCGCCTTTCGTGCAAAAGGCGTTTGTCACGCAGGACATTGATATTGCTGTGTCGGCTGACAAGCGAGCGATCCGATACACACGGAAGTCCGCCTTTACCGTGCCCGCTTTGCTGTTTAGGCCGAATCAATACTCGGCGCTCAAGCAGATGTACGATCTTTATTATTCCAGGGACAATCACACGCTGTCTCTGCGTCAGACGAACGGCCGCAATCAATGAGGCGGCCGCGGCTGATTAAAGTATTCTGGTTTTTGATCCCATTCCTGGCGCCCACCGGCGCTTTTGCTGAAGTGCCGGCATGGCTGCGCCTAGCCACCTCCACACCCGTCCAGGTCTACGCCAAAGACGTACCCGCCGTCGTTCTGCTGAACGAGCGCATGGATACAGTCGAGCCCAATGGTCGCGTCACCAGCCAGGTTCGATTCGCCGTCAAAATACTCACTGCCGCCGGCAAGGACCTTGCGATTGCCAGAGCCATGTACACGACGGATACGGCAGAGGTGAAAGAGCTCCGCGCGTGGATGATCCGTCCCGCCGGTGTGACAAAAGAATATGAAAAGAAGGACACGCTTGATCTCGCGTTGCTCGACGACGACGTTTACAACGAGGTACGCGTGCGCTCGATTGTCGGGTCATCGGAGGCCGAGCCCGGCGCCATCTTCGGTTACGAAGCGGAAACGCAGGATCGTTCGGTGTTCACACAAATCGATTGGTCGTTCCAAACCCGTTTGCCTGCGGCGACGGCGCGGTACATTGTAAATGTGTCTGAAGGCTGGCGCGCCGAGTCCCTGACATTCAATTATCAGACGATCGTGCCGACTGTGGCTGGATCCGCGTATACGTGGGAACTTCGCAACCTCCCATACATTCGGGATGAGGAAGCTCAGCCGAGCTTGTCACAGCTCGCCCCGCGGTTGGCCGTCAACGTATATCCTCCCGCGCGTACGAATCCGGGCATCGCACGGACGTTTTCCAGTTGGAGTGACGTCTCACAGTGGATGACCGACCTGAATGACCTCGCATCAGTTCCCGACGAGACCGTGATCCGAAAAACGCGTGAACTGACGTCCGGCGTCACTAATGTCCTGGACAAGATCGCCGCCATCGGCGAATACGTACAATCGATTCAATACATATCGATCCAGACGGGGCTCGGCCGCGGCGGCGGATATCGCCCACACCCGGCTCCCCAGGTACTGGCCAAGTCTTACGGGGACTGCAAGGACAAGGCGAATCTCATGCGTTCGATGCTGAAGACGATCGGCATCTCATCATATGCGGTCTCGATTTATTCGGGTGATCCACTCTACGTTCGTCCCGAATGGCCGTCGCCCCAGCAGTTCAATCATGCAATTGTGGCAATCAAGGTCGCGGATGAGGTTGATATCGGATCCACTATCGTCAGTCCGCGGCTGGGCCGGTTGTTGATGTTCGATCCAACGGACGCCGAGACACCGATAGGCGACCTTCCTGAATCATTGCGAGACAGTTTCGCCCTTGTCAATGCCGGTCGCGATGGAGATCTGCACCGCATGCCGAAGGTCGATTCACACTTGAATCGCGTCGTCCGTGAAATCGATGCCACTCTGGCAGCCGACGGATCGATTGCAGCCGTTATCGTTGAAGACTCCACCGGCCAACGTGGGGTTGATGAGCGTAGAAGTTATCGCAGCATGGCTCGTCCCGAATGGAATCGGACGATTGAACGCTGGATCACACGCGGCGTTCCCGGCGCTCGAGTGGAAACGATCGAAGCAACGGAAGAAAAACGCGGATCATTCAGGTTGAGAACGCAGCTTGTCGCGCCGCGATATGGCCAGATCATGAATAACCGTCTGCTGGTTTTCCGGCCCACTCTGGTTTCTCGATTTCAGTTCGCACTCACCGCGGAAACGCGCCAGTCGCCGCTATGGCTCGATAGCATGTCAGTCGAAGAGACTTCCCGATTCACACTTCCGTCAGGATTTAAGGTCGACGAATTGCCGGATGCGCTTCACCTTCAGACCACCTTCGGAACATATGACGTGTCATACAACGTCAACGGCCAGGAACTGACATGTACTCGCAAGCGAGTCCTCCGTTCCGGACTGATCGCGGCAGCGGACTACGCGAGCGTGCGTTCTTTTTTCAAGGCAGTGACTGATGCAGAACAGGCCCCGGTCGTTTTAATTCGTCAATAGCCGCGAAGACACTGGGCGAGCATTTATATCGATCGGTTCGATATCGATGACGGTCATTTCCGGCGGCGCCCAGAATCGCACTTTCGGCAGGAATCCACCATCGACGCCGAGGCCGCGATTGACGTACAGCCACGTATCGTTTACTCGAAATTTGCCGGCTTCAAAGCGTTTGCCAAATTTGGATAAGGTTACCAGTGCACCGTAAAACGGCAACGCGACCTGGCCGCCATGAGTATGGCCCGCGACATACAGGTCGATGCCCTGCTTCGCGGCCTCGTAGATGTAATCCGGATAATGGTAAACAAAGATTCGGAATTCATCGCGCGGAACGTCGCTCAGGCTCTGGGCCAGCATGTCTTCGTTGTGAGCGGCGAGACCCGTAACCCAAATCGGAACACCGGAGAACTCGACGCGAACGGCCTTGCCATTCAGTTCGTGCACTTCAATGCCGTCAAACGGGCTTACTTCGCGCCAATGGTCCGTCTCCCAGTTTCCTTTCACAACATAAGTCGGCGCCACCTTTGTTAACTCGGCGAGGCACGTTCTGAAGACGGCGAGGCCTTTCATCGAATTGAAGTAGTCACCGCTCATCACGATGAAATCAGGCTTTTGCTGACTTACCGCAGCGGGCAGCATGGCTTCGAGACGTGGCGTTGCGTCGCTATGAATGTCACTCAAATGGACAACGCGAATCGGCCTGGAACCTGGGGGAATCTTCGCGCTTTGAATCCTGACGGGCGTAATCGAGAGGCGGTACGGTTCAATGTAACGGGCGTAGAGAATGCATCCGGTTCCGGCGAACGCCAAAACGAGCGTGACGCGGTCGGTCCATTGTCTAAGAGCGCCACCTTTCTGCCGCTTCAGGAGCATACGAAGGCAAACGGCGACGGCGTGGACGTAAACGACGATTGTTAGGATCAGGAAGGAGACAACACGAGCTATTTCCGCAGTCTGCATGCAAAAACTTGATCATAGCAGGAAGGCATCCTCGCACCAGTGATTGTTTTCGATCACTCATGCCGCAGCGCGGTCATTGGATCGATGCGCACGGCGCGACGCGCAGGAAAGTAAGAAGCGACGACAGCCACCGTAAGAACAATGACTACTGTGATCGTCAGGCCCGCGATGTCCCTCGGTGTCATGCCATAGAGGAGTTTTTCAACAAAGCGGCCGAGGCTGAGGGATGCCCACACGCCCAGGACAAGACCTGCCAACAGCGGAACCAGGGATTGCGACATAACGATCCACAACACCTCGGAACGATCGGCGCCGAGGGCGAGCCGCAATCCGATCTCACTTGTCCGCTGAGAAACGTTATAGCTCAACAGACCATACAAGCTGGCAGTGGCCAGTAACAAAGCAGCGCCGCCAAGGAAAACGGAGAGAGCCGCTACGACACGTTCGATAACCAACGAATCACGGATGCCTTTGTTAAGCGGTTCGGGGCGAACCAAAACAGAAGGATCCAGGTCTTTCAACTTGCGCTGAACTTCTCCGGCAATCCGTTCGGGCCGGCCAGAAGTGCGAATTTCCGCCAGCAGATTCTTGCTGTTGACGACCTCGCCTTGCTGCGCGTAAGGAAAGTAAGCGATCCGTCTCGCCGGTTCCTGCAGCCGGCGGTACTTCGCATCCCTCACAATGCCGATGATCTCCAGATTCTGACGCTGCTTGTCGCGACCAACGCTGATGGTCCTGCCGATCGCTTCCTGTCCTGGAAAGAAGTCGCGCGCAATGGATTCCGTGATGATGCACGTACGAACGCCGTTTTCGCGGTCCTGAAGATTGAAATCGCGACCGCTTAACAAGGTCTGGCCGATTGTCGAAAAATAACCGGGTGAAATCGTATTGAAGTAAACGGAACTGTTTCCCGTACTGGAGAATGTTCCGCCGTCCACCTGGATGCTTCCCGTCCACGCGCCTTGTTCATGAAGCGGCGGGTATGCGGAAAGGCTTACGGCTTCCACGCCTGGAATGGTGCGGAAGGAATCCGTGGCACGTTCGTAAAAACTCGTGAGTGCTGCGTCCCGGTATCCTGCGAGCAGTGGATCCATTTCTACGATCAGCACATTCTTTGCATTGAAGCCGGGATCAACCGTGACGAGCCGATACAGGCTCCGGCCGAACAAAACTGCGCCGGCGACCAGAATGACCGCGACGGTGACCTGGCAGGTGACAAGAACGAATCGGAGTTTTCCCGCCGGGCGGGAATAACCAACAGCCCTGGCTTCGGGCTGAAGGTCAGCACCGGAACGTTTGAACGCCGGACGCAGCGCGGAAATGAAACTGAGAATTGCGGCGATCGCGATCGACATCGTGAATGCAAAGGTGAGAACTCGGATATCGAGTGGCTCGGCAATCGTGACGGGGTCCTCACCGGTACTCAGCAATCGGACGAGCAGTGCGGTTCCCCAACCTGCAAACAGCAGCGACAAGACAGCACCGATAGCCGTGATGAAGATGGCCTCAGTAAAGAGTTGCCGAACGATTCGGCTCCGTGTCGCGCCCAGCGCGAGCCGTAGATCTATTTCACGGCGCCGCGCCGAGGTCCGTACGGCCCACAGATTGGCAAGGCTTACGCTCGCGACGACCAACAGCAAAACCACCAGACCCATGAGTGTCCAAAGCGGGTCCCCAAATTGGTTACGGACGCGGGAGAACCCGTTGCGTCCCGGCATCAATTCTGTCTGGCGTGAAAGGTAACGCGCCCGGCGGTCCGGAGTCTCGGTCAGCGGGGTCACGGTCTCGAGCACGCGCGGCCAGATCTGTCGAAATTGCAAATTTGCCTGCAGGATCGAAAGTCCAGGGTTTAGCCGGCCCATGATGTGGAGCCACGCGCTCGTTGGCGATTGGAACCTGTTCCTTGCGTCACGAGGCCATTCGATCGCATTCAGTGGAACTGTGAGCTCAGGAGCAAGGCCTGCGGCGACGCCGAAAAAGCCTTTCGGCATCACGCCAACGATCGTAAAGGGCACACGTTCGATGGACACGGTCTTGCCCACCACCGAAGGATCTTTGTGGAGTCGACGTTCCCAGGCTTCGAAGCTGATCACGGCGACCGGACCGACATCAGTCGAATTGAGTGTTCGGCCGAGCAAGGCATTTTGCCGGAGCGTTGAATAGAATTCGTCACTGACGTAAAGAGTGTGAGCCCTCTCCGTGATATCACTCCACTCCACGTTCGTATTTTCGATGGTCCAGGCAAAAACGCCCTGAAACAAATCGCCGGACTGCTCACGCACCTCCTGAAAGATCGGATAAGAGAATGACGGATCCTTTAACCACACGAGTTCTTCAGGCGATGACACGGGCAGATCGCGCAACACCAGCGCGTTCAGCAACGCGTAAACTGTCGTGCTGGCGCCGATTCCCAAGGTGAGAATGAGTAACACGGTCACGGCAAAACTTTTGTTGCGAGCGGCCAGCCGGATGGCATAGCGAACGTCGGCAATAAGCCGGTCGATCCATGCGGTTCCCCAGGCATCCCTGGTAACTTCTTTGACAAGGTCCACGTTGCCGAAATCACGCCGGGCATTGGCACGTGCGTCAGCCGGATCTTCTCCGCGGTCGATTCGTTGCCGCTCTTCGATTGCGATGTGCTGCCGGATCTCTGCATCGAGATCACGTTCACGTCGTCGGCGAGACAGGATGTTTTTCCATCTCATAGAGACTCCATCGGATTTACACCGGCTTCATTACTCGAGCGATGGCTTTGACCATGAGTTTCCACTTCGACTGCTCGGCAGAAAGCTGCTTCTTACCCGTAGCTGTGAGCCGGTAGTATTTCGCGCGTTGGTTGTTGTCCGATATTTTCCAGTCCGATGAAATCCAGCCCTGGTCTTCCAATCGGTGCAGCGCGGGATACAGCGAGCCGGTTTCCACATTCAGCAATTCACCGGAATTCGCCCGTATCGCCTGGCCGATTCCGTGGCCGTGCTGCGGCCCCCATTGGAGAGTCTGAAGGATGAGCAGATCAAGTGTTCCCTGCAGAAGTTCGATTCGGTTCTTGTACTGTTCTCGTTTCGACATAGTCGTAGATTATCTACTACCATTTACGGTCGTAGATTGTCTACTACATTTATTCTCACATCGTGGACGAAATTGGGGTCAGACGTATCGTTCACCATTTTTTCAAACCCGAAAACACTCATCCACCAACCCGAGATCGGTAGGCTCCGAAACATCAGCCATCAGCGATCACCAATCCGCAACTTCCACTATCCTTATAAATTTTCCCTATAGATAGCGTTTGCATTTGGGACTACACCCAGGATCCGAATGCCAACGTCATCTATAGGGAAAATTTATAAGGATAGTGGAAGTTGCGGATTGGTGATCGCTGATGGGTGAGGTTACGAGCGTGCTGCGTTACGCGGAATGGCTGGCGAGTGTTTCGGGTTCGAAAAATGGTGAACGATACGTCTGACCCCAATTTCACTTTGTGCGGCCGGTGCCGATGTAAACTTGGAATGGGGCCCAATAGTAGGGCTTCTTGAAGTTTCCCGGAGTATGGATCATCGCCAGCTTGGCGTCGCGCAGTGCGCGGGCCGGTGGCGCGCCCTTGCTGATGTTCTCGTAGAGCGTGTCCATGAGTTGCGCCGTCGAGCGGTCGGTGACATCCCAGAGTCCGGCGATTACGTGACGCGCGCCAGCCTGCAGAAACGCCCAGGTGAATCCGACCAAGCCCTCACCCGAATAAACTCGCGCACCGGCTCCGCGGCAAGCGGAGATCGTCACGAGTTCGGCGTGCAGCGGCACCTGGGTT
>Ga0075421_100005792_pt1 | contig 14977 bp, 9 predicted proteins | sample SoiMetdeltSBSDD5_FD_75292 | JGI IMG/M metagenome (GOLD analysis project Ga0075421, IMG submission 75292) | Bulk soil microbial communities from a Populus tree surrounding site in Tennessee, USA - Soil MetaG P. deltoides SBSDD5 | ecosystem: Environmental > Terrestrial > Soil > Tree plantation...
CGAGAGCCAGTCATACCAGCCGCCGGCATAGGCGCGGTTGGCGACCCGGATCCCCTGGACGAGCGCGCCCAATGCCACCCCTTGCGCCAGCGTGGCAACGAGCGAGCCGCCGAAAAAGGCAGCGTCCCACCACGCCTTCGCTCGCTTGGTCCGCCAGCGGAACTCGAAGGCGACGCCACGGAACACGAGCCCGAGCAGCATCGCCAGGATCGGGGCGTAGAGCGCCGGCAGGACAACCGCGTAGGCGAGCGGGAAAGCGGCAAGGAGCCCGCCGCCGCCGAGCACCAGCCAGGTCTCGTTGCCGTCCCACACCGGCGCCACGGAGTTGACCGCAGTATCGCGATCGCGCTCGCTTTCGAGCAGCGGAAAGATGATGCCGAGGCCGAGGTCGAAACCGTCGAGCACGACATAGGCGAGCACCGCGAAAGCGATCAGCCCCGCCCAGATGATCGGCAGATCGATCGCAGGCATCACGGACCTCGCTGCTCGGCAACGGCCGGAGCCGGCGTGATGCCGGCCGACCGGATCGGTGGGATCTCGGGCTGATCCGGCTCGGCGCCCGGCCAGCGTCGCATCAGTCGGAAGATGTAGAAGATGCCGGCGCCGAACACCGCCAGATAGATCACGACGAAGGCGACCAGCGAGGCGGCGACCGCCGGACTCGCAATCGGCGACACCGACTCCGATGTGCGCAGCAGGCCGTAAATGGTGAAGGGCTGTCGCCCGACCTCGGTGGTGAACCAGCCGGCGATCAGCGCGACGAAACCCATCGGCCCCATCGCCACCATCGTCCGCATCAGCCAGCGCGCGTCGTAAAGCCGGCTGCGGGCTCGCTGCACCAGGCTCCAAAAGCCCATGGCGATCATCAGCAGGCCCAAGCCCACCATCAGCCGGAAGCTCCAGAACAGGATGTCGACATTGGGCCAGTTCTCGCGCGGAAAATCCTTGAGACCTTTGACGGCGCCGTCGGGGTCATGAGTCAGGATCAGGCTCCCGAGCTTGGGGATGGCGATGGGCGCGTGAATCGTCGCCGCTTCCATGTCCGGGATGCCGAAGAGATAAAGCGCCACGCCGCGCCCGCCCTCGAAATGACCCTCCATGGCGGCGATCTTGGCTGGCTGGTATTCGAGCGTGTTCAACCCGTGCAGGTCGCCGACGATCAGCTGCAGCGGCGCGACGAGCGCGGCCATCCACAGCGCCATCGAGAACATCACTTGGGCCGGCCGATTGCCGCGGTCGCGCAGCAGGTGATAGGCGCCCGCCGCGCCGACGACCAGCGCGGTCGAGAGATAGCAGGCGATGACCATGTGGACCAGGCGATAGGGAAATGACGGGTTGAAGATCACCTTCCACCAGTCCAGCGGAATGAACTGGCCCTTCTCGTTGAACCCGTATCCGGCCGGCGTCTGCATCCAGCTGTTCACGCTCAAGATCCAGAAGGCGGAGAACAGCGTGCCGAGCGCCACCATCAGGGTGGCGAAGAAATGAAGCCGCGGCCCGACCTTGCTCGCGCCGAACAGCATGACGCCGAGGAATCCCGCCTCGAGAAAGAACGCGACCAGCACCTCGTAGCCCATCAGCGGGCCGATGACCGGTCCGGCCTTGTCGGAGAACACGCTCCAATTGGTGCCGAACTGATAGCTCATCACCAGCCCGGACACGACGCCCATGGCAAAGGTCACCGCGAAGATGCGCAGCCAATAGCGATAGACGTCCATATAGACCTGACGCCCCGTCGCCAGCGAAAGCCCTTGGAGCACCGCGAGATAAGACGCAAGCCCGATGGTGAACGCCGGAAAGAGGATGTGAAAGGACACAGTGAAGGCGAACTGGATCCGCGCGAGTAAGATCGCATCGCCAAGCTCCGGCATGTCGCCTCCTGCGATGGTTCGGTCAACGGTCGAATCGCCGGCTCGGCGACCTGGCCTAGCATTTCAGGTTAACTGGCACTAACTGCTGCGTAAAGCTGAGGATAACTGCCGCCAATCATCGATGCAGGCGAGGCACGAACAATGGCCAGAATGACAGCGTCCGAGGCATTCGTCGAAACTCTGGTGGCGCAAGGCGTCAAGGACGTGTTCGGCATTGTCGGCTCGGCCTATATGGACGCCCTCGATCTTTTCCCAGCCGCCGGCATCCGCTTCATTCCGACCGTGCATGAGCAAGGTGCCGGCCATATGGCGGACGGCTATTCCCGCGCCTCGGGCCGCCATGGCGTATGCATCGCTCAGAACGGCCCCGGCATCACCAATTTCGTCACCGCGGTGGCGGCCGCCTATTGGGCTCATTCGCCGGTCGTGGTCATCACGCCCGAGACCGGCTCGAACACCATCGGCCTGGGCGGCTTCCAGGAGACCGACCAGCTGCCGATCTTCTCCCGCATCACCAAGTTCCAGGCGCATGTCGGCAAGCATCCGCGGGTCGCCGAGCTCCTAGCCCGATGCTTCGACATGGCGATGAGCGAGCGCGGACCGGCGCAGTTCAACATTCCGCGCGACAATTTCTATGGCGAGGCCGATTACGAGATCGCGAGACCGCGCCGGGTGGCGCTCGGGCCGGGGGCGGAGGAGAGTTTGGAGGAGGCCGCGGACCTGCTCGGCAAGGCGCGCTTCCCGGTCATCGTTTCGGGGGGCGGCGTCATTTTCTCCGACGGCATGGATGAATGCGTGCGGCTGGCCGAGCAGCTCGATGCTCCGGTCGTCAACAGCTATCTCCACAATGACAGCTTCCCCGCCGCGCACCGGTTGTGGGCAGGGCCGCTCGGCTATCAGGGCTCCAAGGCTGCCATGAAGCTGATCGCCGAGGCCGATGTGGTGCTGGCGCTCGGCACGCGGCTTGGTCCGTTCGGCACCCTGCCGCAGCATGGGCTCGACTACTGGCCGCGTCAGGCGAAGATCATCCAGGTCGACAGCGATCACCGCATGCTCGGCCTCGTCCGCCAGATCGCAGTCGGGATCGTCGGCGATGCGCGCGAAGCCGCCAAGGCGCTGCAATACAAGCTGGCCAATCGCAAGCTTGCCGGGGCTCAAAACCGCAATCAGCGGCTGGAGCGCATCAAGACGGAGAAGGCGGCCTGGGAAGAAGAGCTCGGCCGCTGGACCCACGAGACCGACCCTTGGTCGCTCCAGATGGCGGCCGAGTCGCGCTACATGCATCCGCGCGAGATGCTGCGGGCGCTCGAACGGGCGCTGCCGAGCGACGTCATGGTGTCCACCGATATCGGCAATATCTGCTCGGTGGCCAATTCCTATCTCCGCTTCAACCGGCCAAGCTCGATGTTCGCTGCCATGAGCTTCGGCAATTGCGGCTATGCCCTGCCGAGCCTGATCGGCGCCAAGGTGGCGGCGCCCGAGCGGCCGGCGGTCGCCTATGTCGGCGATGGAGCGTGGGGCATGAGCTTCGGCGAGATCCTCACCTGCGTCCGCGAGAACATCCCGGTCACCGCCGTGGTGTTCCACAACAAGCAGTGGGGGGCAGAGAAAAAGAATCAGGTCGATTTTTACAATCAGAGATTCCTGGGAGTGAACCTTGCCAATCCGAGCTTCGCCGCCATCGCCAAGGCGATGGGTGCCGAGGGAATTGTGGTCGAAACCGTCGATGAGGTGGGGGCCGCGCTCAACAAAGCCTGCGACGCGCAGAAAAATGGCAAGACGACGGTGATCGAGGCGATGTGCACTATGGAGCTTGGCGACCCCTTCCGACGCGATGCCCTTAGGAAACCCCTGAGGGTCCTCGACAAATATCGCCACACCAATGTCGAGTGAGTCGTGCGGGTGCCTGGCATGCCTGTGGAAAATGTGACCACAGCCGCCATTCGGTCACAATCACGTCGATAAGTTCGCCACTTGAGGCTGCGGCAAGGCGTCCAAAAATAAACCGGAGGATGAAATCGCCATTGGTTTCCGGTATCATTGCCTGCAAATCAATCTGGAATCAGCCTTGAATTGTCCCCTTTCCGCCTTATTTCGGCGCGGCTTGGCGAGCGAGCATTTGGGTTCCAGCGGCGGCCATTTCGAGGGGAGCAGTTGCCTATGGGCTTTGCCATTCCGGGGCGGTTCTCCAGACTCATCCTGTCAGTCCTTGCTCTTCTGAGCTTTGCAGCATCGGCCCATACCCAAGAGGCGCCGAAACCGGCCAAGCCACCGCCGCCGACCGTGATCGGCGTGGTTACCAGCGATCAGACCGGCACCTATCTGCGGATCGCCACCGACATGGCGAAGGTGCTCGACAACCCGACGACGGGCATGCGCGTACTGCCGATCTCCGGCGACGGGTCGATCCAGAACATCACCGACCTGCTCTATCTCAAGGGTGTCGACCTCGCGGTCGTCCAGTCCGACGTGCTCGCCTATATCAAGGATCGTCGCATCCATGGCGGCGTCGGCGATCGGGTTAGCTACATCACCCGCCTTTACAACGAGGAATTCCATCTCGTTGCCCGCGACAGGATCACCTCGATTGCCGATCTGAGCGGCAAGCGGGTCAATTTCGGTCCGGAAGGCAGCGGCAGCTATCTCACCGCGACGATGGTCTTCAAGGGGCTCGGCATCGATGTCACGCCCCAGACTTTCGACAATGAGGCGGCTCTCGACAAGCTGAAGAGCGGCGAGATCGATGCCATGGCGGTGGTGGCCGCCAAGCCGGCGCCCATCTTCCAGTCGATCACGCCCAAGAGCGGCCTCAAGCTGCTGGCGATCGACTTTTCCGGACCGCTGACCGAGACCTACCTGCCGGCAAGCTTCACGGCCAAGGACTATCCCGGTCTCGCCGCCCGCGGCAAGGTCGAGACCATTGCGGTCGGCTCGGTCATGGCCGTTTTCAACTGGAAGACCGGCACCGAGCGCTATGAGCGGATCCGCCGCTTCGTCGACGCCTTTTTCGGCTCTTTCGACGGGTTCAGCCAGCCGCCGCGCCAGGCCAAATGGCAAGAGGTCAATCTGGCGGCCGAGCTGCCCGGGTGGAACCGCTACCCGCCGGCCCAGGAATGGCTCGAGCGCAACCCGCAAGGGGCCGCGCAATCGCCGCAGGACAGTGAAAAGCTGTTGTCAGCCTTCAAGGCATTCCTTGCCGCTTCCGGAGACGCCCAGACCTTGAGCGCCGCCGATCAGGAGGAGCTGTTCAAGCGCTTCCTGGAGTGGCGTGCCGCGGGAGCGCAGTGATGTCGTTGTTACGCGTCAGGAGAAAGCGGGGGGTCGTGCCGAGGAACCGAGCCAAGCGGTCCGAGGATGCCGACGACACCATTGCGATGGAAGGGGAGTCAACGGTGGATAAGCTCCAAGGCATGTCACTGCGCGATCAGGACGAGAGCGACGATGACTCATCCAGCCGCCTGACACCGGAAGCGGAGGCGCAGGAGGTGGTCGCGCTGTCATTTCACTCGGATCGGTCGGACGCCGACCAGGACGACACGGCCGACAAGGGCACCAATTCCCAGACGGCGGCGCGATCGGGGCTGCGCCCACCGGCGCTGCCGACGCCCGAGAGCGCCGCAATCGCTGCCAAGCGCGCACAGCTTCAGGCAGCGCTCCGCGACCGCCCGCGCTGGATGGCACGGCCGGCTCCGGAGCCTGCACCGGTGGACAGCGTTCCCCAGATCGAACTCGCGGCCGTCGACGAAACGCCTGTCGAGCTCTCGGAAGCAACATTGCCCGAGGAATTGCCCGAGGACACGTCCGACAGCGCGATCATTCCCTACAGCCCGCCGGACTGGAAAGCGGTGTTCGGCACCCTCGAGGAGGCCGCCGAGAACGAATCCGACAGCGATCGCGGAACCGATGAAGGCGAGACGGTCGAGTCCGCCGATGCGATGGTGCTGCCCGAGCCGGATGATCTGCCCTATGCGAGCGATGAGCCGGTCGCCGAGGCAGCCGCCGAGCCGGCCTATGTCGATCTCACCTTCGACGTCGACGAGCCGGAAGAGGCTCCGGCCGAAAGCGCCGAGGCCGACCTCGCAAGCGATGACGACGAGCCGCAGCATGTCTTCGCCGAGCCGCCGGTCCTGTTCGAATCGCCGGCCGCGCAGGAGGCAAGGCGGCGTTTCCGGGCCGCATATGACCTTTACCGCGCACCGCAGGCCATCGCGGTGAGGGACGCGGCGGAAGGGTCCGCCGCCAATCAGCAGGAGGACGACGGATCAGCCTATCCCTCCGACCACGAGCATCGGGATTATTTCGGCGGCTATGAGGAGGCGGCGCCCTTCGCGGCATTGGCCGAGGATCCTCACTATGCCCGCCCGCCGGTCAGCCACGAGATCAACCCGCCGTCGGAGGCGCTGCGACGCGCCGCCAATGTCGCGCAGAGCCGCTATGGCGCGCCGATCCGCGCACCGATGCGGCGGCCGCAGCCCTTCGAGGGTGCCTCCCCCAATATGCGGGAGGCTCTGGACAGCCTGAACAGCCGCGGCCGGGTCGCCCGTCGCGACACGGTGCGGCGGACGGTCGCCAAGCAGCGCCAGACCAACCGGACAATGAGCGGTGTCGCCGTTGCGGCAGCGCTGCTGATGTCGGCTTGCGGCGGCTTGGGGATCTATGCCTGGAAGTCGGGAGGCCTCGACGCCGTCCTGGGACTCCTGCCGTCATCATCATCGGAGACGCGGGTGCAGCAGGCGGCCATGACGCCCGAGGCCGGTTTCGAGGAGACGGCAACGACCAAGCCGCCGGCGGCGGCCGAGGAGGGCAGCGAACAGCAGCCCGGCGAGGAGAATGACGGCCCGGTCGTGGTCGAGGCCACGCCGACCCCGGAAGGCTCGAACGTAGAAGGGCCGACCGGTGCGCTTCCCGAGGCGAACAAGGAGGAGACGCCGGCCGAGCATATGCCGTCACCGGCCGCGGAACCGCCGCCTTTGCCGGAGGCGCCGGCTGGCGCCGCGGCGACGCCGGCCGCGCCGCCGCAGGCCGAGCCAGCCAAGGAGCCGGCCAAGGCGCAGTCGACGATGGGCAAGGCGACCAAGAAGCGGTTCCATACGGCCCGGCTGAGCGTCGCCGATGTCGAAGGCGTCGAGCAGCAATCCATTCCGCTCAACCTGTCGATGGACACCGGCGAGGGCACGGGCGAGGTCCAGCTGCGCCTGTCGGGACTGCCCGAGACGGCGTCGCTGTCGGCCGGGCAGAAGCTGGCGGACGGCGCCTGGGTGGTCACCGCCAAGGATGCGTCGGACCTCAAGCTGCTGACGCCCGATATCCAGAAAGCGGAGCATCACACCGTCGCCGTCGAGGCGGTCGAGACCAAGACCGGGTCCCTCGCCGCGCCGACCCAGGAGATGCAGCTGTCGATCGTGCCGCGCAATGTCATCGTCGAGCCGGCTGCCGCATCGACCGACAACAAACCGGCGCCGAGCCAGGGTGGCCAGTCGCAGGCGATGATCCAAATGCCGCCGGCAAAGCCCGCCGCGGTTCCGCCGCCGGTCACGGCCGAGCCACCGGTCACGGCCGAGCCACCGGTCACGGCCAAGCCGCCGGTCACGGCCAAGCCGCCGGTCACGGCCAAGCCGGCACCAGCACTGGCGCCGGAAAAGCCGGCTGCCGCCGAGAAGCCCGCCAAGCTGCCGAAGCTGGCATCGCTCAATGCGGAGCCGGAAGTGGCGATGCCCAAGCCCGCACCGGCACCGGCCGCCGAACCGTCCGAGGGTGACGACGACCTCATTGCGCGCGGTGACGAACTCCTGTCGCTCGGCGATATCGTCGCCGCCCGCCAGCTCTATGAATTCGCTTTCGACCGCGGCCAGATGCAGGCCGCGGTGGCGCTGGGGCGCACCTATGATCCGGTGACCTTCGAGAAGCTGAAGGTGCGGGGCCTGACCCCCAATCCGCAAGCGGCGCTCGAATGGTACAAGAAGGCCGAAAAGGCCGGGGTCAAGGGTGCGCAAGCCGATATCGAGGCGCTGAGCGCCTGGCTCGCGAGATGATGGAGCGGGGCACGATCGGCCCCGCAACTCGAAGCCCTCGCCGTGCAACCGGGCGGGGGCTCTTTTTTTGAGGCAGTCGGCAAATAGGCAGTAGGCCGTGAGCGGCGTACTTCCCTAATGCCTAATGCCTAATGCCTAATGCCTAATGCCTAATGCCTACTGCCTCACTGGCCCTCCTCCCCCGCCTCGGATAAGGTCGCCTCCCGATCACCGGACCTTGGAAGGAAGAACGGCCATGCGGGCGGCGGATGTCATCGTCAAGGCGTTGGAAGCCCAGAGGCTCACGCGCCTTTATTGCGTGCCGGGCGAGAGCTACCTGCCGCTGCTCGATGCGCTGCATGATTCCAAGGCGCTGACCACTATCGTATGCCGCCACGAATCCGGTGCCGGCTTCATGGCGGTTGCCGAAGCCAAGCTGACCGGCCGTCCCGCCTGCTTCATGGTGTCGCGCGGGCCGGGCGCGACCAACGGGTCGATCGCGCTGCATGTGGCCGAGCAGGATGCCGTGCCGGTGCTCATGCTGGTCGGGCAGGTGTCGCGCGACGAGCGCGGCCGCGGCGCCTTTCAGGAGATCGATTACAGCCAGTTCTTCGGCGGCATCGCCAAGGCGGTGTGGGAGATCACCGAGGCCGAGAAGGTGCCCGAGATCATGGTCAGGGCCTTCGCCCGCGCCGCCTCCGGCACGCCCGGGCCGGTGGTCGTGGTGCTGCCGGAGGACGTCCTCGACGACCATGTCACGCGGCCGCTGCCGCTGCCCTATCCGATCTCTCGACCGCATGCCGCAGCAGGCGATGTCGAGGCGGTGGCCGATGCCCTCGAACAGGCACGGCGGCCACTGCTGATCGCCGGCGGCATGCTGCGCGGCGACCAGGGGGCGGCGGTGCTTGCCGAATTCGCCCGCGCCCAGACCGTGCCGGTCGCCGCCAGCTGGAAGAACCAGGATATTTTCGACAATGGCAGCCCGCTCTATGCCGGGCATCTCGGCGTCGGCACCCCCAAGGCGCATGTCGACACGCTGGCTCGCGCCGATCTGGTGATCGCCGCCGGCACCCGGCTCGGCGACATTGCCAGCCAGAACTACACCTTCCCGCGCGCCCCCGATCCCGAGCAGCCGCTGATCCATATCTATCCCGACAGCAAGCCGATCGGCGCAGTGTTCCGCACGACGCTCGGCGTCATTGCCGACCCGGTCGAGCTGTTGTCGGCACTGACCCGCCACCGGCCGCGCCATGTTGAGGAGCGCCGCGCCTTCGCGGAGAGCATCCGCAGCTTCGTCGAGCCGTTCAGCCGCTTCACCTCGCCCGAGCCGACCGACGGGGTCGATTTCGGCATGGTGGTGCAAGCGCTCGAGGAGGCGGCGCCCGCCGATGCCATCCTCATCACCGATGCCGGAAATTTCTCGAGCTGGCTGCACCGGCATTGGCGGCTCACGCCGAGGAACCGGCTCCTCGGCATGGTGGCCGGCGCCATGGGCTTTGCGGTTCCGGCCGCCGTCGCCGCGGCGCTCGAAGCGCCCTCGCGCATGGTCATCGCCATTGTCGGCGACGGCGGGGTGCTGATGACCGGCCAGGAGCTGGCGACTGCCATGCAATATGGCGCCAAGCCCAAGATCGTGATCTCCGACAATGGCAGCTACGGCACCATCCGCACCCATCAGGAGCGGCGTTTCCCGCGCCGCAAATCGGCGACCGACCTCAACAATCCGGATCTGACGCAATGGGCGCGATCCTTCGGCGCCGAGGTGTTCACGATTGCCCGAGGCGATGATGTCCGGGCGAAGGTCAGGGGGGCGCTCGCCGCCGACGGCGCCACCGTCATCCATGTCCGCTCGAGCCTCGAAGCGATATCGGCGTTCACGACGGTGAGGCGGTTGCGGGGGGAGGGTTGAGGCAGTCGGCAAATAGGCAGTAGGCAGTAGGCAAATAAGCAGTAGGCAGTCGGGAAGGGCGCCGCTCACGGCCTACTGCCTAACGCCTACTGCCTCATATCACACATTCAACAACAGAAACTCCCGCTCCCACGAGCTGATCACCTTGCGGTACTGCTCCATCTCCTCTTCCTTGACACCCTGGAAGGCATCAATGAAGCGCTCTCCGAACACCTGCTTCAAGGGCTTGGTGTAATTGAGCTTGCTCAACGCGTCCTCGAGATGGAGCGGCAGGGTGTGGGCATAGCGATAGGCCGAGCCCTCGACCGGATCGCCCGGCTTGATCTTCTGCACCATCCCGAGATAGCCGCAGGCGAGCGAGGCGGCGATCGCCAGATAGGGATTGGCGTCCGCCCCCGGCACCCGGTTCTCCACCCGCATGTTGTCGGCGTCCGATGACGGCACCCGCAAGGGCGCGGTGCGGTTGTCGATGCCCCAATGGGTGTTGGTCGGCGCGTCCGAATTCGGCACCAGACGCCTATAGGAGTTCACATTGGGTGCGCAGAAAGGCATCGCCGCCCCCATATAGCGCTGCAGCCCGCCAATATGATTGAGGAACAGCCGCGACGGCTTGCCATTGGGCCCGGCGAAGACATTCTTGCCGGTCTTCTTGTCCATCACCGATTGATGGATGTGCATCGACGAGCCCGGTTCATTGGCATGCGGCTTCGCCATGAAGGTGGCATACATGTCGTGCTTCAGCGCCGCCTGGCGGACCGTGCGCTTGAACAGGAACACCTGGTCGGCGAGCTCGACCGGATCGCCATGGTTGAAATTGATCTCGAGCTGCGCCGGCCCCGATTCATGGCTGATCGTGTCGACATCGATTTCCTGCACCTCGCAGAAATCATAAATGTCCTCGACGATCGGATCGTAATCATTGGCGGCATCGATGCCATAGGCCTGGCCGACCTTCTCGGAGCGCCCGGAGCGGCCGATCGGCGATTCCAGCGGATAGTCGGGATCGAGATTCTTTTTCACCAGGTAGAATTCGAGCTCGGGCGCGACGATCGGCCGCCAGTCCTTCTCGGCATAGAGCTCGACCACCCGCTTCAGCACGTGGCGGGGCGAGATGTCGACCGGCCGGTCGTCGAGATAGAAGCAATCGCAGATCACCTCGGCCGTCGGGTTCTCGTACCACGGCACCCGCCGCACCGTCTGCGGATCGGGCTTCATATAGACATCGATCGAGGCATCGTCGGTCGCGTCGGACCGCCAGGAATAGGCGCCGGTCACCGTCAGAATGAAAATATCCTCGGGGATGCGCAAACCACGGTTCTTCGAGCCCTTTTGGAATTTCGATGCCGGGAGGATCTTGCCGCGGGCGCTGCCGGTGATGTCCGGCACGAGGCATTCGACCTCATCGATGCCACCGCCCGAGAGGAATTCCTCGAAGCTTGTCAAAGACATGATAGACCTGGAAGCTGTTGCACGTCGGGCTTCCCAACCCGCTCGCCCATTGTAGCACCGCCGGCCCGCCGGAGAAAATGAGCTTAGAACAATGAATTACGCCGGCCGACCCAGTCCGCTCGACGCCCAGAGCTATTACCGGGCGACGGCTTCGCCCTACCCTCGCCTGCCGCCGCTCGAGGGCGAAAGCCGCGTCGATGTGGCGGTGATCGGCGCCGGCCTCACCGGCCTGTCGGCGGCGCTCGAGCTCGCCGCCCGGGGCTATGCGGTGGCGGTGGTGGACAGGGGTCCGCTCGGCCATGGCGCATCGGGCCGCAATGGCGGCCAGATCTGCACCGGCTATGCGGCCGGCATGGGCAAGCTCGAGCGTCTGCTCGGGCGGCGCGAGGCCGAGATCTGCTTTGCCATTGCCGAGGAAGGCAAGGCGCTGATCAGAGAGCGCATTGCCGCGTATCAGATCGACTGCGACCTGGCGCAAGGCCATATCATCGGCGCTCCGAAGCCGGCGCACCTCGCGGCGCTCGCCCGCGAGCGCGACGAGCTGGAATCATATGGTTACCGTGAAACGACCCTGCTCGATTCAGCCGCGCTCCATGCCAAGGTCGGCACCCCGCTCTATCATGGCGGGCTGCTCGACCGTGGCGGCGGACACTTCCATGCGCTCAATTATGTCATCGGTCTCGGGCGCGCCCTGCTCGCGGCCGGCGGTCGCATTTACGAGCATACGCCGGTCGAGGCGATCGAGCCAGGATCGCGCACCGTGCTGCGCACCCCTCAGGGCACGCTGTCGGCCGATGCGGTGGTCGTCGCCTGTGATGCCTATCTCGGAAGGCTGCTGCCGACGATCGCGCCGCATATCATGCCGGTGGCAAGCTATGTGATCGCCACGGCGCCCCTGCCACAATCGCTTGCGACGTCGCTGATCCGCGACGGCGAGGCGGTCGCCGATGCCAATTTCGTGGTCGACTATTTCCGCCTGACAGCCGATCGGCGGCTGTTGTTCGGCGGCCGCTGCAGCTATTCGGGAATCGATCCGGCCAATCTCGCGGCGAATATGCGTCCGCGCCTCGTCAAGGTCTTTCCGCAATTGGCCGAGACGCCGATCGACTATGCCTGGGGCGGCCATATCGCCATCACCCATAATCGGCTGCCCGATGCCGGGCGCATCGGCAAATCGGTCTATTATGCGCAGGGCTATTCCGGACAGGGGGTGGGCTTGAGCGGCGTGTTCGGCAAGATGATGGCGGAGGCAATCGCCGGGGAGACGTCGCGCTTCGATATTTTCGGCCGCATTCCGCATGCGCCCTTCCCGGGCGGCCCGCTCGCCCGCCCGGCGCTGACATTGGGGATGCTGTATTATCGGGTCAGGGATCTATTGGCATAGGGCTCAATTCATTCGGCCTGGCTGTAGCGTCAAAGCGAATAGCGAATAGCGAATAGCTATTCCAAACGCGGCTGCACTATTCGCTACTGACTATTCGCTACTCACTATTCGCTACTCGCTACTCGGGCATTTCCTCCGGCCTCGCCCCGCGCGCCCATGCCTTGAGGCAGACGAGCTCGAGCGCCACCATGGCCGCTGCATTGGCGGTCATTTCGGCATGATCGTAGGGCGGCGACACCTCGACCACATCCATGCCGGCGAGATCCAGCCCCTTGAGCGCCCTGAGAATCGCCAGCGCCTGATAGGAGGAGAGCCCGCCCGGCACGGGCGTGCCGGTTCCCGGCGCGAAGGCCGGGTCGAGACAGTCGATGTCGAAGGTGAGATAGACCGGCCTGCTGCCCACCCGCTCCAGAATCGCGGCGGCCACCGCCTCGGCGGAGGCGGCATGGACCTGGTCGGCGAACAGGACCTTCATGCCGTAGCTCTTCTCGCCGGCATAGGTCGTGCGGATGCCGATCTGGATGGCGCGCTCAGGATCGATCAATCCCTCGCGGATGGCGTAGTTGAACATGGTTCCATGGTCGATGCGCCCGCCGGGATCGGGCTCGACATCACGGTGGGCATCGAAATGCACGAAGCCCATCGGGCCATGGACCTTGGCGAAGGCCTTGAGCACCGGGTAGGTGACGAAATGATCGCCGCCGATCGACAGCGGCGTCACCTTTCTGGCGAGAATGCCGGCGATGTGCCGCTCGATGGCGCGCGGCACATCCTGCTTGCGGCCCCAGTCGAAATAGCAATCGCCATAGTCGACCACCGCCAGGTGATCGAAGGGGTCGAAGCGCCATGGCCAGACCGGCCCCCAGGCATGATGCGCCGAGGCCTTGCGCACCGCCTCGGGGCCGAAGCGGGTTCCCGGGCGGTTGGACACCGACTGGTCGAAGGGGATGCCGGTAACCGCGACATCGACGCCCTTGAGGTCGCGCGTGTATTTGCGCCGCATGAAGGAAAGAGCACCGGCATAGGTCGCCTCGATGCTCGAACCTTTGAGCGTCTTGCGGCGGAAGGCGGCATCGCCGGGCAGCTTGCCGGTGACCGAAGGCGCATCGTTCATGAGCTCACTCCGTCAGGATCAGGGTGTCCTCCGGCGACCAGGACACCCATACCGCATCACCGCGACGATAGACGGTGGGCGAGCGGCGCTCGTTCTGGACATTCACCGACAGCTCGCGGGCCGCCGGCGTCTCGACGAAGACATTGCTGGTGTCGCCATAATAGGCGACGTCGCGCACCGTTCCCTTGCTCTTGATCAGCCCCGGCCCGGTGGGCTCGACCGCCGACAGCTTGAGCTTCTCCGGCCGCACCGCCACGGCGATACGGCCCGACACCGGCACCTCCGCCGGCAGCGCCATCTCGCCCAGCCCCTCGGCCTGGCACAGCACGGCATTGCCGGCAAGACCGATCACCTCGCCATCGATCAAGTTCACCTTGCCGATGAAATCGGCGACGAAGCGCGAGGCCGGCCGCTCATAGAGCTCCTGCGGCGAGGCGATCTGGCACACCCGGCCGCGATCCATGACCGCGATCCGGCTCGCCATGGAGAGCGCTTCGTCCTGGTCATGGGTGACGATCACGAAGGTGATGCCGACCGTCTCCTGGAGCCGGGTGAGCTCGAGCTGCATCTGCTCGCGGAGCTTGGCATCGAGCGCCGACAAGGGCTCGTCGAGCAGCAGCACCTTCGGCCGCTTGACCAGCGCCCGCGCCAGCGCCACCCGCTGGCGCTGACCGCCCGACAGCTGGTCCGGCATGCGACGGCGCAGCGGCCCGAGCCGCACCATCTCGAGCGCCTCGGTCACCCGCGGGCCGATCTCGGCGGCGGGCGTCCCGCCGACCTTGAGCCCATAGGCGACATTCTGCTCGACCGACATATGGGGGAACACGGCATAGGACTGGAAAACCATGTTGACCGGCCGCTTGTTGGGCGGGGTTGCGGCCATGTTCTCGCCATCGATGACGATCTCGCCCGAAGAGGGCCGCTCGAGACCCGCGAGCATCCGGAGCAGCGTGGTCTTGCCGCAGCCCGACGGCCCGAGCAGCGCGAAGAACTCGTTGCGCTCGATGTCGAGCGAGACATTGTCGACGGCGGTCACGTCGGCGAACATCTTGGTGATGTTGCGGATCGAGACCACTGCATCGTTCTGGCTTGTCACGGGGGTCAATTCCTTTCCGAACGCTGCAGGCGCATGGCGAGCACGGTGGCAACGAGGGTGATGACGATCAGCACCGTCGAGGCGGCGTTGATGTCGGGCGACACCCCGCGGCGGACCAGCGAATAGACCTTGACCGGAAAGGT
>Ga0075421_100005793_pt1 | contig 14977 bp, 14 predicted proteins | sample SoiMetdeltSBSDD5_FD_75292 | JGI IMG/M metagenome (GOLD analysis project Ga0075421, IMG submission 75292) | Bulk soil microbial communities from a Populus tree surrounding site in Tennessee, USA - Soil MetaG P. deltoides SBSDD5 | ecosystem: Environmental > Terrestrial > Soil > Tree plantation...
CCCGGTACTACCTGGCCGCCGCCAACGGTGCCGGGCCGGACTGGTCGAAGGCGCAGATCTTCGACGAGTCCACAATCCGCCTCCGAGACACGCCCGAGGCTGACGCGAGCTTCGCCGAGACGCCCGGCAACCTGCTCGCGCCGCGTGCGTACAAGAGCTGGTCCGGCGCGCTCGCCGACCACGTGTATCGCAACTCGGCGCTCCAGGTGTTCCGCTGTCCCGCGCTCAAGCGCACCGCCGCACCCGGCGGCACGGAGGCCGACTTCCGCGTGCTGCTCGCGCAGGACCTGCGCGAACGCCGCGACGCCGCGATCGACGAGCTCCGCGGCCGGTACGCGAAGAAGCTGGCAGCCATCGAGGACCGCCAGCGGCGTGCCGCGCAGAGGGTGGAGCGCGAGCGCGTGCAGGCCCAGAGCGAGACGACCTCCTCGATCCTCACCGTGGGCGGGAGCGTCCTCGGCGCGTTGTTCGGCGGGCGCCGCGGCAGCGCGCTCGCGAAGGCGTCGACGGCCGCGCGCAGCATCGGCCGCATCTCGAAGCAGCGCGCGGACGTAGGTCATGCCGAGGCGGACGCGCGCGCGCTCGGCGAGCAGGAAGCCGCGCTCGAGGCGGAGCTCGCGGCCGAGATACAGACCTTGGGCGCACAGTTCGATCCTGCGGCCATCGCCATCGAGACGGTAACCGTACGGCCGAGGAAGTCGGACCTCGCGGTCGAGGACATCGCGCTGGTGTGGTCGGCGTAGGGCAAGCAGGGGTTACGAGGATGGATGACCTGGTCAAGGAGCTCACCAGGAAGCTCGGGGTGAACCGCAAGCAGGCCGAGGGTGGGCTGGTCGCGATCCTGCGCGCCGGCCAGCAGCACTTGAGCGCGCGCGATTTCGCCGAGTTCGTCCGCGACGTCCCGGGCGCGGACAAGCTGCTGAAGAGCGCACCCCCGCCAAGCACGCTGAGCTCGCTCGCGGGCGGGCTGGGCTCGCTGCTGGGCGGGCGCAACAGCACCGCCGGTCGCTGGGCCGGCCTCGCGGCGTCCTTCACCGAGCTCGGCGTCGATGTCGGCACCGCCAAGAAGTTCGGTCCGATCGTCATGGAGCACGTCCGCAAGCATGGCGGCGAAGAGCTGCTCGGCAAGCTGAAGGGCGCCTTGAAGCTGTGAATCGTGCCGCTCCGGATCGTGGACGGAAGGCGCCGCGGCCTGTCATCGCGGCGCTCGCGCTCGTCCCGCTCGGCGTCGCGCTCACCGGGTGCGATTACTTCGAGCGTGGTCTGCGCGCCGGCAGCTACCGGGCCGTGCTCGAGACACCGGTCGGCGAGCTGCCGTTCGGGCTCGACGTGGCACAGGAGGGGGAGCGCTTCATGCTCATCCTCGTGAACGGCGAGGACCGCGTGCGGATCGACGACGTCAAAGTGAGCGACGACCGCCTGCAGGCCTCGATCCCCGGATCGGATGCGAGCCTGAGCCTGCGGATCGGGCGCCGCGCACTGGCAGGCGAGCTGACGCTGCCTCGCGAGGACAGCCCCCCGCTCGCACTGCCGATGCGCGCCGAGTACGGGCAGACGCATCGCTTCTTCGAGCAGCCGCTCACCGACAATGCGGACGTGCAGGGCCGGTGGTCGGTTGTCATGTCGCACGACGGCGTCAAGACCACGCCCGCGGTGGCCGAGTTCCTGCAGCGCTTCGATCGGGTCGCCGGCCGCATCACCACCAGCGAGGCCGAGGGGCCGCTGCTCGTGGGCGAGATCCACGACGAGGACCTCTTCCTGTCGAGCTTCGACGGCCGCACCGCGGTGCTGCTGCGCGCCACCGTCGACGGGCGCGGTGCGCTCGAGGGCGAGATGTGGTCGTCGACGCAGGGCGCCGCGCGCCTGCAGGCGGTGCGCAACCCCGACGCGGTGCTTTGACGACCGCGCGTAGAATCCAGGCTTCCCGCCGAGGGGAACGGGGGCTCCTGATATGAACGGCAAGCGACGCGTAGCGCTGGTCACCGGTGGCATGGGTGGCATCGGGACGGCAATCTGCCGGCGGCTCGGCGCCACCGGTCACGTCGTCATTGCGGGCTGCGGCCCAGGCTCGCCGCGACGCGAGCGCTGGCTCGCCGAGATGCGCGCCGAGGGTCTCGAGGTCTACTCCGCCGCCGGCAACGTCGCGGACTGGGAGTCGACCCGGACCGGGATCGAGCGGGCGCGCCAGGAGGCTGGCGGTGACATCGACATCCTGGTCAACAACGCCGGTATCACCAAGGACTGCACGTTCCGCAAGATGAGCAACGAGCAGTGGCACCAGGTGATCGAGACCAACCTCAACAGCCTGTTTCACGTCACGAAGCAGGTGATCGACGGCATGCTCGATCGCGGCTGGGGCCGGATCATCAACATCTCTTCGGTGAATGGCCAAAGGGGACAGTTCGGCCAGACCAACTACTCGACCGCCAAGGCGGGGATCCATGGCTTCACCATGGCGCTCGCGCAGGAAGTGGCGGGTAAGGGCGTCACGGTCAACACCGTGTCGCCCGGCTACATCGGGACGGACATGGTTCGGGCGGTCAAGCCCGAGGTGCTCGCCTCGATAGTAAGCTCGATCCCGGTCAAGCGGCTGGGCGAGCCCGAGGAGATCGCCTCGATCGTCGCCTGGCTTGCTTCCGACGAAGCCGCCTTCGCCACCGGCGCGGATTTCTCGCTCAACGGCGGCCTGCACATGGGCTGACGCCGCGCGCGGCCTCCGATCAGGAAACTCCCGATGCCTTCGTTCGACATCGTCTCTGAGGTCAACCTCCACGAAGTGACCAATGCGGTCGACCAGGCGGGCCGCGAGGTCGGCCAGCGCTTCGATTTCAAGGGCACCGGCGCCAAGTTCGAGCAGCAGGGGGCGGTCGTTACGCTCGTCGCGCAGGCGGATTTCCAGCTCAAGCAGATGCTCGACATCCTGAAGCTGAAGCTCGCCAAGCGCGGCGTCGACCTGGCCTGTCTCAAGATCGACGAGCCGGTCATCACCGGTCAGACCGCGAAGCAGACGGTGACGCTGCGGCAGGGCGTCGACACGGAGCTCGGCAAGAAGATCCAGCGGCTGATCAAGGATTCGAAGCTCAAGGTCCAGGCCGCGATCCAGGACAGGCAGGTGCGCATCTCGGGCAAGAGCCGCGACGAGCTCCAGTCCGCGATCGCGCTGGTGCGCAAGGGCGGCTTCGACATGCCGCTCCAGTACACGAACTTCCGCGACTAGGAGACGCTCCCATAGGGGGCGCTCACTTTTTTTCGTGATCCGATCGATCGAGCAACCCGGCGCCGAGAAGAAGAGGAGCGTGCCCTCCGCGCCGTATTCCCGGGCCATCCTGGCGTCGCTCGTTGGGCTGACTGCGGCGGCGGCCGCTCGCGCCGAGCCGGCCGATCTCCTGGTCCGATCCGCGACGATCGTCGACGTCCGCGACGGCACGCTGCACCAGGACCGGACGATCGTCATCCGCGGTCGCGAGATCGTCGATGTGACGTCGGACGAGGCCGGCCGTCGCTACTCCGCCGACCGAACGGTCGACGCCCGTGGCCGGTACGTCATCCCCGGTCTCTGGGACATGCACGTGCACTTCGGAGGCGGCGAGGCGCTAATGGCGGAGAACAAGGCGCTACTGCCGCTGTATGTCGCGCAGGGAGTGACCACTGTCCGCGATGCCGCGGCGGATCTTGCCAGCCACGTGCTCGAATGGCGCGCGGCGGTCGCCGACGGGACACTCCTCGGCCCGACGATCTTCACCTCGGGCCCGAAGCTCGAGGGGTACCGGCCGAGCTGGAAGGGAACACTCGAGGTCGGGACTCCGGCCGAGGTCGACGCCGCGCTCGACCAGTTGCAGGCGATGCGCGTCGACTTCGTGAAGATCACGGACAACACGCTCGCGCCGGAGACATATCTCTACGCGGTGCGCGAGGCGACACGCCGTGGGCTGCGCACCTCGGCGCACGTACCGATGGCGCTCACGATCGAGCAGGTGACCTCGGCGGGCCTCACCTCGATCGAGCACCTCGACTACCTGGTCAAGGCGGGCTCTCCCGAGGAGGGCCGGATCGCCGCCGACTTCACGGCGGGCCGGCTCACGTACGCCGAAGCGTCGCAGGCGCTCTCGGAGAGCTTCGATCGCGAGCGCGCGATGCGCGCGTACCGCGAGCTCGCGGCTCGCGGGACGTTCGTCACGCCCACGCTGAACGGCAGCCGGATCATCGCCTATCTCGATCGGGAGGATCACAGCCGCGACCCGTTTCTCGCGCACATCGGTCCGGGCCTCAAGGCGACCTATGCCTGGCGCGTCGAGCGCGCGGCCAAGGACGACGTGGCGGCGATCGAGCGGCGGCATCGCCGCTACGAGCGCCTGGAGACGGTGCTGCCGATGCTCGAGGCCGCGGGCATCACGATCCTCGCCGGAACCGACGCCGGCTATCTGAATTCGTACAACTACCCTGGGCTCGGCCTGCACGAGGAGCTCGAGCTCTTCGTCCACTGCGGGCTGACACCCCTGCAGGCCCTGCAGTCGGCGACACTCGCGGGGCCGAAGTTCTTCGGCCTGGAGCAACGCTACGGCTCGATCGAGCCGGGCCGCACACCGGACCTGGTGCTGCTCGCCGGCAACCCGCTCGACGACATCCGCGCGCTACGATCGATCGATGGCGTGGTGCTGCACGGCCGGCACCTCGACCGCGCGGCGCTCGATGCGTTGCTGGGGCCGGCTACACCGGCGGCCGCTGACTAGGCGCAGACCAGGGGACGCTCCCTGTTTTAAGAGTCGCACCGTCGGATTGGGTCGCAAGAACGGGAGCGTCCCCTCCTGGCGAAGTGCGTCAGGCTGGAAGGGGAGCGTCCCCTCGCGTCAGGCGTAGGCCTTGGTGATGATGCGCAGACGGCGGCGCTGCATGCGGAGCCCGTGCTCGATCGCGCGCAGACGTGAGCGGAAGCTCGCCTCCTCCCACTTCTGCAGCAACCGGCGCTTGCGGTCGCCCACCCATTCATCGCGTACGCGCGCCCACTCCTCGAGCGCCCGGCGGAACGCCGCAGCTTCCTCGCCGACGCGCGCCTTGATCCGCTCGAAATGCTCGTCACGGCGCTGGGCGGCCTTGCGCTCGAGCGCGCGCTCCATCCGCTTGAACTGCATCGCGAGCTGCGCGCGGTGGATCCACATGTCCGGCACGCGCTTCAGCTGGCTCGCGAGACCCAGTCCCGAGAGGGTCGCGATCAGCCACTTCGTCGGGTCGTACTGCCACCAGCGGACGCCGTTGCGGTAGTCGTTCTGGAAGATGTGGTGGAAGTTGTGATAGCCCTCGCCGTAGGTGAGAAGCGCGAGCGCGCCGTTGTCGCGCGCGGTGTTCTCGTCGGTGTAGGGCTGCGAGCCCCACATGTGGGCGAGCGAGTTGATGAAGAAGGTGAAGTGGTGGTTGACCACGAGGCGCAGCACGCCGCCGAGCAGCAGCGCGCCAATCGGGTCGCCGAAGACGAGGCCGAAGGCGAGCGGGATGCCGAAGTTGAGCCCGACGGCGAGCGGCACGTACCAGCGGTGCTGGAATGCCACCATGGGATCGCGCTCGAGGTCGCGCGCGTTGGTGAAGTCGTTGTTGCCGCTCGGGTAATTGCGCAGGATCCAGCCGATGTGCGAGAACCAGAACCCGCGCTTCGCGCTGTACGGGTCGCGGTCCACGTCGTCGACGAAGCGGTGGTGGGTGCGGTGCTGCGACGCCCAGATGAGGACGCTGTTCTGCAGCGCCATCCCGCCGAACACCATATAGAAGAGCCGCACGCCCCAGTGCGCCTGGTAGGCGCGGTGCGCCCAGAGCCGATGGTAGCCGGCCGTAATGGACATACCCGTGGCGAACAGGAGAAATGCGAACAGCAGCCACGAGCCGAGGCTGTAGCCGTGCGTGAACCCATACCAGGGTACGAGGACCAGTGCAGCGAGCGGCGTAATCGTGAAAACCACGGCCGTGACCCAGTTTATGGGCGCGTGCTCGGCGCGCTCGGCTGCAGCGTTTTCCATCGTTGATTTACCGGGGTCTGGGGTGAAAAAGCGGCGCTAAGTTTAGCCGCTCCAGCGAACGGGCGCTTGACAAGCGTAAGTCCTTGCCGCCAAAACGTTTTACAGGTCTCAGTTGAGCCCGATCGCGGGCAGGCGGGCAAAGAAGTGCGGGGCGTGTTCCTGGACTACGCCACGGTGAGCCACCACGGGGATCTCGACCCGTCACGGCTCGTGCGGGCGCTGCCCGGCCTCGAGCTCCGGCCGCAGACCGCGCAGGCGGACGTCGCCCGAGCGGTCGCGGGCGCGGGGGTCGTGCTCGTCAACAAGCTCCGCATCGGTGGGGACGTGATCGCCGCCACACCGACACTCAAGCTCATCGCGCTCGCCGCCACCGGGACCAACAACGTCGATCTCGAGACCGCGCGGGAACGCGGCGTCGCCGTGTGCAACCTGCGTGACTACTGCACCGCGTCCGTGGTTCAGCACGTGATGGCGACGCTGCTGCTGCTCACCCATCGGCTGCGCGAGTACGACGCACTCGTGCGCTCCGGCGCGTGGCAGAAGGGCGAGCAGTTCTGCCTGCTCGAGTACCCGATCCGCGAGCTCGCGGGCCGACGGCTCGGCATCGTGGGCTACGGCACGCTCGGCCGGGCGGTCGGGCGCGCGGCGCAGGCCGGTCTTGGTATGGAGCTCGCGATCGCCAACCGCCCGGGCGGCGCGCCGCAGCCGGGACGGCTGAGCCTGGAGGAGCTCCTGCCCACGGTCGACGTGCTGAGCCTGCATTGCCCGCTCACGCCGGCGACCGAGGGACTCATCGGCGCGCGGCAGCTTTCGCTCATGAAGCCGGACGCGGTGCTGATCAACACCGCCCGCGGTGGGCTCATCGACGGCGCGGCACTCGCGACGGCGCTCCGTGCCGGGCGGCTGGGCGGTGCGGCGATCGACGTGCTGCCGCGGGAGCCGCCGGTCGACGGCGACCCGCTGCTGGCTCCCGACATCCCCAACCTGACCTTGACGCCGCACGTCGCCTGGGCCGCCCGCGAGGCGCGGCAGCGCTGCATCGATGAGATGGCGGCGAACGTCGAGGACTTTTTCCACGGCGGGCGCCGCGGTCGGGTCGTCTAGGCGACGGTGGTCTAGACCGGCACGAGCGCAGTGCGCGTCGCACGCAGCGTGGTTACCACGCGACGGCGCCCGGTAAGCGCGACGACAGCGAGACCGAGCAGGAGCAGGGCAAACGACCCGGGTTCCGGCAGTACGCGGAAATCGGTGTCGATCAGACCGCTTACCTGTCCGTCTTCGGAGGTGCCGCCGGCGTCCAGCGTCGCGTCGTGGAACTGGAACCCGAAATTGCCGTCCTCGAAGTTCCAGCTCAGGATCCAGGACGCGACGCCGTCATCGAAGTGGAAGTTGATTCCGAGGGGCGACCCGTCCGAATCGAAGTAGCATTCGCAGATCGGCACGTCGGACTCGTTCCAGCTCTGGCCGTTAAAGCTGAAGCTGAAGTCGAGCACGTTGAACTCCGGCGGCGGGCGTGGATCCTCGTTCACCGCGTCCGGGTTGTAATGCAGGCTTTGGATCCGGAACGACCCCGGACCCAGGAGCGGCGGATCGTACCAGTCGCCATCCTCGCCGCTGCCGTTGTATTGAACCTCGAACATCGCGTCGCCGAGAATGAACGCCGCGTGGGCCGCCTGGGGAAGTGCGCACGACAGCAGTACGATGGCCGCGATCCGCGTGTTGAAGCCGCTCATGGTGTCCCCCTGTCAGCCGCTTGTTGTTGAAGCAATCCCTCGCGGGCTTTCCCCGTGACTCGGTCCTTATACGCCCAGACGCGCCCGGGTCGCCACCCCGACGAATGGATCGCAAGAAGCAAGGTGCGCTCGCGCCGGATTCGCTCGAGGATGCGCGCATGGCAACCGTCATCCACTCCGCCCGCGTGACCGGCACTCGAGTCGACGAGCGCATCGCGAACACCGATTGGTCACGGATCGGCGAGCGGCTCGACGAGGACGGCCATGCTGTCATCGAGCGCCTGCTCGATGCTTCGGACTGCGCGTCGCTCGCCGGCCTCTACGACGCCTCCGGCCCGTTCCGGAGCCGCGTGGTGATGGCGAGACACGGCTTCGGCCGCGGCGAGTACCAGTACTTCGCCTATCCGCTGCCGGCCATCGTCGAGGAGCTCCGGGAAAGCCTCTACCGGCCCCTGGTCGCGGTCGCCAATCGCTGGAGCGAGGCGCTTGCGGTCGCGAGCCGTTTTCCGTCCGAGCACGCGGAGTATCTCGAGCGCTGTCACGCGGCGGGACAGCGCCTGCCGACGCCCCTGCTGCTCAAGTACGGCGCGGACGACTACAACTGCCTGCACCAGGACCTGTATGGCGAGCACGTCTTTCCGCTGCAGGTCACGGTGCTGCTTTCGCAACCCGCCCGCGATTTCACCGGCGGTGAGTTCGTGCTCACCGAGCAACGGCCGCGCAAACAATCACGCGCGGAGGTCGTTCCGCTCGCGCAGGGCGACGCGGTGGTGTTCGCGGTCAACGACCGGCCGGCGCGTGGCTCGCGCGGCATCTACCGGGTGCGGATGCGACATGGCGTGAGCCGCCTCCGATCGGGTCGACGGCTGACCCTCGGCATCATCTTCCACGACGCCGCGTGAGCGGATGGCCGATGTAGCGCGCGGAATCCTCGGGAGCATAGGTGGCGCCAGAAATCTGGCTCTGAGCCCATTTTTGGGTCAGCGCCGCGGCGGCAGGTGACACCGCAGCAGCGCGATTCCGGTGAAGGTCACGACGACCACGAGCGCGATGCTCGTGAAGAAGGGCTTGAGACCGCTGCCGAGCGCCTGCACGACGCTCCCCGCGAAGGCGCTCAGCACGCCGCCGAATCGCGCGGTTCCGAGCGCCCAGCCGACGCCGGTGGCGCGCAGCTGGGTGGGGTAGGCGCTCAAAGCGACCATGTACATCTGGACCTGCACGCCGTTGACGCACGCACCCGCGACCAGCAGGCAGCCCATGACCATCAGGTTGTCCTCGGCCGTCACCTCGACAAGACCGAGCGTGAGCGTGCTGAGCGCGGCGCCGCCCGCGAGGACCAGGAGTACGGGGCGCGATCCGATGCGTCCCATCCACCATGCTCCCAGGAGCGATCCCACGACTCCGCCCAGGTTGTAGAGAAGCAGGCCGCGGAGCGCGGTGGCGAGCGGCAAACCGACGCCAGTCAGGACGGTCGGGGTCCAGCTGAAGTAGCAGTAGGACGTGAACACGTTGGTGAAGAAGATGAGCCAGATCAGGAGCGTCTCGCGGCGATACTTCGGTCCGAAGAGCGCGAGCGGACCAGCTCGCTCGCCGGCCATCCCGACGTCGCGGCTCGTGAAGTGCTCCGAGCCCTCGTAGCGCGGCTCGCCGAGCACGCGGTTCAGGGTCGCCGCGAGCTCACGCGCGCGTCCCCGCCGTGCGAGGTACTGCGGGGATTCGGGGAGCAGCCACGCCATCGCGAGCAACAGGACGGCGGGCAGCAGGCCACCCAGCACGAAGATGGACGGCCAGCCGAGCGCGGGCACGAGCCGCGCCGCGATGGCCGCGCCCAGCATCCCGCCGATCGGCACGCCAACGACGGTGATCGCGACGACGACCGTGCGCACCGCAAGCGGCGCGAACTCCACCATCAGCGCCGTGGCGTTCGGCAGCGCGCCGCCCAACCCGAGGCCGGTGAGAAACCGATACGTCGCGAGCTGTTCCGGAGCGTCCGACGTGGCGGCGAGCAGGGACGCCGCCGCCATGAGCGCCATGCTCGCGAGCAGGGCACGACGCCGTCCGTAGCGGTCGCCCGCGATCCCGAGCACGAGCGCGCCGACGAACATCCCGAGGAGCCCGGCGGCGAGAATCGGCGCGAGCGTCGCCCGGTCGATGCCCCATTCGGTCATCAGCTTCGGCGCCGCGAAGGCGATCGCCTGGATGTCGAAGCCGTCGAACACCAGCGCGAGCGTCGTGAGCGCGCACACCGTCAGTGCATGCGAGCCGAAGCGCGCACCGTCGACCACCGACGTCACCTCGACCGGCTCGCGCGTCAAATTCACTCCCACCCCGGCGGCAGCCTGCGCTTGCGATTCCGGCCTTCGGTCAGCGTCGCTGCGCCCTGCCCGGGCGAGCGGATGACGCACGTCGCGGCGCGCGTGCGAGCGCCCCCGCGGAAGGTCCGGGCCTCCGGGCCGGGGCGTCGCCGTCTTCGAGCAGCGCGAGCACGCGCAGCGGGCTGCCGGACCCCTGCCGGATCTTGAGCGGCGGACAGATGACGACCGCCCCCGTCGGCGGCAACTGGTCGAGATTGGTCAGGCACTGCAGTCCGTAGCGCCCGTTGCCGTGCATGTAGTAGTGGCACGGATACGGGGGCTTCAGGTGAAAGCCCTGTCCCGCATCGGTGCCGATCGACTCGGAGCCGAAGCCGATCACGTCGCGCTCCTCGACGAGAAAGCGCACGACCGCGGCGTCGGGCCCGGGCGTGTGCTGGCCCGTCTCATCGAGGTTCTGGTATTCGACGGGATCACGTCGCTTCGACCAGTCGGTGCGCATCAGCACCCATGACCGCGGCGGGATGCGGCCGTGCCGGCGCTCCCAGCGGCGCACGAAGTCGACCGTCAGCAGGAAGTCGTGATCGCGCGCGGCGTCGCGCGAGCAGTCGATCACGCACGCCGGGCCGATCAGGTCCTGGACGGGAATGGTGTCGGTCGCGTTGTTCGGCAGATCGCGGCCGGAGATCCAGTGGATGGGCGCGTCGAAATGCGTCCCGGTGTGCTCGCCGCAGGAGAAATTGTTCCAGTACCAGCCCGGCCCCCGCTCGTCGTACCGCGACACCTCGTCTATGCGGAACGGTCGCGCCTGCCCGAACTCCGGCGGCAGCACGATCTGCGGAAACTCCGGCGCGAGCGTCTGCGTAAGGTCCACCACGCGGATGCGGCCGCTCGAGAGACCTGCGGCCAAAAGCGTGAGCGTGCTCGTTGCCATGTCGGTGATGCCTTCTCTCGATCAGTAGACGATGCTGCCCACGGAGGTGCCGCCGCAGACGAAGAGGGTCTGGCCGGTGACGAAGTCCGCGTCGGGCGAGGTGAAGAAGAGCACAGCGCGCGCCACGTCCTTGGGCCGGCCGAGACGTCGCATCGGGATCGACTCGATGATTCCCGGCAGCCTGGGGCTGTCCTTCGGAATCAGGTGCTCGAACACCTCGGTTTCACCGATCGGCCCGGGCGCGACGACGTTGACGGTGATCCCGTCCGGACCCAGCTCGAGTGCCCAGGTGCGCGCCATGCCGAGCAGGCCGGCCTTGGTCGCGGAATAGACCGTGCGCTTTGCGAGGCCGAGCACCGCCCGCGTCGAGACCAGCACCACGCGCCCGTAGCGCGCCTCCCGCATCGCCGCGAGGTTGGCCTGCAACAGGGCGATCGGCGCCGCGAGATGCAGCCCGACGAGCGAGTCGAGGTCCTCGGGAGTGACCTGCTCGAGCGGCCGCTCGCGCACCGCGCCCGCGTTGTGGATCAGTGTCGTAGCAGGCCGCTCGCGCGCCAGCTCGAATGCAACGCGCCGGGTGGCCTCGGGGTCGCTCAGGTCGACCTCTATCGAGCTGAAGCGCGGATCGCGGATGTCGCCGGCCCTGCGCGCGAGCGAGATCACCTCGTAGCCGGCCGCGAGCAGCTGCCGGCAGACCTCGGCGCCGATCCCCGCGCTGCCCCCGGTGACGATCGCGCGTCTCTCGCTCATGTCACGCTCCAGACCCGAGCGCGAGCTCGCGCTCGAGCACTTTCGGGCTGTCCAGCCAGCGCTCGCGCCATTCCTGCGCCACATCGCCGGGATAGACATCCTCGACGCCGTCGCGCAGCGCATCGACGACCGCGCGGGCGAGCGCCGCCGGCGCGAGCTTCGGCGGCGGCAGCGTCTGGTTCCACTCGTCGTCGATTGGCCCCGGGAAGAGATTGATGACGCGCACCCCGGCCGCGCGCATCTCCGCGCGCAGGCACTGCGAGAGCGAGTGCGCCGCCGCCTTGGACGCAGAGAACGTGCCGTGCGTGGGGAAGTTGCTCAGTGCAAACACCGACAACAGGTTCACCCAGGCGACCGCGCTCGACTGACCGTCGGCGCCGCGCGCGCGCATCGCCGGACCGAAAGCCTGCGCGAGCCGCAGCAGCCCCAGGTAGTTGATCTCGATCTCGGCCTGCGCGACGTCGGTGCCGGTACGCGAGGCGATGCCGTGTGCACGGTGATGCTCCGCGTTGTTGATGAGGATATCGACCTTGCCGCCGATCTCGGCGGCGAGCTCGTTCACCGAGCGCTCGTCGGTCAGGTCGAGCGGCAGGAGCGTCACCTGAGGCAACGCCACGAGCGCATCGAGACCCGCGGCCCGCTTCCACGGCTCGGCTTGCCCCACCCAGACGATGTCCGCGCCGGCCTCGACCAGGCCCCGGGCGATCGCCTGGCCCACGGCGGTACGGCCGTCGGTGACCAGGGCCTTGCGAAACTTCGGATCGCAGGTCATCTCGCGCAACTGTCTGTCGTCGGCCATGTTCGCCACGTCCTTCTCCGGAAATCCCACCAGCACCGCCGTGCCCGCCTTGTCGAGGCGCGCACCGACACGCACGCGCGCGGGCACCGAACCCACGTCGCCGTGCAGGTGCACGACCACCGTCGGTCCCACGTCGAGCCTGACCATTCCGAGTCGCCACGGCAGCCGCTCGCGGAAGAACACGTCGTGGCTGTGGCGCAGCAGCGTCGAGGCGATCAGCTCGCCGGTGCCCGGCTGTCGGCGCCAGGCAAGCTGCGTACCGAGGCAGCGCACGCAGGCCTCGCGAGGCGGGTACTGCGTCGTCCCGCACTTCGCGCACACCTGCAGCTCGAAACGTCCCTCCGCGGCGCCGGCCGTCAGCCCGAGCGCGATGCGGCTGCGCTGCCAGGGCGGCAGCACCGGGAGCCGCGTCCGCAGCACCGGGTTCTTCCGCGGGGGACGCTTGATCGGCTCGGTCACGGTTGAGCGCTCGCCAGCACCGCGGCACCGCTGCACAGGCCGCGATCGTAGTTGATCATGCCGAACCCGCTCACGAGCCCGATCCGCGCGTCGGGAACAGCCGCACCCAGCGCCTGCCCGGTCAGCTGACGCAACGCCTCGATCAGGCCGAGATAGCCGCCCGCGGCGCCTGCCTGTCCGACCGAGAGCTGTCCGCCAGAAGTGTTGAGCGGAAAGTCGCCGTCGGTGCCGAACTCGTGGCGCCGAATGAACTCCGGCCCCTCGCCCTTCGCGCAGAACCCGAGATCCTCGATCTGCATCAGCGTGATCACCGGGTAGTCGTCGTAGGCCTGCAGGAAATCGACGTCGGCGGGACCGACGCCGGCCTGCGCGTAGAGCTCGTCGCGATCGAGCGCCCAGCCGCCGCGCACCTGGATGGGATCCTCCGGATACGCGTTGTGCCGCTCGATCGTCCCGAGGATGCGTGCGTGTGGCAGACCGAGGTCACGCGCGCGCTCCTCGGTGAGGACGAGAAAGGCCTCGGCGCCGGCGCAGGGCATGACGCAGTCGAAGAGACGCAGCGGCTCCGCGATCGGTCGCGCTTCGAGATAATCCGTGAGACTCAAGGGCTTGCGCAGCAGCGCGTGCGGGAAGGACTGCGCATTGCGCCGCTGAGCAACGCAGAGCTTGCCGAAGTCCTCGCGGCGCGCGCCGTGCGTGCGCATGTAATGGTCAGTCAGGAACGCGAAGCTGGCGTTCGGTCCGCCGGAACCATAGGGATAGACCGCGTCGCGCGCGAACTGGCTGAAGCTGCCGAGCGTGTGGCGGAAGGAATCGACGTGGTTGGTGTCGCCTGCCAGGCAGGCGACAATGCCGGCATCGCCCGACTGCACCGCGCGCGCCGCGCGCCGCAGCGCGACCATTCCGCTCGCGCCACCCATCGGGATGTGATCGAGCCAGCGCGGAGACAGTCCGAGATGCTGCATCAGGCCGACCGCGGTGTCGGGGACGAGCAGGAAGCTCGACACCGCGACACCGTCGATGTCGTCCTTCCTCAAGGCCGCCGTTTCGAGCAGCGCGTCGAGCGCGCGGGCGAGCCACCAGTGCGCGCCGCGGATCGAGTGACGCCGGTAGGGAACCGTGACCGGTACCGCGACGGCGATTCCCTCGTAGCCCGCGCGCACGGATCGGGCGCTCACGCGGACGATCGCTTCTTCAGGGAGCGCGTGTCCACGCACGCGCCGTCATCCAGCAGGCGACGGCCGAGCTCCTTGAGCTCGCCGCGCTGGATCTTCTCGGTCGGCGTGAGCGGCAGACCCCGGCAGAAGCTCACGTAGCCCGGCGCCTTGTAATACGCGAGGCGGGCCAGGCAGAACTCGACCAGCTCCCGCGCGAGCGACTCGTCCGCCGCCGCGCTCGCAAGCTTGAGCACGACGCAGGCCATGACCTCGTCCCCGCGGATCTCGTCGGGCACGGCGGTGACCCCCGCGGCGGCAACCGCCGGGTGCTGCAGCAGCACGCCTTCGATCTCCATCGCCGAGATGTTCTCACCGCTGCGCCGGATCAGGTTCTTCCTGCGATCGACGAAATGCAGCTGACCGGCGCCGTTCTCGTGCACCAGGTCGCCGGTGTGAAGCCAGCCGCCACGCCAGGCTTCGGTCGTCGCGGGCTCGTCCTTGAGATAGCCGGCGAAAAAACCGAAGCGCGGCCGGTCACCTCGGCGCCGCACCAGGAGCTCCCCAGGCTCGCCTGCGGGAACGTCGTCGCCCGACGCATCCACGACCCGGAACTCGACGCGGTCGTCGGGCCGCCCGAAACATGCCGTGCCGACCTGTCGAGGCTCGCGGTTTGCAATCACCGCTCCGCCCGCGCCGGTCTCGGTCATTGCCCAGGCCTCGATCAGCGGCACACCGAAGCGCTCCTCGAACGCGGCATGATGCCGCGGCTGCACGCCCGCTCCGAAGCCGAAGCGCGCGCCGTGCTCGCGGTCACGCGACGAGGGAGGC
>Ga0075421_100005794_pt1 | contig 14976 bp, 11 predicted proteins | sample SoiMetdeltSBSDD5_FD_75292 | JGI IMG/M metagenome (GOLD analysis project Ga0075421, IMG submission 75292) | Bulk soil microbial communities from a Populus tree surrounding site in Tennessee, USA - Soil MetaG P. deltoides SBSDD5 | ecosystem: Environmental > Terrestrial > Soil > Tree plantation...
CCCAATTGTGGCCTGGTTCTCGAGGCTGACCCATTGGTTGAGGTCCTCAGAAGCTTCGATCTGGTAGCTGAAGTTCGGCTGGCCAGCGAGGCTGATGACGGTCTCATTCCTCACATCCATCGTCACGCGCAAACCGTCAGGCAACTCATAGCTGAACATAGCAGCCTGCGAATCCTGTACGATTAGCGCCACGAACAGCAGCGACATGCACTTCGCCAATACCAATGAATGATTTCGGCTCACGGGTCCCGTGAAGTTGTAAGGCGCTGTAAATCGCTCATAGTTTGTCCCCACGAGCAACCGCCTTGCCAGAACACTCCCGCTGCAACTTTGAGAACCGCTCCAACAGCCCCCTATTTTCAGTGTTCCACCCATGGCCAGAATTGAGGCACACGCCCAACAACCAGTCAGCCCTGTCGTGTACTTGGACAAACTCGGCGGCTAACCCAGGCCGGATCTACTTCCGCAGGCGGTAAAATTTCTTTCCGCCCGGCGCGATGGTGTTCGTGACGTAATGGTTTGTGCCAACGGTGACGGGGATCGCGGGGACGTTGCTCCAGACAGTCGCGGGAATTGCGTGGACCCATTGAAGAATGTAGCCGGAGGCCTCGTTCGTGGGCCAGGAGATGACCGCACGATTGTTGTTGAAGATGGCCCCGGTCAGTTTCGGTCCACCGCCGACGCCATTCACCGTGATGAAGACACCGTTCGGATAAGGGTTTTCGTCCCCATCGTTGGATGCCACCAGCAGCCGGCGGGTGGTCGAGCCGATTGGCACCAGCGCTGGATCGATCGAGACGCCCACGACGCGCGCGGCGCCGGGCGGAATCGTAAAGGGCGGTGTGGCGGTCAGTTCAATCCAGGGCGCAAGCGTGTCTGGGGTAATGGAGGTTACGTCCAACGGTGCATTGCCGTCGTTGAAAATGGTGAAGGAGGCCGTTTGGCCGAGAGCTTCGATGGCTTTGCCGAGGTTGATGCGAGGTATGGTGATATCGCTGGCTTTGGGATCAGTCACCGGATCACCGGTAATTGTCAATAGCGCGCGCACTTCGACCGGCGTGAGCAGATGACCCAAAGTTGAACGCGCAGCGGATTGCAGCGCCGCCACAGCGCCGGCCGCATACGGACAAGCGGCTGACGTGCCGCCGAAATTAGGGACATAATCGGTCGTATTGTAACCCTGGTTGCCAACTATGTCGGTTGTGTACGCTTGATGCGACGGGGCGAGGACGTCGAGAAACGGAGCGGTGTTCGAATAACGCGTCACCACGTCAGGGCCCGTGGCGTGATCGGTAGCCCAGCCAGTAGGACAGACCCCGGAAGGATACTTCGGGGCGCATGACTCAGCCGTAAGGCAATAAGTGCTGGTGCCGAAATTGGCATCGAACACTGCGCCGACGCCAATCACGCCGCTCAGGCAAGCAGGCGCGCCTATTGAATCGCAGTAGCCGCTGTTGCCCGACGAAGCAAGCAGTGTAATGCCCGCGTCGGCTGCATCAGCAGCTGCGCGTGCGTGAGGGGCTTGCGAGTCGTCACACTCGCTGTAATTGCGCCCGCCGCCGAAACTGGTGCTGATTACCAGAATGGGATTATCGGGATCATCATTCTTGTGTGAGATGCACCAGTCCCAGGCGGCAAGGATGTTGGCATCAGATCCGGACTCGCTGCTGCCGGGAGTGACCTTCAGTGCATAGATTTTGGCGTTGGGCGCGACGCCGCCGATGTAATCGCCCACCGTGCCAAGGTCGCCCGCGGCGATCCCGGCGCACGCTGTGCCGTGTGCATTGCCGAGCGGTATCGGGTCGGCATCGGAGTCGCCAAAATCGTAGCCCCCAATAACCTTGCTGTTGGGAAAGCCTCCGCCGCCGAGGCGCGGGTGGTTGTAGTCCACACCTGAATCGACAATGGCGATGGCTACCCCACTCCCGTTGTAGCTGGGTCGATAAAGGGCGGCGTTCATGAGTGGAATGCCTTGAGCCAGATTTGCTTCAACGGTTCGCGAAAGGTGGATGGATTCGACGCGAGGATGGCGCGCCAGTTTTGCAAGACCCTTGCGCGAGACCAGGCCCGAAAAGGCACTTTGATTTTCAAGAATGTGCCGGGGTTCGAATTCATCCGGCGCCATTGTGGCAAGCACTTCATCCTGCCGGTCTTTGACGGTGCGTTGCCATGCACGGAGCCGTGGAATCTGGTCCCACTCGCCTGTCCTTGGCTTGCCAGGAGGCGGGACGAGACTCACGATCACGTGCACTTCGTCGACACCCTGGTCCAACTGTTCGAGCACCTCGTGGGCAGCGGTAAGCTTTTGTTCAGGTGTGGCAACAGCGTCTTCTTTGAGCGCAGTCGTCATGAATCCATTGCCCCCAGTGCCCGAGTTAGTGACGGTCAACTCCAATGTCAGCGGCGTAATGCGAATGTCGGGCGAGCCGGTAACCACAATGCTTTTGCTGTATTCGTTGTCGGCTTCATTGCTTTCCGAAACCGCGCCACCTGCGTCGGCGCGAATCTTGATGTTATGAGTGCCCGCAGCCAGCGGGCCGACATTGAAATCGGTGTCAAAAGCAAAGCTATTTACAGGAAGGCCCCCGCTCAACGTCCACGTTCTGCGGACGGCATCGTCCACCAAAAGTTCGACGGTGAAGGTGGTGCTGACTGCCGCCTGGCCGTTGTTGACCACCGCCCAATCCACATAAACGGGATCGCTCGGCTGGAAGTTCGTGTCGTCAGTGGCCGTCCCCGACACTTTCGAGACGATCAATTTGTCGTTATAACCAGGCCGCTGATAAGGCGTAAGATTCGGCTGCGGCGGGCCCGAAACCGTCAACCGAATGTCGTCCAGATACCAGCCCTCAAATTCGACCGAAAAGTCGCTGAAGAACCAGAACCCAATGATGCGTTGCTGACCTACCCACGCACTTAGATCAAGCGTCACTTGTTCCCATCCCACAGTGGGTGTAGTCCGGATCCAGATCAGGGTTGTATTGTCCATCCAGACCTCGCACGAATCGATGCTCTCTTCAATCGATGGGATATTGATCCAGAACGTGAGGACTGGATTGGCCTGGCTGGCCAGGTTGACGTCGCGTTCCATATACGAATACATGTCGCTTTGGTAACGCGGTGCAAACACGGTCCCGGCGTTGCCAAAGCCGGCGCAATAGCCCATCCAACCGCCGGTGCGTGGTTGAACCGAACCCGTGGCTTGCACATCGGCCCACCAGGCGGGGTCACCCTCCGGTTCGTAATCGCCAACGCGCCAGGGATCTGGGAAAGCCTGCTCGAACCCTTCGAAGAACAACGTCGTTTGTGCGCCCAGGTTCCCACTGGCAAGCATTACTGAGGTTGCGACGAGACCAGACCACCTTGCGATCCTGGTGAAAGCCTTCATGAGGGGTCGAGTTTTGCCCGAATGTGGAACGCAATCAAGCCCTTCCCAAGCTCGACTTGCTCCGATTCTTCCCGGTCTTGCCTGGTCGCTCCTAACCAGTGCGCTTCTCTTTGACCTTTAGTTCGGACTCCGGGTTTGCCGGATCGGGCCCGACGCCGTTCTCGCGCCAGCCGCGGATGAGCGGGGCTTTGCGGTCGACTTCTTCGAGGAGTTGTTCGGCTTCCTCCGGGGTGCGGACGACGCGAGGGCGCAGAAAGACCATGAGCTCGACTTCGCGGCGCACGTTATCTTTCTTTTTGAAGAGCCAGCCGAGCCCCGGGATGCTGCCGAAGAACGGTGTCTTGCGCAATGTGTCGGATACTTGTTTTTGGATAATGCCGCCGAGTACGAGAGTCTGGCCGTTCTTGCAGGTGAGGTCGGTCTTGAAGTTGCGGGTGTCGAGAATGGCGCCGCCAAAGAGGGTCTGTCCGGGGACGATGGAGGAGGATTCGGCACGGATTTTGAGTGCGACGTCGCCATCGGTATTGATGTGAGGTGTGACTTCAAGAATCACGCCGACGTCTTTGTAGGAGAAGGTCTGGTTGACGGTGCCTTCGGCGGTGTTCTGACTGTTGTCGATGAAGGGGACCTGCTGGCCAACAAACAATTTGCCGACTTCGTTGTCAGAGATGTTGATCTGGGGTTCGGCAAGGACGGTGGCGTCGGTCGTGCGCTTGAGAAACTGAATCAGAAAATCGAGGTTGATGGTGGTGTCGAGGAGGCCTGCGCGCAGTGAATTGGCGAGGGCGGTGCTTTTTCCGCCGAAGTCCTCGGTGTAGCGGCCGCGGACGCGGGCGAGGATGGCGTTGTCGAGGTCGTCGGCGGTGAAGGTGGCGGAGCCGTCCGGGGACCAGCGGACGCCCATCTTGTCCAGGAAGTCACTGGACACCTCAACGATCCGCGCTTCGATCAAAACCTGGGCGGTGGGAGCGTCGAGTTCCTTAATGAGGCGCAGGATTTGAGGGAAGAAATGCGAATTGGCGGAAACCAGGAGGCCATTGGCGCGATGGTCCGGGACGATGCGGATGCGGCCGACGAGATCGCTGACGGGACGCACGAGACTGCGGCCATCCGGTGTGCGTTGCTGGTCCTGCTGGCCGCCGAGCCAGGGAAAATAACTTTCTTCGCGCGCTTCCTGTTCGAGGGCGAAGTCGCTGGGACGATAGCCCTGTTGCTGGGCGCTTTGGTTTTGATTGCGGTTCTCAACAGGCTGATTCTGCTGCTGCGTGCCGCCGCCGCGAAGCGGCGGTGAACCGTTGCGCGCGAATAGGATGTTTAAACTATTTGCAACCGTAGCGGCCTTGGCGAAGCGCAGTTCCACGCGCAGGGTACTTTCGCCGGCTTGCGATGGCTGGTCCAATTGCTTGAGCACTTCCTCGACCGCAGCGAGATTCTCGGTGGAGTTGGCGGTAACGATGATGGCGTTGGCGTACGGTTCGCTTGTGATTCGCACCTTGCCATAGAGTTTGCCGGCGGCCTGGTCGCCATCGCGCGGAGTACTGGGAAATCCATAGGGGTCCCAATACATGCGCTGCTGGGAGCGTTTGAGGAACAGTTCGTTCAGAATGTCCTCGATGTCCTGGGCGCTGACGAATTTGAGGCGGAAAATGCGGGGAGCAAGGCTGTCGTCGGTGATGGGTTCGTCGAGGGCGGCGATCATGCCGCGGATATTGTCGAGCATGCCGGGCGCGACCTGGACAATGACGGCATTGCGGCGGCGGTCGGCGACAAACGTGGGCTTGACGGGCTGGCGTGAGCTCATCGACGAATACGAAACAAAATAAAATGGGTACCGGCCGGTGCCACCCTGGTCTGAGTTCAATTCCTGGAGCTGTTTGGCGACTTCCTCGGCATCGGCATTCTTGAGCACAAAGGTTTCGATGACCTTTTCCTGCGCTTCTTCGGTATCGAGCATTCGCACCAGCGCTTCGATAGCTTTGAAATTCGATTCGCTGGAGAGGACGATCACGGAGTTGGCGCGGCTGTTTGCTCCGACTTCGATAATGTCCTTGACCGATCGGCCGCTGAGCTTTTGGTAGAGTGGCTGGATGTCGCGCACGAGGTCGTCGGCGCTGACATGCTTGAGAGGGATGATGCGAATGGCGACGTCCTGGGGTTTTTCTGTGTCCAGGAGTTCGACGAGCTTTTTGACTTCCGGCATGCGGGATTTGGGCGCGGCGATGATGAGGCGATTCGCCACTTTATCCGGCCAGATTTTCACGCCCTGGGCCGTCTGCGCGGGCGGCGTAGAAGTGGAACTGGTGCTCGGCGTCGAAGAAGGCGGAGAGGGCGAGGACGATTCGAACGGGTTGGAACTGCTGGTGGAACGCGTGGTGCGGCTGGAAGAACTGGACGGGGGCGGTGAAGGCGGCGCGGATTGCGCGTTCAAGATGTAACCGAGCAGCGTGCCGAGCTCTTCCGCTTCGGCGTATTTGAGTGGAAAGAACTCGATGATGGTTTCCGATGGAGAGGCCACGTCGAGTTCCTTGATCAGCTCGCCGACGACGCGGAGATTGTCGTTGTAATCGGTGACCATGAGTTGGTTGCCGCCCGTGACTTCGACGGTGGCCTTGTCGGAGAGGACGCCTTTCACTTTGCTTTGGATATCTGTGGCCTGGACGTTTTGCAGCGGGAAGATTTTGATGAGGCGCTGGCGGCCATCAGGGATGTCGGTCTTGCCGTTTTCGACGAGTTCAGGATTCATCTTCGGGTCGGTACCTTCGGGCACAATGAGAATCGCTTTGCTCGATTCGATGACGTTGAAGCCTTCGAGGGCGAGGGCGCGGTAAACCAGATTCAATGCGTCGCGTTGCGTGAGCTTCTTCGAGCTGACAATGGTCAACTGGCATTGCACCTTGGGATGCTTGACGACGCTTTTGCCGGTTGTTTTGGCAAGCCATTGCACGACAGCGTCAATGTTCGCGCCCTGGAAACTGAGTTGGGTGTCGTCCGCGGCGGTAGCAGCGGGATTTTGCGCCAACAAGCTCAGCGGCGCGAGGCCAATCGCCAGGGCACAAAGCCCGGCATACAACAGGATTTTCATGGGACAGACGTGCGATTCGTGGTTTTGGGTAGAAGACTTTCGCTGCCGAAGCCTGAAAAGAGGGTCAGTTCTCTTTGCTGCCCCTCATGCTCGATCAGGACGCGGTTGGTGCCAATACGAAGGAGTTTTACTCCATTGGTTTCCTCGTTTTCGCGCAGCAAAATTGTTTGCCCACTCGGCATGCGGATGAACGCGTCGGCTCCGGCCACACCCAGCAGCGCCATCGGCTGAGGCTTCACGACCGCGCCCAGAATTTCGCTTTGCACAATGCGATCGATGCGCGCGCGGGCGGGTTGAGGGAGTTCGGCGGGCTTTTTCGATTCGGCCTTGCCGGAATTCGTCGAAACCATCGCCGTCGCCGCGCCTTGAGCGGAGATGGGCAATTGAAAGGATTGGAGTGGATCGCTCTTGCGGAAGGCGAGGCGCGAGATTTGCCAGAGCACCAGGCCGGCCAGACACAGGCAAATGATCCGCAACAATCTGTCCACTCGGTCATGCACGCGGCGCCTCCTCGGTTTTCCACTGGTCGAAGTCAAGGATCACGATTGTCAAACTTACCTTCACCATGCCCGGCTTGGACTCGGGATTGAACTGCACCGCATCAACGATCACCGGGTAGCCCAGCGCCGGCAAACGCTGCAGGAACTCCATGACGCCTGGCACCGGCCCGCTGCCCTCAAACTGCATGGAGGCCAATTCCTTGGCGGCCGAGCGCGCTGGGGTTTCGCGGATGGGGCCGAACTGCACCTTTCGGTCTTTGGCTTCCTTCTGGATGGCGGCGCTGGCCTCGGCCACGACGGTCATGCGCGAGAGCTTTTGCGGATTGATCCGATAAATCTCTTTCAATTTCTCCGCCAGAAGCACGCGATTTTCGTAAGGCTGAATCTGGCGCCGGATGCGGTTTGCCTCTGTGGTCATCAGCGCGTACTGCGCGCGGCGCGTTTCGAGGTGTCGCCAGATTTTGAGGCCGCCGAATAGCGCGAGATACACGGCGATCCCAATCACTCCGAAGCGCAACATCTGTTTTTCTCGCGCGGTCAATTCCGGCATATCAACCCTGTTCCTTTTTGACGGGTTCGGCTCGCGGGGACGCTCGCCCTCCCGGTTTTTCGGCGGTCGCGGGGAGCTCACTGCCGAGCTTCCATTGGCCGCTCATGCGGACGGTGAGTTTCTGTTTGTCGGACGCCGAGGGCGATTGTTCCTCGACCACCACGCTGGAGAAAAATCCGGAGTCGAGGAGCTTCGACCGAAAATCCATGACCTGCTGCGCGTCCCGCATCGTGGCGCGCAGGGAAATATCACCCGACCGGCCGATGGAGAGGGTATCGAGTCGCGTGCCACCGCCTATCGCGTTGGCGATGACTGAAATCGCATCGATATAGACTGGCTGATTCGTCTTGAGGTATTGGAGGAAGGCGAGTTCGCGCTCGATGTTCGGTAGATTCTCACGGTAGGCTTTCAGGGAGGCGAGCTTACCCGCAAGTCGCGGTTGATTGATCAAGACGTCCGCGTACCGCAACAAGACTGCCGTAATTGCGAGCATTGCTGCCAACGCGGCCCACTTCCAGGTCGCGGGCGTGCGAGTCTTTACGCCATGTGTCTCCTCTCGGATATGGAATACCAGCGAAGGAGCAGCCCCATTCTGCTGGATGGATTTGCGTAATCCCAGAATGGCGGCTGAGTGGGCTTCCGGTCCCGCAAGGTCGAGCCGCTCGCACGCGACTTGAGCGTCCTCCGCTAATTGTGTCGCCACGAGTGGCAGTCGTGCTGTGGGTCCAGTGACGTAGAGCTTCTGTCCGACACGATCGGACGGCAGTGCTTTTGCCAACGCCCCCACTTCGCGCTGCACCGCGGGACGAATAGCGGAATTCATCTCGCCGTTAGCCGCAGCGTGCAATTTGATCTTTTCCGCCTCGAGGCGATCGAGACCTGATGCGGCCTCGATGACGCGCGTCAGATTTTCGCCGCCCCACGGCACCACCCGCAGGCCCGCTGGAATGCCCTGTTCGATCCAGATCAATTCGGATTGTCGTTGCCCAATATCCAGCAACGCGTAGCTGGCCGATGATTCCGTGCACAAAGCGCAACGCGCGAGCGCGCCAAGCGTGAAGACCGGTTCGAGCCGGCAACTCCTCAGCAGCGCTGAGTATTCATCCAGCACGTCGCGCTTGATCGCGGCGACAAGGACTTCGTGCTTCTCTCCGCTGTTCACCAGCCAATAGCCCCACGCCAGTTCGGAGGCGGGAAGAGGCAACTCTCGCTCAACTTGCAGCGCGACTAGACGCTCTAGTTCCTCTCTGCCGCAGAGCGGAAGCGACAGCCGTCGAAGCAGCACGCCGCGCGCGTTGATCGCGCAATAGGCGCGCACGTTGTTGCGCCAGTTATGCTTTTTAAGGAACACGCCCAGGCTTTCCTTGAGCCGTTCGATGCATTGGGCGCTGAGCCGGCCGCTTTCGATGCGTTCGAGCGAGAGCTCCAGGCCGTCATCGCCATCGAGCACGCTCAGAGTGCTCTGGCCAATTTCGATGAAAATGCTCGGCGCGCTCAGGATGCTGCTCACAAATCCTCCCGGTAGCCAAGAGTGTCAAAACCGATCGTCGTCTGGCGCACGATGACTTCGATGCGTTTGCGCGCGCCCGTCGAGGGCACGCGGCCTTCGCTGAGGATGCGAAAGGTGTCGGAGCGCACCGACACGCGCGGCGAAACCTGCCGAAGAATATCTTTCGTCATGCCGTCGACCTTCAGGAGCCATGCGACGTTAGCAAAAAAGCCGGCTGATTGGCGATACGAGACTATGGCTTCGGCAAGTTCCCTTGTGATGCCGGGCAGACATTGGAGAGCCTCGGCAGGAGCCGTGTTGATATTTACCAAACCAGCCTGTTCGGTTTCGGATTCAACGCTAATGTCATCGGCGATATCCATCAACTTCTGTTCATCGATCACCTTCATTGCAGGCGCCCTCACGTCTGGCGGCATGCGGTTGGTGACGTCCAGCAGATCCACCAGGTTCTCGATCTGCTTCTGGCCTCGTGAAGCGATGATGGCGCGGGCAATTTCCGGAGTGATCCCCTGCACGCCAGTGAGGTCCTTTTCGCTCGCTTCCTGCACGTTCACGCGCGGCTGCCCTGCAGCATTCTGGTTCGCACTTGAAGATTGCACGGTCAACAGCCCGGACCAACCCGCATCCAGCGCGCCGTCGCGATTGTCGGGTGGCAATGCGTCGTTGCCATCGTCCTCCTCGGGGTCGAGCAATCCATTTTGATTCGCATCCTCGTCCTTGAAGAACTCCGGTGTCACGCCACGCACCATGAGCAATTCGCGCACGGTTTGAAACGGGCCGTTACGCGGCAGATACGGCGGCTGCAACGTCGCGTAATATTCGCCTTCGGCCCCGCCGTTGCTTGCGGTATCGTCGCCGTCCTTCCAGTCCTTGATCGCCGCGAGAATTTCGGGCGTCATGTTGTAAAGTTTTCCCAGTTCCTCAGCGGAAGCAGTATTCAGATTCAACCGGCTCTCCTCGTCGCTGATTCCGTACAACACTTTGCCGCCTTCATCGCGCCGGGCCTGATGGAACACTCGAAACTCCCCGCGTCCCAGGGTCACGTCCTGAAAGTCGTTCGGCGAGTCGTAAAGGGTGCGTGTATGGTGGACCGCGGCGCGCTTGCGCTCCTTCGCGTCGTGATGCAAAAGCGCTTTCGCTTTTTCCACGCCGGCCACCGCCAGATAATGCGCTTGAATCTGGTCGCCATGATTTTTTACGACCAGCAGTTCCAACCGCGCGCCGTAGAGAACACCTACGACGACGACCGACAGCAAGGCAAAACACCAAAGCAAACCAACCAGCACTGAACCTTCAGTCTTTTTCACGGTGAACCTCCGCTCTGAGTTGGCTGCGTTGGCGTTTGCGGCGCCTGCACTTCGGTATCTGTTGAGGTCGAGGTTCGAGCAAGGTTCAGGCGTGTCACGCTCTGAAAAGCCAACCCGGGCTCACGGTTTTCGGCATCTTCCTCTTTGCCGGAATTGGGCTTGATCCAAATCGTCACCCGCACGGCTTCAGGCATGCCGGAAAGGTTTGGTTGATAACGGTTCGACGTTTCGGATTTGCGCTTGCCCTCGGCGTCGCCCCATTCATCGAACCATTCCCACCCATCGTAGTACTCGAAGCGCACACCTTCCACTCCCGCCACCAACTCTTCGCGGCTCCCGCCGGCCAGCGGTTCATCGTCCAGGGTTGGATCGCGCCGCCGCCAAAGACTGGTCACCCCTGTCTTTTGGTCACGGCTCACGAAATAACTCACTTCGCAGAAGTCGCCTTCGCGAGCGCGTCGCGGCGAATAATTGTGCGTCCCGAAATCCAGATTGTCCGCTTCGGTGCCGTCCTCAAGTTCCCGATCCATGCCCAGGAACTCCAGTTTTTTGGAAAGCGGACAGGCGGCGCGGAGATCGGCGGCGATCAACGACATCGCGACTCGCGCCGATTGCGCAGCGTCGCCACGCGTCTCGACCAGTTTCTGGCTCGCAATGCCGGAGCTCAGGCAGACGTACGCCGCGCCGATGATGATCACCATCAACGCCGAACTGACGATCATCTCAATCAATGTGAAACCGGCTTTCATCGACGCTGCCTCTCTGCCGGTTTCTTTTTGGTCTCGTCTTCCGTCGACGAAAGCGGCGGATCAAACAGCAGCGTGCGCAAGGTATACACCTCTTTCCCTGTCTCGGATTCGTGCACGACTACTTGGACGTCAAACAGGCCTTCGATGCTCCCGGGTTTGACCGTTTGGCGCCATCCATAGTTCGCAAGCCCGCTTCCGCAGTCGCCGTCAGTCTCGCCTTCGAGGATGAAACTTTCCGCCCGTAAAATCTCGATTTGTCCCGCTGCGAACAGCGCTGCTTTCGTCTGCAACTCAGATTCTTTGCTCGCGCGCAACGCCGCGGTAATCCCATGGGTGAGCCCGGCGAGGCCAGTGCCCAGGATCAGGATCGCCAGCATCGTTTCGATTAAGGAGAATCCGCGCTGGGCTCGCATAATCACTGGCGTTCCACCTTCTGCGCGCTTACCCGCGCGGTGATCCCATTGACCTTTAGCGTGATCCCAAATCCCTCCCGGTCGCGCAACAGAACCTCAGCGGCGTCCGCGGTTCCATTCGCGTAGAACGAAATGGCATTCGCCTGCGTTTCACCGTCCTTGCGCACATCAAACGTAATCCGCTTGTCCAATTCCCCCGTGCCGCCAGGAATATCGCTGGCGGATGTAAACCCACTCCCTTCGGTCTCGCGAACCATCCGCTCAACCGCAAAGCGCCCGGCTTTTGCGTCTAACGCGACCCGGTGCGTTTGCTGCAATGTTATCGCCCTGCTGTGGGCCAGGTTCATCGCGCTCGTGAGTTTGCGGCCAGTGGAACGCAAGGTAGCGTCTTCAAAGGAGCCGCGCATTTCCGGCACGATCATCGCCGTCAGGATCACCATCAGCACGATGACGACCAGCAACTCGATCAATGAAAAGCCAGCTTTGCCCCCGGTGCCCATATCACCAATTGCCTATGTCGGCATTGTCGCCCTCGCCGCCCTCGGCATTATCCGCGCCGCGCGACCACAGATCAAAGCTCGTCGGATGATGCGAACCGGGCCGGCGATATTGAAACGGATTGCCCCACGGATCAGGCCGAAGGATTTTGATGTACGGTCCGCGCCATTTGCTTTCGTCGCCTGACGGCGCCTGCAACAGAACCTTCAGGCCTTCTTCGGTCGTGGGATGGCGGTCCATGTGAATATTGAATCGTTCCAGTGCTGACTCCAGTTCAGCAATGTTCGACTTGGCCGCCCCGACTTTCGCTTCGGTGGTCGTACCCATGAATTGCGGGATAATGGTCGCCGCCAAAATCCCCAGAATCACGACCACGATCATGATCTCGATCAACGAGAACCCCCGCATCCGATCACACATTCGATCTGTTTTCATTCGTGCATTTTGTAAATAACTAACGAATCGCCCGGCTCATCTTGAAGATGGGCAGGAGGATGGCAATTACCATAAATCCTACGACTGCGCCCACGATCAGGATCAACGCCGGCGCGAGGAGCGAAACGACAGTTTTCGTCCGCGCCCGCATATGGCGTTCTTCGACTTCGGCCACCTTCAAGAGCATTTCATCGAGCTTCCCGGTTTCTTCGCCCACACTGATCATTTGGATCACTGTGTTTGGAAAAATCTCCAGCTTGCGCAATGGGGCTGCGAGCGAATCGCCGCCGCGCGTCTCTTCCGACACACGCGCGACCAATGCGGATAGAAACAGGTTGCCAATGGTGTTCTCCACGATCTTCAATGCGGGCAGCAGCGAAACGCCGGCTTTCACCAACGTTCCCAGCGTGCGCGCGAATCGGCTTAGCGCCGCAGCTTGAAAAACCGAACCAATCACCGGCACCTGCAGTTTGATTCTGTCCCACACAAGCGCGGCCTTAGGCGTTTTCAAGTACCAGCGGGCGGCGACGATCGCTGCGATCAACCCCACCACAATCCAGGGCCAATGCTGATGCAGCACACCACTGACCTTCAGAAGGATCAAAGTCGGCAGCGGCAGCACTGGCAGCATCTCCTGCAACATCGTGAACAAGCGCGGCAATACTACGCTCAGCAGAATCGTGACAGTGAAAGCGCCGAACGCGAGCACAAACGCAGGGTATGAGACAGCCGCGACCACTTCGCTGCGCACTTCGTCTTCGTGCTCGAGGAGATTCGCCAGGTCATTCATCACCTTCGGCAGCGCGCCCGCCTCTTCACCCACGCGTACCATGCTGACATACAACTTGTTGAACAATTTCGGATGTTCTTCCATGGCGGCGGAGATGGCTGCGCCTTTCCGGACTGACTCCGAAATCTGCAGAATGATCTCCTTCAGCACCGGATTGTCCTCCTCTTGTCCCAGGCCTTGCAACGCCTGCGGAATCGCGATCCCCGCCCCGAGGAGCGAGGCTATCTCCCGCGTAAACGCTGTGACCGCTTTGCGTTTTACGCCACTACCGAGTCGAATGCGTGTCGGCGCCTCTGCGGGCAATGCTTCAAGCGCGCCCTTGCCGTTGCCATTCGAGGCACAGACTTCCAGGTGCGATGGAAACAATCCCCGGTCGCTCAACAAATGCAGCGCTCCCTGGCGGTCTTCTGCCTCGACCACTCCTTTCACCGAAGCGCCATTCACCTCGATTGCCTGATATCGGAATTTCGTCATTCGAGACCATCGGCGGAAGTGACACGCACAATTTCTTCAAGCGTTGTGACGCCATCCGCCGCCTTTTGCACCGCGTCCTGTTGCAACGTCACCATGCTGCGCCGCGCCATGGCTTTGATCTCCGCGCTGGATCGTCGGTGCACGATCAACTCCCGCAATTCCGATGTCATCGCAAGCAGCTCAAAAATCCCGATGCGCCCGCGATACCCTGTGCCACGGCATTCCTCACAACCCGCCCCGTGATATAACGTTTGTTTCGGCGAGAGCGCCGGAAATTTTTCCATCATCCCGGGGGGCGGCTGGCATTCCGTCCGGCAATCCCCGCAAATCCGCCGCACCAGTCGCTGAGCCAGCACCCCCTCCAGTGAAGAAGAAATCAGGAACGCTTCGACGCCCATGTCCAGCAAGCGTGTCACCGCTCCTGCTGAGTCATTCGTGTGCAACGTGCTGAATACCTGATGCCCGGTAAGTGCCGCGCGAATCGCAATCTCCGCCGTCTCCGAGTCACGAATTTCGCCCACCATCACCACATCCGGGTCCTGCCGCAAGATCGCGCGCAACCCGGTTGCAAACGTAAACCCGCGGCCGGGACGCACGGGAATTTGCGCGACACCGGTTAATTCGTACTCCACCGGGTCTTCAATAGTTAATATTTTCTTTTCCGGTGTGTAAATGCCGCTCAGGATTGAATAGAGTGTTGTCGTCTTCCCGCTTCCCGTTGGCCCGGTCGCCAGGAACAACCCGTGCGGTTTCGCCACCAGCCGGTTCATGAGCTCCGCGCGCTCGTCGTCCAGGCCGAGTTCGCGCGTGCTGAGCAGCTTCGAGCTTTTTTCCAGCAACCGCAGCACCATACTCTCACCGTAAATCGTCGGCATCGTCCCCACGCGAATGTCCACGCGCGCGCCGCGATGATAAATCTGGATGTGGCCATCCTGTGGCAGGAACCGCTCCGCGATGTTCATGTCCGCCATGATCTTGATGCGTGAAATCAGAGCGGCGTGCAGATTCTTCGGTGGTGGCGGTTTCTCCTGCAGCATCCCGTCGATGCGATATCGCAACTGCAGCGCATCCTCGAACGGCACCAGATGAATGTCACTGGCGCGTTCCCGCAATGCGGTCGATATGATCACGTTGACGAGGTTGATCACGGTCGGTTCGTTCGCCATCACCTCGATGTCGTGCAGATTCCGCCCCTCCGCCGTCGCTGCCTGCCCAGGTTGCAGGTTCTCGACCATCTGCTCGACCGTCACCTGGTAACATTCAGCAATCTGCTCCAGAAT
>Ga0075421_100005795_pt1 | contig 14973 bp, 14 predicted proteins | sample SoiMetdeltSBSDD5_FD_75292 | JGI IMG/M metagenome (GOLD analysis project Ga0075421, IMG submission 75292) | Bulk soil microbial communities from a Populus tree surrounding site in Tennessee, USA - Soil MetaG P. deltoides SBSDD5 | ecosystem: Environmental > Terrestrial > Soil > Tree plantation...
ATCCATGCAACGACGGTCACCGCCGCCCACTACGCGATCGACTCGCACGCGCTGCGCAAGCGCGAGCCGGGGAAGCGTTCGCTCGACGGCTTCCTCGGCCTCGGCCACATCACGCGGCCGTACACGGTGCCCTACGGCGTCATCGTCCCGCAGCGCGTCGACGGGCTGCTCGTCCCGGTCGCCGTCTCGGCCACGCACCTGGGCTTCGGGACGCTGCGCATGGAGCCGTGCTGGATGGCCCTCGGGCAGGCCGCAGGCGTTGCTGCGCACCTCGCCCTCGCCGGCCGGGTGGCGCCGCGCGCGGTCAAGGTCGAACAACTCCAGCGGGCCTTGCTCGAGCAGAATCAGGTGCTCGTCTACTTCCGCGACCTCAAGGGCGATGAGCCGTACTTCAAGGCCATGCAGTACGGCGCCGCGCGCGGGTTCTTCAATTTGTGGGAGGCCGAGCCGGAGCGGGCGGTCCTGCGCGGCGAGGCGGTCGAGTGGTTTGACAAGCTCGGCATTCGCATCTGGGACCGCGGGCGCCCGCTCGAGACGCTCGACTGGCCGGTGCTCGCGAGGTGGCTCGGCCGCGAGTTGCCGCGGGGGCAGCGGTACTATGTCCTGCGGCATGAGCTGGCGCGGGTGATTTACGAGATGGGGGAATAGAACACGGATGACACGGATGCGACGGATCGACGCGGATCAGACATGAGCATATTGGCGTTTTGGTTGGCCATCCTGCTGTTGCCGCAGGCGAAGAGATTCGACGTTGTGGTTTACGGGGGGACGGCGGGCGCGGTAGTCGCGGCCGTCGCCGCCGCGCGCGAGGGGCTGCGGGTCGCCCTGCTCGAGCCGGGCGATCACCTCGGCGGCATGGTCACCGGGGGGCTGAGCGCGACCGACCACGGCAAGAAGGAGGTCGTCGGCGGCTACTCGCTGGAGTTCTACCGGCGGCTCGGGAAGCACTATGGCAAGGAGGTTGAGTGGTACCCGGAGCCGCGCGTCGCCGAAAGAGTCCTTGGCGAAATGATCGCCGAGGCGCGGACGGTTGAAGTCTTCCGGCGGCACCGCCTCAAGGAGAAGGGCGGCGTCAAAAAACAGGCGGGGCGCCTGACCGAGATTCAGACCGAGAACGGGGCGCGGTGGCAGGCGGAGATCTTCATCGACGCGACTTACGAGGGCGACCTCATGGCGCAGGCCGGCGTCTCCTACACCTGGGGGCGCGAGTCGGCGGCCCAGTACGGGGAGTCGCTCGCCGGCGTCAGGCCGAAGGACCGCAATCACCAGTTCGATTTCCCGGTCCCGGCCTACGATGAGAAGAAGCGGCTCCTGCCCGAGATTCAATCGGGGCCGCGCGGCGAGCTCGGCGCGGGCGACCGCAAGGTGCAGGCCTACAACTTCCGGATGGTCTTCACCACGGACCCGAAGAACCGTGTACCCTTCGCCAAGCCCCCCGGCTACGATGCGGGGCGTTTCGAGCTGCTCGCGCGCTTCCTCGCCGAATTTCAGAAGGTCAAGGGCCGAGCGCCGCGCGTCAACGAGATCCTCCTCCCGCGCCAGATCGCCGGCAACAAGTGGGACTTCAACAACCGCGGGCCGTTCTCGACCGACTACATCGGCGCGAGCTGGGATTACCCCGAGGCGAATTACCGGCGGCGGGCCGAGATCTGGCAGGACCACGTCAACTACACCAAAGGCCTCTTCTACTTCCTGACCACCGACCCGCGGGTCCCGCCGCCGACGCGGGACGAGTTGAAGGAGTACGGGCTCGCCAAAGACGAGTTCGCCGATAACAGTCACTGGCCGTACCAGCTCTACGTCCGCGAGGCGCGGCGGATGGTCGGCGACTTCGTCATGACGCAGAAGGACATCCAGGCTGAGCTGACCAAGCCCGACGTCATCGGCATGGGCTCCTACAACAGCGACTCGCACAACGTCCAGCGCTACGTCACGCCCGAGGGCGGGGCGCAGAACGAGGGCAACATGGAGGTCGCGGTCACGCCGTACCAGATTCCTTACCGCATGCTCTTGCCGAAGCGCTCCGAGGCGACCAACCTGCTGGTGCCGGTCTGCTTTTCGGCGAGCCATGTGACTTACTCGACGCTGCGCATGGAGCCGGTCTACATGATCATCGGCCAGGCGGCGGGCGTCGCGGCGAAGATGGCGATCGAGAAGAAAGTCGCGGTCCAGGAGGTGGACGCCGCGGCGCTCTCGGAGAAGCTCAGGAGCCAGGGCGCGGTCTTTAAGGATTAGCCCGCGCTCGGGGCGGGCGCCAGGGCGCCGACGCGCTCCCCGCCCTCGGTCGGCCGGGCAAGGGCGACATTGGCGAGCAGGACGAGCGCGATCCAGATCAAGTCCGAGAGCAGCAGGTGCGCGAGCTGGAGCCAGATCGGCGCGTGCAGCGCGAGGTTGAGCAATCCCGCCGCCAGCTGGAGCGCGAGGAGCGCGACGAGCCAGCCGGCGAGCCGCGGCGCCCACCACCCCGCCGCCCGCCGCCAGGCGACCCAGGCGGCGAAGACCAGGTAACCGCTCACCGCGACCGCGATCCAGGGGTGGAAGAAGCGCAGGCGGATGAGGACGTGCGAGGTCGGCGAGAGGTCCTGCCTCAGCCCCTCGGCGAGCGAGGCGACGGGGAAGAGCGTCCCGCCGAGAGCCGTCACCGCCCCGCTCACCCCGAGCACGAGCACCCCGATCACGCCCAGCCCGAGGACCCCACTGAGAACCGCCCGCCCGCTCGCCCGCCCGCGAGCCCCTCCCGAGCCCCACCACGCCGTGAGCGTGAGCATACCCACCAGCAAAAAGGTGTTGACCAGGTGGACCGACATGAAGAGCGCCCGCGCGGTTGACCGGTTCTCGGCGACCAGCTCGAAGAGCACCAGCCCCGCCCCGACCGCCGCCTCGGTAAGCATGAAAAACAGCGAGAGCGCCGCCGCGCGTCGCACACTTGACCCGCGCGAAAAGGCGCGCAACGCCCACACGGCGAGCCCCACCACCAGTAACAGGGCCACCCCGCTCGTCGCGCGGTGCGTCAGCTCAACAATCGTCTCTAACTGAGGCGAGCGCGGCAAGACCACGCCGTTGCACAGCGGCCAGTGGCTCCCGCAGCCCGCGCCCGAGCCCGAGGCCCGGACGTAGGCCCCCCAGAGGATGACCGCGAGGTTATAACCCAGGACCGCCCACGCGTACTTCGCAAATCGGTTGAGCTTCATCCCCGCCATGATAAATCAATAACGGCAGCTGGCGGTAGCCCGAGCGTGAGTGAGGGCGCGCTGACGCCACTCCTGCCATCGCTCACGCTCGGGCTACCGCCAGGCAGATGATCCTCAGAGCTCGCGCGGGCTGAAGTACTGATCGTAGCGGCGCGCCGGCTCCCAGTCGCGCAGATAATCGCCCTTCGCCTCGGGGTGGCGCGACTCGATGGCCGCCACCTCGATCGCCTCAGAGTAGACCCGCTCGATGTTCTCGAGCGGGCTCCCATTCCTGAGGCAGGCCTCTATGTGTGTCCGCACCAGCTTCTCCACCCGGTCGCGCGACTCGGTGGCGAGCTCGCTCAAGGTCTTCAAGGTCTGCGCCGAGAGCCTCGCCGCCTTTCCGCCCGGCAATCCCGGGAAATAATCGAACCCCACGCTCATCTTCTCCCCCCCTCTGCATCTACGTTAGGCTCGCGGCCGGACCGTCGCCAGCCCGCCGTCCACCCCCAAAACCTGCCCCGTGACCCAACCCTGCTCCGGCGCGAGCAGCCAGGCGATCGCCGAGGCGACCTCCCCCGGCTCCCCGACGCGGCCCAGGGCGTGGAGCGCGGCCGAGGCATTGAGCGCCGCCTCGTTCCCCGTGATCCGCGCCGTCAGCGGCGTCCGCACCAGACCCGGCGCGACGCAGTTGACCCGCACCTGGCGCGCGGCGTATGAGGCCGCCGCCGCGAGCGTCAGCCCGATGACCCCGGCCTTGGCCGCCGCGATCGCCTCGTGACTGGCGAGGCCCGCGCGCGCCGCCGCCGCCGAGACGAGGACGATCGAGCCGCCCGTCTTAAGCATCGCCCGGGCCCCCGCCCGGACCGCGGCGAAGGCCGACCCGAGGTTGGTCGCCAGCGCCGAGGCCCACTCCGCCTCCGTCGTCAGGTGCGCCGGCTTGAGCAAGAGCGAGCCGACACAATTAACTACGCCGTCGACGCGCCCGTAGACTTCTAGGGCGCGGTCGAGACACGAATCGACTTCATCGAATTGCCTCGCGTCGAGGGCGAAAGCCTGCGCCCCGGTCTCCTCCGCCAGGGCCGCTAACTCGTCCGGGCGGCGCGCCCCCACGACGAGCCTCGCCCCGGTCGCCGCGAGGCGGCGGCAGAGCGCCGAGCCGATGCCGCCGGTCGCCCCCAAGATGACGTAAACTTCCTCGGCCATGTGCGCTGAAGACAAAAATGCGGATGCCGCGGGGGAAAAGAATCTCCCCCCCGCGGCATCCGCGGGTTTCCTACTTCTTCGGCATGATCACGGTGTCGATCACGTGGATCGTCCCGTTCGACGCCGCGATGTCCGCCTTGACGACGTTCGCGTTGTCGACCATGACGTTGCCGCCCATGGCCATGATTTTTACCGACGAGCCCTCGACGGTCTTCGCCGACTTGAGCTTGACCACGTCCGCCGCCTTCACGTTGCCCGCCACTACGTGGTAGAGGAGGACCTTCTTGAGCTTCGCCTTGTCCTTGAGCAGCGCGTCCACCGTCCCCGCCGGCAGCTTGGCGAACGCTTCGTCGGTCGGCGCGAAGACCGTGAACGGCCCAGCCCCCTTGAGCGTCTCGACCAGACCCGCCGCCTCCAGCGCCTTGGCCAGCGTCGTGAATTGACCCGCCGCCACCGCCGTGTCCACAATATCCTTGCCCTGCGGGCCGTACTTCGCCGCCGTCGGCACCGCCGCCGCCGTCATGCTGACGGCCGCCAAAATCAAGCCTGCGACTTTCAATCTCATAGTCTCCTCAATCCCCTTCTTCAAATTCGACCAAAATTTGTGGGCCGAACCCCGCACGGGGTTCGGCCCGCATTTAATACCGACTGTGTCTCTCTTTTTCCAACGCACCCGTCCACCTATCTCCACCCCCGTCCATTCCCCCGGACACGCCTCAAGATACTCCTTCTTTCCATGTCTTGTCAATATTTTTTCTCGACAAAATCTTGTCAAATACTTGTCTTTTTCTTTACAGAGCGAATAGAAAATTGACAAAGCCTGGACAGGGCAGATAGGATTCATGGGGGGCAGGGTGATGGAAGGGGAAGGTGGGGCAGTTCATCAAGCAATCAGAGATTGGGGCGACGCCAGAGGAGGTCTTCGGGTGGCATGCGCGGCCGGAGGCGATCGACTTATTGACACCGCCGTGGGAACGGGTTGAAGTGATCGAGCGGGCGCGGGGGTTGGAGGTCGGGTCGCGCGCGGTCTTCAAGGTCTACGCCGGCCCTTTCTGGCGCCTCTGGGTCGCCGAGCACGTCGAGCACGTGCCGGGCCGGCTCTTCGCCGACGTGCAGCGGCGCGGCCCCTTCGCCCGCTGGTACCACCGGCACCGCTTCGAGCCGACCGGGAGGGGGACGACGCTCATGACCGACGAGGTCGACTACGCGCTGCCGGGGGGCTGGGTATGCGAATTGCTCGCCGGCCCGTTAGTCCGCGCCAGGTTGGAGCGGATGTTTGACTACCGTCACGCGGTGGTGGCGAAGGAAGTCTCGTGTCAATCCTGATCGCGGAGAAGGTGAGCAAAACGTACGGGGGCGGGGAGGCGCCGGTCGAGGCCGTGCGCGGCGTCAGCCTGGAGCTGGCGCGGGGCGATTTCGTCGCGGTCATGGGGCCGTCGGGCTGTGGCAAGTCGACGCTCCTGCACCTCTGCGGGGCGATGGACCGTCCGACGGCGGGACGGCTGCTCGTCGAGGGGGTGGACCTCGCCGGGCTGAGTGACGACCGGCTGACGCACCTACGGCGGGAGCGGATCGGGTTCGTCTTTCAGTTCTTCAACCTCTTGCCGACGCTGACGGTCGCGGAGAACATCGCGCTGCCGCTGCTGCTCGCGGGGGGGGCGGCGCGGGCCGGCGAAGCGCGGGCGCGGGCCCTGGCCGCTCGCATGGGGCTCGGCCACCGGCTCGGCCATTACCCGCAGCAGCTCTCGGGCGGCGAGATGCAGCGTGTGGCGATGGCGCGCGCCGTGATCCATGAGCCGGCGCTACTCGTCGCCGACGAGCCGACAGGCAACCTCGACTCGGAGAACGGGTCGCGCGTCCTCGGTCTCCTCGGCGAGCTCAACCAAGAGCTCGGCCTGACGATCCTGCTCGCGACGCACTCCGCCGAGACGGCCGCCGCCGCCGGCCGCGTGATCCACATGCGTGACGGGGAAATAGAGCGGTCGGCTGTCAGCCGTGAGCTTTCAGCGGTCAGCTCTCAGCTGGAATAGGGGCCCCTTGCTGGCTGGCCGCTGACCGGCTTTTATGCTGCTCTTCAAGCAATTCATCCTGCGCCGCCTGGCCCAGGACTATCTGCGCTCGGCGGTGACGGTCCTGGGCATCGCGCTCGGGATCGCCGTCGTGGTCGCGATCCAGATGGCCAACGCCAGCTCGCTCCGCGGCTTCGCGACGGCGATCGAGACGGTCTCGGGCCGGACCTCGGTCGAGATCACCGCGCCGGGGCCGGGTTTCGACGAGCAGCTCGTCGCCGGGATGGGCTGGCTGCGCGAGTACGGGCAGGCGAGTCCGGTCATCGAGGGCGACCTCTTCGCGCGGACGCCGGACGGCGCGGGCCAGACCCTGCGCCTGCTTGGCGTCGACATCCTCCGCGACCGCAGCCTGCGCGATTACCGGTTGCTCAGGTACCTGACGGGCGGGCGAGAGGAGCGGCGCGAGCTGCGGGCGCAGGAGTTCCTCAATCTGCTGCTCGACCCGCGCTCGGTCGTGCTCAGCGAAAAGTTCGCGCGCCGGCATGGGGTCGAGCTCGGCGGGGAGATCGAGCTGACCTTCGGCGACCGGGCCGAGAGGTACGCCGTGCGCGGGCTGCTCAAGGACGAGGGGCCGGCGCGGGCGCTCGACGGGAACTTCGCGCTCATGGACATCGCCGCGGCGCAGTGGGCGCTCGGTCGGCTCGGGCGGCTCGACCGCGTCGACGTGCGGCTCGCCGAGGGCGTCGCGGTCGACGAGGCGGAGCGGGCGATCGCTGGCCGGCTGCCCGAGGGGCTGCGGGCGCAGCGCCCGGCGCGGCGCGGCCGCCAGGTCGAGAAGATGCTCGAGGCTTTCCACTTCAACCTCTCGGCGCTCTCCTACATTGCGCTCCTGGTCGGCCTTTTCCTGATCTACAACACGGTCTCGATCTCGGTGATCACGCGGCGCGAGGAGGTCGGGACGCTGCGGGCGCTCGGCGCGACGCGGCGGCAGGTACTCGGGCTCTTCCTCGCCGAGGCCGCGGCGCTCGGCCTCGCCGGCTGTGCGCTCGGGCTGCTGCTCGCGCAGCTGCTCGCCTACGGCGCGGTGCGGCTGACGGCGACGACGGTCAACGCGCTCTACATCGCCTCGGCCGCGGCGCCGCAGGCGCTCGGGGCGGGCCATGTGTTGCTCGCCTTCGGGGTCGGGCTGCCGATGGCGCTCCTGGCGGCGGCGGTTCCGGCGCTCGAGGCTTCGCGGGTGTCGCCGACTCAGGCGATGCGCGGGGCCGACCGGCTCGAGACGCGCTACCGGCTGCGGGCGCGCTACCTCGTCGTCCCCCTGGCGCTCTTCCTCCTGGCGTGGCGGTGCGCGCGGCTGGGGCCGGTGGCGGGGCGGCCAATCTTCGGTTACGCGGCGGCGCTCCTGATCGTCTTCGGCGCGGCCTTCCTGGTGCCGGCGGTGCTCTACGCGGTGGGCCGCGCGGGGGGGCGGGTGCTGGCGCGGCTCTTCAAGGTGGAGGGGCGGCTGGCGAATGCGAACCTCGCGGGGGCGATCCCGCGGATCGCGATCTCGGTCGCGGCGCTCGCCGTCAGCCTCTCGATGATGGTCGCGATCGCGGTCATGATCGGGAGCTTCCGCGAGACGGTGGTCTACTGGGTTGGCCAGACGCTCCAGGCGGACCTCTATCTGCGCCCGGCCGGGCGCGCCAACGTGACCATGGACGTCCCGGTCTCGCCCGAGGTCGAGCGGGCGGTCGTGGCGCACCCGCTGGTCGAGGCCGTCGACCGCTTCCGCAACTTCGACGTGCCGTACGAGGGGGGCCTGGTGACGCTCGGCGCGGGGGACTTCTCGACCCTGCTCCGGCGCGGGCGGCTGCTTTTCAAGGACCCGGTGGACGGGGCGGCGGCGCTCGGCGGCGCGATCGGGCGGGACGAGGTGATCATCTCCGAGAGCTTCGCCATCAAGCACGCCAGGAAGGTCGGGGACCGGGTGACCCTGCCGACGCCGCGGGGGCCGGCGGGCTTCCGGGTCGCGGCGGTCTACTACGACTACTCGAGCGACCGCGGCGTCCTGGTCATGGACCGCGGGACGTCCGTCAAGTATTTCGGCGAGCGGCCGCCGACGAGCCTGACGATCTACCTGCGCGCCGGGGCCGACGCGGAGCGGGCGCGGGCGGAGATTCTCGCGGCCCTCGGCGAGGGCTATCGGGTGCTGATCTACACCAACGGTTCGATCCGCGACGAGGTGCTGCGGATTTTCGACAGCACGTTTGCGATCACCTACGCGCTCGAGGTGATCGCCGTCTTCGTCGCGATCCTCGGCGTGGCGAGCACGCTGCTGACGCTGATCCTGGAGCGGAGGCGCGAGATCGCCGTGCTCCGGCTCCTCGGCGCGGACCGCCGCCAGGTGCGCAAGATGGTGATCATCGAGGCGGCGCTCATGGGCGGGGTGAGTCAGAGCGTCGGGCTGGCGGTCGGGCTGCTGCTCTCACTGGTGCTGATCTACGTGATCAACCTGCAGAGCTTCGGCTGGACGATCCAGTTCCACCTCCCGCTCGGTTTCCTGGCGCAGTCGTCGGCGCTGATCCTGCTGGCGACGGCGCTCTCGGGCGTCTACCCGGCGAACCGCGCCGCCCGGCTCGACGTCGGCGCGCAGGTGGCGGAGGAGTGATGTTGAAAAATAGCCACAGAGACACAGAGACACGGAATCAAGGTCGGGGGAGAAGATCTCTGTGCCTCCGTGTCTCCGTGGCCGCATTGCTGCTCGGCGGGGCGATTCTCGCGCAGACGGGTGACGGCGGGTGGCGACCGGCGCTGCCCGGCTACCGGTTCGAGTTCGCGCGCGATCACGGGAGCCACCCCGACTACAAGATCGAGTGGTGGTACTACACGGGCAATCTGGCGGCGGCCGACGGGCGCCGTTTCGGCTACCAGTTAACGTTCTTCAGGGTCGGGGTCGACCCGCGGCCGGAGAATCCGTCGCGGTGGGCGGTGCGCGATCTGTTCATGGCGCACCTGGCCGTGAGCGACATCGACGGCGGGCAGTTCCGCTTCGCCGAGCGGCTCAACCGCGCGGGCGTCGGCTGGGCGGGGGCGGCGGTTGACGGTTACCGGGTGTGGAACGAGGACTGGGAGGCGCGGCTGGGGGGCGGGGGTCGCCACGAGTTGCGCGCCGCGGACGGCGAGATCGGGCTGGAGCTGGAGCTGGGTCCGGGGAAGCCGCCGGTGTCACACGGCTCGGGGGGGGTGAGCCGCAAGGGGGCGCAGGCCGGGAACGCCTCGCACTACTATTCGCTGACGCGGATGCCGACGCGCGGGACGCTCGTCGTGGGCGGGTCGCGGGTCGCGGTCGAGGGCCTGAGCTGGATGGACCACGAGTTCGGGACGAGCTTCCTGGAGGCCGGCAAGGTCGGGTGGGACTGGTTCTCGATCCAGCTCGAGGACGGGACAGATCTGATGCTCTACGAGTTCAAGCGGGCGGACGGGGCGCGCGATGCTTACTCGAGCGGGACGCTCATCGGCCCGGGGGGCGAGGTGACGGCGCTGCGGCCCGAGGAGTTCGCGCTCGCGCCGGGCGCGCGGTGGCGGTCGCAGGCGAGCGGCGCGGCCTACCCCGTGGCGTGGCGGATCAGCCTGCCCGGGCGCGGGCTGGAGCTCGAGGCGCGGGCGGCGCTCGAGGATCAGGAGCTGCGGCTGGCCGATTCGACGGGCGTGACTTACTGGGAGGGGGCGATCGAAGTCGGCGGGACGCGCGCCGGGAGGCCGGTCCGCGGGCGCGGGTACCTGGAGATGACCGGCTACGCGGGGGCGGCGATGACGCCGCTGCTGGAGTGAGCGGTCAGCTCTCAGCGGTCAGCCAAACCAGGCGACGAGAGATCGGGACACAATAGGTGCTAAGAGTCGGTACGAAAGTCATGGATAAGAAGTCACGACGAGTCGATAGAGGATCAACACGCAAGCGAGATGAATCATTGCCTCGTAATGCGTGACCTTTTTCTCCCAGCGCACTAACAAACGGCGGAACTTGTGATGCCAGGCATGTGTCCGTTCCACCACCCGTCTCCGCGCTGGATGCCGCCTCAAGCGGCGCGGGGTGCCCAATCCGCCCTCAAGTCCTGAGCGGTGGAGGATGTAGTTGCGCTCGCGCACCCCGGCGATGACGTCCTCGTAATCATGGCCCTTGTCGAGGCAGAGGCGGTGCAACCGACAAACGACCTTCTCCGGGCGCGGCGCCTGGACCGCGTCGAGCGTCGCGAGCGCGACGGTCTTGTCGTTGGTGTTGGCCCCGGTCACGACCACCGAGAGCGGACCACCGTAGGCGTCAGTCAGGACGCTGCGCTTGGTCCCGGATTTCCCGCGGTCCACGGGGCTCGGGCCCGTCGCCTCGCCGCCCAAAGGGGCCTTGGTGATCGCCCCGTCCAGGGCCTGCCACTTCCACTCGGTGCCGAGCTCCGGGTCGTGATGCTCCATCAGCGTCCGCCAAGCCCGCGCGAAGAGGCCGGAGGCGACCCACCGACGGAAGCGGGTGTGGACCGTCGAGCCTGGGGCGTAGGTCTGGCGCGGGATGGCGCGTCACTCACAGCCGATCCGGAGCAGGTAGGTGATCGCGTCGAAGATGCGGCGCGCCGGGACGGCCGGGCGGCCGACGGTGCCGGGTGGTTTGTCCGGCCCGAGCAGCGGGGCGATCTGACTCCACAAATCGTCGGGCGTATGCCATATTGTCGGCAGAGAGGTCTGCGTGGACACAACTTCCCTCCTTGCAAAAGGGTTCGCAAGGGAAGTTTATCTGCAATGACCCTAATGTCGGGACACTTTTTGCGAACAACTGTTTCCAAGCTGTTTAACCCATGTGTGAAGGACTTCATCGGGAGCCTGGCGAACGCTCTAATACTAAATCTTAATTACCGCTCAGTACTGCTGCCGGCGGCGTCCTCAAGAAAACCGGCGCCCGGCGAGTCGGCCGTCTTGGGCGGGCCCGATGAAACGCCCTAGGGCTCTGGTTAAGTCGCGTTATTGCAAGATTTATAAACGTGTCCCGACATCAGACTACTAAGAAGAATTCCGAGGTCTCCGGCCTAGTAGACCATCATGGTGAAATTGATGAATGTTCTTTGAACTAGTAAAGTCTGATCAACCAATCCATCAGGAGGAAGATCAGCAATGCCGACAAAGAAATACCTCGTAACGCTGACCGACGAGGAGCGCACGCAACTCGAACAACTGCTGCGCGGTGGCATCACCGCGACCCGCAAAGTGACCCGCGCCCGGATTCTACTCAAGGCCGCTGACGGCTGGCGCGATGAGCAGATTGCGCAAGCACTCAACATCGGACGCGCCACCGTCGAACGCACGCGCCAGCGCTTTGTCGAGGGGAACCTCGCGGCGCTTGATGAAGGCCCGCGTCCCGGCAGCCGGCCGAAGCTGGATGCGGAAGCTCAAGCCCGGCTGATCGCCGAAGCGTGCAGTGCGGCCCCCGCAGGCCGCGAGCGCTCGACGTTGCAACTGCTGGCGGACCGCGTGGTCCAGCTGCAGTTGACGGCACGCGCAATCTGTTTGTCTTCACCGAACCGCAGGCAGGCTTGAGACACGTCAAGGTGACCGACCAGCCGACGATGATTGACTTTGCCCACCAGACGAAATGGCTCGTGGGTGAGCGCTACCCGGAGGCAGAGCTGATTGGCGCCGTGCTGGACAATCTCAACACGCACAAAGGAGCTTCTTTATATGAAGCGTTCGCCCCGGAAGAAGCACGGCGAATTATCAAAAAGCTGGAATTTCATGACACGCCCGGACACGGCTCCTGGCTCAATCAGGCCGAGATCGAATTGAGCGTCCTGCAACGGCAATGTCTCAATCGGCGCATCCCTGACGAAGAGGCTCTCATCCGTGAAGTCGCCGCCTGGGAGAAAGAGCGCAACCAGGAGCAGGCCACCATTGACTGGCGCTTTTCTGTCACGGATGCCCGTGAAAAACTGAAGCGACTTTATCCGTCACCTCCAGCGTGATGGACCACTAGCCCCGTGAGTTAAGTATGGCAACAGTGATGACCCCTCAAAAAAAGTCGGTAAGCCGATTCAGGCGGTGGTTGCTTAAGGGCCAATTGAAAGAAGTAGAAGGTCCTTACGAGCGCGAGCACGGGCACCACCAGCACCCCTGGTGGCAGGTGATGTGCCTGACGGGCGTCGATTACTTCTCGACGCTCGGCTACCAGCCCGGGATCGCCTTCGTAGCGGCCGGGGCACTTTCCCCGATCGCCACGCTGGTCCTGGTGCTGTTGACGCTGTTTGGTGCACTGCCGATGTACAACCGCGTTGCCGCCCAGAGTCCTCACGGCGACGGTTCGATCTCCATGCTCGAGGACTTGCTCCCGAGGTGGCAGGGTAAACTCTTCGTCCTCTGTCTGCTGGGTTTTGCCGCGACGAGCTTCATCATTACAATCACGCTCTCGGCGGCCGACGCGACGGCCCACATCGTTGAGAATCCATTCACCCCACATTTCCTACACCACCGCGTCTTGGTGACGATACTCTTGATCGCCGCACTCGGGGCAGTATTTTTGAAGGGCTTTAAGGAGGCGGTCGGGATCGCGGTTTTAATAGTCGCAGCTTACATACTTCTAAATCTCGTCGTCATCGGGGCCGGGTTGTACGAGATCGCGACACACCCGCACGCCCTGTCTAACTGGTCGGGCGCGCTGTCTAGCAACTACGGCAGCCCGCTTATGATGGCCGGGATGGCACTGTTTCTGTTCCCGAAATTGGCGCTCGGGCTGTCGGGATTTGAGACTGGCGTCGTCATCATGCCCCTCGTTCGCGGCAGTGAGGACGACCCAAAGGGTGTCGCGGGCCGGGTCCGCAACACGAGGAAGCTCCTCACCACCGCCGCCCTGATCATGAGCGTGATGTTGATTACGAGCAGCCTCGTGACGGCCACGCTCATCCCGGCCGAAGAATTCCGCCCCGAAACGGACACCCAGGAAGCCGGGAAGGCGAGCGGCCGTGCCCTGGCTTACCTGGCACACACCTATCTCGGCGATATATTTGGCACCGCTTACGACGTGAGTACGATCTTGATCCTGTGGTTTGCGGGCTCGTCGGCGCTCGCCGGCCTCTTGAACATCGTGCCCCGCTACCTGCCGCGCTACGGCATGGCGCCGGAGTGGGCCAAAGCGACGCGGCCGCTGGTACTCGTCTTCACGGCGATCTGCTTTGCCGTGACGGTTATTTTCAAGGCCGACGTTGACGCGCAGGGCGGCGCGTACGCGACCGGGGTGCTGGCGCTGATGAGTTCGGCGGCAATCGCCGTGACGCTCTCGGCGTGGCGCGAGGGTTGGGTGCGGTGGGCGTTCCTGCTGATCACGCTGGTGTTCCTATACACCACGGCCGTGAACGTCATCGAGCAGCCCGAGGGCATCAAGATAGCCGCGCTCTTCATCGGGTTCATCACCCTCACGTCGTTCGTCTCGAGGGTATGGCGGACGACCGAGCTCCGCGTGGAGAGGATAGAGCTGGATGAACTCGCCCGGGCATTCATCGAGGAAGCGAGCCGCGGCACGGTCCGCATCGTCACCAACCGGTGTGACCGGGGTGACGCCAGCGAGTACCAATTCAAGGAACTGGAGAAGCGCGAGGATAACCACATCCCGCCGTCCGAGCCGGTGTTCTTCTTCGAGGTCAAGCCCGGCGACGCCTCGGAATTCTCCGGCGTGCTTAAAATAAAGGGCGACGAGGTCGGCGGTTACCGCGTGCTCCGGACCGAGAGCCCTGCCGTGCCGAACGCCATCGCCGCTTTCCTGCTGCACCTCCGGGATACGACCGGCAAGATACCGCACGTCTACTTCGGCTGGAGCGAGGGCAACCCGCTCACTTACCTGCTCAAGTACATCGCCTTCGGCGAGGGCGACACCGCCCCGGTCACGCGAGAGGTGCTCCGCCAAGCCGAGCCTGATCCCGAGCGACGCCCCGTCGTCCACGTCGGGGGTTGAAGGAGGGGCTAAATAGCGCCGCCGGGGAGCGGTCAGGCCCCGGCGTGCCTGAACTTCGGCACGGCTCCCTGACCGGGTTGAGGTCGATGCCGGCCGGTGTAGACAAGACGCCTGTTTCATGACGGACTCCTGATGTCGGGACACATTTCATAAACGTAGTCAAGTTTGAGTTTGGTTTGAGCCGACAAAGCGGCAAACAGGGTCTTATCCTTCTGGACCAAAGCAATAATCGCCGCAATTAAACTCACCTCGCGGCGATCACCGCGAGGTGAAATAACGCGTCGCAGTAGTTCTTGCGCTTGTGCGCCGCCTCAGACCAACAGCCGCCTGCCCAGCGCCGTCAACGCCACTAACGCGACGGCGAATAAGGCGAACGACCGTGACCAGGCGTCGATCTGTTTGATTCGAGCCTCTGCGAACCCGAGAGCCCATTCAAGGTCTCTGAAACCTTCTTCACAACTGAACCGGAAACTATGCTCCGCGGCCGCTTGCTCGGCCCGCAGCAGTTGGTTGCTGACCAGATACCAGACGCTCCAATTGCCCCGCCTGTCACGAGCGCGGCTCATCGTCACCCACAATCGGCGCGGCGAGCGTTCGCAGTAGGGGAGGCGGCCGAGATTGCGTC
>Ga0075421_100005796_pt1 | contig 14972 bp, 14 predicted proteins | sample SoiMetdeltSBSDD5_FD_75292 | JGI IMG/M metagenome (GOLD analysis project Ga0075421, IMG submission 75292) | Bulk soil microbial communities from a Populus tree surrounding site in Tennessee, USA - Soil MetaG P. deltoides SBSDD5 | ecosystem: Environmental > Terrestrial > Soil > Tree plantation...
GCGCGGTGAAGCCCAGCGCGCTGGCCAGGACGCCGGTGAACAGCAGCGCGCCCACCAGGCCGAAGGAAGGCTCCAGGCGCGGCGTGCCGAAGGGGATGGCCAGCGCGGACAGCGCGCAGGACACCCAGAGCTGGGTGGCCACCAGCGCCGCCGGCGCGGACCCCGCGGCGTACTTCTCGGTGAGCGAGAGGTGGACGGCGTACGCCAGGGCGCAGCCCAGGGTGAGCAGGTCCCCCAGGACGGTGGCGCTGGAGGGCGCGGCCCCGGAGCCGGGCTCGGCGCCGCTGAGCCAGTAGGTGCCGGCGAAGGCCAGCGCCACGCCGGCGAGCGACGGCGCGCGCGGCAGCCTCCGGAAGAGGACGGTGGAGACCAGCGGCGTGAGCACCACGAACGTGCCGGTGATGAAGGCGGACCGGGAGGGGGTGCTGTACTGCAGGCCCACCGTCTGCAGCGCGAAGCCCAGCCACAGCATCGTCCCCAGGATGAGGCCGGCCTTCAGGCTCGCCTTCCCGCCCCCGCGCCGGGCGACGGCGGTGAGCACGGCGGCGCCGATGAGGAAGCGCAGCGCCAGCCAGCTGAACGGGTCCGCGCGGGCCAGCGCGTCCTTCACCACCACGAAGGTGAGGCCCCAGATGGCGGTCATCGCCAGCAGCAGCCCGTCCGCCTTGAGCCGCTCCCGCGGGGGCGCGGTGGTCGCGTCCATGGAGGGCGAGGGACCTCTTTAGGGCACGAAGTAGAAGGCGGAGGCGAGGATGGCGTAGACGCCCAGCAGCATCACCCCCTCCAGCCAGTTGGAGTGGCCGTCCAGGGCGATCAGCGTGGCCGCGCCCACCGAGAGCGCCAGCGCCATCACCTCCATGTGGGTGAACTCCAGGGTGAGCGACTGGCCGAAGGGGATGGCCAGCAGCACCAGCACCGGCGCCACGAAGAGGGCGATCTGCTTGGACGACTCGAAGGCGATGTTGAAGGCGATGTCCATCTTGTTCTTGAGGGCCATCAGCACCGCGGTGGAGTGCTCGGCCGCGTTGCCGACGATGGCGATGACGATCACCCCCACGAAGGTGTGGGTGAACCCGAAGCTCTTGATCGCGTCCTCGATGGCGTGGACCAGGAACTCGGCGACGATCACCACCCCGCCCGTGGCGGCCAGGAGCACCAGCACGGACTTGCGCACGCTCCACTGGGGGAGGTCCTCCTCGGCGTCCTCTCCCTCGCCCTCGTAGATGTGCGCGTGGGTCCGGAGCTGGAAGTAGAGGGAGAGGGCGTAGATGACCAGCAGGATGATGGAGATGCCGATGGAGAGCGGCCGCAGCAGCGGCAGCGCGGCGTCGCCCTGGGCCACGTGGAGGATGTCCGGGACCACCATCGCGGTCAGCGCCAGGAACATCATCGCGGCGCCGGAGAGCGCGGCGGTGACGTTGAAGGCCTGCTTCTCGCGGCGGATGCCGCCCGCCACGATCGCCGCCCCCAGCACCAGCAGGATGTTCCCCAGCACCGCGCCGGTGATGGACGCCTTCACCACCTCCACCTGGCCGCTGCGCAGCGCGGCGATGGCGATGATCAGCTCGGCGGCGTTGCCGAAGGAGGCGTTCATCAGCCCGCCCAGCCCGGCGCCCAGCTTGTGGGAGATGACCTCCGTCGCCTCGCCCATCAGCCGGGCCAGCGGGATCAGCGCCAGCGAGCAGAGGACGAAGGTGACCGTCCCCGAGAAGAGGTAGCGGGACGCGATCGCCAGCGGGAAGGCGACCACCAGCAGGACCAGGAAGATCCGGTCGCTGGTGATCCAGGGGTCGCCGGGGGGAGGCGCGGTCTCGGTGGCCGAAGCGGTCGTCACGCGCGCATTTGACCCTCGATGCGGGGGCGGGTCGAGGAACAATGCGACCCCTCAGCTCAGACCAGCCGCCGCTCGAAGGCGATGACCCTGGCCTCGCCGGGGCGGGCCAGCAGCCGCTGGGCGGCCTCCTGGAGCGCGGGCGGACCCTCGGTGAAGCCCAGGGCGCGGACCAGCGCGAGCGAGGCGCGGTTGTCCTCGCGCACGTCGGTGTAGACGGCGCGCAGCCCGGCCTCCCTCGCCCGCGCGCAGGTGGCCTCCATCAGCCGGCGCGCCACGCCCAGGCCGCGCGCGCGCCGGGCCACCATCAGCGCGCGCAGCCAGAGCCCCTCCAGCGGGACCCCCTCCTGCCGGTACTCGCCCATGAACATGAAGCCCACCATCCGGCCGCGCCGGTCGAACGCGCCGAACGCCGCGCCGGGCGCCTGCCAGTGGCCGTGCAGCTCCCTGCGGACGAAGTCCGGGCCGAAGCGCAGCCGGCCGCCGGTGAAGGCCATCAGCGCGTCCGCGTCCTGCGGCTGCAGGCGCCGCACCTGGAACGGGCCGAACAGGCGCGCGCGCAGCGCGGCGGTGACCTCGCTGGCCGCCAGCTCGCGCAGCGACCGCCAGCCGCGGCGGACGCGCTCGCTGGCGTAGGCCCGCGCCACCACCCGGTGCGAGGCGAACAGCAGCGGCCGGCCGGCGCGCGGGAGCGGCAGGGCGAAGGGGACGCCCTCCCGGCGGACGGCCACCGCGCGCCCCAGCACCTCCACCCCGGGCGCGTCCGGCACGCCGAGGAAGGAGGCGGTCCGCACCGGCCCCACCGCGGTGACGATGTGCCCCACCAGCGGGCCGCGCCGCCTCCGCACCACCGCGATGTCCCCTCTGCGGATGTCCGCCTCGCTGCAGCGGACCGCCCGCACCAGGTCGCCGCTGCGCAGGAACGGCAGCAGGCTCCGGCCCCAGACGCGGATCCAGATCTCCCGCCCCGGCGGCAGCGAGGAGAACAGGTCCGGCGTCACGTTCGGGGGTGGTGCGAACACGTCAGGGGTGGATCAATAGCGCTCCCGCGCGCCCAGGGCGCGGATCCGCTCCACGATCTGCTCGCCGGGGACGCCCGCGCCGAACACCTCCGCCACCCCCAGGGCCTTCAGGGTCCGCTCGTCCTCCGGGGTGATGACGGAGCCGCCCACCACCACCGGGACGGCCGGGGACCCCCTCCCGGCGAGCAGCCGCATCAGCTCCGGGACCAGCTCCAGGTACTCCCAGGAGTGCACGGAGACGCCGATCAGGTCCGCGCCCTCCTCCTCGCCGACCTGGGCGAAGCGCTCCGGGGTGTTGAACTTCCCCAGGTACACCACCTCCATGCCGGCGTCGCGCAGCAGCACCGCCACCGCCCTCGCCCCCAGCTCGTGCTGGTCCAGCCCCAGCATCCCCAGCACCACCCGGAGCCTCCGGCTCAAGGCTTCTCCTCGTGGAGGCCGTAGCCGCGCTTCAGCGCGCGGGCGATCTCCCCCATGGTGAGCCCGTCCCCCATGGCGGCGATCAGCGGCGGCATCAGGTTCCGGTGGCGGTCGCGGGCGGCGTTGGCCATCTCGTCCAGGCCGCGCTTCACGGCGTCCGGATCTCGGGCGCGCTTGCGCTCCAGGCTGCGCTGGATGACCTGCTGCCAGGTGCGGCCCTTGGCCTCCGCCTCGCCGCGGAGCAGCCGGTCCTCCTCCGGGGGCAGGCGGTGCACGTTCACCCCCACCTGCTTCAGCTCCCCGGTGGAGAGCGCGCGCTGGCGGCGGTCCATCGCCTCGGCGAAGAAGGCGGCGAAGACGCCGCGCTCGCACAGCTGCTCCGGGGTCCCCCGCGCCTCGAAGCCGGCCATGATGGACCGGATCTCCCGCTCCATCTCGTCGGTGAGGTGCTCGACGAAGTGGGAGCCGCCCAGCGGGTCGATCGCCTGGCCCACGTCGGTCTCCAGGTCCAGGATCTGCTGGGTGCGCAGGCCCACCAGGTGCGCCTCCGGGCCCGGGGTGCGGTAGCCCTCGTCGAAGGCGGAGATCTCCAGCGCCTGCACGCCGGCCATCACCAGCGCCATCGCCTGGAGCGCGCCGCGCACCACGTTGTTCACCGGCTGCTGGGCGGTGAGGGAGAGCCCGGAGGTGTGCGAGGTGATCGCCACCGAGTGGGACCGCGGGTCCCTGGCGCCGAATTCGTCGCGCATCATCTTCGCGAACAGCCGCCGGGTGGCGCGGATCTTCGCCACCTCGTGGAACAGCGACATCGAGCAGTTCACCAGGATGGCGATGCGGGGGGCGAACCGGTCGATCTCCAGGCCGCGCCGGACCAGCTCCTGGCAGACGTGCTTGATCTCCAGGAAGCCCAGCGCCATCTCCTCCGCGGGGGTGAGGCCCACCTCGCTGAAGAAGTAGGTGTCCTCGAGGAAGCCGTGGAACCTGGGCAGCAGCTGCGAGCAGTACTCGATGGAGTCGCACGCCAGGCGCATCCGCAGCGCGAAGGGCAGGTGCATCGCGTAGCCGCAGTCCTCGGTGTAGAAGGGCGGCTGGAGGACGGAGCCGCGCAGCCCGTCCAGCGGCACGCCGCGCTCGCGGGCCACCAGCACCAGCCCGGCGATGAAGAACGGCGCCGGCACGGAGCTGGAGATGGTCATCGAGCCCAGCGGGAGGCCGTCCAGGAGCTCCCGGTAGTCCTCCAGGCAGCAGAGCGACACGCCCTGGCTCCCGACGGCGCTCCGGGCGAACGGGGAGTCGGGGTCCATCAGGCCCATGGTGGGGCTGTCGCCGATGACGTCGATGCCGGTCTGCCCGCGCTCGAGCAGCGCCTTGATCTGGGCGTTGGAGTGCCGGGCGTCGCCCTCCCCGGAGAGGCCGCGCTGGATCCAGCTCCCGCGGCGGACGGCGCGGATGCCGCGCGTGTACGGGAAGGTCCCCGGCGGCGAGTGGTCGTCCGACCTCACGTCGTCCCGGGTGTAGAACTCCGGGGCCCCCGGGGTCGGGGTCCCCTCCCCGCTCTCGGGCTTCATCGCGCTCACGTCCCTCCGGCGGGGTCGCGGCGGCTGCCCAGGACGGTCATGGTGAGGTGCATCCCGCCGTCGATGGGGATCTCCGCGCCGCTGAAGTAGGCCGCTTCATCCGAGGCGAGGAAGCGTACCGCGGCGGCGATCTCCTGCACCTCGCCCAGCCGCCCGGCGGGGATCTGCCGGAGCGCCCGCTGGCGCAGCTCCTCCGGCATGGCCTTGACCTTCTCGGTGGCGACCAGGCCGGGGAGGACGGCGTTGCAGGTGATGCCGTGGCGCGCGTGCTCCAGCGCCACCGTCTTGGTGAGGCCTAAAAGCCCGGCCTTGGTCGCCGCGTACCCCACCTGCCGCGCCAGCCCGCCCCAGCCGGCCACCGAGGACACGTTGACGATGCGGCCGTACCGGCGCTCCACCATGCCGGGGAGCACGGCCTGGATGCAGTTGAAGGCGCCGGTGAGGTTGACGTCCAGCTCGCGCTGCCAGGCCTGGAAGGTCATCTCCGCCACCGGCGCGATGTTGGCCACCAGGCCGGCGTTGTTCACCAGGACGCCCACGCCCCGGCCCAGGCCCTGCGTGAGCCGGTCCACGGCGGCGCGCACCGCCCGGGGGTCCGCCACGTCGAAGCAGGCGTGGGTGGCGCGGAGGCCCTGCTCCTCCAGCGCGCGGGCGACCGCCTCCACCTCCGGCTGGACGTCCGCGGCGGCGACGTGGAACCCCGCCTGCGCCAGCGCGCCGGCGATGGCCCGGCCGATGCCCTGCGCCGCGCCGGTGACCAGCGCCACCTTCGGGTCTGCTTGCATGGTCCCTCCCCCTTGGAGCCCAACAGCTAGCTCAGGTGGACCAGTCCCCGCCGGATGGCCTGCACCACGGCCTGGGTCCGGTCCTCCACCTGCAGCTTGCCGAGGATGGCGGTGACGTGCGTCTTCACCGTGGCCTCCGAGACGCCGAGCGCCTTGCCGATCTCCTTGTTGGGGAGGCCGGAGGCCATGGCCTGGAGCACCTCGCGCTCGCGGTCGGTGAGGGCGTCGCTGCCCACCCGTTCGGCCAGGGCGGCGGCCGCCTCGGGCGACACGTGCCGCAGGCCCTTCGCCACGTTCCGGACGGCCTCCGCCAGCTGCGGCCAGGGCGTGTCCTTGAACAGGTAGCCGCGGGCGCCCGCCTCCAGCGCCCGCTGCACGTCCTCGTCGCCGCTGCGCATGGTGAGCACCAGGACGCGCGCGCCGGGGAGGTCCCGCCGGATGGTGCGGAGCGCCTCCACGCCGTCCATCTCCGGCATCCCCAGGTCCATCAGCGTCACGTCCGGCCGGTGCTGGAGGCACAGCTGCACGGCCTGGGCGCCGTTGGCGGCCTGCGCCACCACCTCGAACTCGTCCCCCTGGGCGAACAGCGCGGAGAGGCCGTCGCGGACCAGCGGATGGTCATCGGCGATGAGGACGCGGATCGGGGCCATGCGCCAGCTCCAGATCTCCGCGAAGAACGCGGAGCCTGGAGCGGCCATCGCACCCTGGGCGTGGGCCTGTCAAGGCACGCCCGGCCGGCGGCTCAGCCTTGAGGCGGAGCGCGATCTCCGACTTCCGGATGAGGCGGAGCTCCGCCCCGGGTCCGATGTGGCCCGGGCCGAGGCAGCGTCTAGTGCGAGCACGCCGCGCGCCTGACGCGCGCGCTCTGAACAGGGGGAAGCTCGATGCACCCGTCGAAGAACAAGGTCTGGTTGGTCTGTCTGCCGGCGCTGGTCCTGCTGGCCTGCGGGCCGGTGCCGAAGGAGAACGTGGTGGGGAACGCGGCGCCCGAGCCGCAGGAAGCGCTGGGCACCAGCCAGCAGGCGGTCAACCTGGCGGTCCCCTACATCACCCAGTACCAGGGCCTGACCAGCTCGAACTGCGACTGTGGGCCGGCGTCGGTGGCGATGATCCTGCGCCACTTCGGCAAGGGCTCCGGCCTCACCAACTCCCAGCTGGTGGCCCAGGTCCGCGCCCGGACCGGGACGTCGGGCTGCGTGAACACCGGCTTCGGACACCTGGAGGCGGCGCTCGACTCCTACGGAGGGCTGACGCGCAGCCGGATCAGCGGCAACCTCACCCCGGAGCCGGACGCCCAGATGCAGGCGATGAAGGACGCCACCAACCAGGGCAAGCCGGTGATCGCGCTGGTCAACGGGCCGTCCCTGGGCCGCAGCGCGAACTACGGAGACCACTGGGTGGTGGTGAAGGGCTTCTCCTCCGACGGCCTGTACGTCTACCTCAACGACCCGGACAACCAGCCGCCGCGCTGGACCGGGTGGATCCAGGGCGGCCCGATCACGCTGGCGTACTCCACGTTCCGGACGGCGGCCTACAACGCGGCCGCGGGGCCGTACGGGATCATCGTGGGCGGCAGCACGCAGCCGCCGCCTCCCACGGGCCCCTGGTGCTCCGCCAACTGCGGCGGCGGCGGCTGGTGGTGCACCGGGGACGGGTCCTGCATCCAGAACGGCGTGCCGGGCCACAACTACCACTGCTCCGGGAACAACGTGGCGCCGGACCGGGACCAGGCGTGCGCGCTGGGCTGCCACATCGCCGCGGCCGGGTACCCGGACTACTGCAACTACGGGAACTTCTGCGGCGGCGGCTCGTGGTGCGGCAACGACTGCGTGAACGGGCACCCGAAGACGCTCTACAACTTCACCTCCGGCGGGTCGCTCTCCAGCGTCACCCAGTGCAGCGTGGGCTACGCCAACCAGAGCTGCGCCATCGCGGCGGCCGGGTACCCGGACTACTGCTACTAGCCGCGCGTCCTCGACCACGGCGGGATGGAGGTCAACGCATGATTCGCTCGCGTCGCATGATCAAGGTCTTCGTCCCGCTGTGCGGGCTCCTGGCCGCCGCCGCGGCCGGGGGCGCCGCCTGGCGCCCGGCGGCGGCGGACGTGAAGGTGACCGTCGCCCAGCTCGTCGCCGACTACCTCGCCGACGAGCGCGCGGCGGACGAGAAGTACCGGTTCAAGACCGTGGAGGTCACCGGGGTGCTGATGGGGCTGGACCGGAGCGACCCGGAGGTGCCGGCGGCGATCCTGGTCAAGCAGCTGGGGAGCAAGGAGTCCCCCTGCGCGTGCCAGGGCGGCGCCGACCTGGAGCGGGAGGTGGCCCGGCTCCCACCGGGCGGGCCGATCACCGTCCGCGGCAAGCTCGCGGGCCTGGTGATGATGAAGATGGTGCTGCTGGGCTGCGAGGTGGTGCGCTGAGCGCTCACCGGCCGCCGCCGAGGAGCTCCCGCACGAACGCCGCCACCTCCGGGTGGCGCCGCAGCCGGAACGCGGCCGGCGGGACCAGCTTCGCCAGCGCGGCCGCGCGCCGCAGCCGTTCACCGGGCCCCTGGGCGGGCCCGGGGTAGATCTGCCGGAGCAGCCTGGCCGTCGCGTCCGCCGCGGTCAGGGCGACCAGGCGCTCCTCCGGCGCGTGCTCGAGGAAGGCCAGCGCGCGCAGCGCCCTCGGCTCCCGCGGGGCCGCCACTGAATAGCGTGCGGAGGAGCGGAACGGCGTCGCCCACAGCGTGCCGTCCGGCAGCACGCCGATCGTCTCGTCCGAGAGCACCTCCAGGCCCAGGCCCGCGCCGGCGCAGCACTGCGCCAGGGTGGACTTCCCCGCCCCGCTGGCGCCGGCCGCGAGCAGCGCCCGCCCGCCCAGGGAGATCCCGGCCGCGTGCACCAGCACGCCCCCCTGCAGCTCGAACGCGGCGGCGAACAGCAGGCGCAGGGCGGCGTCCGCCGCGCGCGCCGAGGGCGGGATCCAGACCTCCAGCGTCCGCTCCACGAACCGGTACCCGCCGGCCTCCGGCTCCCGCGCGTCCAGGGGGACCGCGCCGGCGGGCCGCGCGCCGGCCCCGCGCACCAGCTCGATCCGCGGTGAGGCGCCACCCGGTGAACACCAGGCGCCGGCCTCGCAGCGCGGCGCCGCCAGCTCCAGCAGCTGGGGGTCGGCGCCGGCGGCCCACCGCCCTGCCGCCAGGACGATCAAGGCTTTGGCTGGGGGTCCTCACCACCGGTGTCCGGCGGCGGCACGATGTCCGTCGCGAACATGTGCGGAGGAAGCACCTTCTCCGAGCGCACCCTGGGCGGGCGATAGGGCTTCTTCGGGCGGCGGTCCATGACGCTCCTAGTATCGCACGAAGATCTTCCCCTGCGTGGTGGCGGTGGGATCGCCCATGCGGTGGTCGGCGACGGCGACGTCCGCCAGCCCGTCTCCGTTGAAGTCGCCAGCGGCGACGGCGATGCCCATGGAGTCCGAGCGCAGCGTCTCGCCCGGCGCGCGCTTGAGGCGGCTGACGTGCACGCCCAGCCGGCTGGAGTCGAACTCCGCCCCGGACTGGCCGGTGTTGTACATGACGTACGCTCCGCCGGGGAACCCGTCGCCCAGCGCGATGCCGGCGTCGGAGCCGATCACCAGGTCCAGCCGCCCGTCGCCGTTCACGTCCGCCACCGCCACGGTCTTGCCGAAGCGCGACGTCATGCCGGCGATGCTCAGCGGCGTCCCGGTGAAGCCGCTCGCGGTGGCGTCCGCGTAGACGCTGACCGAGTTGTTCACCGCGAACCCCACCACCAGGTCCGTCCCCGGGCCGCGCAGGATGTTGAGGCCGCCGGCCGCGTCGGAGCCGAAGCCGCGCAGCGTCCCGGAGGGGAGCGCGCCCTGGGTCGGCTCGCCCGAGGCGAGGCGCTGCAGCAGGTGGGCGCCGGACGGAGGGACGCTCGCCCCCGCCAGCTGGGCCACCAGCGCCCCCGAGTACAGGTACATCCGGTTCACGAAGTCGCGCGCGTCCGGGATGGCGAAGTCCGTCACCCCGTCCCCGTCCAGGTCCCCCAGCCCCGTGAATCCGCGCCGCGTCCCGAAGTAGGAGGCGGTGGGGTTCGCCGGCGGCCCCCCGCAGCTCATGCAGGTGGGTGCGGTCTCGCCGTCGAAGACCTTGTCCGCGGCGGTGACCGGGATGTACGGGAGCCCGTCGGTGTCGGTCTGGCGGAGCGCTTCCCAGCTCCCCGCTCCTCCCGCGGTGTCGTGCGGGCGGCCGTAGAACAGGTACACGCGGCCCAGGCCGCCGTTCTCGTTGTGCGCGGAGATGGCCACCTCCGCCACCCCGTCCGGCGCCCCGCCGCCCGGACGGCCGAAGTCCGGGACGATCCGCGCCCAGCCCACGTCGTTGCGCGATCCGATCTGGACGTTGGAGCTCGCGCCCAGCCCGCGCAGCTCCACCGGGTTGGCGGCGTCCACCGTGCCCCCGCCCGGCCGGCCGAAGTAGATCAGGTACCGCCCGCGCCCGGTCGCCCAGCGCGGCGCCGCGTAGAGGAGGTCCGCGGTGGGAGCGTCGCCCGCGCGGTCGCCCACGTTGCCCACCGCCGCGTCGTAGTACCCGGTGACGGGGTCGATGGCGCTCGCGGGAGGCGCGAGCAGGGTGGAGGAGGTGGCGAAGGTCGCCATGTTCGAGTTGCCGTACGCGATGAACGCGTTCCGCACCGCGTCCGACACCGCGGCGGTGGTGGAGTTGGAGATGAACGCCAGGTCGCTCCGGCCGTCGCCGTTGACGTCCCCGGCCGTCATGTAGAAGCCGATGCAGCCGCCGGCGGCGGTCAGCCCGTTGTTCTCGATGGTGGCCAGGTTGAGCTGGTAGTCGATGCACGTCCCGTTCACCGGGCTGCCGGTGAACGCCGGACAGGAGGGCGTGGGCGCGATGGGCGAGAGGTTGCCCACGTCGTCCTTGGTGCGGACCTGGACGTAGTAGGCGCCGACGCTGGGCAGGCCGGTGAGCAGCGCCGTCCGGTTCGTCTCCTGGAAGGGCCCCATCCGGACCGGCGCGGGAGCCCAGTACATCAGGTCGCCCTCGATCCCGGTCACCGCGTCGTAGTCGGCGGGCACCTGCGGCTGGGAGACGTGCGGCGTGGCGGCGTCCGTGCTCCACCCCACCAGGTACTCGGCCGCGGAGCCGGAGTTGCTGCTGCCGTCGTCGTTGCCGCTGGTCCAGGTGACCGCGAGCGCCGGGCGCCGCGGCGAGTGGGGCGCGGCGGTGAGCAGCGCGAGCGTGGGCACCATGGGCGAGGGCGGATCCACGTCCACAGTGAGGTTGTTGGCCGGGCGCCCGAAGATCCTCCCGTTCCCGCAGTCCGCCACGAAGCGCATCGGGCCGGCGGTGCCGGAGGCGACGGTGGCGGAGAGCGTCACCGTGCCCGGGCTGTTGGTGGCCAGCACCACCCCGGAGGCGACCGTGTTCCCGTCGAAGAGCAGCTTCGGCGTGCAGGTCGCCCCGCCGGCCACGGTGGCCTCGACCCTCACCTGCGCGCCCGGGGTGGCGAGGTCCTGGTCGACGATGACGTTGCCGGGGAGCTCCGCCGGGGTGCTCGCGCTCCAGTAGGAGACGTTGGTGGCGGCGACGATGGCCTGCGCCCCGCCCAGGGGGACCGTCCTGTTCACCGGGACCTTGACCGCGCTGCTGTCGGAGAACGCCACCCCGTTGAAGAACCCGAACGTCCCGCCCTCGCCGATCTGCAGCGAGAAGGCGCGGCCGCGCGAGTTCCCCGCCGCGTCCCTGATGTTGATGTCCACCGAGTAGTCGAACGGCCCGCTGTCCGGCACGGTGAAGTCCACCGACGCCCGGTGGTTCACCAGGTCCGGCGTGAGCATGTCCGTCACCCCGGGCGGCGAGTGCGAGACCGACACCGCGCCCATCCCCACGTCCGCCGACGTCTGGACCGCGACCCGCACCTGGAACCCGGCCGCGGCGGGGTCCGCGTCGTCCGTCATGGAGAGGATCTGCCCCGAGCCCGGCACGTTCGGCGACAGCAGCGTCAGCTGCGGCAGCACCCGGTCCACCAACAGGTCCTTGAACGCGGCGGTGTTGAGCGGCTGCGACACCGTGGGGTTGACGGTGACGTTGTCGCGGCCGGCGCGGTCCACCACCGACGCCACCACCTGGAAGGTCGCCTCGGTGGTGTCGTTGATGCCCAGGCCGCTCAGCGTCACCGTGGCCGCGCCGCCCGACACCACGCCGGTGCCGAACACCGTCCCCGCCGCGCCCTGGTCCTTGACGGTGACCGGCTGCCCGTCCTCCACCCCCCGCACGGTGACCAGCGCCACCGGGTCGCCGGTGGCCTGTTCGGCCTGGTTGAGCGCGCCGTCGCTGTTGGCGTCACCCTGGAAGCGCAGGGTGAGCACCTCCGGCCGGCCGAACTGCGCGTCCACCTGGATGGTCTTGGTCGCCGTCCGCGCGCTGTCCGCCTCCGTCACCGTGACCTGGATGACGTTGATCCCCAGGCGCAGGTCCACCGCGGCGAAGGTGGCGCCGGCGCCGTCGAGCTGCGCCGCGGGCCCGGTGGTGAAGGTCGTCTCCGACGGCAGCCGCGTCTGCAGCACCGCGCCCTCCAGCGTCACCCCGCGGCCCTGGCTGTCGAACGCGCGGACGGTCACGTCGTACTGGAAGCCGGCGGTGCCCGGCGCCACGTCGTCCACGTAGGTGAGCAGCTTGCCCTCGGTGGGACTGACGAAGTCCACGCTCAGCACCGTCTCCTCGGGCGGGATGAAGCACTGGTTCTCGCACGCGGCCAGGGCGCAGAGGGCGGTGAAGAGGACGGCGCGGTTCTCGGCAGGGATTGATCGGCGCACTTTTCTGTCACCTCGCGTTAGTTACCGGCCGGCTCCAGCACCAGCACCTTCTTCTCGATCAGCAGCTTCACGAACTCCGCCGCGTCGCGCGCGCAGACCTCGCGCGAGACGTCGAACTCCTCGCAGAGGGCGTCCACGATGCGGCCCAGGGTGCGCGTCCCGTCGGACAGCTCGACGATGCGCTCGGCCACCGCGGAGACGTCCCCGGATTCGTCCTCGAACGAGTGCAGCTCGTCGTCCGGCCCGAGCGCCAGCAACCGCTCGCCCACGCGTTCGACACCGGCCTCCGGGTGCACCCGCGGAATGGCGTCCATCCACTCGCCCACGTTCGCGTCCGTCACTCCGCGCCGGCCTGGAGGAGTCGGCCCCTACCTTACTGCGCTCGCCCTCGCCGCTCCACGGCGCCGGCACCACCGACCACCACCTTGGTGCAGCCCACGGCTCCCCGGCAACCTACCTGGCTGCCTTGATCGCCGCCCGCAGCTCCGGGAGCACCTTGAACAGGTCGCCGACGAGGCCGTAGTCCGCCACCTGGAAGATGGGCGCCTCCGGGTCCTTGTTGATGGCGACGATGGTCTTGGATCCCTTCATGCCCGCCAGGTGCTGGATGGCCCCGCTGATCCCGGCGGCGATGTAGAGCTGCGGCGCGACCACCTTCCCGGTCTGGCCGACCTGGAGATCGTTGGGCACCCAGCCGGCGTCGCACACCGCGCGGGAGGCGCCCACCGCCGCGCCCAGCTCGTCCGCCAGCGCCTCGATCTCCTTGAAGTCGCCCTTGGTGCCGCGGCCCCCGGAGACCACCACCCGCGCCTCGGTCAGCTCCGGCCGCGCGCTCTTGACCTCCTTGAACTCGACGAACCGGGTGGCCCCCGAGGGCGCCGCGGCCGGCGCGAACGCGCGCACCTCGCCGGCGCCGCCCGCCGGGGCCGGCTGGAACTCGGTGGCGCGGACGGTGAACGCCTTCACCGGGGTGCCCAGCTTCACCTCGGCGATCACGTTCCCCGCCCACATCGGCCGGGTGAAGGTGACGTCCGCGCCGGAGCCGTCGAACTTCATCACGTCCGACGCCATGGCCGCCTTCAGGCGCGCCGCCACCCGCGGGATGAGGTCCTTCCCCATCGCGGTGGACGCGGCGCCCACGTAGTCCGCGCCGAGCGACTGGGCCAGCTCCGCCACCGCGGGGGCGAACGTCTCGGCCAGGTAGTGTTCGAAGGCGGGCGCCGAGGCGGCGTGCACCACCTTGGGCCCGTGCTGCTTGAGCTGTTCGGCGAGGGCGGCCACGTCCTTCCCCAGCGCCACCGCGTGCAGCTCGGCGCCGGCCTTCTGGGCGAGCTGCGCGCCCGCGGCGAGCGCGTTCAGGGTGGCCTTGCGGAGCGCGCCGTCCGGCTGCTGCTCCGCGACGATCAAGACGATGGGCATGTGCGTTGTCCTTTGCCTAGATGACCTTGGCCTCGTTCTTCAGCTTGTCCACCAGCGTGGCCACGTCCGGCACCTTGATGCCGGCCTTGCGGCCCGGCGGAGAGGACACCTTCACGATGGTGAGCTTGGGCGCCACGTCGACGCCCAGGGCGGCGGGGGCCAGCTCCTCCATGGGCTTGGTCTTGGCCTTCTGGATGCCCATCAGCGAGGCGTAGCGCGGCATGTTGAGCCGGAGGTCGGTGGTCACCACCGCCGGGAGCTGGCACTCCACGGTCGCCAGGCCGCCGTCCACCTCGCGCACCACCCGCACCGACTTGCCGTCCGCGCCCAGCGCCAGCGCCGGCACCTTGTTCTTCTCCGCCTCCGACTCGAAGGACTCCGCCTTGGAGGCGAAGGTGGCCTGGCCCCAGCCCAGCATCTCCGCCAGGTACTGCCCCACCTGGTTCTGGTCGTCGTCGATGGACTGCTTGCCCAGGATGACCAGGTCCGGCTTCTCGCGCTCCACCACCTTCTGCAGCAGCGCGGCGATGGCCATCTGGTCCAGGGCCCCGGCGTGGTTGATCCACACCGCCTTGCTGGCGCCCATGGCCAGGGCGTGCCGGAGCTGCTCCTGGACCTCCTTGCCGCCGATGGACGCCACCACCAGCTCGCCCTGGTGCTTGGCGATCAGCCGCAGCCCCTCCTCGACCGCGATCTCGTCGAAGGGGTTGATCTTGTACTTCATCCCCTCCGTCACGATGCCGGTCCCGTCCGGCTTCACCTTGATCTTCGACTCGGGGTCCTCAACCCGCTTGGCGGTGACGAGGATCTTCATGAGTGCTCCTTCGCTCGCTCCTTGGGCATGACGCGGCGCGCCGGGGGATCTATGCGCGTTCGCGCTGGAGGGCAATGGGCTTTCGTCAAGACTCTGAACTTTCCCTGGCGCGGGGTGCGGCTTCCCCGCTCCGCATTCTCACCGCGCGAGCATAGGAATCTTGGAATTCGTCAAGCGGATGGCCGAACTAGCGAAATGTGGGTGGCGATAAAACCAGTACGCCGCCCGCATCCGGCGCAGCAACCGTCCCAACCCCTAGCCGTCCCCCAGGACCTCCCATGCCCGT
>Ga0075421_100005798_pt1 | contig 14969 bp, 18 predicted proteins | sample SoiMetdeltSBSDD5_FD_75292 | JGI IMG/M metagenome (GOLD analysis project Ga0075421, IMG submission 75292) | Bulk soil microbial communities from a Populus tree surrounding site in Tennessee, USA - Soil MetaG P. deltoides SBSDD5 | ecosystem: Environmental > Terrestrial > Soil > Tree plantation...
TTGGCGTTAACTCCAAGATCGAAAGCAGGTTGCACCAGGTATATGGTATGAAGTTGCGTCTTAACGCCTCCAGCCTTCTGATAGGTATTCACAAGTGCACCCCCCAGGCCTATACCAGCATTTGGGTATATGAAAACGCTTCGTGTGTTGAACACAGCGTAGCCCGCTTTAAACATCACATCGCCTGTAAAGGACTCGGCATAAGAATCGCCGGAATTTACCGGTCCATGCGATAACACCATGAATTCTGCATCAAATACTCTTTTATTGGACCTGAATTCCAATTCACCACCAATGCCATAAAAATTTTGAGTGAAACCAGATACGCCAGGCACAATTTGCGGCAAAACTTTTTCTGCATCGGGAACACTCATCATCCCAATCCTGATATAACCTGCATATCCACGTGATTGGCCAACAGCATAAGTGGCCAGCAGGTTAATTAATATAGCCAGTAAGATTTTCATTTTGTTTGAGGGAGCTTAATAAACTTATTCTGAAGTAAAAATATCCGGCTTAGATAAGGAAAAGAATGACCTGCAACAGCCTGTCGCGTTAATATTTGTCATCCCCCGATCTGACAATGGTCATAAACTACGAAGTGTTCTGAATTTACCTTCATCATCAAACAAATGGTATGAATAATACAATAAAGGTTGCCACCGATGTTCTGGCAATAGCATTAATCATAACAGGCGGACTGTTAGTGAAGCCCATATTAAACTGGGCGTTAACTCAACTATACAAAATCTTCATTAGTTCAGGATACCTCAAATAAACCAATATTATGGAAAGAATACTTGTGCTTATAGATCCTTCAGGCCTGGAGAGGGAGACAATGGAATTTGCGTGTTACATCGCTAATCTGACACAATCAAAAGTTACCGGCCTTTTTTACAATCCCGAGATGAAAAAGCAACCGGCCACTGCCGGCGAAATTCGCCGCGGTTCCTATTTTGAAGAGCAATCCGGCAAACCAGACAACGGGCAGTATCATTTGCAGGAACTAAAGACAGCATTCACGCGTTTTTGCGACAATCACCAGCTGTTGACTAAGCCTGATGTGATCGAAGTAAAACATCTGGAAGATATATATCTTCAAAGCCGGTTCGCCGACCTGCTCATACTTACTCCGGATTACGGAGCAAAACCCGATGAAAGTATTTTGGCATCCGAAAACATACTAAACGTTCTAAAACATGCTGAATGCCCGGTTTTTGTAGCACCCCTTACGGCAAAAGAGCCTTCAGAAATTGTATTTACATATGATGGAAGCGCCTCATCAGTTTTTGCGATCAAGCAATTCACGCAATTGTTCCCTCAGTTGAGTGATCTGGTTGTAACGTTACTTGAAATTAAGTCGGAAAACTCCAACACCGTGGATTTCCGGGAAAACATTAACGAGTACCTCCAAACGCATTATCGGTACGTGAGCCAACTTGTTTTAAAGGGAGATCCCCAGGATGAATTATTTTCATTTTTGATCGATAAAAAACAAATGTATATTGTAATGGGTGCGTTTGGCAAGCACTTTATGCATTCAATTCTGCATAGAAGTACTGCTACTCTGTTGCTTAAAACTACAGCACTTCCGGTATTCATTTCTCACAAATAAATAACAACTATGTTTGGAACGCTAAGTAATCAGGAGATTAACCAGGTTTTATCAGACAATATCTTTGGACGAATAGGATTTAACGATAGAAAGAATACATATATAATCCCCATAAGCTACGCATTTCACGACAATATTATTTATTGCCATACCAGGGAGGGTTCTAAACTTAAGATAATGCGAAGTAACCCGTCGGTATGCTTTGAAGTGGAAGTAATATCAGACATGGCAAACTGGAAAACTGTTCTTTGCATGGGTGAATTTGAAGAAATTGTGAATAAAGAAGATCGTTCTCAGGCGTTAGAACATCTTGTTGAAAGACTGTTGCCAATAATAAGCAGCGAAACCACCCATTTATTTCCAAACTGGCCATTTCCTCCGTCAAACCTCAATGAAATCAAAGGTGTAGTATTCAAAATAAACATTACGTCCGCCACGGGCCGTTTTGAAATGTATGATAAGGTTACCATCTAGTTTGTTTTGCGGGATGAGAGGTGTGATGCACGTTTCATATAGCCGCACATTTTCATGATAAAGATGTCAAAGAAGCACACGGTTCGATTCCTCGGAAGCTTTACGCATCAATGATTTCAGGGTCATATTATCCGACTTGCCTGTCTGGATCCAATGCTTCCCCGACTTATAACAAATCTGAACATTCAGACCAAATCTTACATTAAATTCCTTCTCAATTCTGCCAACCTTATCCCACGACTTCATTTCGATTACTCCGGGATCATGAATTTTTCTGATGCTTCCAATCTGTATGTCGTCGTGAATAAGCTGTCGTTCCGGACATATCTCCTCCCATCCATGATTTTTATTACAGAATTCGAGCCTTAGAAGCGGATAACAGAGTGAAAATCGATCCTGCAGTTCACTTATGGTTTTTGTATCATCTATTTCAAGTAACATAAAATATGTGCTTATTGAAAACAAAAATATCCGGTGGTTACTCTAACCCATATGATCTCAATCAATCCAAATCTGATATTGATCAGTGCCGTTGCAAGCAAGAACCCCGCTCAGTGAGCGGGGTTCCCTGGTTTGCCTATCCCCCACGCAACATCGCTATTTAATAGCGATATGCTTTGATATGCTTTTTGTTTTAGCATCTTCCTTTTTAGGCAATGAAATTTTTAAAACGCCATCTTCGTACACTGCTTCTATTCTATCCTGCCTTACATCATCCGGAACAGAGAAACTTCTGCTGAATGAGGAGTAGGAAAATTCTTTACGCGTGTACTGCTCATCCTTCTGTTCTTTGGTTTCTTCCTTCTCGCTGCTGATGGTAAGCATGTTGCCCTCAACATTAATCTGGAAGTCAGCTTTCTTCATTCCAGGTGCAGCCAGGCTGACCTTGTATTCATTGTGGTTCTCAACCACATTAACTGCCGGTACAGTCAAGGGCTTGCTTGACAATCCACTGTTTGTGAACCATTCATTCCATGGCTTGAAGAAATCATCAAATACTAAAGGAAAGCGTTCGCCAGATTTTACCAATGATTTTGTTGACATATTATATTGTATTAGTAGTGAATAATATGACGGCAAGTTATTCCAGGTAAATACGTTAGGAAAAGACTACTGTCACCCGCATATATGACACTTATCAAAACGCTTTTTCAGACCGTTCAAATGAGGAAAGTCATATGGTTCTGTGACTATTATTAGATATCCTCACTGATTAATATTGATAATTTGCTAAAAATTAAGTGCTCTTGCTATGAAGGTGTCAACCCAACAATTTGAGTTTGAGAACGATCGGTGGAAAAGACTAATACAGTTTATTCAACTGGAAAATTCATATTATAAAAACCGTCTGGCAGAGGTGATCAGGAACAGCGATGCAACCCCTGAGTTTCTTGAAGAGGCCGAGTTTTACCAGAATTATTACATTCTGCAGGATACACATCTTTCGCTGCTCAAGCATGATTTAAACAATTTTGGAAAGTTGGTTGAGGAGGAAAAATTTCTCGATGGAACAGTTGTAAAAGAGGTACTTAACAAACATAACCGGCTCAAGCGGGAAATTGAAAAGCTGGAGACCGATTTTCATGATATGCAGCGAAAGTTTAGCAATTTCGTTGAGGCTAATACGTAGATTTGAAAAAAAAGATTTGTTGCATACAGCTCATTTATCGTCTTTATTCGAACACTCCACTGAAGGTATCATTCTTACACAGGGCAAAGGACCGGTGGTGTTGGTGAATCCTGCGGCTGAACGCATGTTTGGCTATGCTGCCGATGAAATTATAGGTCAGCCAATCGAACGACTTATCCCTCAGCGGTACCAGATGAAACATATAAAGCTTCGTGAAGGATTTTATAACAACCCGCAAAACCGGGTGATGGGCCACGGCCGTGAGTTATATGGACAAAAGAAAAACGGTGTTGAGTTTCCCGTGGAAGTGAGTTTGAGCTTTTACCGAAAAAATGACGAGCTGTTCGTCATAGCGTTCATAGTAGACATCACACAAAGGAAGAAAACAGAACAGGAAATTTTACAACAGCAACAGGAACTGAAGAGAATGGCAAACTCACTAAAGGAACTCAATCGTGATCTTGAACAAAAGGTTGAAGAACGAACAACCATTCTGAAAGAAGCACTGCAAAAGCTTGAAAAATCGCAAATTGAAATTCAGGAAGCTCTCGAGAAAGAAAAGCAACTAAACGAAATTAAGAGCCGATTCATGTCTATTGCTTCTCACGAATTCAGAACGCCATTGAGTACCGTGCTATCATCTGCTTCACTATTGTCGAAGTATAGTACGGCTGAAGATCATGCAAAAAGGGAGCGCCATATCGAAAAAATAAAAAATTCGGTGAGAAGCCTGAACGGTATTCTTGAAGATTTTTTGTCTCTTGGAAAACTCGAGGAAGGTAAAATAAGTATTCATGTCGACGAATTTGAAGTTGAGGACTTTATGTTTTCTATTGTTGAAGAAATGACCCCCCTGCTCAAACCGAATCAACATTTATCCGTCCACCAGCAAGGACTTTCCAAAGCTACTTCGGATAAGAGACTAATAAAAAATATCCTTATCAACCTTATTACCAATGCCATAAAGTTTTCAGACGAGGGTACTACGGTTCAGATAAACGTGACTGTGGGAAAAGATGTAATTTCTTTTGAAGTAATAGACCAGGGAATTGGAATTCCAAAAGACGAATTTGAGCATCTGTTCACCAGCTTTTACAGAGCGCGCAATGCCGTGAACATTCAGGGAACCGGCCTTGGCCTTCACATTGTTAAGCGATATCTGGAATTGTTACAAGGCGATATCCAGGTTGAGACGGAAGTGGGAAAAGGATCAAAATTCTCTATACAAATACCTCACGTAACAGACTAAATTTTTTAACCTATGAGCACAATACTGGTTATCGAAGACAACAATGAAATACGGGAGAATACAGCAGAAATTCTGCAATTGGCCGGATACCGCACTTTCACAGCTGAAAACGGCAAAACCGGCGTGGAAACAGCTTTACGCGAGCATATCGATCTTATAGTATGCGACATCATGATGCCGGTGCTCGATGGGTATGGAGTATTGCATCTTCTGAATAAGAACGATTCCACGAAGAACATTCCTTTTATCTTCCTAAGCGCAAAAACTGAAAGAGCTGATCTTAGAAAAGGCATGGAAATGGGCGCTGACGACTACATCACCAAGCCTTTCGAGGAAATTGAATTGCTTAACGCAATAGAAGTGCGATTGAAGAAAAAAGCGGTGCTTGAACATGAATATCCGGACAATTCTACCGGGATTGGAAATTTTTTACATGATCTGAAAGAAACGGGACTGGTAAACCAGCTCAAAGATCAGTACGACATTGTTAAGTACCCCAAAAAACAATTTCTTTACCAGGAGGGCAGCCGACCAAGGTTTGTGTATTATGTTGTCACCGGCAAATTGAAAAGTGTAAAAACACATGAAGATGGAAAGGAGTATATAAAGGAGCTGTATGGTGAAGGAGATTTTATTGGACACCTTCCTATTATTGAAGACCGAAATTATGACGACACTGTGGTCGTTTTAGAAAATGCGGAAATTTTGCAGCTGCCCAAAGAAGACTTTATGCAAATGATGAACGCCGAACCAGCAGTGCTAAATAAATTCGTTCGTCTCATGACTAAAAATATCCGGGAAAAAGAGGACCGACTGTTAACCCTTGCATACAGCTCGTTGCGGAAACGCGTCGCTAAAGCCCTTTTAGATATAGATAGCAAATACAATAAAGATGAAAGTTCATCACAAATCGATATCTCACGCGACGATATTGCGCATTACGTAGGAACGGCAACTGAGTCGCTGATCAGAACACTGAGCGACTTCAAACAGGAGAAGTTAATTAATATTACTGATGGAAAGATAAGCCTGATTAAACGTGATAAGCTGACCAATCTCCTTTATTAAACTGCACCATTCGCCCAACCATTCTGATAGTTCCTCCCATGACTTGAAATATTTCGGAACTCAGAGATTTCTTTACCGTGACTATTTTGCTTTTCTAAAGTCCAGCCATCTGTCATTGTCGTTTCAAGCCAAAGATTCCCGGATCGCCTGAAAACCTGTACATCAAATAAATGATTGTGGAAAAAGCTTTCCAATTCGCCAACAGTCGTCAGGTTGTTTACAACCATTCCACCTTCCCTCATAGCCGTTTGGATTCTTTCCAATTTTGAATTATCGTGTGCCAAAATCAGATGTTGTGCACCTGCTGGTTGGCGGCGCGGTATAAGAAACTCAAGTTTGAGAAAAGGATATTGTGAGCTGAATTGCTCTTGTATTTCTCCAACCGACATGCTCCTGGAAATCTTAATTTTCATAGCTTAATTCTTTCTTATTTTTTTTACCTCGCTTATATCATCGTCTTCAACACGTACAACAACATACGATCGTATTCCTTCAAGATTGATAATCCAGAATTCCTGTCCGGCTCTTTCAATGCGGGCGCCGTTAGTTATATTAAAGTCATTGTAACCACGGGTAACCAGGTCGACAATTTTTTTGGGCAGATGACTCTCGTTTACATAAATGATGTCGTATATAAGAGAGCCATTTTTTCTGAAAAGTGATTGATGCTTAAGATCTGCTTCTATGAATTTGATGAGATAGTCTTTATTAAGCTTCCGCCAAACAATGTCGTACGACTGCGGAAATTTTGCCGCAAAAGATCTGTCTATCTGCTGATTTATCATCCATTCGGCTGTAATTACCACTTCGGGTAGCATAACTACGGAATCCTTGTCTTGAGCCAGGCCTTTAACCGACATCAAAACCAGAAAAATAACGTTGGTCGACCATTTCATAATATCGCTATTGTTTGATTAAAAATACCCTCCTCAAACTGCAGATTCCAATACTTGGGTCAATAACACCCATGATTGTAGTCAATAGGATGTGACTCTTTGTTATCAAAAAAAAAATCAACCGTAAGTATGATTCTTGTCAGATATCCGGGCCGGTGTTGATTTATATATTTATAAAAATGTCGTGAAAAGGCCTGAAGCATCGACCTCATCAATATAAAACATCAGATGACGCACCATGAAACATGAAGAATTTTGTCAAAGCTGCAGCATGCCGCTATCAGAGGAACTTTTAGGTACGGAACAAGATGGTTCGAAGAGCAGGGACTATTGCAGATTTTGTTATGAAGACGGAAAGTTTACCCATCCCCGCTTTTCTCTTGAACACATGATCTGCCATCTTCAGGATCAGATGGACCAGGATAATCTGCCAGAAGATATCGTTGAAACAGCAATCAAAAGATTGCCAAATTTAAAACGCTGGAAAAAAAGCGTTTCATCGAAAATAAATACTTAAAATATGATCATTATCGTCTTCGGACTACCGGGAAGTGGCAAAACATATTTTGCAAAGGCGTTGGCAGACACGCTGCACGCGACTTACATCAACAGCGACACCATCAGAGAAACTTTTCCTGATCCTAACCGCTACTCCCGCCAGGATAAGAATATCGTATACGACATGATGCTCAGCCAAACGCTGAAAGCGATGCATGAAGGGAAAACAGTTGTGCTGGATGCAACTTTTTATAAAAATGATTTCAGGCGCAGGTTCACATCTTATGTACGTGAACAGGGCGTACTTAATTTCATAGAAATAATTGCCGATGAATCGCTGATCAAAAACAGATTGTCGCAAAGACACGATAGTCATGCAGACTTTAACATATACCATCTCGTAAAGGCAGATTGGGACCCGGCACAATTTCCACATCTAACGATTCAGTCGACAGACAATAACATAAACGGAATGATTTCGCAGGCGCTCGACTACCTGCAACCTATTGCATCCACTCATAAAAGCTGATGAAGTCTACAGTTATGAAAAGAAATATTTGCCCCTTCTACTACATGTTTGGTATTTCAACATGTTCAAAGAATAAAGCCAGCCAATGAGAAAAGTCTTAAAGCACCAGAAATTACCAGTGTCTATTTCACACACTTAAAGAAATCAAATTAATGATCCCGTTGCATACATCAAAAGGTTGGAAAGATTTCTTCCTGGAAGCCGGAGAATTTTCCCGGTTTTCAGGACGCTATTTTGGACAGTGGTACAGACCGCGGTATGAAACGAGAGAATTTATACGGCAGTGTTATTTGATTGGGTTTAAGTCGCTGCCATTAGTAGGATTAACGGCGTTTATATTAGGTCTTGTTCTCACCATGCAGCTCAGGCCTTCTATGGTTGAATATGGTGTTGAATCACAACTTCCCGCTATCGTTGGAATATCGGTTGTCAGGGAGATAGGTCCGGTAATCACCGCACTGATCTTTGCGGGCAAAATCGGAAGCAGCATTGGCGCCGAACTCGGATCAATGCGTGTAACAGAACAGATAGATGCTATGGAAGTAAGTGGTACTAACCCATTCAAATATTTAGTTATCACCAGGGTAATGGCAACCACACTAATGTTACCTGTTCTGGTTATACTGGGAGACGCTATTTCTCTTTACGGATCTTATCTCGGCGTGAATATCCGTGGTAACACGAGCTTTCAATTGTACTGGACGCAGATATTCGAAAACCTGTCCTTTAAAGACGTTATCCCCGCGTTCATAAAAAGTTTCTTTTTCGGACTTGTGGTGGGGCTTGTAGGCTGCTATAAAGGATTCACAACGAAGAAGGGTACGGAAGGCGTTGGGTTATCAGCTAATTCAGCCGTCGTTGTTTCGTCGGTTCTGATTTTTTTGGTTGACCTGCTGGCCGTTCAAATTACCGATGTATTAGGATTTACATGACACTAAACATTCAGCAAATACCAGCAAAGAGCGGCCGGCCCGTAAATACTCAGCCGCCGATCCTGAAAGTTGACAGGTTATTTAAATCTTTTGGTTCAAATAAAGTGCTTGTTAACTTTTCCATGGAGATATCAGAAGGAGAGAACGTAGTGGTGCTCGGCAAATCAGGATCTGGCAAGTCTGTCCTTATAAAATGCATCATAGGACTTCTGACTCCTGACAGTGGATCGATAAAAATATTCGGTTCAGATATCGGGCAACTCGATGATCACCAGTTAGACGAAACAAGATCGAAAATAGGTTTTCTCTTTCAGAGCAATGCGCTTTATGATTCCATGACCGTCCGGGAAAATCTTGAATTTCCTTTAAGGCGCCACTGGATAAAGTTGTCGCAGGAAGAAGTTGACCGGATGGTTATTAAAGCATTGGAAGATGTGAACCTGGCCCAAACAATAGACATGATGCCCGGAGAACTTTCAGGTGGAATGCGAAAGCGCATAGCCCTCGCAAGAACATTGATCCTGAAACCTAAAATTATCTTATACGACGAGCCGACAACTGGATTGGACCCGATTACGGCCAGAGAAATAATAGACCTTATGATTGAAATACATAAGAAATATAATACATCGTCGCTTGTTATTACACATGACATGAACTGCGTAAAGCTTGCGGCCGACCGGATCATAATGCTGATCAACGGAAAGTGTCATGCAACTGGCACTTATGAGGAGCTAAAAGCTTTGACCGATCCGCAGATAAAAGAATTTTTCAGACATGAATCATGAATAATACGAACACAAATAATTTAAAACTCGGTGCCTTTGTTGTTTCAGGCCTTGCCTTTTTGGTGTTCCTGTTATATATGATAGGCCGTAACCAAAACTTGTTTGAATCGACCTACACATTAAAGGCGCATGTAAAAAATGCACAGGGCCTCGTTACAGGAAATAATGTAAGATATGCGGGCATTGAAATAGGCACCGTTAAGAAGATCAGGTTTGTAAACGACACGCTTATTGAAATCTCGCTTACTATCAATTCCAAAATGAAAAATATTATCAGAAAAAATGCAAAGATTTCAATAGGCTCCGAAGGATTGGTTGGCAATAAAGTTCTCAACATAGCGTCATCGGGATCAGGCAGTCAAATTGCGGTTGAGGGGGATGTGTTAACAGGAGCTTACAGCGTTAGCACAGAAGATATGTTGCTTATGCTTGAAAAGACTAACAAGGATGTGGCAATCATCGCCGCAGGCATGCGTACAAGTATAGAACGCTTAAACAGCAGCAAAGGAATATGGAAAATACTTGATGATGAAAAATCGGCGGAAAATATCCGGAAAGCAGCTGAAAACATAAAATCAGCGACCGGAAAAGCCGAGAGTTTATTACAAAACATGGAGATAGCATCTGCTTCGTTGCTCAACGGAAAAGGCACTGCAGGCATGCTGCTGACAGACACAACTGCAGTAGCAGATATCAGGCACTCACTAAAAAAAATCAGAACCGCAGCAGAAAATATGGATTCTTTGACGGGATCGTTGAACAGGTACGCAAATGAAATTTACAATGACATTAATAGCGGAAACAACACGCTTAACGTTTTGTTGAAAGATTCGTTACAGGCGTTTAAATTGAAAGCATCGATGAATAGTGTAGAAAAAGGCACTGCCGCATTTACCACTAACATGGAGGCATTAAAACACAACTTCTTCTTCAAAAGATATTTTAGAAAGATTGAGAAAAAGGCAAGAAAACAACAAAAAACGAATCGGCTCCCGGCAGCAAATTCGGCAAGCAGATGAACAACAAAAATATTCGTATGAGGAATAAATTTTAAATTATGGGTAAGCATAAAAAAAATAGACCTCCTGAAGAAATACCCGACCCGGGTAAACAAACACCTGAAGTAGTACCCCAAATAGACCCCGAGGAGCCGGTGCTTCCAGCAGAGCCAGACTTTATCCCGGAAGAAGATCCTTTTGACACGCCACCATACGAAGTCCCGGAACCTGGTGAACGACCGTGAAACACTTCAGTCAGCCCGTTCCATGATTATCATCAGGTTTTGACAGGCCTGCTATTATTATTTTCATCTTATGACTTCGCCTACGTTAACTCCCAAAGGTTTTCTCATCTATACCCAGGCCGCCATATTAATTGTGGCGGCATTATATTTTGCAAAAGCACTGCTAATTCCCATGAGCTACGCGTTGCTGCTTTCGGTGATCCTTTTTCCGCTGTGCAAAAAGCTCGAGCGCCGAGGCTGCCCGCGTGCCCTTTCTATTACCATTGCGTTGTTGCTGGTCACCCTGTTGTTCATAGCGTTACTTGCATTGCTCGTAGTCGAGATTAATTTATTTACCCAGGATTTGCCTGCATTGCGACAAAAACTTCTTATTGCGATACCAAATTTTCAAAAGTGGTTAAGTGACACACTAGGTATTTCATTGCAATTGCAGCACAATTGGTGGCAGGAGGCGGTTTTCAACCTACTCAGGAATCCCGGGGACTTAATCAGGAATACCATTTCCGCAACAGCGGAAACATTTGTTACGTTATTTCTGATTCCCATTTATACCGCACTATTTTTATACAACAGAACTGTCTTTGTACGCTTCCTGGTGAGAATCACACCTGCTGATTATAAAGAACGACTTCCTCAGATCCTTGAAAAAGCAACTGGCACTTACTCGAAATTTATCAAGGGAATGTTGTTCGTTTACCTGATCGTGGGAACATTGAACAGCATAGGATTTTTTTTACTCGGCATTGAACACGCGATATTATTCGGAACACTTACGGCTTTGTTGACCATAATACCTTATGTGGGAATAATCATCAGCTCATTGCTGCCTATTACGGTAGCGTGGCTGACGAAAGACTCTATCTGGTTTCCCGTTGGAGTGATAGGAGTGCTGGCTTTTGTTCAATACCTGGAGGCAAATATTATATTTCCCAAAGTAGTCGGCTCGCAATTAAACATCAGCACATGGGCCGTGCTGGTTGCAGTTATCGCAGGGGGAATGTTGTGGGGAATTTCAGGAATGATACTTTTTATTCCGTTTGTCGCAATCCTTAAAATAATATTTGAACAGTTTCCCGCAGGCCGGGTCTTTAACATCCTTCTTGCCCGCGGTGGAATATCCGGAGAAAGCTAGATTGCTAATTCAATTAACAAGTTTCCCATCGATCATCTCAAGAATCCTGTTTGAATTCGATGCAAAATCATGATCGTGTGTTACCGCCACTATCGTGTTACCCTGTTTCGCCAACAATGTAAATATTTCAAGCACCTTTTTGGAATTCAGGGAGTCAAGATTTCCGGTTGGCTCATCAGCCAGGATCACAGTCGGGTTATTGATCAATGCACGCGCAATCGCAACGCGTTGTTGTTGACCGCCGGAAAGTTTTGAGGCGCGTTTCTGCGCAAGTGTTTTCAGATCCAATTGGCCGAGTATTTCCATTGCATTGTTTTCAATCTGGTGCCGGTCAAATTTTGCGAGCTTCAAAGCAGGCATCATTACATTTTCCAATACTGTGAACTCCGGCAACAGAAAATGAAACTGGAAAACAAACCCAATGTTCCGATTTCGAAATGCCGCCAGCCTGCTTTCAGACCAACCTGTTAAATTTTGTCCATTGATTTCAATATCACCGTCGTATGCTGTATCCAGCGTTGAAAGCAAATAAAGCAAAGTCGATTTGCCACAACCCGATTTCCCCATTATCGTAACAAATTCTCCCTGTTCAATCGATACATTAACATTCTTCAGCACGTGGAATTCTTCCGGATCATAGAAGTATTTGTTGATATTATTTGTTTTTAAGACTGTCATGTTGATTCCAATTTGGAAAGTTCATCCCCGCAGAATGGTTACAGGATCTGTTTTCGCCGCTTTAAGAGCTGGCATTAAACCGGCTAACCCGGTTGTAAGAACACCATAAAAGGCGCCGAGTAAATAATATTTCAGTTCAAACGTTACCGGAAAATGCGTTAAGATCACCCATTCATCTTCAGGCCATGGAATTCTTGACAATCCGTACGATGAGCCAAACCCTACAATCACACCCGCAGCTGCTCCAACAACTCCTATCGTAAGCGATTGAAACAGGAATATCTGCAAAATGTCTTTTTTTGAAAAACCCTGCGCCTTCAGGATTGCTATATCTTTCATCTTGCTGGCAATTATCATGTTCATAATATTATAGATCCCAAAACCTGCAACCAGCAGCAATGTAAAAGTCAAAACATTTGTAAACACATCTCTTATGAAATTCCCCGCTTTAACAGATGCATTCACAGTTTCCCAGTCGTCTGACTTGTAGTTATACTTGTTACTGAAATATCGCGAAAGGCGGGATGCCTGTTTCATGTCTTTCAGCTTTACCCTGATGTCGGTAATGTGATCCGAACTTTTTCCCAGAAACTGTTGCAGAGTAGCGGTACTTACATAAGCTCTCACCTCGTCAACGGTTGAAATGCCAAACTGAAAAGCGCCCACAACGCGGAAGCGCATCTGAACGCCGGATGGAGACGTAGCTGTTATCATATCTCCAATCGATGCATGAAGCTTATCCGCCAGTTTGTAGCCAAGTATAATACCATTGTCGGTAGTTAAAAGATCCTGTAAACTTCCGAATCTCATTTTGTTCTGAAGTCCAAATACCTTTGCCTCTTCTATAATGTCAACACCATCGACTATCGCACCAAGCTGAATCGGTCCGTAATTAAAAAGCATATTAGAAGATACAAAGGGAGAAACAGCTTTCACATCATTTCTGCTTTTAAGATCCTGAATAATTGCTGAAGCATTCCGGATATTTATGTTGGTCTTCTTTGGCCTCGGATGTATCAGAAACACAAAGCTTTCAGGGTAGTACATTGCTGCAACCGATGTCTTATAATCCGTCTTCACATCGTTATATATGTGAATATCGGGGGTCACCGAAAGCAGAATATCCTGAAAAAAATTGTTCATCCCTTTCATGAAGCTTATGAGCAGGATAAACATTCCAATACCGAACATAACCCCCAGCATGGCGACGACTGTCTGCCTTTTACGCGAAAGCAGATGTGTTTTTACTATTGTTAAGTTAACCGGCAGCATTTTATCTTAGTTTATACCAATCAACAAGCACGGCCGTATTTTCATCAACGCCGGACAACACCTCTACGTAGTCGAACGAAACGATGCCGGTTTTGACCGGAATTTTGCGCTGACTCTTATTGTGCTTTATCCACACACTGTCCCTTTCGGCAAAAACATCCCTGGGAAGAACAAGTGCTCCCCGCTTCTCTTCGATAATAATATTGGCTTCAACAGGAGTATGAACAAACGAATATGGAGGACGTTGCCTGAACTTTGCTTCTATACAAAAAGTCTGGTCATTCCTGTTCATCGAAGGAAATATAAACGTCACTTTGGCCTCAAATACCGTATCAGGCATCTGATCTGTGCGCACCAATACTTTTTGACCGATCTTTATTTTGTTTATGTCCTGTTGGTCGACGTACAGTTTTATGATGCGATCGGCACAATTACCAATCATTAGTAATTTCTCGTTCACTGCAACATTTTCTCCCGCGTCTCTTAATGATTCATAAACAATTCCATCCTGGTCACTTACAATGAACCCATCAGCAAAGTCTTTCCTGGTGTTTGCAAGCTGACTTTCCGCTACTTTATTCGAAACATTCAACTCACCACGCTTAGTGTGATACCGTTGGTTTGCAATCTTTCTCTCATTTAATGAGATCGTATATTGGGTGTAGGCATTGTCGAGATTACTTTTTGTGCCGATACCACGGTCCCATAAATTTTGCCACCGCCTGTAATTTGAAGAGTCGTTGATAAATTTCGCATCGGCAGCAATAACGGCACTTTTAAGGTCGGCCAGCACAGGCGAGCTGTCTGACACATTAAGTGAAGTAAGAGCGTAGCTGGCTTTGGCGGCACTTATTTCTGCCTCGCGAGTTTCATCACCTATAACGAATAATATTTGGCCCCGGTTAACGGTGTCTCCTTCCTTTACATATTTATTCAGGAGCGTGCCTGTTTTCTCCGCTGAGATC
>Ga0075421_100005802_pt1 | contig 14963 bp, 17 predicted proteins | sample SoiMetdeltSBSDD5_FD_75292 | JGI IMG/M metagenome (GOLD analysis project Ga0075421, IMG submission 75292) | Bulk soil microbial communities from a Populus tree surrounding site in Tennessee, USA - Soil MetaG P. deltoides SBSDD5 | ecosystem: Environmental > Terrestrial > Soil > Tree plantation...
GTCGTCACCGAGTGAGGCGGTGCGACGCTGTCCCTCAAGACCGTGGCCGCCCGGTTCGCACCGACGCGGTCACGGTCACATTGCGTACGCCGCTCGACAACCGGCCGGCCGTCGCCGTGCCGTGCAGTACAGCAGCGAAGGACAGCAACGACCGCAGCCCACACCAACCGAGCAATCCGGCCGCGCTCGCATGACTGTTCGATCGGGGACTGCGACGAGTGATCCTGAGGGCTAGCCGGCCGAGGCGGAGTGGTCGAGCCGGTGATGGACGTTCAGGGTGAGTTCGAGCGCTGGCAGGGCGCTGGCGGGTTCGATCCGATTGTCGTCGTGTCCGGCCAGGCAGGCCAGTACGTGGTCGATGATCGCTGTGTAGGCGGAGGTATCGGGCAGCTCAATGGCACGCTCCCCGGCACCGGTGTGTTCGGTGAGGGTGGCCGCACCCTGGCCGGTGAACCCAGCGCTCATGGCGTAGTCGAGTACGGCACCGGTGAAGGTGCCGCGCCAGCCCCCACGCATCCCGTAGGGCTGTGGCATCAGCGACGAGCTCGTGCAGCGGGCGAACGCGTCCGGGTACCGGAGCACAACCTCGGCGGCCGAGCCGCGGCCGTCGGCGCCCTCAGTGCCGGCGATCTGGACTGCGTCGGGGTATCCGAGCAGCCCCGTGACCAGGTCGAAGTCGGCGTGCATCATGTCCAGCGCCAGTGTCTGCAGGCTGAGGTTGTAACCCGGCCAGAGCAGGGCGGTGCGTCCTTCGATCTCCAAGACCTTCAGGGGCCCGTAGCGTTGGTCGGCCACCGCTTCGCGGAGCCGCTGGTTGGCGGGGCTGAACCGGGAGAACATGTCCACGAACGCCTGCCGCCCTGAGGCTCGCTGAGCTGCCACGATGCGCGCCGCGTCGTCGAGACTGTCGGCCATGGGCAGTTCAATGAGGACGTCCTTGCTCGCGTGCAGGGCCCGCACCGCGACGTCGGCGTGCAGCCGGGTGGGCAGGCAGATATCCACCAGGTCCACCGAGCTGTCACTGATCACCGCGTCCAGGTCCGTGGTCGTGGCGAACCCGAAGTCGTCCCTGATCTGCGCCAGCTTCTCCGACGTCCGCCCGAAAACGACCACCTCGTCCACGTCAGAGCGTTGCGCATAGACCGCGGCATGAGCCTGACCAAACCCGGTTCCCAACAAGGCGACCTTCATGATCATGGCCTCCTTCCCGGCGGGCGACCTGCCCCGCGCCGGACCATGCAGGGACGATGCGCCGGCCACCACGGTAGGCGGCGTCTAGGACAATTCCCGTCCGCAGCGGCGGCGGGCCATCACAATGGCCGATGCCGATCAAGGAGTGTTCCTGCCACCGTGCCCGAGCTGGGCCACCGCCCGCGAACGCACGCTCCCGCAGATCGACGCGCGCGACATCGCCCAGCGGTTGATCGACGACCAGGCCCTACCCAGCGAAGCGGCCCGACCGATCGAGTGACCCGCGCCGGCCCACGACTTGTGTTCCATCTGCCACATTCCGGGCACAGGGCTAGTAAGGCGACTTTGCCGGCAATGAGAGAGGCTTCGGTCGCCCAGGCCGCCGACGTTGCGAAACCAGCGCGGCGGCCGCCCGCGTCCCGGCACCCCAGATCACGAAGATGTCTGGCTCGCCGCATGCGGATCTTGACATTCTCCGAAGCCGGGGGCGACGCTCAGGCGAGCGCACGCAGGGAGATCGGATGAACGCGGCCGTGAAAAGGCTCATGAGGGCCGGCAACCGCCTCGCCGTGTTCTTGTACCGCCGATCGAACGGGCGCATTGGCGGCACCGCCCGGGGCGGGACCCGGGTTCTGCTGCTGACCGTGCCGGGGCGCAAGAGCGGGACCCCACACACAACGCCGGTCAGCTATTTCGAGGACGAGGGCGGCTACGTGGTCACTGGTACCGCCGGCGGGAGCAAGCAGGACCCCCAGTGGTTCCGCAACCTGCGCGCCGCATCCCGAGCACACGTCGAGTTGGGTCCCCGGCACCTGGATGTCGACGTGCAGGTGGCGTTGGGGGCGGAGCGCGACCGTCTCTGGCGCGAGATCGTCCTGGCCCGGGCGCCGTCCTTCGCCACGTACGAGGATAAGTCAGGGCGTGTGATCCCTGTCGCAGTGCTCACGCCCCTGTGAGCGTCGTGCGCGTCACCGAGCAACCGGGATCTGCCACATCGGGTCTCGGCAACGACACGACATGATGAGGACCTCGTCGGCATCCGACGCCTGGACGTGCGCCTGGCGCTGCCATCGAGGAGTCCGACTGACATGATCCGGCAACGCCTCGGATGCTCGCCGAGTTGAGTGCGTGGGTCAGGCCCTGGGCCGGCGAGCCTGCTTCATCTCGCGGGCAAGCGCCCAGGCATCCGCGACGGGACCCAGGTGCCCGAGCTTGTCGGGGTTGACCACCGAGCGGATCACCTGGATCCGCCCGCCGAGCACGTCGAGCGTCACCGTGCCGACGACGTTGTCGTTCCGATCGCGAAGGATCGCGCCCGGCTGGCCGTTCACCTCGCGTGGCTCCACTCTCACGTCGATCGTGGCGAGCAGTGGGAGGTTCGAGGCGAGCACGCGGGCCACGTTGTCGGCACCGATCACGCTCCTGGCGAACGCAGGCGCCTTGCCGCCACCATCCCCGACCATCTGGACGTCGGCAGCGAGCAGCTGCCGCAGTCCCTCGATGTCGCCGTCGCGGAGCGCATCGAAGAACCGCGCGGCCAGCTCCTCGCGTTCTCGGCGGTCGGCCTCGAACCGCGGGCGCCCGACGTCCATGTGACGTCGGGCCCGGGTCGCGAGCTGGCGGCACGCCGCCTCCGAGCGCCCCACGGCAACGGCGATCTCGGGAAAGCCGAATCCGAACACCTCCCGCAGCACGAAGACGGCCCGTTCGAGCGGGGTCAGCCGCTCGAGCAGCAACAGGGCCGCCATCGACACCGAATCGGCCAGCTCCGCGGTCCGCTCCGGGTCGTGGTAGGGGTCGGTGAGCAATGGCTCGGGGAACCACTGCCCGACGTAGGTCTCCCGCCGGACCCGCGCAGAGCGCAGTACGTCGATCGAGACTCGCGTGACCACGGCTGAGAGGAAGGCCTTGGTCGACGTGGGCTGTGTCGGGGAGGCCTCGTAGCGTAGCCAGGTCTCCTGGACCGCGTCCTCGGCCTCGGCCACGCTGCCAAGAATCCGGTAGGCAATCGCGAACAGCAACGGCCGCAGCTCCTCGAACTCCTCGCCCCGGGTCATACGAGTTCTTTCATGCGAGTTCTTCCTTGAAACCCTGCCGCCACGACGGATAGCGCAGCTTCCAGCCGAGCTCCCGCTTGGCCTTGGCGTTGGAGAAGCCACGCCCCTGGGTCATCATGCCCACCGCCATCTCGCCGGCCAGCAGCCGCGCCAGCCACGTGGGGACCCGTCGCGGGGGTTTGGCTCCGGCGCACTGCGCGAGATAGGGCAGCCACTCCCTGACAGGTGCCGGCTCGTCGTCGACGATGTTGAACACGCCCGTCGCCTTCTGCTCCACCGCCAGCAGAGTAGCGCTCGCCACGTCGTCGACATGCACCCACGAGACGTAGCCGGTGCCACCCCCGACCAGCGGGAACAGCCGCTTCCGCACGAGCTTGACCTGATCGTCCCAAGCGCCCGGCCCGTAGAACCCGCCGTAGCGCAGGACCGCACCGCCAGCCCTGACCACCACGTCCTCGAGATGGTTGATCGCCTTTGTCCCCTCCAGCACCTCCAGCGGGTCCTCCTCGGTCTTGACCCATCCGCCCGTGCGGATTCCGTTCATGCTGGCGTGGCCCTGTGCGACGACGTGGGAGACACCGGTCGCCTCGGCCGCGGCCAGCAGGTGGTCGATCCCCTCGCTGCGGAGCCGGTTGGTGGTGGCGAAGAAGCGGTCGGCCTTCCTCAGGTTGGGCTTGCCGGCGTGCGCCACCGAAAGGGCAGTCATCTGATTCACGATCGCGTCCGGCCGGGCCGCGGCGACGGCCTCGCCCACCGACGCCGCATCCAGCCCGTCCATCACGACGCCCTCTGCGCCCAGTTGCTCCAGCAGCCCCACCTTGCCCGCGCTCGTCGTCGTCGCGGTCACCTGGTGCCCACGGGCCACCAGTTGCGGCACGAGACGACGCCCGACGACCCCGCTCCCGCCTGCCACGAACACTCGCATCACGTCACGCTCCTCATCCGGTACTGGCTCGTCACCGAGACGAGACAGCCGGGCAGCCTGTGACATGGGAGACGGCCCCGCGACGTTGGCCGCGACGGACCATCATCGGACTGAACGGGAAGCGCACTCACTTGCATCGTCGTTCAAGTGACTCTGCACGCCTGCCACCGTCAGGCGTCGCGGAAGCGGAAGAGGATCGCCCCGGCGGCGGTGGCACCGGCGGCGTACAGGGCGAGGACGCCGAGTCCTGGCCACGGTGCGATCGGCAGCCCGTCCAGCCGCATGGTCGCCTGGATCGACAGCCCGGCCGTCATCGGCGAGACCTGCTCGATCCACTCCTTCCAGCGCGGATCGGTGACGGCCATCGCGACGACGGGGGTGATGTACAGGAGCAGGAGTACGACGGTGACCGTGCCGCCGGTGTGCCTGATGACGAAGCCGATTCCGAGTCCGAGCAGCGCGACCAGGCCGAGGTACAGCACCGTGCCGCCGTAGGCCCGCAGCGTGGCGCCGTCGGCCAGCGACAGCGGTTGGTATCCGGCCGCGGTGGAGAATCCGTTGGCGGCAAGGATCTGCCGGCCCACGACCAGCGACCCGAGCACGCCGACAGCCGCCGTGCCCAGCACCACCAGGGCGAGCGCGAGCGCCTTGGCGGCCAGTACGGTGAGCCGGCGCGGGCAGGCCGCGAGCGTGGTGCGGATCATCCCTGCCTCGTACTCGGTCGTGATCGCGAGCACCGCCAGCACGACCACCGCGGCCTGGCCGAGATACACCCCGGCCAGGCTGAGCCTGGTCAGGTCGAAGTCGCAGGAGGGATCCGAGCGCCCACAACGCGGCGGCGTCAGGTCCCAGGTCACCAGCGCGCCGAGCGCTACCGTCAGCGCCGCCAGCGCGAGCAGCGCCCACCCCGTGCTCCGGACCGTGCGCAGCTTGGTCCACTCAGCCCGCAACGCACGGCCGATCAGCGGCGGCGACATCAGGCGTCCCGGCGGCCGAGCTGCCAGCGGGCGAGACCGAGCGCAGCAGCGGCGTACGCACACAGCACGCCCATCCCTGCCCACGGGCCGATCACCTGGCCGTTCTCGACCGTCTGCTGGATCGCCAGCCCGGCGATCGGCGTGAGCCGGCTGATCCAGACGTCGGCCTGCGGCGAGATCACCGGTACGACGATCTGCGGCAGAACGATCACTGCGATGACGAAAACGATCGCGCCGACGGTACGCCGGCGGAGTACGGCGATGCCGAGGCTGAACAGCGCGAGCACGGCCAGGAACAGTGCCGTGCCGACGATCGCGCGCACGGTGGCGCCGTCCGTCAGCGACACGTGCGGGTACGCCGGCGGGTTGTAGCCGCCCGAGTGCAGCCCGGGCTGGGCGATCAGGAAAGCCCCGACCGCGGTGACAAGACCGGTGACGAACACGGTGCCGGCCAGCACTGCCGCCTTGGCGGCCAGCACCTGCCCGCGCCGCGGTCCGGCGGTGAACGTGGTCCGGATCAGCCCGGTCCGGTACTCCGCGGTCATCACCAGCACGCCGAGCGCGATCACGGCGATCATGCCGAGCCGCACGCCGAACAGGCTGAGCATGACGACGTCGTCGTCGCCCGGCGACCGCCAGCTCTCGATGCCGTAGCCGGCGATGTCCCCGGATCCCGTCACTGTGAAGGTGCCGCCGGACTGGCTGAGGCCGCCCGCCCCGGCGATCCCGGCGGGGATCTTCCCGAAGGCGGTGGAGATGCTTCCGTGCGCCCACTCCCGTGCCGGCTGTGCCGTCGGCGTCTCGGTCACCGTCACCGAGTCGAAGACCGCCCGGCCGACAGTCAGCTCGGTGGTGAGCGCGACGCCGCCCCCGGTCCTGGTGGTCTGGTACGACGGCGCCGACCCGACGAACAGTCCGACCTCGGCGTCCCGAGGCAGCGGCACGGACACTGTGCCGACCTGCCGCCAGTCGCGGCCGTCCGCCGAGTCGTACCCCGTGATCGTGCCGCCCGTCCGGGTCAGCTTGAGCCAGCGCGGTGCCGTCTGCGTGCCGCCGGCCAGGTCGGTGCCGAACATCGACTGCATCCGCACGCCGTGCCCCGGGGTCACCATCACGGCCGCGTACGGCGCGCCCGGGGTGACACCGGCCTTCACCAGCAGCCCCGCCTTCGCCCACTCGTTGCTGTTCTGCTGGCTGACGACCCGGGCGACGATCGAGCCGTCACCGGCGAGCGGCTTGTGCACGAAATAGGCCTGGTCGGTGTACCGCGGCTCCTCGTTGGCGCTCGTCGAGCCCGCGGACGCCCCGAGCAGTTCCAGCAACACCGAGACGACCACGGCGGCCAGCAGGCAGAGCACCGTGCTGCGGACCGTCCAGAACTTGGTCCACTCGCCGCGCAGCACCCGAAGGAAGGTGGTCATCACGCCTCCCGCGGCCGGGCGTGGGCGGCGAACTCGACCGCGTCCCGGGTCAGGTCCATGTACGCCTCCTCCAGCGACGCGCGGTGCGCGGCCACCTCGGAGAACGGCAGGTCGTGCTGGTTGAGCAGCTTGATGATGTGCTCCGGCGTCAGGCCGCTGACAGTAACCCGGTCGTGGTCGGTCGCCGCCACGGTGCCGCCGGCGTTCACCAGCACGGTCATCGCACCGGTCCGGTCCGAGGTGCGCAGCAGCACCCGGTCCGCCGAGGCCGCGGTCAGCAGCTCGCGGACGGTTGTGTCGGCGATCAGCCGGCCGCGGCCGATCACGACCAGGTGATCGGCGCTGCCCTCCAGCTCGCCCATCAGGTGGCTGGACACCAGCACGGCCCGGCCCTCCGCGGCCAACGACCGCAGCAGGCCGCGGATCCAGACGATGCCCTCCGGGTCGAGGCCGTTCACCGGCTCGTCGAACAGCAGCACGGGCGGGTCCCCGAGCAGCGCACCGGCGATGCCGAGCCGCTGCAGCATGCCCAGCGAGAACCCGCCGGCACGACGCCGCGCGGCCTCGGCCAGCCCGACCTGCTCGAGTACCTCGTCCACCCGGCGCGCGGACAGGCCGTTGTACTGCGCCATCCACAGCAGGTGGTCGCGGGCCTTCCGGCCGGGATGTACGGCGCCCGCGTCGAGCAGGGCACCGACCTCGCGCAGCGGTGTACCCAGGTCTCGGTAGCGGTGGCCACCGACCAGGGCGTTGCCGCCGTCTGGGGCGTCCAGCCCGAGGATCACCCGCATGGTCGTCGACTTGCCGGCGCCGTTCGGGCCGACGAACCCGGTCACCTGACCCGGCTGGACCGTGAACGTCAGACCGTCCACCGCGACGGTCGTGCCGTACCTCTTGCGCAGCTCGTGAACCTCGATGCGGTTTGCCTCCATGCTCGCGACGCTACGGGCGGGTACGGCCGGGCGTCGTCACGCAGTTGAGCGGTCTTCGGCGTCCCTCGCGTGAGGGACGCCCGGAACCGCCGCGGTGACGGACAATGTGACCGTGAGTCAGGCCCGGGAGCTGGCCGACCGGATCGGCCTCGGAGCCCGCAGGATCGCTGGCAGCCGCGACGTTCCGTACGTCGCCGCGGCCGTCCTCGGCCTGCTCGCGGTCCTGGAGGCCGCAAACCGGGGCGACCAGACCGGCATGGACTTCGGCACCGCGCTCGTGCTCGCGCTGCTCTCGACCGTGCCGCTGGCCTTCCTGCCGGCTCACCCGGTGCCGGTGGCACTGGCCGTCACGCTGGCCGTGATGGTCACCATCGGCGGCCAGGAACCGCCGTTCAGCGCCGCGGTGCTGGCGAACCTGATCGCGCTGTACTGGCTCGGCCGCAGCCGCCCGCGCTGGGTCTCATTCCCGTTCGTGCTGCCGTTCATGCTGTTCGCGCTGGGTGAGCCGCGGCCGGGGTCGACGCTGCTGCTGGTCTCGATGGCGGCTGCCGTGCTCCTCGGCACCGCGGTCCGCGAGCGCGGTGCCGCGGCCGCGTCCGCCGAGGCCAGCCGGGCGACCGCGGACACCCTGCTGGAGCATGCCGCCCGGGGCGAACGGGCCCGGATCGCGCGCGAGCTGCACGACGTGGTCGCGCACCACATCTCGATGATCGCCGTACAGGCCGAGACGGCCAGGCTGACCACACCCGGGATGCCGCCGGAGGGCGCGAAGCGGCTGGTCGCTATCGGCGACACCGCCCGGTCGGCGCTGACCGAGATGCGGCGGCTGCTCGGCGTGCTGCGCGAGGACGTCGGCAGCGATCTCGTTCGAGCACCACAACCCGGGCTGCAGCAGCTCAACGAGCTGGTCGACGAGGCCCGAGCCTCCAGCGGGGCCGGTACGAGGCTGATCGTGAGCGGGCGGGTGGTAGCACTCGACCCGGGCGTGCAGCTGACGGCTTACCGGATCGTGCAGGAAGCGCTGACCAACGCGCGCCGGCACGCGCCGGGCGCGGCGGTTGACGTCGAGCTGGAGTTCGCCACCGAGGCCCTGCTGGTGCGGGTCCGCGACAACGGCCCCGGTCCGCCGTACACCGCTGCCGAGAACAACGGCCACGGCCTGCTGGGCATGCGCGAACGCGCCGCGATGGTGGGCGGCAGGCTGGCCGTCGGCCGCTCGGCCGGTGGCGGGTTCCTGGTCGAGGTCGTGCTGCCGATCCCGGTGGACGGGCCATGACGATCCGGATCCTGGTTGTCGACGACCAAGAGGTGGTGCGGGCAGGGTTCGGCGCGCTGCTGCGGACCCAGCCGGACTTCGCGGTGGACGGTACGGCGGCCGACGGCGCCGAGGCGGTCCGGCTATGCCGCGAGCTGGCGCCGGACATCGTCCTGATGGACGTACGGATGCCGGTGCTGGACGGCATCGAGGCGACCCGGCGCATCCTCGACGGAGCCGGTCCCGGGCAGGGCCCGCGGATCCTGATGCTGACGACGTTCGACCTCGACGAGTACGTGTTCGACGCGCTGGTGGCGGGCGCGAGCGGCTTCCTTCTCAAGGACGTCACCGCGGAGCGGCTGTTCGACGCGGTCCGGGTGATCGCGGCCGGCGGCGGGCTGCTGGCGCCGACGGTGACCCGGCGGCTGATCTCGGAGTTCACCCGGCTCCGGCCGCGTTCCACCAGCCAGGTCGTTGCCCTCGGCAACCTCACGCCCCGGGAGACTGAAGTGCTCGGGCTGATCGCCGAGGGCCTGTCCAACCCGGAGATCGCCGCACGGCTGGTGGTCAGCGACGAGACCGTGAAGACCCACGTCAGCCGGCTGCTCGGCAAGCTCGGCCTGCGCGACCGCACCCAGGCCGTGATCGCCGCCTACGAGTCCGGCCTCGTCGTCCCCGGCGGCCTGCGCCCGTCCTAGCCAGCTACGCACATTGCTCACGCGAACTCTGAACAATGCTGCTTCTTGATATGAGACATCGTTACGACGCAGGTCGGTCTGTAGCCGCGGGGCCGGGCCACTCCGGGGCCAGTAGGGACCAGACCTCGGTGTCGTGCCGGGCGCCTTCGTAGTAGAACTGCTCCCGCAGAACGCCGTCCAGCCTCATGCCGAGCCGGCGAGCGACGTTGCTGCTGGCAGTGTTGTCGGGTCGGGTGAGCCACTCGATCCGGTGGATGCCGCGCTCGCGCACCGCCCAGTCGATGAGGTGCCTCGCGGCGCGGGTGATCAGGCCGCGGCCCTGCCCGGCGGGCTCCAGCCAGCAGCCGATCTCGGCCGTGCCGGCGGTGGCGTCGAAGTGGACGAACATGGTGCCGCCTACGAGGGTGCCGTCCAGCCAGATGCCGTACAGCCGGCCGGCGTCGCGGGCGGCGAGGTCGGCGTACCGCTGCAACGTGGCGCGGGCCGAGTCGAGGTCCTTGTTCCGGCTCGCCCACGGGATCCACGGGTCGACGGCGTCCCGCGCCCGGTCCAGATGGGTGAGGAACTCCTCGGCCTGCCACGGTTCCAGCGGGCGCAGCTCGGCGCCGTCGTCAAGGTCGATGGCGAACATCCGTGCACTGTAACGGGGCCGGTCCCGCACCGCGCTGACTCGGGGTGCGGCGATAAGTCGGTTGCGGTCCGTGGGCACCGACCTCAGGATCGGGCCATGACCACGATCGTCGCCGTCCTGTCGCTGCCTGCTGCCGCTCGTCCGGCGCGGGTGCAGCAGCAGGCCTGCCGGCGGTGGAGGTCGACGCCCGTCCGGTCGTGACCGCCGCGCTGGTCGCGGGCCTGCTGGCTGGGTACGGCATTGCCGTACCCGTCGGCGCGGTCGGGACCTACCTGGTGAGCCTGACGGCTCGTACGTCGTTCAGGGTCGGCGCGTTCGCCGCGCTCGGCATCGCCAGCGCGGACGGCGTGTATGCGCTGGTCGCGGTGGCCGGCGGGTCCGTACTGGCGCCCGCGCTGCAGCCGTTCTTGGTGCCGCTGCGCTGGGCGTCCGCCGTCGTCCTCGTGGCGCTCGCGGTCCGCGGCGGCGTCTCCGCTCTCCGCCAGTACCGGACGCCGGCCAATGCGTCCGGTGAGACGCCGCCCGGACCCGTGCGGGCGTACATCGGCCTGCTGGGGATGACCCTGCTGAACCCGACCACCGTGGTCTACTTCACGGCGCTCGTGCTCGGCAGCCGGACCGCGGCGGAACCGCCGGAGGCGGTCGTGTTCGTCGTGGCCGCGTTCGTCGCGTCCGCCAGCTGGCAACTGGTCCTCGCCGGTGGCGGTGCGGTGCTCGGCAGGGTGCTGACGAGCAGCCGCGGGCGACTCGTGAGTGCCCTGGTGTCCAGCCTTCTGATCGCCGGGCTCGCGGTACGCCTGGTGGCCGGCTAGCGGTGGCCGGCGGCGAGCAGCGCGAGGCAGCCGCTTCGCCAGCGACATCAGCTGCGCACAGCTGCTGCCCTGACAGACCGGAGGTCTGACAAGGCGTGAGCCATAACCATTTCTGCGGGTTCAACTACTTCCGCTGCCAGTGCGACAGGCGTAGAACAGGACGTCGTCAAACGACGGTGGGGGATCCGTGGGAGGTGGCATGGTGGCACTTCGAGGAGTACGGCATGCGGTGGTGGTCGGTCTGCTGATCGCCGCCACAGCGACGGGTTCGGCGGCGGTCGCCGACAGCAGCGGCGGCTCGGACGACCAGCCGACGCTGCTGAACGTACGGCTGACCGGGTACGAGGAGGACCCGTTGGCGCTCTCGACGACCGGAACCGGCAGGTTCCGGGCACAGATCAACGACGAGAGGCAGGAGATCACCTTCCGGCTGACCTACGCCTCGCTCGAAGGGAACGTGACGCAGGCGCACATCCACCTCGGTGGCAAGGCGCAGAGCGGTGGCATCTCCGCCTTCCTGTGCACGAACCTCGGCAACGGCCCGGCCGGTACGCAGGCCTGCCCGGCGGCACCGGGTGTGGTCGACGGCACGATCCGCCCGGCCGATGTGATCGGACCGGCCGGTCAAGGCATCACGGCCGGCGAGTTCGACGAGCTGGTGGCGGCGATCCGGGCCGGCACCGCCTACGCGAACGTGCACAGCAGTTTGTACCCGGGTGGTGAGATCAGGGCCCAGCTGGGGCATAGCCACTGATCAGCGTTCGAGACGACACGTCCCGTGGAACGGCAGGTCCGCGGGACGTGTCAGCATGCGGTCCGGGACATTGCCAGCCGGGGCGGTCCGAGGGACCCTGATCCGGTCGGCGCATCACGATCCGGGCAACGGGTCAACTCGTGAGCTGAAGGGGGCGCCCTATGACCACCCAGTTCGATACCGGCGACGAGTTCGACGACGACTTCGACACTGACGTCGAAGACATCGACGACGTGTACGACGAGCTCGACGACGACGTAGTCGGTGACGATCTCGATGACGATCTGGACGAGGAGCTGGACGACGAGCTCGACTTCGGCGACGACGAGGACGACGACTTCGAGGACTGATGCGTCGCTCCTGCGTCGCCGAGGGGCAGCCGCCATACTGAGCGGATGGTCCGGTCCGGCGACGTCGAGGAGCAGCCGGACCCGGTGGTCCTGGCGATGCTCGGCGACGTGTCCGGGCGTCGGATCCTGTATGCCGGCGAGCGGCCCGGCCAGCTCGGACTGCTGCTGACCACCCGCGGCGCCGACGTAACGTCGCTCGCACCGCCCGGCGCACCCGCCGCGGACGGTGCCCGGGTGATCCGCGCCGGGCTCGGCGACGTCAGCTTCCAGCCGGTGTACGACGTCGTCCTGGCGGACCGTGTGTTCGACCGCACAGAGGACTGGGAGACGGCACTGCGGACCGCGGTGCACGCGTTGTGCAAGGGCGGACAGCTGGTGTTCTCGATCCGGCATCCGGTCTGCGACCCGGATGGCTGGACCGGCTACGCGATGGTTCACCCGGTCGATGCCCCAGGCATCCATCGGCCACTGGCGACGTACCTGAACGCGGTGATCCGGGCGGGCTGCCGGATCGACCAGGTCGCCGAGCCGGGGTGCCTCGTGGTGTCGGCGTACCGGGACCCCGGGTTGACCCTCCGGTAGCCGGAGGGTGGAGGCTCGGCCTATGAGTGCATCGGTGCCGATCGGCGAGTTCTCCCGGCTCACCCACCTCACGGTCAAGACGCTGCACCACTACCACGACATCGGGCTGCTCGCGCCGGACCAGGTGGATCCGTCGTCGGGCTACCGGCGGTACGCGACCAGCCAGGTCGGCACCGCGCTGCTGATCCGCCGGCTGCGCGAGCTGGAGATGCCCCTGCCGCAGGTCCGCGAGGTGGTCGAGGCGCCGTCGGTGGAGGCCAGGAACCGTGTACTGCAAGAGCATCTGGCCCGGATGGAGGCCGAGCTGGTCCGCACCCAGCAGGTAGTCGGCTCGCTGCGCGACCTGCTCGCGCTGGCCACCGACCGGCTCGCCGTCGAGTACCGCACGCTGGCACCGCTGCGGGTGGTCGCGATCACCGACCGGGTCGAGCGCGAGGCGATCGGGCCCTGGTGCGAGACGGCCTTCGGCACCTTGTACGACGCCGCCGGTCGGGTGGTCGCCGGGCCCGGCGGGGCGTCGTACGCGGACGAGTTCTTCACCGACGACGCCGGCGAGGTCGTCGCTTTCGTCCCGGTCTCGGCCGACACGGTCCCTGGCCTGCAGGTGACCGAGCTGCCCGGTGGCGAGTTCGCGATCGCCGTGCACGAGGGGCCGTTCACCGACTTCGACCGTACGTATGCCGCGCTCGGCAGCCACGTCGCCGAGCACTGCGCGGTCGCGCCCGGGCCGATCCGGGAGATCTACCTGACCGGACCGGGGGAGACCGTCGACCCGGCCGCGTTCCGTACCGAGGTGTGCTGGCCGATCCTGGCTCGCACCGCCTGACCAATTCCTGGAGGTTTCGAACCATGGCACTGTCCTTCGCCCAGGTCGTCTTCGACTGCCACGACGCCGCCGCGCTGGCCGGGTTCTGGTCCGGCGTGCTGGAGCAACCCGTGGACCCGGACGCGAACGAGTTCTTCGCCACCATCGGGCACGGCTCCGGGTCGACCGGCTTCATGTTCGTCAAGGTCCCGGAGGAGCGGGCCGGCAAGAACCGGCTGCACGTCGACCTGGTCGGCCCGGACCACGAGGCCGAGGTCGACCGGGTCGTCGGGCTCGGCGCCAAGCGGGTTGCCGACTTCGACGAGTACGGTACTCGCTGGACCACGCTGAGTGACCCTGAAGGCAACGTCTTCGACATCGGAGCCACCTGACCTGGGTGGCGGATTCGGTTGCGGTTGACGGGGTCGGGAAGACTGGGGGCATGCTCAGCAGTACCGAGTCGCCTCCGGACGACAGGACCAATGCGGCCGCCGCACCCATCAGGGCGCGGCGGTCGAACAAGTGGACTCGCGGGTGGTCACTCGCGCTGCTCGCGGTCCTGACCACCTTCGTCCTGCTCTTCCACAGCCGCGTGCCGAACTCGGTCGGCAACGCCGGCAGCCTGCTGGAGACCTTCCTGCCGTGGGTCGGCCTCGCGGTCCCGCTGATCGTGGTGGGAGCGGTGGTACGACGGTCGGCCACCGCGGCGGTCGCCGTACTGGTGCCCGCCCTCATCTGGGCCGGGCTGTTCGGTGAGCTGGTAGTTCCCGGCAAGGGTGGCGGCACGCACAACCTGCGGGTGCTGACGCACAACGTGGACGTGGCCAACGGCGACCACGCCGGCACCGCCCGGGACCTGCTCGCCGCGGACGCGGACGTGGTGGCGCTGGAGGAGATGACCGGGTCCGCGCTGAACGTGTACAACAAGGCGTTCGACGCCGAGTACCCGTACCGGGTCAAGCGCAGCACCGTCGGGCTGTGGTCACGGTACCCGATCGCGGAGTCCGGTTCGGTCGACATCGGCCTCAGCTGGACCCGCGCGCTGCGGGCGCAGCTGACCACCCCGGACGGCGACGTCGCGATCTACGTCGCGCACCTGGCGTCGGTCCGGATCGGGTCGAGCGGGTTCACCGCGGATCAGCGCAACGAGACGATCGAGCAGCTCGGCCGGCAGCTCGCCGACGAGAAGCTCGCCAAGGTCGTGCTGATGGGCGACCTGAACGGCACCGCGAACGACCGCAGCCTGGCACCGGTGACGGCCCAGCTGCGGTCGGCGCAGGGGGCGGCCGGCGACGGGTTCGGGTTCAGCTGGCCGGCCGGGTTCCCGATGGCCCGGATCGACCACGTACTCGTCCGCGGCGTGGAGCCGTCCCGGGCCTGGGTGCTGCCCAGGACCGGCAGCGACCATCGCCCGGTCGCTGCCGACCTGCGCATCTGAGAGCGCGTCGTACGATGCTGCCCGGCACGAGACACCATGGAGGACGCCATGACGACCACGCCGGACGACCCGACCACCGCGCTGCCCGGCCGCCCGCCCGTGGTCGACCTGGCCACCTGGCAGACCGCCCGTGAC
>Ga0075421_100005803_pt1 | contig 14962 bp, 12 predicted proteins | sample SoiMetdeltSBSDD5_FD_75292 | JGI IMG/M metagenome (GOLD analysis project Ga0075421, IMG submission 75292) | Bulk soil microbial communities from a Populus tree surrounding site in Tennessee, USA - Soil MetaG P. deltoides SBSDD5 | ecosystem: Environmental > Terrestrial > Soil > Tree plantation...
CGCACGAGCGACGACTTTCCGGCTCCGTTGCGGCCGAGCAGCACGAAGACCGAGCCCGGCGGCACGCGCAACGACACGTCCTGCAGCGCGGCCCGTGAGCCGTAGCGCACGCTCAGTCTTTCCGTGGCCAACACCGCGCCCGTATCGTTCATCTCTTCTCTCCCCGCGGCCGCTTCGTGAGGGCGGCCCATGCATCCTTCACGGCGGCGGTGGCGTCGTCCTCGGCGGCACCCAGGCCCATGGCCACGCCCGCGTAGCGCACGGCGGCGTCTTTCATGCTGCGGGCGCGCTCGAACGGCGCCACCTTCGGCGGTGTGCCGGCCACGAACGTCCCCTCCCCGCGCCTCACCTCCAGCACGCCGGCGTCGGCCAGCCGCTGGTAGGCCTTGGAGACGGTCATCGGGTTGACGCCCAGGTCGCGGGCGAGGTCGCGCACGGAGGGGACGGGGGCGGCGGGGGCGAGGGCGCCCACCGCGACCAGGCGGCGCATGCCCTCTTCGATCTGACGCCAGATGGGCACGGCGTCCCGGGGGTCGACGGTGATGGCCGCGCTCATCGCGACGCCTGTGTCATACACTCATAATACACCGATACACTGACCCGTCAAGCCCGTGGATTCGCAGGATGGAGACGCGCGCGGCCCGGTCAGTCGGACCAGTCGAACGATTCGAGGACGAGCGCGTCTCTGTCGACGGACAGCTGAAGGTTGTTCATCGCCCCGTCGACGAGCGCGGGCGGTACCTGCCATTCGAAGCGATCGGCCCCGCCGCTGAGCGGCTTCTCGTCGAGGACCCGGGCGCGCCCTTCGTCGTGAGCGTGGATCGTCAGCCGCAGCCGCGCACCGGCCGTGCCCTGCACCGCGGCGCGGATCGGACCCGCGAGCTGATCGGCGCGCAGCCAGCGCCGTAGCTCCGCGCCACGGCCCCCGTTGTGGAGCCGATACACGCGTGCCCCGTCGGCGGCGACACCGAGCGGCTGGAAGTGGTCGGGCGTCGCCTCGACGTTGCGTGCGATCCGTCCGGGCGTGTTGGGATGGACGATGACGTAGCGGATCGGGAAGCGCGCGAGGAAGAAGCCGAAGGACGGCGTCTCCGTCAGCGGGCGCGTGGGCTGCGTGTTCCACTCGGTGCGGATCAGGCGATGGAGGCGGTTGTAGGTGTCCGGGCAGAAGGCCCCGCGGCCGTTCACGATGGGCCGCCCGTGCACGATCGAGGCCCATTGCCAGTCGCTGTCGGTGTTGATGTCGCACGGCAGCTCGAGGACGGCGCCGGGCCCGGCGGAGGCGAGCAGCGCGTAGGCCGGCGGTGCTTCGAGCGCCCGCGAGATGCGGGCCGGAGCGGGCTGAATCGTCTCCGCCAGGGCGGCCACGACGACGAGCGCGGGCCAGAGCCGCGGCGCGGCGCGCGGAGTCCATCCCGCCAGTCCACGAGCGGCGAGAACGCCGCCGATGAGCCAGACCGGAATCATGAACGACGACGGGTGCTTCACCGCGCTGAAGACGGGCAGCTTGTGAAGAAGAGCAAACGGCAACGGCACGCTGCGCGCGCCCCACGTCGTGAGCTCGGGCCCGAGGGATAGAACGAAGAACACGATCGCAAGGCCGAGCAGCAGGCGCACGCGATCGTCCGGCCGGCGAAGGCCGAGCGCACCGAATATCAACAGCGTGAGGCCCGGCCACATCGGCTCCTCGTAGACGGAGCCGAGGAGCGGCATCCATACCGTCGCCTTCGTGCGGAGAAAGGACGCGGGCAGGTCGACCGAATAGTGACGGGCCTCCGTGACCTCGCGGGCCGTGCTCGTCTCGTAGCGGCTCAGATGCAGGAAGCCTTGCACGTACGGCAGCACGAGCAGCCCGGCGACCACCGCCACCACGGCGACGGCGGCCGCCACGCGCCGATCCTGGAGCGATCGCCAGCGGGCGATGCAGACGATCATGGCGAGCAGGGCACCGATCAGGGCGTAGTAGCCGGAGGTGGCGGCCTGCAGGCCCAGCACGACACCGGTGAGGAGGGCCAGCCACAAGCGCGGGCGATCGAGGAGGCGAAGGAGCCCGAGGAGGACGAGCGGCAGCCCGCCGATGCTGATGAGGTTGAGGTGGGCGCGGTGCGCGAGGAGGGGCGGCGCGTGAGCGACGAGCACGCCCGCCAGCACGGCGGGCACTACGCTTCCCCACAGCGACAGGGCCAGGCGGTAGGACGCGTACCCGGTGAGAGTGAACGCCGTGAGCACGGAGAGGTTGTACAGAAGGATCGGATTGCGCGTCAGGAGGCGGAAGGGGGCGGCCAGCACGGATGGCCCGAGGAGCGGATCGCAGTACAGCAGCGCGTATCGCGACGGGAAGTAGTTGTTGGCCTCGAAGAGCTCCTGCGGGCGGTGGAGGTGTGACGTCGTCCAATGGAGCACCCACACGTCCTGCATCGGATCGGGCCCCACGAACAGCCGGTCCCCGAGGCCCGACGTGATCCCGCACTGGACGGCGGCGAGGAGGGCGAAGCCCGCCACCACCAGGAGCTCGCGCCGGACGACGTTCACACGAGTATTCCGCGGAAGAAGCGGATCCCCATCCGGTAGTCGAGATAGCCGAGGACGACGAGCAGCAGGAGTTGGACGACCACGGGAAGACGGCGCGTCATCACGAGGGCGGGCAGGAGCAGCGACTCCGCCCGATAGAGGCTGAGGCGACCGCCGACCACGAGCGGGAACAACCAGTAGAAGCCGGCGAAGACGGCGAGGAACCTCTCGGGGCCCTGCGGCTTCAGCCACCGCGTGGCGAGGGCCACGATAAGCGCGAGCATGAGCCCGGCGACGAGGATCGTCTGCCATGCGATCCAGTCGCGCAAGTCGGAGGACACGGCGCTCACGGCGAAGGCCACGGGGCCGCCCGGCCAGTGCCATCCATGTCCGTATTTGGCCTGCACCTTGAAGAACGCATCCCACTGCCCGACGGCGAGCCACTGGACGGCGAGAGCCGCGCCGAACCCGCACGCCGTCAGGCCGGAGACCCAGGCCGCCCGGTGGTAGCTCCGGGCGGATCGAGACTCGTGCCAGAGGATGCCGAGGGCGAGCACGGGCGCGAGCAGGAAGCCCGTGGAGTACGAGAACGCAGCGAGCGCGCCCAGCAGGCCAGCCGTACGCGCGCGGCCGTGCACGGCGGCTCCCATGGCGGCGACAGCGAGGAGCGCGAACAGCGAGACCGGGAACACGGCGTGGTGGTAGACCTGGCCGGGCGCGAGAGCGACGACGGCGAGGGCCAGTCCCACGCGCCACGGGCTCGCGTCTCGCCACCAGGACGCGAGCAGGACGAGCATCACCAGATGGCACAGCGCCGACAGCAGCACACCCGCCACCGGTCCCGCGATCCCGAGCTTCTGCACGGCCCCGATGGCCGCCGGGTACCCGGGCAGCCATCCGGTGTTTCCGCACCAGGCATCGGCGCCGTAGGCGGAGTCGGCCGCGCATCGCTGCAGCTCGTAGCCGGCCCGCGCGATCGCGAGATAGTGCTCGGAGTCGTATCGGACCCAGGAGCCGGCGTCCCAGAAGTCGAAACGATCGCGGCGAGCGGCCGCCCACAGGATGGCGCGCCCGGCGAGGAAGGCGGCGGCGGCGGGGCCGGCGATCCGGAGCGAGGGGACGAGTCGAGGACGAATGGACATCGCGGCGCTCAACGCGCGGGCGGCCACAGCCAGGCCGCACCACGAACGCCGCTGGAGTCGCCGTGTCGCGGCGGCCGGAGGGCGGTGTCGACGCGATCGGAGAAGACCCAGCGCGACCACTGGCGCGGCACGTCCGTGTACAGCCGCGTGAGGTTCGACATGCCGCCGCCGAGAACGATCACGTCGGGATCGAGGACGTTGATGATCGACGCCAGCGCGCGCGCCATGCGGCTCGTGTATCGGAGGAGCGACGCCTCCGCGTCGGGATCTCCCTCCGCCGCCGCGCGATCGATCGCGCTCGTCTCCCAGTCGCGGCCGGTCGCCTCGCGGTGGTCCTGGGCCAGGCCGGGCCCCGAGAGGAACGTCTCGATGCAGCCGGTGCGCCCGCAGTAACACGGCGGGCCGGGCCACTCGCCGGGTTCCGGCCAGGGCAACCCGTTGTGGCCCCATTCACCCGCCACCGCGTTCGGTCCCGTCAGGACGCCGCCGCGCACGACGATGCCGGCGCCGGTACCCGTTCCAACGATGACGCCGAAAACGACATCCGCGCCGGCGGCGGCACCGTCGACCGCCTCCGAGAGCGCGAAACAGTTCGCGTCGTTCGCCAGGCGCACGGGACGGCCGAGGGCGCGCTCCAGATCCACCGCGAGGGGCCGGCCGTTCAGCCAGGTGGAATTCGCGTTCTTCATGACGCCGCGCGCGGGCGAGATCGCCCCCGGCGTTCCGACACCGACGGTGGCGGTGGTGCCCGCCTCGCCTTCCAGCTCGCGCGCCAGCGCGGCTACGGCGCCGACGGTGGCCTCGTAGTCGTCGCGGGGGGTGCCGACACGCCGGCGCGCGACGACGGCGCCGGCCTCATCGAGGAGGATGCCTTCGATCTTCGTCCCCCCGAGGTCGATGCCGATCCGCACGTCGTCTCAGAAGACGCGGCGCTTGAGACGCTCGACGGTGAACTTGGCGGTCTCCGCCACCGCCATCACCGCCATCACGCCCGCCTGCACGGGGTCGGTGACGACGAGGTCGGCGGCGTCGGGCACGCTCCCCGCCATGTTGAGGCTGATGACGAGCATCCCCCGGGCCCTCACCTCGCGTACCGCCTGCTCGATCTCGCCTCCCATGAGGGCCCCCGCCAGCACGAGCACCCGCGCCCGCGGCAGGCGCGTCACCGCGCGCACGGCGTCGGCCAGCGGCTTCTCGCCGACGAGCGGGATGGTGTCGACGGAGATGTGCTCGCCGCGGATATTGTGGCGATCGGCTTCGGAGATGGCGCCGATCGCCACCTGGCCGACCTGGGCCCCGCCGCCCATGATGATGATGCGCTTGCCGTACACACGCTGGAAACTCTCCACCACCTCGACGTTCCGCACCACTCCCAGGCCGCGCAGATCTCCGACGAGGGGGGCTACCGTTCCCGGCACCACGATCTCGAAGTAGAGGACGCTGGCGGCGGCGCCGTTCTCGATGATCTCGACGGAGGAGATGTCACCCTGGTGCCGGGCGATGACGCCGGTGAGCTCGTGCAGCACCCCCGGTCCCGGCACCGACGTGACGACGAGGCCGACCGTTTCCGCCATGGACTCGTTATTGTACGAGAGAAGAAACGACGCCACAGAGGCACAGAGACACAGAGGGCGAAAGGAGTGGTGATGCGAGGCGCCCCTTCCGGGCGCCGCGAACAGGACGGCTACCGGCGCGGCGGGCGGCGGAAGGGCAGGATCTTCTTGGGAACGTACGGCCCCACGAACTCGTTCATGAGCCGCTCGAACCGGGGGGCGAGGATCAGCTCGAACGTGTCTTCCTTGTCGGGAAACAGGTCCAGCACGCAGCGGCGGGCGGTGGCCACGATGTCCTCGGCCTCCTCCCGCGTCAGCTTGCCCTGCATCAGGACGCTGCTCGTGATGTCGACGACCAGCCGCAGCCGGCGCGAGCGCTTCTCCTCGTCGGCGAGCGCTTCCGGGGTGACGCCCTGGGGCAGGTGTTCCGTTCAGACCTCCCGGATCTTTTCCAGCTTCTCCCGCTGCCCGAGCCGATAGAAGCGCCGCGCTTCCCGCGCGAGGTCGGCGAGGCGGGCGGACTTCAGAAAGCGCCCTTCGAGATAGCCGGTGTACCGATAGGCCAGCTCGCTCGCCAACCGATAGCGGTCGGCGCGCTCCGGCGTCAAGCCGTCCACGAGCTGGTACTCCTGGAACAACATGCCGCGCAAATGCGACGAGACGGCGCCTTCATTCTGCAGAGAAAGGAGGAAGACCGCGTTCAGGTACTTGTCCACCTCGCCCTGGAGCTCGAGCTCGAGCTCGGTGACGGTGCGCCCCTTGCGGGCGCAGAAGAGCAGGTACAGGAAGTGGCTCACTTCTTCGGTCAGCGTGCAGAACGGCCCGAGGTTCGTGCGGTCGAGCTGCCGGCGCGGATCGGCGCGCGAGAGGCACTCGCCGACGTGATCCTCGAGCACCACCCCCACCGAGATCTCGTCTCCGTCCTGGCGCAGGAGCGTGCGGCTTCCGCCGCCGGGATACTCCGCCGCCTCGTCGGGCGGGATCAGGAAATCGGTGACGGGCGCCTCGCGCTCCAGGGCGTAGAGCGACTCCAGGCGACGCTGCACGTCGACCAGCAGGTCCGTGGGGACGGCCCTCAATGCCGTCCTCCCTCGCCCGCCATGGGCGTGATGCCCTGGCTGGCGAGGAGCTGAGCGGAGCGCGGGCTGCCGGTCTGCAGCCAGCGCTCGTAGAGCTGCACGATGGAATGGCTGCTGTTCTGGATGCGGCTCGCCTCCGAGACCTCCCACAACACGTCGGCGAACTCCCCGAAGCGGCCGGAGAGCTCGTCGAAGACGGCGGGGGCGAAGGAGGACGCCGTCTCCTGCGAAAGGCGCGCGTACGCACGCCCGCCCATCGCACGGTAATAGGTGACGTCGGCGAGCTTGCGCTGCAGGCTGTCGGCGAAGAAGCCGGAGACGAAGAGGGCGGTGTCCCCCATCGCTCGCAGCAAGCGCGCACGCTCGGTGCGCGACGCCTGCATCGCCTTCACGTACATGAGGGCGAGAGGCGATTCCTCCAGCCCCGGCTCCGGCGGCGGCAGGAGCTCCCCCCGCACGCAGGTCGTGAGGAGGTTGACCAGGTAATACTCGGTAAACGCCGAAGTGGAGACCCGCTGGTGCTCCATCGCCTTCGCGAGCTGCTCGCGGAAGAACTCCACCGGCGTTTCGCGGACCAGCGTGTCGGCCATCGCATCTGCCTCCCCACCCAAGCGGAGGGCGTACCCGTTGCCCGACGACTCCCGTTGCAGGATCCGTGCCCCCGGCGCGGTTGTGATCCTCGATTGCAAGTATAGGAATGGCCTTGTTTTATTGGGTCCGCCGCACGTGCGGCAAAACACGTGTCATCAAATGGGTCAACCGCTCATGACACTTCATGTCTTGACGGACACACGTTGCCGTCAGCACTGTCGCCGCCAGACTGCCAAGAACGAAACGATGCCACAGAGACACAGAGGCACAGAGGCACAGAGAACGAAAAACCAATAACAACGTCCACCCGCACGAGACGAGACTCGAGATTCGCTCTCTGTGTCTCTGTGGCGTCGTTGTTGTCGTTTCGTCTAACGAACTTCAGTCGACGAAGGTGACCTTATTGATCTCGCGGAGGGTGGTGACGCCGGTGAAGACCTTCTCGAGGGCGCCGTCGCGGAGAAACGTCATCCCCTCTTCGCGCGCCGTCTGCTTGATCTCGGTCGCCGGGCGGCGATCGAGGATCATCTGGCGGATACGGTCCGACATGTCGAGGACCTCGGCCACGCAGGTCCGCCCCGCGAAGCCCGTGCCCTCGCATTCGGTGCAGCCGTCGGACTCGTAGAAGACCTGGTCGTGATAGAGGTCGGCGTCGAGGCCCGATTCCCGCAGCAGGCTCTCGGAGGCCCGGGCCGCGCGCTTGCATTTCGCGCACAACACGCGCACCAGCCGCTGTGCCACCACGCAGTTCAAGGCGGAGACGAAGTTGTACGGCTCGACTCCCATGTGGATGAAGCGGCCGATCACGTCGAACACGTTGTTGGCGTGCACGGTGGTGAAGACGAGGTGCCCGGTGAGGGCGGACTGCACGGCGATCTGCGCCGTCTCCGGATCGCGCACCTCCCCCACCATGATCTTGTCGGGGTCGTGGCGCAGGATGGAGCGCAGGCCGCGGGCGAACGTCAGCCCCTTCTTCTCGTTCACGGGGACCTGCGTGATGAGCGGGATCTGGTACTCGACGGGGTCCTCGATGGTGATGATCTTGTCCTCGGGAGTCGCGATCTCCGAGAGGGCGGCGTAGAGCGTCGTGGTCTTGCCGCTGCCCGTGGGCCCGGTGACCACCACCATGCCGTACGGCTCGGTGATGTACTTGCGCAGCTTGCGCAGGTCGGACTCCGGGAACCCCAGCACGTCGAGGCGCAGGCTGCGGAAGGCGGCGGAGAGGCTCTCCTTGTCGAGGATGCGGATGACGGCGTCCTCGCCGTGCACCGACGGCATGATCGACACGCGGAAGTCGATCGTCCGGGTCCGAACCCGCAAGCGGAAGCGCCCGTCCTGCGGCACGCGCTTCTCGGCGATGTCGAGCTCCGACATGACCTTGATGCGGCTGATGATCGTCTCGTGATGGCGTTTGTCGAGGGGCGGGAGCGCCGGATACAACACGCCGTCGATCCGATATTTGGCCAGGACCTCGCGGTCTTTGGTCTCGATGTGGATGTCGGAGGCGCGCCGCTCGGCCGCGCCCAGGATCAGCGAATCCACCAGGCGCACGATGGGACTCTCGGCCGGCAGCGCGTCGAGATCGACGATACGCTCGCTCTCGTCGTCGGCCAGGAGCTGAAGCCGCAGCGGCTCGCTCGCCTGCTCCAGCAGGACGTCGCCTCCACGCCGGCGGCGCAGGGCGTGGGCCACGCGCGACGCGGGGGCGACCACGGCGTCGATGGGCCGCTCGAGGAGGAACTCGAGATCGTCGATGCGATGGAGGTCAGGCAGGTCGCCGAAGGCGATGACGAGGCGCCGGCCGGCACGGGCGACGGGGGCGCAGGAGAAGCGCGCCATCAGGTCGAGGGGCACCTCCGCCCACAGCGCGGCATCGTCGACGTCGCGAGCGAGCGGCTCGTAGGGCAGCCGCCAGGCGGCTGCCTGCCGGCGCGCACGCTCCTGGTCCCGATCGTCCTCGGGTTCGGGAACGGGCGCGGACAACGCGTTGCTCACCTGTCCCATGGTAGCGCGATCACACGACGCGCGCCTGGAGCAGCTCCCGGATCTTGGCCGCCAACTGGTCGGCGGTGAACGGCTTCTGCAGGAAGGCGCCGCCGCTGGCGATCGGGTGGCGGCTCAACTGATCCTCGTAGCCGCTCATGTACAGGACACGCACGCCGGGCCGCGTCTCGGCCAGGCGGGAGGCGAGCTCCGGGCCGTTCATCTTCGGCATGATGACGTCGGTGATGAGCAGGTCGATGGGCTCGGCGTGGCGGCTGGTGAAGAGCAGAGCCTCCGGCCCGCCGCGGGCTTCGACCACGTTGTAGCCGAGGTTGCGCAGGCTCTCGCAGACGAAGGCGCGCACCACGTCCTCGTCCTCCACGAGCAGGATGCGCTCGCCGGAGCCGGCGGCCGACGTCGAGGAGGGCACCTGGGCCTCGGGCGCCACCACCGCCTGCTGCGCGCGCGGCAGATAGATGCGGAAGGTGGTGCCGCGCCCGACGTGGCTCTCGACGGCGATGTGGCCGCCGCTCTGCTTCACGATGCCGTACACCGTGGCCAGGCCGAGGCCGGTGCCCTTCCCCGGCGGCTTGGTGGTGAAGAACGGCTCGAACAGGTGCGCCTGGACGGCGGCATCCATGCCGCACCCGCTGTCGCGTACGGCGAGCATGACGTGAGGGCCGGGATGGACCTCGACCCGCGAGCGCGCGTAGGCCTCGCCGATGTCGACGTCCGCCGTCTCGATCTCGAGCTCGCCGCCGCCGGGCATGGCATCGCGGGCGTTCACCGCGAGGTTCATGACGATCTGTTCGACCTGGCCGGGGTCGGCCTTCACGAAGCCGAGCTGGGACGGGCACAGCAGCATCAGCTCGACGTCCTCGCCGATGAGCCGCCGGAGCATGTCCCCCATGCCGGCGACGATGCGCGAGAGGTCGACCAGCCGCGGCTGGCGCTCCTGCTTGCGGCTGAAGGCGAGGAGCTGGCGGGTGAGGGCGGTGGCGCGTTCGCTGGCCTTCAGGATCTCGTCGAGGTTGCGCCGGCTCGACTCGTCGCCGTTCAAACGGCGCTGCAGCATCTGCCCGTAGCCGCTGATGACGTTGATGAGGTTGTTGAAGTCGTGGGCGATGCCGCCGGCCAGGCGGCCGACCGCCTCGATCTTCTGCCACTGCCGGAGCTGCTCCTCGCTCTGCCGCAGCGCCTCCTCGGCGCGGCGCCGCTCGGTGATGTCGTTGGCGAGGAGCATGATCGCGGGCCGCCCGCGGAACATCAGCCGGGTGGCGTTGAGCTCCACCTCGATCCGCGACCCGTCCCAGCGCAGGTGCGTCCAGGTGCCGAGGCCGCCCAGGCGCGCCATCTCCGGCCCCGGGTGCAGCCGGACCTGGAGCTCGTCCACATCGGCGAGGGCTTCCGGCGGGGAGAGATCGCGCAGGGTCATCTCGAGGAACTGCTCTTGCGAGTAGCCGTAGTGCTGGACGGCGGCGCGGTTCACGGCGAGGAACCGGAGGTCCTGGGGGTCCTGCACCCACAGCGGGAGCGGGTTCGTATCGAAGAGGGCGCGGTACTGCTCCTCGGACGCGCGCAGGGCCTCTTCCGACTGCTGGCGCTCGGTGATGTCCATCATGGCGCCGATCATGCGGATGGCGCTCCCCTGCTGGTCGCGAACGATGTAGCCGCGGTCGAAGATGTAGGCGTAGGTGGCGTCGCCGCGCCGGAACCGGTACTCGTCCCACCAGAACTGCTCGCCGCTCTCGAGCGCCTCGCGCATGCCGGTCATGACGCGATCCTTGTCGTCGGGATGCAGGCGCTCCGCCCACCACGCCGACTCCGTGCCGATCTCCTCCCGCGCGTAGCGGAACATGAGCTGCATGCCCTCGTTCCACCAGATCTGGCTGGTGAGCAGGTCCCAGTCCCAGACGGTGTCGTTGGTGGCCCGGGCCACCGTGCGGAAGCGCTCCTCGCTGCGCCGAAGCGCGTCCTCCGCCCGCTTGCGCTCGGTGATGTCGCGGACGATGCCCTGGATGGTGCCGTCTTCCAGGGCGCGCGCCGAGACCTCCACCGGAATCACGGAGCCGTCCTTGCGCCGGAACCATCGCTCGCGGATGACGCTCTTGCCTTCGACCTCGTCGTGGAACGTGACCGGCCGCGTGCGCAGGTCCTCGGGGGTGACGAGGTCCTTGACATGCATGCGCAGCAGCTCGTCGCGCTCGTAGTCGAGCATTTCGCACAAGCGCGAGTTGACGGTGATGAGGTTGCCGTCGGGATCGGAGATCAAGATGCCGTCCGACGCGTGCTCCATCAGCAGGCGGTACCGCCGCTCGCTCTCGCGCAGTGCGCGCTCGGCCTGCTGGCGCAGCCGCTCGGTGTCACGGCGCTCGAGGGCGTGGCGCACGACGTTGCGCAGCAGGTCGGAGGTGAGCCGGGACTTCACCAGGTAGTCGGCGGCACCGGCACGCAGGGCGGCGACGGCGGACTCGTCGTCGCCTTCGTCGGTCAGGAAAACGATCGGAGTGTCGGCCGGGTTCCGCTTGGCCGCGCGCAGCAGGGCGAGCCCGGTGGTATCGCCGATGGTGTCGTCGAAGACGAGTAGATCGAAGCCGCCCGCCTCGATGGCCTGCAGCGCCTCCCCGGCGCTGGCCGCCCGGCGCACCTCGACGGCCGTTCCGCGAAGCCCCTGCCGCGAGAGCTCGTCGATCAGACGGGCGTCCTCCGGATCCTCGTTGACGACGAGCAGCCGGAGCGAATGGGGAAGCATACCTGGATCAGGCTCAGCCCTTGGGGAGTAACCGATGGCACGCTACACCCCTGCTCGGGTGTCGTCAAGACTGACATTGCCACGGCCGCAACGACGCCACAGAGGCACAGAGACACAGAGGGGTTTATCGGGGAGGGGCGAATCGAAATCGACATGAGAAGGTGGGGAGAGCGCGCCCCAGCCCGTTTCCTGGCGGCCTTCTCTGTGCCTCTGTGTCTCTGTGGCGCCGTTTCGTGAGATCAGGCGGGGGCGTCGGCGGGTGACGGCGGGGCGGCGGCGGCTTCGAAGGAGAACTTCAGCTTGTCGCCGTCGAGACCGATCGTCACCGTCCCGCCCTGCTCGAGGGGACCGAACAGGACCTCCTCCGTGAGCGGGTCGCGCACTTCGACCTGGATGAGGCGCGCGAGCGGTCGAGCGCCGTATTTCGGGTCGTACCCCTTCCGCGCCAGGTAGCTTCGAGCCTCCGGCAGCAGGCGGATCTCCACTCGACGCTCGCGGAGCTGGGCCTCGAGCTGCAGGATGAACTTGTCGACGATCGTCTCCATCACCGCCGGATCGAGCGGCTTGAAGCTGACGATGGCGTCCAGGCGGTTCCGGAACTCGGGGCTGAAGAGCTTCTCGACGGCGCCCTTGCCGCGGCTCTTGGCGTCCTGCGCGCGGTCTTCGCCGAAGCCGATTGAGCCCTGCGCCATCTCCCGCGAGCCCGCGTTCGACGTCATGATGAGGACGACCTGGCGGAAGTCGGCCTTGCGCCCGTTGTTGTCGGTGAGGCTCGCGTGGTCCATCACCTGGAGCAGGATGTTGAACAGGTCCGGATGCGCCTTCTCGATCTCGTCGAGGAGGACGACGGCGTACGGATGCGAGCGCACGGCGTCGACGAGGAGCCCGCCCTGCTCGAAGCCGATGTACCCGGGCGGCGCGCCGATCAGCCGCGAGACGGTGTGCTTCTCCATGAACTCGCTCATGTCGTAGCGCAGGAACTCGTTGCCGAGATGGATGGCGAGCTGCTTGGCCAGCTCGGTCTTGCCGACGCCGGTCGGGCCCATGAACAGGAAACAGCCAACGGGCCGCTCCGGCTGGCCGAGGCCGGCACGTGAGCGCTTGATGGACTGGGCCACCATGTGGACGGCGTCGTCCTGACCGAAGACGACGCGACGCAGCGATTCATCGAGGGTGCGCAGGCGTTCCTTGTCCGATGCCGAGGCCTGCTTCTCCGGGATGCGGGCCATGCGCGCGACGACGCGCTCGATCTCGGGTACGTCCGCCTGACGCGGCGGCTCGCCGCCCTGCACCCGCAGCATGGCTCCCGCTTCGTCCAGGACGTCGATGGCGCTGTCCGGCAGTCGGTAGTCCCGCAGGTGGCGCTGAGCGAGCTTGGCCGCGATCTCCAACGCCTGATCGGAGTACTGGACCTCGTGGTGCTCTTCGTACCGCGACTTCAAGCCGCGCAGGATCTTGACGGTGTCCTCGAGGGTGGGCTCGTCCACGGTGATCTTCTGGAGGCGCCGGTAGAGGGCACGATCCTTCTCGATGTGTTTGAACTCCTCGTGGGTGGTCGAGCCCACGAGGCGGATCTCGCCCTCGGTCAGGATCGGCTTCACGAGGTTCGCGAGATCCATGGTGCCGCCGGTGGTGGCGCCGGCGCCGACCATCGTGTGGAGCTCGTCGATGAAGAGGATCGGCTTCGGCCGCTTCTTGAGGGCGTTCATCACCGCCTTGAAGCGCTCCTCGAAGTCGCCGCGGAAACGGGTGCCGGCCAGCAGCGACCCGGAATCCAGGGCGAAGACCTCGGCGTCCTTCAGCACCTCGGGGACGTCTTCCTGGAGCAGGCGCGTGGCCAGGCCCTCGACGAGGGCGGTCTTGCCCACGCCGGCGTCGCCCACGAAGACGGGGTTGTTCTTCTTGCGGCGGCACAGGATCTCGACGGCGCGTTGCAGCTCCAGCGTGCGCCCGATGAGCGGATCGAGCTTTCCCTCCCGTGCCCGCTCGGTGAGGTTCACGGCGTAGGCGTCGAGCGGGTCGGGCGCGGCCCCCGCGCCTTCCCCCCCGAGCGGCGAGGGCGTGGCCACGGGCTCGGGCTCGTCGCGCATCGGGATCTTCGAGATGCCGTGGGAGATGTAGTTGAGGATGTCGAGGCGCGTCACGCCCTGCGAGCTCAGCAGGTACGCGGCGTGCGACTGCGGCTGCTGCATGAGCGCGGCCAGGATGTCACCCACGCTCACCTCGGCGCGGCCGGAGCTCTGCACATGCAGCACCGCTGTCTGCAGCACCCGCCGGAAGGCGAGGGTCTCGCCGGGCTCCTTCTTGGAGCCGGCGGGAAGGCGTTCCATCGAATCCTCGAGGAACGCGTTCAGCTCCTTCCGAAGCTTCGTCACGTCCGCGCCGCACGCCTTCAGGATCTTCTCCCCGGCGGGATCGTGCAGGATCGCGTACAGCAGGTGCTCGAGGGTGAGGTGGGTGTGATGCCGGACGAGCGCCTCGCGCGCCGCCACGTCCAGGACCATCTCGACCGAAGGGGAAAACACCGGTACTCCTTACTCTTCTTCCATACTCGCACGAAGCGGGAAGCCGTGCTCGCGGGCCTCTTCGTGCACCTGGGCGACCTTGGTCTCCGCCACCTCGTAGCTGTACACGCCGCACACGCCGTGACCCTGGCAGTGCACCTGCATCATGATGCGGTGGGCCTCGGCGGGCGGCTTGTTGAAGACCGTCTCCAGGATGTTCACGACGAACTCCATCGTCGTGTAGTCGTCGTTGTGGAGTATGACCCGGTAGAGCTGGGGCCGTTTGACGTCGGGCTTGACCTTCTCGACGACGCCGGTCCCGGGGTCTTTCTCCGTCGCCATGACCCTCCCATTCTAGACGACCCCGCAAAGCCTGCTCGGTGACCGCCGCCGGCTTCCTTATCTATATGGATGGCGCGGAAATAGAACGGCCTCGCCGGAGGGGACCGGCGAGGCCGCAACAAACCGGGGGGAACCGGCCTACGGAATCGAGATCAGCTGGAACTGTTGGTACGCGACGCCGGTCCAGGACCACTGATTGACGTCGGTGCCGTTGGTCGTGCCCCCGCCGGAGACGTTCAGCACCTTCCCGCTGTGCATCGCCGTCATGCGGTAGTACCCGTTGCCGAGGCTGGTGATTTGCCAGTACTGGTGGGCGTTCGACCCGCCTGTCCACGCGTTCTGCCGGACATCGCCTCCGTTGGCGGTGCTGGCCCCGGCAACCTCCATCACCTTGCCGCTGTGGCGATTCGTGAGTCGGTAGGCGCCAAGGCCGGGGTAGACGTAGTCGATCCACCACTCGTCGTTGGTGTTCGTTCCGCCGTACGTCCACTGGAAGACGTTCGCG
>Ga0075421_100005804_pt1 | contig 14961 bp, 16 predicted proteins | sample SoiMetdeltSBSDD5_FD_75292 | JGI IMG/M metagenome (GOLD analysis project Ga0075421, IMG submission 75292) | Bulk soil microbial communities from a Populus tree surrounding site in Tennessee, USA - Soil MetaG P. deltoides SBSDD5 | ecosystem: Environmental > Terrestrial > Soil > Tree plantation...
TGTGGACGCGTCGACGATGACCCCGACATGGGAGATGCCGCCCCGGGCTCGATCGGTCGAGTCCTTGTTGAGCAGCGCGTAGAGATCACCCGGCTTCGGCCGGGCGCCATCGCCGGCCTCGACCCATGCGCCTTCGTTGACGCCGGCAGTGCGCACGCCATTGGTCCCGGTGATGATCTTGTCGCCCAGCATCCGGGCGATGTACATCGGCAACGACCCGCAAGTCGTGTATCCCGCTGTCACGCCAGGGCTCTCCTTGGTGAGCCCGAAGGTCAGCTTGATGAACTTCTGCTCCTTGTACTTGCTGGGCAGCACGCCGGGCAGAAGCTCGTCGATGATCTTGGACCGCCGGGCACTCATGGTCTCGGCCGTGCCCCCCGAGCCGGAAGCTCCCAGCGGACCTGGCCAGTCACCCAGGGAGACGGGGTATCCCGCGTCGACGACGTCGCGGGCGATGTCGAAGGCTAGGTACTGATCTTCCTTGAAGAAGTAGGCCTTCCCGTTCGGCCAGCGCACGGCGGAGTCGATGTCTTCGGTGAAGTAATGGGACCAGCCGTCCGCGATCGGCTTCGGGTAGCCCTCGTCGACGGTGTCCGTGGCCATGTCGTACCGCAGGTACTGGTCGCCGCGGAAGAAGTAGGCCTTGCCGTCACCCCACGGCAGGACTGCGTCGATCGCGTCGGGGAAGACGCCAGGCCAGTTCTGCGCGATGCTGCGGGGGTAGCCCTCGACGGCAGCGTCGGCAACGACGTCGTAGGCACAGTACTGGGAGCCCTTGAAGAAGTAGGCCCTGCCGTTGTTCCAGACCCCGGCCGCATCGATGTCCTCGGTGAAGATGTCCTTCCAGCCCGAGCTGATCAGCAACGGATAGCCGCCGTCCACGGAATCTGCGCTCACGCTGTAGCGCACGTACTGGCCGCCGCGGAAGAAGTACGCCGTGTCGTCGTTCCACATCATGCCCACGAGCTTGCTCATGTGTTTGCTCCTTGATCGGTGTTGAATTTGCTCAGCGTTGGTGCCGGTAGACGAGCGCGGTGATGTCGAGCCCTTGGGCGTCGACCCTTGATGCGTTTTTGAAGAGCTCGTGATTTGCCGTATTCCGGGCGGTCACCCCGGGGTTCGCCTCGTCGTTGATGTGGGACTGATCGGCTGCGGTCAGCCAGTCCCGTGTCTTGACAGCGGCGTTGAACCTCGGCCAGTACTTGTCGTCGGGGAAGCGCGACCCGGTCCACAGGATGCTGTGGCAGCCCAGCTGTGCGTCGGCAGGCCATGAGTCCCAGTCGGCGTACGCCCGACGTAGCACGGGCGTGTTTGCGTCGAACTTCGCCAGGACGAGGTCGTCGATCGCCGCATCGGTGAGGCGCAGCTGCGTGGCGCGCGCCGCGGCGCCGGCGCCCTGGCGGGCCAGCTCCGTCATCCCCTTGACGAGCCGCCACTCAGACCGGATCTCCGACTCGGCCGCCCGGGTGCCGTCGGCCGTGGTCCACGGCAGGCGACACGCGTCGCCTTCGGTGTCGATGAGATTGCCGACGGCCGTGGTGACGTATCCCTCGATGTCGAGGTACATGCAGTAGATGCGTCCCTCGAGTGGCTCGGTGAAGGCGAGGAAGTAGTCGCGCACGCTGGCGTGGACCCCGTGCTCGGAGGCGTGCGGCGTCGGCGAGGTGCGGGACGGGTTCGCGCGTTCCCCCCGAGCTCCGGGCCAGCCCAAGCTGATCGGCTGGGGGTAGCCCTCGTCGGCCATCTCGGTCGCTACGTCATAGCGGACGTACTCGTCACCTCTGAAGAAGTAGGCCTTGCCGTTGTTCCACACGACTGCTGAGTCGATGCCCGTATCGAACGGCTGAACCCATCCGTCCCGGATCGGTCGCGGGTAGCCATCATCGACCGTGTCCGCGGCCATGTCGTAGCTGAGGTACTCGTCGCCGCGGAAGAAGTACGCCTTCCCGTTGCCCCACACGATGACCGCATCAACGCCCTCCGGAAAGACGCCTGGCCAATTCTCCGCGATCGTGCGCGGGTATCCGTCCACAACGACGTCGGCCGCGATGTCGTACGCGCTGTACTCGGCGCCCCTGAAGAAATAGGCCTTGCCGTTGTTCCAGACCGCTGCGGCGTCGATGCCGTCAGGAAAGATCCCAATCCAGCCGGAGCTGATCGGCCGCGGATAGCCGACGTCCACGGTGTCCGACGCGACGTCCCAGCGCACGTACTGACCGCCCGAGAAGAAATACGCCTTCTCGTCGTTCCATCCCAACGAAACGAGCTTGCTCATCGCCCCATCTCACGACGAGGCCGTACACCGCCGCATCGGCGAAATCGCCTACATCGGTCAGGGCAATGAGCTAGGCGCGTTGACAGCGCAGGCCGGGGCTGGTTTCATATCGGGTTATGCAGATAAATCTGGTCATCTCTACCAACTTTACGAGGATGCGATGACCGCCGCCCAGGAGCTCAACCAGGCTGGCCGCTACGAGCTGAGCCATCTGCGCTCGCTGGAAGCCGAGGCCATCCACATCATTCGCGAGGTGGCCGCGGAGTTCGAGCGGCCGGTGCTGCTGTTCTCCGGCGGCAAGGACTCCATCGTCATGCTGCATCTGGCCCTCAAGGCGTTCCAGCCGGGCCGGCTGCCGTTCCCGGTGATGCACGTCGACACCGGGCACAACTTCGACGAGGTGCTGCAGACCCGCGATGAGCTCGTCGAAGAGGCCGGCGTGCGGCTGATCGTCGCCAAGGTGCAGGACGACATCGACGCCGGCCGCGTGGTCGAGACCATCCCGTCGCGTAATCCGCTGCAGACGGTGACGCTGCTCCGGGCGATCCGCGAGAACAAGTTCGACGCCGCATTCGGCGGTGCCCGCCGCGACGAGGAGAAGGCCCGCGCCAAGGAGCGGGTGTTCTCCTTCCGCGACGAGTTCGGCCAATGGGACCCCAAGGTGCAGCGGCCAGAGCTGTGGAACCTGTACAACGGGCGGCACCACAAGGGCGAGCACATCCGGGTGTTCCCGCTGTCCAACTGGACCGAGTTCGACATCTGGTCGTACATCGGCGCCGAGAAGATCAAACTGCCGTCGATCTATTACGCCCACCCGCGCAACGTGTTTCAGCGCGACGGCATGCTGCTGGCGGTGCACCGCTACCTGCAGCCGCGCAAGGACGAGGAGGTCGTCGAGAAGACCGTGCGCTTCCGCACCGTCGGCGACGTCACCTGCACCGGTTGCGTGGAATCCCTTGCGGGCACCGTGTCCGAGGTGATCGCCGAGACCGCGGTGTCCCGACTGACCGAACGCGGCGCGACCCGCGCCGACGACCGAATCTCCGAAGCCGGCATGGAAGACCGCAAGCGGGAGGGCTACTTCTGATGACGACGTTGTTGCGTTTGGCTACCGCCGGATCCGTCGACGACGGCAAGTCCACGCTCATCGGCCGGCTGCTGTATGACTCGAAAGCCGTGATGGAAGACCAGCTGGCCTCCGTCGAGCGCACTTCCAAGGAACGCGGACACGACTACACCGACCTGGCTTTGGTGACCGACGGCCTGCGCGCCGAGCGCGAGCAGGGCATCACGATCGATGTCGCATATCGCTATTTCGCTACTCCCAAGCGGAAATTCATCATCGCCGACACGCCGGGCCACGTCCAGTACACCCGCAACATGGTGACTGGCGCTTCGACCGCGCAGCTGGCGATCGTGTTGGTCGACGCCCGCAATGGGCTGCTCGAGCAGTCCCGCCGCCACACATTCCTGGCGTCACTGCTGGGCATTCGGCACATCGTGCTCGCGGTCAACAAGATGGACCTCATCGGTTGGGACCGTGAGCAATTCGAGAAGATCCGCGACGACTTTCACGAGTTCGCCGCCCGGCTCGATATCCATGACGTGACGACGATTCCGTTGTCGGCGCTGTTGGGCGACAACGTCGTCACCAAGTCGGAGAACACTCCTTGGTACGACGGACCGTCGCTGCTGTCCCATCTCGAAGAGGTGTACATCGCGGGCGACCGCAACCTCGTCGACGTGCGGTTCCCGGTTCAGTACGTGATCCGGCCGCAGTCCCTCGACCATCACGACCACCGCAGCTACGCGGGCACCGTGGCCAGCGGTGTGATGCGTCCCGGCGACGAGGTCGTCGTGCTGCCCACTGGGAAGACAAGCCGCATCACTGAGATCGAGGGCCCGAGCGGGCCTGTCCAGGAGGCCTTTCCGCCGATGGCGGTGTCGGTCAGCCTAGCCGATGACATCGACATCTCCAGGGGTGATCTGATCGCGCGGCCGAACAATCAGCCGAGGGTGGACCAGGAGTTCGACGCCACGGTGTGCTGGATGGCCGACGAATCCTCACTGGAGCCGGGCCGCGACTACATCATCAAGCACACGACCCGCACCACGCGGGCCAAGGTGACGGCGCTGGACTATCGCCTCGATGTCAACACGCTGCATCGCGACAAGACCGCGACCGCACTCAAACTCAATGAGCTGGGCCGCATCTCGCTGCGCACCCAGGTGCCGCTGCTGCTCGACGAATACAGCCGTAACGCGGCGACGGGTTCGTTCATCCTGATCGACCCGCACACCAACGGTACAGTCGCGGCTGGCATGATCTTGCCGTTCGTCACCGCGCGCACGTCGAGCCCCAACACGGTGCGCCACGAATCGCTGTGCAAAGCCGAGGACCGGCTGTCGAAGGGCCGGACCGTGTGGTTCACCGGGTTGTCGGGTTCGGGCAAGTCGTCGGTGGCGATGCTCGTCGAGCAGAAGCTGCTCGAAAAGGGAACCCCCGCTTATGTTCTCGACGGAGACAACTTGCGGCACGGTCTCAATGCCGACCTCGGGTTCTCCATGGCCGACCGCGCCGAGAACCAGCGCAGGCTGGCCCACATCGCGGCCATTCTCGCCGACTCTGGCCAGGTCGTGCTGGTTCCCGCGATCAGCCCGCTGCAGGAGCACCGCGCGTTGGCGCGTCAGGTGACCATCGAGGCGGGCCTCGACTTCTTCGAGGTGTTCTGCGACACCCCGCTGGAGGACTGCGAACGACGGGACCCGAAGGGCTTGTACGCCAAGGCGCGGGCCGGTGAGATCACTCATTTCACCGGGATCGACAGCCCGTATCAACGGCCGAAGAAACCCGATCTGCGGCTGACACCGGACCGCACGACCGACGAGCTCGCCGACCTGGTGATCGAGCTGCTGGAAAGCAGGCGGTGAGCGATCACCACGTCGCCGCGCGGTTGGCGACGGAGGCGGGCAAGCTGCTGCTTGACGTGCGCGCCGAGCTGGCCGACGCGAGCGAAGCCGGGCGGAAAGCCGCGGGGGACAAGCGGTCCCACGACTTCTTGATCGAGGCGCTGGGCACCGAGCGGCCCGGCGATGCGGTGCTGTCCGAGGAGGGCGCTGACAACCCCGTGCGATTGACCGCCGAGCGGGTGTGGATTGTCGACCCGCTCGACGGCACCCGCGAGTTCTCCGAACTCGGCCGTGAGGATTGGGCGGTGCACGTCGCGCTGTGGCAATCAGGCGAATTGGTCGCAGGCGCGGTTGCCCTTCCGGCACAAGGCATTACGCTCGCCACCCCGACCGTCAATCCACCGCCGGCCACAGCGGACAAGCCCCGCATCGTCGTGTCGCGCACCCGGCCGCCGGCCATCGCCCTGGCTGTGCGTGACGCACTCGACGGCACGCTGGTCGAAATGGGCTCGGCCGGCGCAAAGGTGGCGTCCGTAATCCAGGGGCTCTCCGACATCTATGTCCATGCGGGCGGTCAGTACGAGTGGGACTCGGCCGCGCCGGTGGCCGTGGCCCGCGCGGCCGGACTGCACACTTCGCGCATCGATGGTTCGTCGCTGGCCTACAACCAGGCCGACCCGCTGCTGCCGGATCTCGTGGTGTGCCGCCCAGAGTTCGCCGATGCGGTGCTGGCGGTGACCGCGGGCTGATGCCGCACAGTACGCTCGGGCGCGTGACCAATCCGACCCTGCGCGTCCTGGCCGACCTGCCGCAACTGCCGGTCAGCCTGTCCGAATCGACGCTGATCCTGATCGACTGCCAGAACACGTACACGCGCGGAGTGATGGAGCTCGAGGGAGTGCAAGAAGCGCTCGACGAGGCTGCCGTGTTGCTGGACCGGGCACGGTCGGCGGGCATTCCGATCATCCACATCCAGCACGACGACGGGCCCGGGTCGCTGTATGACATCGAGGGGGAGAGCGGTGCGATCGTGTCCCGGGTGGCCCCGCATAACGGCGAGCCGGTGGTGGTGAAGAACTATCCGAACTCGTTCGTGCAGACGGATCTTGACGAGGTGTTGAAGACCGCCAACGCCTCGAACCTCGTGCTAGCCGGCTTCATGACACACATGTGCGTGAACTCCACCGCGCGCGGCGCGTTCAACCTCGGCTATGCGCCGACGGTCGTCGCCTCGGCGACGGCGACCCGCTCCTTGCCCGGATTGGGTGATGCCCCGGTGTCCGCGGAGGCGATGCAGGCCGCCAGCCTCGCTGCGTTGGCCGACCTGTTCGCCGTCGTGGTTCCCAACGCAAACGATATTCCCGACTAATCTGGCCAACATGAGGATGTCGGCCAAGGCGGAGTATGCCGTCAGGGCCATGGTGCAGCTGGCCACCTTCGACGAAGGTGTCCTCGTCAAGACCGACGACGTGGCCAAGGCCCAGGGCATTCCCCCGCAGTTTCTCGTCGACATCCTGTCCGATCTGCGCACCGACCGGCTGGTGCGCAGCCACCGCGGCCGCGACGGCGGATATGAGCTCGCCCGGCCCGCTGCCGACATCAGCATCGCCGACGTGCTGCGCTGCATCGACGGACCGCTGGCCAGCGTGCGCGACATCGGGCTCGGCGACCTGCCGTACTCGGGTCCGACCGCTGCGCTGACGGATGTGTGGCGTGCACTGCGGGCCAGCATGCGGTCCGTGCTCGAAGAGACCAGCCTCGCCGACGTCGCCGCAGGCGCGCTGCCCACCCACGTCGCGAAAATGGCCGACGACTACCTCGGCCAGGAAGAGCGGCGCGGCCACGGCGTCGGCTAGCGGCGCTGACGTGATCGGCGGATCGCGATCCCGTCGAGCAGCATGCGCAGCCCGCAGTCGAAGTCTTCTTCCACGGTCGTGCGCATCGCGACCTTCGAGAGCGCCTCGATGTGTGGGTACGTTGCGCCCGCCATCGACCCGATCCGCGCGGCCGCGTCGGCCGCATCGCGGCCGCGGGTGAGCGGGCCGGCCAACTCGGCCTGCGCGGCGCCGACCACGAAACCCAGTACGGCGTGGAACGCGCCAAGCTGATCGCGGTCGGGCAAGCCGGCCCGCGTCAGCGCGGCGATCAGTGCGTCGGCTGCCGCGAAACCCGTCGCCGACAACGTGCGGCGGGTCAGCACGAGGGGAATCGCGGCGGGATGCGCACGGATACCCCGCCACATCGCGTCGGCAATCGCGTACGCGTCGTGCTGCCAATCGTCGGTCGGGTCGGGCAGGCGCACCTGCGCGACCACCGCCGCGACGACGAGTTCCTCGAGCCCTTCCTTGTCGGCCACGTAGTTGTAGACCGTCATCGGCCCGGTGCCCAACGCGGCCGCCAACGACCGCATGCTGAGCGCGCTCAGTCCCTCGGCGTCGACAATGCCCAGCGCCGCCGCGGCGATCTCGTCGGTCGTGAACCGAGCGCGCATTTTTCTGACCCCCTTGACAAGTACAGCGTACGTAAAGCAGTGTAGCGAATACGTACACCGTACTTATCCAAGGAGGCGCAGATGCCGGCGACCATTCCGACCGAGCGGGTCGATTTCTCGTGCCGCGGCACCAGGTGCGTGGCGTGGCTGACGTTGCCTGCCGGGTCGGGGCCACATCCGGCCGTCGTGCTCGTACACGGACTCGGCGCGACGCACGACATGATGCTGGCGCAATACGAACAGCACTTCGCCGCGGCCGGAATCGGCACGCTGGCGTTCGACTACCGCAACACCGGAGCGTCGGGTGGCCAACCGCGCCAACACATCTCGATGCGCGAACAGCGTGACGACGTCGAGGCGGCACTGGAACACGTCAAGTCGCAGCCGGGGATTGACGGCGGTCGCATCGGGTTGTGGGGCACCAGCCTCGGTGGCATGAACGTGGCCCGGGTGGCTGCGGCGCGGAAGGATGTCGCGGTCGCGGTGGTGCAATGCCCGATCGTGCACGGACCGGGCGCGGCCCGGAAGCTGGGTCTGTCATCCGCGTTGCGGCTGACGCCCGCCATCGCCGAGGACCTGCTGCGGGTGGCCACGAAACGCGGTAGGCGGTACGTGCCGATCGTCGGCCCGCCGGGCAGCCTCGCGATGGTCACCGTCGACGGAGCGGAATCCGGTTGGCGCTCAACGGTTCCGCCGGGTGGGCAGTTCGACAATCGGATCGCCGCCGCGGACGCCGTCGCGACGGTCATGACGTCGGCCACGCGGCGCGCCCGCAACATCGATGCACCGTTGCTCGTGTGCGTGTGTGACAGGGAGAGCCTGATGGATTCGGTATACGCCGAGCTGGTCGCGCGCCGGGCACCCCGTGGCGTCGCCCGGCACTACGACTCCGACCATTTTGCGATCTACCACCCGCCGCTCGTGGCCCAAGTACTGGCCGACCAGACCGCCTTTCTTCAGGAACATCTCGGTGTCTTCGCATGATCTGCTGCGGGCCAACGACGCCCGCTTCCACGCGCTGGCGGCCGGGTTCAGCGCCGACAATTGGTCGCAACCGAGCCTGTGCGACGCCTGGACCAACCATGACGTGCTGGCGCACTTGGTCGTCGGCTACAGCGCCGGAGCGCTGGCGGTGACCGCCGAAATGCTGCGTCACCGTGGGTCGTTCGACCGAGCGAACGCCGCGATGGCCCGCGCCGTGGCCGCATCGCGTGCGCCGGCGGATCTGCTCGACGACTTTGAGCGGTTGACCCAGCGGCCGCGAGGACTGGGCCGCTACTTCCCGCGGCGGCTGCTGCTCGGCGATCACATCACCCACGAACTCGACATGATTTTCGCGCTCGGTCGCGAACCCGAGATTCCGGCCGACGCCCTCGTCGCCGTGCTGGACACCCAAGTGCGCGTGCCGAATCCGTTCGTGCCCGCGTTTCGCAACAGCCGAGAGTTACGCCTGATCGCCACCGACGCCGACTGGACCTACGGTGACCGAGGTCCGATCGTGCGCGGCTGCGCGGCCGATCTGGTGTCCGTGCTTGGCAGCAGGCCGGCCAGGCTGGCCCGTCTGGACGGCGACGGAGCCGACATGCTGGCGTCGCGGCTCAGCCGCCACCTGAGCCGTAGGGGCGGGTGAGGATTTCCAGGTAGTGCCCGCCGGGATCCTGGAAGTACACGCCGCGACCGCCGTCGTTGTGGTTGATTTCGCCGGGCCTGCTGCCCCGCGGATCGGCCCAGTGCTGCATGCCCCGCTCGCGAATGCGCCCATAGATCGCGTCGAACTCGTCCTCGGACACTAGGAACGCGTAGTGCTGCGGGCGGATGTCCTCACCCTGGGCCACCTGCGCGTAGTCGAGGCTGACACCGTGGTTGAGTTCGACCGCCAGGAAAGGACCGAATTCCTTGGCGGCTGGCAGGCCGAATAATTCGGTAAAGAAGCTGGCAGATTCCTCGCGGTCCTTCGCGGCCACGATGGTGTGGTTGAACGTGATTGCCATATCAATCAAGGATAGAACTCATGGCGGACGTCGAAGTACTCAAAGGTCCAAGAGTCACGTTGCGCGCGCCCACACTCGATGACGCAGAGCCGCTGTTCAAGCGAATCGTGTCGGACCCGGAAGTTTCGCGCTACATGTCGTGGCGCCCGCATGCCGACGTCGGTGAGACACGGCGGGTGATCACCGACATCTTCAACGTCGGGGGTGAGACCACCTGGCTCATCGAACTGCGCAATGGGGGTGTGCCGATCGGGGTTTGCGGCTGGCGACGGCCGCAACCGCACATCATCGACTTCGGCTACTTCCTGGGCCGGCCATGGTGGCGGCAGGGGCTTATGTCCGAGGTTGTGCAACTACTACTGGACAAGGCCAAGCGCGACCCAACCGTGTACCGGGTGACGGCGCACTGCCACGTCGACAACACTGGGTCGGCTGCGTTACTGAAGCGCAGCGGGCTGACCCTCGAAGGCCGCCTCGCGCGCTACGCGGTGTTACCGAACCTCAGCCCGGAGCCGCAGGATTGTCTGATGTTCGGCAAGGCGCTCAGGTGATGACGCCGCGCACTGCCCATGCCCGCGCCCGCATCGTCAAATTCACATCTGCGCGCAACTTGGATTCCAAAACTTTGCGGGCGGATTCGGTCAACGAGGACGTGTACAGACCCGCGGGTCCCTGACCGCATAAGAACGGCTGCCAGTAGTCGTCGAACGACGTGAATGCCATGTCGATGGTCAGCGGTTGCTCGTCGACCTCATGCAGTCCGTGCGTGCGCCACAGCTGCGCGAGCGAACCGCGCGTGCATAGCGGCATGTGCCGTTCGTCGCGTGCCGCCGCGTCCGGATCGAGCCCTACGGCCGCGGTCCAAAACGTCCGCAGCATCTGCATGCCGTCGCCGTAGTCCCACACCGCCGCGGCCACGACGCCGGCGGGACGGGTGACGCGCATCATCTGCTGCAGCGCGGTGGCCGGATCCGGCACGAAGTTCAGCACCAGCATCGACAGCGTCCGGTCGAAGGCACGGTCGGAGAAGGGCAGCGCGAGCGCGTCGCCGACCTCGAAGCGGCCGTCCACATGCTCCCGCGCGTACCGAACGAACGCTGCTGACGGCTCGATGCCTGTCACCTGCACCGAGTCGACGGCCGCGGCGGCCGCGGATAGCGCGCCGGTGCCCGACCCCACGTCGAGCACGCGGTCGCCCTCGGTGACGCCTGCGAACGTCACGAACAGCGGGGCGAGCCGACGGCTCCAGCGGCCCATGAACCGCTCGTAGCCGTCGCTTTCGGAGAACATCCTGTGGTCAGGCTATCTCTGCGGCCGTGATACGAAAGACCGATGGCGTTCGACTTTCGCGATCTTTCTGTCCCGATCATCGTCGCGCCGATGGCCGGTGGCCCGTCGACGCCGCAAATGGCGGCGGCAGGGACGAATGCCGCCGGCATCGGGTTCGTCGCCGCGGGGTATCTGACTGCGGAGGTGTTCGCCGAGCGGCTCGCCGCCGCGCGCAATCTCGCATCGGGCCCGATCGGCGCGAATCTGTTTGTGCCACAACCGAGTGCGGGCACCGCGGAGGACATCGAACTTTACGCCAAGGCGCTCGGGCCGGAGGCGCAACGCTACGACGCACAGCTCGGTGAGCCGCGGTGGGACGACGACCACTGGGCGGCCAAGATCGAGGTGCTGCTCGACGTGCGGCCGGAGGTCGCATCGTTCACGTTCGGTGTGCCGAGCGCCGAGGAGTGCCGTCGGCTGCGCGAGGCAGGCGTCACGGTCGTCGGCACGGTGACCACGCTTGCCGAGGCGCAGACCGCTGTTGCCCGGGGCGTCGACGCGGTGGCGGCGCAGGGCCCATCGGCGGGTGGGCATCGCGGCACCTTCGATCCGGGTGCGCAGCCGGCCACCCAACCCCTCGACGAACTGCTGGCAGAGGTGGAAGCCGCAGTCGATTTGCCCGTTGTGGCTGCGGGCGGGTTGATGACCGCAGACGACGTCGCGCGCGTGTTGGCGGCAGGTGCGGTCGCCGCCCAGCTCGGAACGGCGTTCCTGCTGTCGGCCGAATCGGGCAGCAGCCCCGTGCACCGCGCTGCACTACAGGATCCGCGATTCACCGAAACCGTTGTCACGCGGGCGTTTTCCGGCCGCTACGCACGCGGGCTGCGTAACCGGTTCATTGACGAGCACGAGGCCGAGGCTCCGTTCGGGTATCCGGAGATTCACTGGCTGACCAGTCCATTGCGGGCAGCATCGGTGCGGGCGGGCGACCCCCAGGGCGTGAACGTTTGGGCGGGCACCGGATTCCGCAACGCCAAGGCGGCCACGGTGGCCGACATCATGGCCGAGCTGACCTAGCGAATTCAGCCGCCAGTCAGTTTCTGGCTGCGATCATGGCAGCCAGGATGCGTCTCTTGGTCGTCGAAGACGAACTGCGCCTGGCCGCCGGGCTGCGAAAGGGGCTCGAGGCCGAAGGCTTCGCCGTCGATGTCGTGCACAACGGCACCGACGGCATCTGGATGGCGCGCGAAAACCCGTTCGACGCGATCATTCTCGACGTGATGCTGCCCGGCGCGAACGGCTACCAGGTCTGCCGGACGCTGCGCAGCGAAGGCAATTGGACGCCCATCCTGATGCTGACCGCGAAGGACGGTGTCTGGGATCAGGTCGAAGGTCTGGACACCGGGGCCGACGACTATCTGACCAAGCCGTTCTCGTATGCGGTGCTGATCGCGCGGCTGCGGGCACTGCGCCGCCGAGGCGCGCGCGCCAGGCCGACGGTGCTCGAGGCGGGGGACTTGCGGCTGGATCCGGCGGCGCGCCGGGTGTGGCTTTGCGGCGAACAGATCGAGCTCACCCGCCGCGAGTTCGCGATCCTCGAGTACCTGCTGCACCATCCCGACGAGGTGATGTCGAAGCGCGACATCCTTGAGCACGTATGGGATTTCGACTTCGACGGCGATCCCAACATCGTCGAGGTATATGTGCGCAGACTTCGCACCAAGCTTCACCGGGACCGGCCCGTCATCGAGACGGTCAGGGGTGTCGGGTACCGGCTGGTCGCTGCTCGTGACTAACCGACTCGCGACGATCCGGGCGAGGACCACCGCCGTGGCGACGATAGTCGTCGCGATCGCCCTCGTGGTCGGCTCGACCGGGCTCGTCGCCGCGTTGCGTCGCACGATGGTCGACGAGGTGGCCGAGGCCGCACGAGCCCAGGCCGCCGATGTGGTGCGTCAACTCGAGGCAGGCCGGCCGCCGGTCCTTGAGGTGGCGGGCGCGGACGAGCAGGTGATTCAGCTGATGACGCCGGCCGGGGCGGTGGTTTCGTCGAGCCCGAACATGATGGGCAGGCCTGCCGTTGCGCGATTGACGCCCGGCCAGTCCGCCCAGGTCGTCACCCCACTCGACGACGACGAGTTCGTCGCGGTGGCCGAGGGCGCGCAGACGCCCGACGGATTGCGAATCGTGGTGGTCGCCAGGGCGTTGGTCGATGTCCTCGACACCACCGCCGTCGTGACCCGCCTGCTGATCATCGGGCTGCCGGTCATGGTCGTGGTGGTCGCGCTTGTCACATGGTTCGCCGTCGGTCGCGCGCTGGCACCGGTCGACTCCATCCGCCGCGAGGTGGATGAGATCTCGGCCGCGCAACTGCATCGGCGCGTGCCGCAGCCCAAGGCCGACGACGAGATCGGCCGATTGGCCGCAACTATGAACCGGATGCTGCAGCGCTTGGAGAGTGCGCGAAACAGCCAGCGCCGCTTCGTATCCGACGCGTCGCACGAACTTCGTTCACCGATCACGACCATCAGGCACCATGCCGAGGTCGCGCTGGCCCATCCTGACCGGGTCACGGCCACTGAACTCGCCGAGGTCGTGCTGGCCGAACAGCAACGGATGCAGCACCTCGTCGATGACCTGTTGCTGCTGGCCCGCGCCGACGAGCACGTCCCGCTGGCACGTGAGGCGCTCGACCTCGACGACCTCGCCTTTGAGGAGGGCCGTCGGCTGCGCTCCGTCACGTCGAAGCGGGTCGACACGTCGGGGGTCAGCGCGGCTCGGGTGCAGGGCGATGCCGAGGCGCTGCGGCGGATGATGCGCAACGTCGGCGAGAACGCCGTCCGGCACGCGTCGAGCCGGGTGGACATCACGCTCGCCGAGCGCGGCGACGAGGCGGTGCTCACGATCGACGACGACGGCTCGGGCATTCCCGAGTCCGAGCGGGCCCGGGTGCTGCAGCGATTCGTACGCCTCGACGAAGCCCGCTCCCGCGAGGCGGGCGGCAGCGGGCTGGGGCTCGCGATCGTCGACGAGGTGGTTCGGGCCCACGGCGGCTCGGTGTCGATCGAGCCGTCCCCGCTCGGCGGTGCCCGGATCCGGATCACGCTGCCCGTTCAGGCTGCTGTCAGCTAGATCGGGGCAACCTTGCGCGCATGAACATCACACGGATCGGGATCGCGACGGCAGTCGCAGCGGCGGCGGTCGCCATCGGCGCCGGCATCGCAACCGCACAGCCCGATGACGGCGAGGGCACTCCTATCACCGGAGAGGCGCTGACGAAGGCAAGTCAGGCCGCGCTGGCATTCACCGGCGGCGGAACGGTCACTGCAACCGAGGTCGGCGACGAGGAGAGCTACTACGAGGTCGAGGTGACCAAGGCCGACGGCAGTCAGGTCGACGTCCAGCTCGACGAGAACTTCGTGGTCGTCGGTAGCAAGACCGACGGACCTGGCACCGACACGGAACCCGACGGCGACGGAAACTAGGGCCTCATGGTCGGCCGCCGTCTCACCGCCGTACTCGCGTGTGCGCTCGTGGCTGCCGCGTGCAGCGATGAGAAGCCCGTCGAGTCAGCAGAGTGCATGAAGGTGATCGACGAGTCGGGCGAGGCCACCGACGCGTGCCTTCCCATCGCGCCCGATGCGCAGCGCGTCGACCTGTTCATGCCGAAGTTCAGCAAGCCCACGTCGATCACCAACCCGTTGCACCCCACTAGCGAGGTGCAGCAGACCATCTACGGCGGCCACGTCGACGACAAACCGTTCCGCACCGAAGTCACCCTCTTTCCGGACACCAAGCCGATTGTGTGGCAAGGGAAAACCGTCGACACGGCGGTCAGCCAATACGTCGCATACCTTGACGGCCGGATCCACGAGGTGGCCATCGACTGGTATGCGCAAGCCGACGACGGATCGGTGTGGTACTTCGGCGAGGACGTCTTCAACTACGAGGATGGCAAGGTCGCCGACACCAACGGCACCTGGGTGGCCGGCGACACGACCCCGGCTGCGATGATCATGCCGGCC
>Ga0075421_100005807_pt1 | contig 14958 bp, 13 predicted proteins | sample SoiMetdeltSBSDD5_FD_75292 | JGI IMG/M metagenome (GOLD analysis project Ga0075421, IMG submission 75292) | Bulk soil microbial communities from a Populus tree surrounding site in Tennessee, USA - Soil MetaG P. deltoides SBSDD5 | ecosystem: Environmental > Terrestrial > Soil > Tree plantation...
AACTGGCGACAAACCCCGTCGAGCGAAAGTTCCTAATGGGACGCCTCTCCGAGGCCTGACGCGCGAGCTGCTGGGGGTTGTGGCTCCAGATCCGGTCGCTCTCGGCCTAGCGCTGGTCAACAGATGCGCCTGGCTCGTGGGAAATGACTGGCGGGAGGTGGGGCGGACGGACAAGCATCGTTGCCGTGCTCGCAAACGAACCACACCTGGGTGTGCCCGTGCCCGAGGTCCGCGAGTCGTTCCTCGCGGCCATGAAGGAATTCCAGGCCGAGGGCCGCGGTGAGGTCACGGACCGGAGCATGATTGGCCGCGAGATCCGATGGTACGGCCAGAGCTGGGCGACACCGGAAGGCTTTGCGTCGTATGTGGCGGACTTGCGCGCCGAGGCGCTGGAGCAGACGCCGCGGGCGGCCGGGCTGGTGCCGGCGACCACGCTGTGGTGGATGTCCGGCCCGGACTACTTCGGCCGGCTGGCCATTCGGCACCGGCTCACACCGTTACTGCTCGAGGTGGGAGGCCACATCGGTTATGACGTACGCCCCAGCGGCCGCCGTCGCGGGTATGCGACCGCGATGCTGTGCGCCGCCGTGCCGATCGCCCATATGTTGGGCATCGACCCGGTGCTGATCACCTGTGACGAGGACAACGTGGCCTCGCGCCGGGTGATCGAGGCCAACGGCGGCGTATACGAGGATCAGCGTGGCGAAAAGCTGCGGTTCTGGGTACCTACGTCAGGACGATCAACATGTCCTGCAGAGTGATCCGTCGGGCGCCTGGAACTCAACGCAGACTGATTTGATTATGGGGAAGGCAGCGCAATGTCTCGTCCGCCGGGTTGTTGCTGGTTTCGCTGATAACCTCTGTTGCGGCCTTCGTACCTTCGCATCCGGTCCCTTGTGGCAGGAAAGGGCGGTCATGTTCGCAGCCCATAGTGCGCCCGGAAAACTCGGTGGTTGACTCGCGACCGCCGGCGCTTCTGGTGCTTGAGGACGGCCGCGCCTTTCAGGGGCGGGCCTTTGGCGCCATTGGGGAGACCTTCGGTGAGGCAGTCTTTGCGACGGGAATGTCGGGCTACCAGGAAACTCTGACCGACCCGAGCTACTACCGCCAAGTGGTTGTCGCCACTGCACCGCACATCGGCAACACCGGCTGGAATGACGAGGATGGTGAATCCAACAGAATCTGGGTCGCCGGCTATGTGGTACGCGATGCCGCTCGGATTCCCTCCAATTGGCGTTCTCGCCGAGATCTTGATCATGAGCTGCGCGCTCAGGGCATCGTCGGCATGTGCGATGTCGACACTCGAGCTCTGACCCGCCACATCCGGGAGCGCGGCGCGATGCGGGTGGGCGTCTCCAGTACGGAAACGAGCGCGGCGGCGTTACTGGAACGGGTTCAGGCTCAGCCGTCCATGGTCGGCGCTCATCTGGCCGACGACGTCAGCACTGCTCAGCCCTACGTTGTCAGACCCCAAGGTGAACCGCGGTTCCGGGTGGTGGCGGTCGATCTCGGCATCAAGTCGATGACGCCGTTCAGGATGGTCGAGCGTGGTCTTGAGGTTCAGGTGGTCCCGTCGACGGTCTCATTCGAGGAGATTGATGCGAGGAACCCGGATGGGGTGTTCTTCTCTAATGGCCCAGGCGACCCGGCCGCGGCCGATGGTCAAGTTGAGCTTCTGAAGTCGGTTCTGGCAGCAGGCATCCCCTACTTCGGGATCTGCTTCGGCAATCAGCTCTTCGGCCGGGCGCTCGGCTTCGGCACCTTCAAGCTGGGCTACGGGCATCGCGGCATCAACCAGCCGGTGATGGATCTCAGCACGCGCAAGGTCGAAGTGACCGCACACAACCACGGATTTGCGGTGTCCGCATCGCCGGGGGAGCGGTACCAGACCGCGTACGGCACCGCGGAAGTCAGCCACATCTGCCTCAATGACGACGTGGTCGAGGGTCTGCAGCTCAGGCATCCATCCGGCAAGCTCCTGGGCTTCTCCGTCCAGTACCACCCTGAGGCCGCTGCCGGTCCGCACGATGCGAGTTACCTCTTCGATCGGTTCACCGCCCTCATGGAGGGTGCCTAGTGCCTCGGCGCAGCGACATTCACTCGATCCTCGTCATCGGCTCCGGGCCGATCGTGATCGGACAGGCATGCGAGTTCGACTATTCCGGTACCCAAGCCTGCCGCGTGTTACGAGACGAGGGCTTCCGGGTGATCTTGGTCAACTCCAACCCGGCGACGATCATGACGGATCCCGAATTCGCCGACGCGACCTACGTCGAGCCGATAACCCCCGACTTCGTCGAGATGGTGATCGCGAAAGAGCGTCCGGATGCGCTGCTGGCCACCCTCGGCGGTCAGACAGCACTCAACACCGCGGTCGCGTTGCACGAAGGCGGCGTACTGGAGCGCTATGGGGTCGAGCTCATCGGGGCCTCCATCGAAGCCATCCAGCGTGGCGAAAACCGCGAGCAGTTCAAAGAGATCGTGGCAGGGTTGCGCGGCATTCCAGGTGGTCCGGCAGAGGTGGCGCGGAGCAGCATCTGTCACTCGATCGACGAGGTGCTCCGTGCAGCGGATGATCTTGGTTATCCATTGGTGGTAAGGCCGAGCTTTACCATGGGCGGACTCGGATCCGGCTTCGCCCATGACGAAGCTGATCTTCGAAGGATGGCCGGTGCCGGACTCTCCGCCAGCCCGACAACTGAGGTGTTGATCGAGGAGTCGATCTTGGGCTGGAAGGAGTATGAGCTCGAGGTCATGCGCGACAAGGCCGACAATGTGGTGATCGTCTGCTCGATCGAGAACCTCGATCCGATGGGCGTGCACACCGGCGACTCGATCACCGTGGCCCCAGCGATGACCCTCACTGACCGCGAGTTTCAGCGGATGCGCGACGTCGCCATCGGCATCATCCGAGCGGTCGGCGTGGATACCGGTGGCTGCAACATCCAGTTCGCGATCGATCCCTCCAACGGCCGGATGATCGTGATCGAGATGAATCCGCGAGTGTCGCGGTCCTCGGCGCTGGCCTCGAAGGCGACCGGCTTTCCGATCGCGAAGATCGCCGCCAAAGTGGCCATCGGCTACACCCTCGACGAGATCCCCAACGACATCACCCAGCAGACTCCGGCGAGCTTCGAGCCCACGCTGGACTACGTCGTGGTGAAGGTGCCGCGGTTCGCGTTCGAGAAATTCCCATCCGCGGATGCCACATTGACCACCCACATGAAAAGCGTGGGTGAGGCAATGGCGATCGGCCGCAACTTCACCGAGGCGTTGGGCAAGGCGCTGCGAAGTCTGGAGGATCCGAAGGCGCCATTCGAGTTCGCTGCGGAGATCACCGAGCCGGTCGACGAGCTGCTGGAGCGCGCCGTTCACCCTCACGACGGCAGGCTCAACGTCGTCATGCAGGCACTGCGCGCCGGTGCTACGCCGCAACAGGTGCACCAGGCGACCAAGATCGACCCGTGGTTCGTCGACCAGCTGATGTTGCTGTGGGAGGTCGCGAGCTTGATCAAGTCCGCGCCGGAGCTGACCGCCGACCTGGTGCGTACAGCCAAGCGGCACGGCTTCTCGGACGCCCAGATAGCCAGCCTGCGGCATCTGAGTGAGGACGTCGTACGCGGCGTGCGCTGGGCACTGGGGATCCGGCCGGTCTACAAGACCGTTGACACCTGCGCAGCCGAGTTCGCCGCGCGCACTCCCTACCACTACAGCTCCTACGACCTGGAGACTGAGGTCGTGCCCCGCGACAAGCCTGCGGTGCTGATCTTGGGCAGCGGACCGAACCGGATCGGCCAGGGCATCGAATTCGACTACTCCTGCGTACACGCCGCGATGTCGCTCTCCTCAGCGGGCTACGAGACGATCATGGTGAACTGCAACCCTGAGACCGTCTCCACCGACTACGACACCGCCGATCGGCTGTACTTCGAGCCACTCACGCTCGAGGACGTTCTGGAGGTCGTACACGCCGAGCAAGCAGCTGGGCCGGTGGCTGGTGTGATCGTACAGCTGGGTGGACAGACGCCCCTGCGACTTGCGCAGTCACTCAAGGATGCGGGCGTGCCAATCGTCGGTACCAGCCCTGAGGCAATCCACCTCGCCGAGGAGCGCGGCGCCTTTGGCCGCGTCCTGGCCGAAGCTAATCTGCCCGCACCCAAGCACGGCATGGCTCGTTCTTTCGCCGAAGCCAAGCGCATCGCCGACGAGATCGGCTATCCCGTGCTGGTGCGGCCTTCCTACGTACTCGGCGGCCGGGGCATGGAGATCGTGTACGACGAGTCGACCCTGTCGGCCTATATCGAGCGGGCCACGGAAGTGTCACCGGCCCACCCTGTGCTCGTCGACCATTTTCTCGATGACGCGGTGGAGATCGACGTCGATGCACTCTACGACGGTACGGATCTCTACCTGGGCGGGGTTATGGAGCATATCGAGGAGGCTGGCATCCACTCCGGAGACTCGGCATGCGCCTTGCCGCCGATCACCCTCGGGGGCGAGGTGGTGGACCGGATCAGGTCCTCGACCGAGGCGATCGCTCAAGGAGTCGGCGTCTGCGGCTTGATCAACATCCAGTTCGCCCAAGCCGGCGACACCCTGTTCGTGTTGGAGGCGAACCCGCGGGCCTCACGTACGGTGCCGTTTGTCTCAAAGGCGACGGCAACCCCGCTCGCCAAAGCGGCCGCACGGATCATGCTCGGCGCAACCGTGCAGCAGCTCCGTGCGGAGGGGCTGTTGCGGGCGACCGGTGACGGCTCCACCGAGCGGTCCTCGGCACCGATCGCAGTCAAGGAAGCGGTAATGCCCTTCAACCGCTTCCGCACAGTCGACGGGATTTCGGTCGATACCATTCTCGGTCCGGAGATGCGGTCGACCGGTGAGGTGATGGGCCTCGACGTCGCTTTCGGCACAGCTTTCGCCAAGAGTCAGGTCGCCGGGTTCGGGCCACTGCCCACCAAGGGCACGGTGTTCATCTCAGTGGCCAACCGCGACAAGCGGTTCGTGATCTTCCCCGTAAAGCGTCTTGCCGATCTTGGTTTCGAGATCTTGGCGACCGCCGGCACGGCATCGATGCTACGGCGTCACGGCGTCGTCGTGACAACGGTGCGGAAGTTCAGCCAAGGCGTCGGGCCGGACGGGGAGAAGACGATCGTTGAGCAAATCTTGGACGGCCAGGTCGACATGATCTTCAATACCCCGCACGGGCTGAACACCGACGGGCGCCCGCGGTTCGACGGTTACGAGATTCGCACGGCCGCAGTGTTGCGCAACATCCCGTGCGTGACGACCGTGCCGGGTCTCGCCGCCGCAGTGCAGGGCATCGAGGCGATCATCGCCGGCAATGTGAGCGTACGTTCCCTGCAGTCCTGGAGCCGGAACGATTCGTGATCATCGATCTCGGTTACCGCGGCATGCTGCGGCCGCTGCTGTTCCGCGCGTATGGCGGCGACCCGGAACGGGTTCACGAAGAAACTCTGGAAGCGCTCAGCCGGATCGGACGAAGCCGACCGGCGCGCGTTGCGCTCGCAGCCCTTTGCGCGCGACACCGCAGACCGGCGACGGTCGCCGGAATCCAGTTTCCGGGCCTGGTCGGGTTGGCAGCCGGAATGGACAAGGACGGGGTCGCCATCAAGAGCTGGGGTTCGCTGGGCTTCGGCTTCATTGAGTTGGGCACGGTCACCGCACAGCCCCAGCTCGGGAACGACAAGCCTCGGCTCTTCCGGCTTCCCGAGAGCCGGGCGATCATCAACCGGATGGGCTTCAACAACCGCGGCGCTCAGACCCTTGCCCAACGACTCGCCGCGGACGGTGTCGCGCGGGGCAACGTGGCCGCTGGCATCCCAGTCGGCGTCTCCATCGGCAAGACCAAGAACGTACCGCTCGCCGACGCGACCGAGGACTACCTTGCGTCGCTGCGCAGCCTTGCCCCGTACGCGGATTATGTTGCGGTCAATGTCTCAAGTCCTAATACGCCGGGACTGCGCTCTCTGCAGGACTCCCAGCCACTTGCCGAGCTCATCGCAACGCTGGTGACCGAGGCTTGGCGCATTGCCGCAGGCGAACCACCCGTACCGATCCTCGTCAAGGTTGGGCCGGACCTGACGGAGGCCGCACTGGAGGATGTGCTGCAGGTGTCCAGCGACGCCGGAGCGGAGGGTCTGATTGCGACCAATACGACCCTGTCGCGGGACGGCCTTTCTGCCGGCGAGCCTGAGGTTGCGGAGTCTGGAGGTCTATCAGGATCCCCACTGACCAGGCGCGCGCGCGAGGTCGTACGCTTCCTGGCCGAGCGCACCACGCTGCCGATCATCGGAGTCGGCGGCATCATGAGTCGCGACGACGGCCAGGCCATGCTGGACGCCGGAGCTAGCCTGCTGCAGATCTACACCGGATATGTGTACGCGGGACCAGCATTGATCAACGATCTCAACCATCTGAACCCGAGAGCTCGTAGAGATGGAACGCCTGATCATGACTAGGTCGTACGGTGAACGCCTCGCAGCTCTGGTAGCCGAACGCGGCCCGCTCTGTGTGGGTATCGATCCGCATCCAAGCCTGCTGGCGGCGTGGGGACTTGCCTCAGATGTCGGAGGCTTGGAGCGCTGCTCCCGCAGCATGATCGAGGCGCTCGGCGCCATCGTGCCGGTCTTCAAACCCCAGTCGGCGTTCTTCGAGGCGTACGGCGCGGCCGGAATCGCAGTGCTGGAACGCACGTTGACCGACATCAAGGCGGCCGGAGCAATCTCGCTCCTCGATGTGAAACGCGGCGATATCGGTTCGACCATGGATGCGTACGCGGCGGCCTATCTCAGTGACGGCTCGCCGCTGGCTGCCGACGCCATCACGCTCAGCCCGTATCTTGGCTTCGGCACTTTGGACGGTGCCATCGAGCTCGCTGATCGAAACGGTCGCGGGGTCTACATCCTGGCCCTGACCAGCAACACACAAGGCCCGCAGATCCAGCACGCTCTAACCGCCGATGGGCGCAGCGTCGGTCAGGTTGTCATCGACGAGGCAGCCAGTCGGAATGCCACACGCCGTAAGCCGGGAACCACTCTCGGGCCGGTCGGGATCGTGGTCGGAGCAACGATCGGGCAGACCGGCAGCGACTTCGCAGCGCTGAACGGATCCATCCTTTCCCCGGGCATTGGAGCCCAAGGCGGTACGGCGGCAGACGTGGTCGCAGTCTTCAAAGGAGCGACCCGATTTGTCTTGCCGTCCAGCAGTCGGGAGGTTATGACGGCCGGACCGACACCCGCTGGCCTGCATGCCGCCGCGACACGGGCGCTGGGTGAGATGAAAGCTGCCCTCGGGTTGAGGTAAGTTCTCAAGCCTCCGACTGATCCGCGCCCCCGGACTGGCGGATCCTAGCTCCTTGGCCGCGAGATGAGGACGCGAGCTGTGACGATTCCCCCGCTAAGCGATGAGCAACGTCAGCAGGCACGGCTTGCCGCGACCGAAGCTCGACGCCGCCGCGCCGAGATCAAGAAGTCTCTGCGCTCCGGCGAGCAAAGCCTTGCTCAGGTGCTCGATCTTGCCGAGAGCGACGACGTCATTGCCCACGCCAAAGTCATCGACGTCCTGAAGGCATTGCCGCGAGTGGGCGAGGTGCGGGCGACCAGGGTCATGGAGAGGCTCGACATCGCATCGAATCGCAGGCTGCGAGGCCTGGGCAAACATCAGACCGCCGCACTGATCGCGGAATTCTCCGACCGGTCGACGCCGCCAGCGCCACGGTCGTGACTCAGCCTGGCCTCACCGTACTTTCAGGACCGACCGCGGCGGGCAAGGGAACCGTCGTCACACGTCTGAGTCAGCAGCACCCAGAGATCTTCGTCTCGGTTTCCGTCACCACGCGGCCGCCACGTCCCGGCGAGATCCATGGTGTGCATTACCAGTTCGTCTCAGACGAGGAGTTCGATGCGCTGATCGCAGCAGGCGAGCTTCTGGAGTGGGCGACGGTTCATGGCACGCACCGCTACGGCACGCCACGAGCGCCCGTCGTGCAAGCGATCGCAGCCGGACGCCCGGCTTTGCTGGAAATCGATCTGCAAGGCGCACGGCAGGTCAAGGCAAGCTGGCCTCACGCTCGGTTCGTCTTCTTGGCGCCACCCTCCTGGGAGGAGCTAGTACGCCGGCTGGTCGGCCGCGGCACCGAATCTGCCTCCCAGCAGCAAAGGCGATTGGAGACGGCGCGAGCCGAGATGGCAGCTCAGGCCGAGTTCGACCATGTCGTGGTCAACTGCGAAATCGCCCAGGCGGTTGAAGACTTGGTAGCCTTGGTGCGTCTGTAGCCGTACAGGGGTTTTGGCGTGTGCCAATCTAGTTCGAGTGGTTCTAGCCCTGAACTGATTTAGCACAGCCGGTGCCGATCGCGGCTGGCCTGTTCACCAACCGAAGGTTCATACGTGTCTGGAAACCATCCCATTGCGGAAGGCATCACCAATCCACCGATCGATGAGCTGCTGAAGCAGTCAGATTCCAAGTACAAACTGGTCTTGTTCGCGGCCAAGCGAGCGCGGCAGATTAACGCTTACTATTCGCAGCTCGGTGAGGGGTTGCTCGATCACGTCGGTCCGCTGGTCGAGACCACAGTGCAGGAGAAGCCGCTCTCGATTGCGCTGCGCGAGGTGAACGAAGGCAAGCTGAGGATCATTGACGTCGATCCTGACGCACCGGTCGACGAGGACACCGAGACGAGTTTCGACCCTGCCTGACTAACTGCTGCCTGTGACCGACAGGAGGGCGCGTTGAGTCGCATCGTCCTCGGGGTATCCGGCGGCATTGCCGCGTACAAGGCTTGTGAGCTGCTGCGTCGGCTCCAGGGGGCGGGTCACGAGGTGATCGTGGTGCCGACCGCCGCGGCATTGGAGTTCGTGGGCGTCAGCACCTGGGCCGCCTTATCCGGTCGGCCGGTGCACACGTCGGTCTTCGACGACGTGCACCTGGTGCCGCACGTCAAGATCGGACAAGAGATCGACCTGGTCTTCGTTGCGCCGGCCACCGCCAATCTGCTCGCTCGCGCTGCCACCGGGCAGGCCGACGACTTGCTGACCAATGTGCTGCTGACTGCACACTGTCCGATTGTCTTCGCACCCGCCATGCACACCGAAATGTGGCTGCACGCCGCCACTCAGGCCAATGTGAGCACACTTCGCGACCGCGGTGCCGTTGTCGTGCGACCCGACGTTGGTCGGCTGACCGGACCCGACGCCGGTGTAGGGCGGCTGCCCGATCCAGCGGAGCTGTTTGCTGTGGCAGTTTCGGTGCTGGACGATCCCAGCATCGCGGAACGCGCCGCAGGCCAGGACATGACGGGACTGAAGGTCGTCGTCAGCGCCGGCGGCACCCGCGAGCGGCTAGATCCGGTGCGCTTCATCGGCAACTCCTCCTCGGGGCTGATGGGTTGGGCGCTAGCCCGCGCCGCCGTGCTGCGTGGTGCCGAGGTGCGGTTGGTCGCCGCCAACGTCGCTATGCCCGCGCCGCCGGGCGCCGAGGTGGAGGCGGTCGCCTCGACGGCGGACCTGGCCCAAGCCATGGCCGTGGCCGTCAAGGACGCCGACATCGCCGTGATGGCGGCGGCACCCGCCGATTTCACGCCTGCCACCACGAGTCAGAGCAAGATCAAGAAAGCGGCCGACGGCCGCCTTGACCTGAACCTGGTCCAGACGACCGATGTACTCGCGAGCCTGGTCAAAGCCAGAACCGACGCACGGCAAGTGCTCGTCGGCTTTGCCGCCGAAACGCCCGGTCGCGGACAGACGCTGCTCGATCTGGGCCGCGCGAAGCTCGCACGCAAGGGTTGTGACCTGCTGGTGCTCAACGAGGTCGGGCCGAATCTCGTCTTCGGCCAGCCAGACAGCGAGATCACATTGTTGTCTACTGACGGCGCGACTGGACCATTGAGAGGGAGCAAGGACACGCTTGCGCATCAAATTTGGGATGAGGCACTCGCGCAGCGGGCACGCCGGTAGGTTCGGGGGTCGGCAAGGGCCTGCAGGCGGGCGCGCACAGGCCATCGGGGGCACAACTTAGAACGGATGACACGCTATGGCACGGAGACTCTTCACCTCTGAATCAGTAACCGAGGGGCACCCGGACAAGATTGCTGACCAGATCAGCGATTCTGTACTCGACGAACTGTTGCGAGAGGATCCGAACAGCCGGGTTGCTGTGGAATGCCTAGTGACAACTGGGCTAGTCGTGGTGGCCGGCGAGGTAACGACAGAGTCCTATGTGGAAATCCCGCGGGTCGTCCGCGAACGCATCATCGACATTGGCTATGACTCATCGACCAAGGGCTTTGACGGTGGCTCGTGTGGCGTGACCATCGCAATCGGTCAACAGTCACCGGACATCGCCCAAGGTGTCGACGTGGCATTTGAGAGCAGAACTGGCGAATCGACCGATGTGCTCGACCTGCAGGGTGCTGGTGACCAAGGCCTCATGTTCGGCTACGCCTGCACTGAGACGCCGTCGTTGATGCCGCTGCCGATCGACATGGCGCATCGGCTCGCCGAACAGCTTGCTGTGGTCCGCAAGGAGGGCACCATGCCGTACCTGCGCCCGGACGGCAAGACTCAGGTGACGGTCGAGTACGAGGGGGATCGACCAGTCCGACTCGACACGGTCGTCTTGTCGACCCAGCATGCCGCCGACATTGACCTGGACGCCCTGCTGGCGCCGGATGTCCGCAAGCATGTCGTCGACCCGATCCTCGAGCGCTACACGATCGACTCGAGCGACTACCGTTTACTGGTGAATCCCACCGGGCGTTTCGAGATCGGCGGCCCAATGGGTGACGCCGGTCTGACCGGACGCAAGATCATCGTTGACAGCTACGGTGGCATGGCACGGCATGGCGGCGGCGCGTTCTCCGGCAAGGACCCGTCGAAGGTGGACCGCTCGGGCGCGTACGCGATGCGCTGGGTGGCCAAGAACGTGGTGGCGTCGGGGCTTGCAGACCGCTGCGAGGTCCAGGTGGCGTACGCCATCGGTAAGGCTCACCCTGTCGGCTTTTACGTGGAGACCTTTGGCACCGAACACGTGCCTGTCGAGCAGATCCAGCGCGCGGTGCTGGAAGTGTTTGATCTTCGCCCAGCGGCGATCATCCGTGATCTTGATCTGAAACGGCCGGTCTATACGCAGGTGGCGGCGTACGGACACTTCGGTCGCGAGCTGCCAGGTATCAGCTGGGAGAGCGTTGATCGGTCTACTGCGCTAGCTGCCGCGGTGCGAGGCTGATCCCGCCGCCTCCGGCTGTGGCCGATTGTCGGAGGCAGCTGCCTATCATCTGGTGTGCCCGATCCCAGCCAGCCCGAACTCCCGGTTGCCAGGGTGGCTGTCGACATACCGCTCAGTCACCTCGACCGGCCCTTCGACTATGCGGTAAATGCCGAGCAGGATGCAGAGGCAGTTCCAGGGGCTCGAGTGCGAGTGCGATTCGCGGGCCGACTGCGCGACGGGTTCATTCTTGATCGAGTAGCGACTGCTGATCATGAAGGAACGCTGTCGCCTCTGTTCAAGATCGTGTCCAGCGAGCCGGTCCTCACCCGCGAGATCGCGAGCTTGATCAGAAAGGTTGCTGATCACTACGCCGGCACGTTCGCCGATGTGATGCGCCTGGCTGTGCCACCACGCCACGCCGCGACAGAACAGGCGGCGCGAGGCAGGACGCGGTGCCCGTTGCCCGATGATCATCCGGCGGGGCCGTTGGTCGACTATCCCACCGGTGCCGGGTTTTTGGCAGCGCTCAGCGACGGACAAGGCCCACGTGCCTTATGGCAAGTCACTCCGAGCACAGCGTCCAGCGGGGACTGGGCTCTCGGCCTTGCCGGTGCCGCGCGCGCCTGCGCTGACAGCGGACGCGGCACGGTAATCGTCGTGCCCGACCAGGCTGATCTTGATCGGCTGGGCGAAGCCTGCACGCAGACCCTCGGTCCTGCAGGCTTCACAGTGCTGGTTGCCGAAGCTGGACCGTCGGCGCGGTATCGAGCCTTCTTGTCGGCACTCCGAGGTGAGGTGCGCGTGGTGATCGGGAATCGAGCCGCCGCGTACGCCCCGGTTCATGATCTTGGTTTGGTCGCGTTGTGGGACGATGGGGATGACCTGCTCGCAGAGCAGCGTGCCCCGTATCCACACACTCGCGATGTGCTGGCGCTGCGCGCCGCCGATGCTCGGGCCGGCGCCCTCTTCGCTGGCTACGCCAGGACCGCCGAGCTGCAGGCGTGGCTGGAAAGCGGCTGGCTGCGGGAATTGGCCGAGGACCGGCTCGGCGTTCGGCATGCGGCGCCGAGAGTACGGGTAACCGCGGACTCCGACTATGCACTGCAACGGGATCCGGTGGCCCGCGCAGCACGGTTGCCGCATGAAGTGTTCGAGATGATGCGAGCGACCTTGCCGCAGGGACCCGTGCTGGTCCAGGTGCCCCGAGCGGGCTACCTGATGGCGCTGGTCTGCCAAGAATGCCGCGAGCCGATGCGCTGCCGCTTCTGCCGCGGTCCTACGAGAGCCCGAGCTGGGGATTCACCCGACGTAGCGACCGTTCGGGTCAGCTGCGAGTGGTGCGGCCGGCCGCAGGTTGACTGGGAGTGCCCGATCTGCAGCTCGCGTCAGGTGCGGGCACCCATCGTCGGCGCCGAACGGACAGCAGAGGAACTGGGCAAGGCGTTCCCACACACGCCGGTCCGGCGGTCGATGGGCGGTAAGCGGCTGGCCACCGTCGCAGACACGTCAGCCATCGTGGTCGCGACGCCCGGTGCCGAGCCGCCGGCGGTAGAAGGCTACGCCGGCGCTGTGCTCCTCGACACTGCGTTGCTCCTGCTCCGCCAGGACCTGCGAGCGGCCGAGGAGGCATTACGCCGTTGGTTCAACGTGGTCGCGCTCGTTCGCAGTGGCTCCGACGGTGGTTCGGTCATCGCGGTGGGTGAAAGCTCGGGGCGCGCGTTGCAAGCCCTGGTGAGGGTTGATCCAGGTGGATTCGCCGCGCGCGAGCTGAGCGAACGTGCCGCCGCGAGGTTTCCACCGGCTGTGAAGTTGATCACCATTGACGGGCCCGTTGAGGCGCTCAGCGAGTTCGCCTCACTTGTTCAAGGTAACGGGCCAACAGAGTTCCTCGGCCCAGTGGATCTTGCACCGCGTCCAGGAACTGGCGAGGCTGCGGAACCGGCCATCCAGCGCCTCACGCTGCGGGCTCCGTTGGCCGAGGGCACCCGACTCGTTGGGGCGGTGAAGGATGCCGTTGCGGTGCGCAGCGCGCGCAAAAGTGAGGGCTCGCTCCGAATCAAGGTGGATCCCGCCGAACTCAGCTGACCTAACTGCTCAGCGCAGCAGAGCAGCGAGTGAATTTCACGATCGTGACGGTCGTCAGGAAAGTGATACGGTCGAGAGCAGCAACCCGAAGGAGCACCAGATGAGTGTGCGTCAAGGCTTCCGGCCCATCGAGCCCGGGGTTCACACCGACTTCAGGGAGGCGATGAGCTACGCCGACTACCTGGAACTGGACACACTGCTGGCGGCGCAGCACCCGAGGAGCGAGCCACCACATCACGATGAGCTGCTGTTCATCGTGCAGCACCAGACGACCGAGCTGTGGCTCAAGTTGATCCTTCACGAGCTGCGTGCGGCGCGTGGTTACCTCGACGCCGATCTGGTGCATCAGGCACTGAAGTGCCTGGCCCGCGTCAAGCACATTCAGCGCACGCTGACCGAGCAGTGGTCAGTCCTGGCGACCTTGACCCCAAGCGAGTATGCCGAGTTCCGCGGGACGCTCGGTACCGCCTCCGGCCTCCAGTCGGCGCAGTACCGCGCGGTCGAGTTCATCCTGGGCAACAAGAACGACCACATGCTCAAGGTCTTCGCCTCGGATCAGGCCGCGTACGCCATGTTGTCGGAGTTGTTGGAGGAGCCGTCGCTCTACGACGCTTTCCTGAGGTTTCTGGCTCGCCGCGGGCTCGATATTCCCAACGAGGTGCTGCAGCGTGATGTGCGGCAACCTTGGGTCCTGCAACCGGCGTTGATCCCTATCTTCCAATCGATCTACGGAGCAGTCGACCGCGCGTTCGATCTCTACGAGGCTTGCGAGACGCTGGTCGACGTCGAGGACAATTTCCAGTTCTGGCGATTCCGTCACCTGCGGACCGTGCAGCGCACCATCGGCTTTAAGACCGGCACCGGTGGCTCATCCGGCGTGCGGTTCCTGGAGAAAGCGCTGGATCTGACGTTCTTTCCAGAGCTGTACGCGGTGCGGACCGAGATCGGCAAGTAGCCATGCAGTTTGTTGTTGATGATCTATGGATCGGCCGTCGGCTCGGGCCGGCGGTCCTCGAGCAGGTCGATGGTGGACTGCGCCCGGTCGCTTTCGGGACAACCGCCGTCCGGCGTGCTGGGGTGCCAAGGCTTCCCGGCGCGGTCATGCCCGGCATGGTTGACCGGCATGTCCACCTCGGACTGGTGGATGCCGCCGCATTGTCCGACACGGCAGTCGTTGAGGTCCACGACTTGGGTTGGGTGCCGCGTGTCGCTCGCGGCTGGAAGATCAATTCTCCGACTGGTGGCCTGGTCAAGATCGCTGGACCTTTTCTGACCGCCGTTGGTGGATACCCCGCCGACCGGGCATGGGCCCCGCCGGCAGCTGTGCGTCAGCTTGCGGGACCGGCCGACGGCGTACGCGCGGTTGACGAGGCTGCCGCGCATCGACACGACCTGATCAAGGTCGTGCTGCACAACGATGCGCCGGTTCTCGACGACCCGACACTGGCCGCGGTAGTGGGTGCGGCACACCGGCACCAGCTGCCGGTCGGCGTACACGCCGAGGGCCGCGGCCAGGCCCGCCGTGCCTTCGAGGCCGGCGCCGACATCCTCGTCCACGTGCCCTGGACAGAGTCATTGCCTGATGATCTTCTCCGGGCGATGGCGGGCACCATGACCTGGATATCGACGTTCGCGATTCACCCAGAC
>Ga0075421_100005808_pt1 | contig 14958 bp, 10 predicted proteins | sample SoiMetdeltSBSDD5_FD_75292 | JGI IMG/M metagenome (GOLD analysis project Ga0075421, IMG submission 75292) | Bulk soil microbial communities from a Populus tree surrounding site in Tennessee, USA - Soil MetaG P. deltoides SBSDD5 | ecosystem: Environmental > Terrestrial > Soil > Tree plantation...
ATGTGGGCATACGGCACGAGCCCGGCCTTCTGCAGCGTTTTTCGGGAGGCGATATTGCCAGGATTGCAGCGAGCCCCGGGAATGCAGCCGAGCTCGTAGGCCGCGCGTTTCAGCTCCTGGACGATGTAGGAGCCGAAGCCGCGGCGGCGATGAGCCTCGACGACATCCATATAAATGTCGCCATACGGCCGGTTGTAGTGAAACAGGATCCCGCCCGTGGCCACGGTTTCGCCATCCAGCTCCAGTTGCCATTCGGGTCCGCCATCACGCGTCGCGATGCAATGGCGGACATGCCCCTCGGGCATCAGGCAGCGCATCGTCGCGCCCATCGAGGGCAACGCCGTGGTCAGACGGTCCTGAAAGACGATGGCTTCACTGCGGATGTCACGTGCGTAGGTGTGCAGCATCACCGACAGGAGCAGATCGTTGGACTGAATCTCCAGGAAGCGAGCCTGGCTCGCCGCGAGCAGCGCTTCGAAGAGATCGAACGCCCGGCCGCGATGCTCGGGCACCACGAAGAGCTCGAAGATGGTCGGCTTGTCCGTCCATGGTCCGCCGATGGCCATCCCGCCAAACCCCGCCGTACTGCTGTCTACTGAAAGGCGATACGTCTTCGTCCACCCGCGGCGTCGATGAATCGAGTCGTGAACGATCTGGCAGTTCATCTCCTGACAGTACTGCTCGCGCAGCAGCAGGACCTCGTCTGCGGCAGCCTGTGTAGCAGCGATGATCGGATGAGCGATCACGGGCCGGGCTTAGCTGGCGTTCTGTTCGCGAACGGCTCTCGGCTCGACGGACGGCGACGTCGCCGTTGCATCCGAACCGGCAAGCAATCTGGGAGTCATCAATCTCTTGAGCACGACCGCCAGCCCATCGGACACCGTCTTCCATCCGTCTGACTGGGGCCGCCATTTATTCAGCGGTTTGCCCTTCTCCGGCAAGGCGTTCAGCGGGCCCAGAGCCGTCTCCTCCCATCGACACGCTTCCAATACCAGCGGCACGACAACAGCCTTTCCGGAATCCTGCAGCTGCAGCGCCTTCGGTATCTCGTGTTCGGTGATGTAATCGGTGGACAGCGCCGCGGTGCTGGCGAGAATCACGATCACATCCGCCTTGGACAACTCGGTTTGAATGGTCTCGTCCCATCTATCACCAGGATCGACCATGCGGTCGTGCCACTGGCGATTGAGGAGACCTTCGTTCTTCAGAATCTTCAGCTCGGACTCCAACCGCTTGCGTTGAGTGATGTTGCTCTTCGAGTAGCTGATGAACACCGTCGGCTTCCGGATGTCGTCGCTTCTCGCACGCCGGTCTGAATAGGCGTTGTTTGGTTCGGCTGGATCGACTTGAATCGTGCCGCGATCTCTTGTGGAGATCCCGGTCTTCTGACCCTTTCGCTCGTCGACTTCGAGCGTAGCGGTCGAGATCCATTCCCCTTCGACCTGGGTCTCCTCCAGGGGATCGAGACCCGGGATGTCCTGATGAATGTCGCGCAACTCCGCCTGGCACAGCCCGGCGAGTTGTTGCCGAGCCTTGGATGGACCGACCACCGTCACCATCACCTGACGGTCAGTCGTTTCAGCCCGAATCAGTGCCCGTGCAGACTCGCGGACCAAGACGGCACCGCTGGCCCACTGCTGCTTTTTCCCTTTGACGTCTTCGATGAACTCATGCAGCCGCACGATCATCCGCGCGACCAGGCCTTCCGGGAGCGCTGGATAGGTATAACGCAATCTGGTTGCATCAACCGCTTGACGGAACGACTCCACACCCTTGGGCTGTGTGTCGGGCAGCGCCTGAGGAACCAGCCAGATCTCAGCGGACGCTCGCGGTGCGTAGGCGATCTCGAACCGCTGCATGATCCTGAGCAGGTAATCGTGCATTGCGGGATCCGTACGTTTGCCCAAAACGTGAGCGACATCCGCCTGTTTCAGGACGCCGGTCTGCCGCTCAGCACAGCGCATGAGCGCGTAGACGTTCTTGGTCAGCCACTCCGGGCGCAACACCGTCGCCTCGCGAAGCCGGGGATCGTTGCGATAGTTCAAGGCCGCACCCAGGTTGTGTAGGACCTCGGCGAGCGAGTCCTGTTGGCGCTCATCGACAACGCCGAGCCCCGCACAGACGCGACGGTATTCGCCATACGTCAGGTGAGGCCGCTTCTGTCGACCGCTCGTCAACGCACGCCGCACGGCATCCCACTCCTGGGGAAACGGCTCCCGCACCCATTTCAAGCGCGTGACTTCGCGCTTCAAGGTCGCTTTCAGCTTCGCGACACCACGGCCGGACTTGCAGTCCATCTCGACGAAGCCGCGAATAAATGGATAGCGCTCTTGCAGCGCACCTCGATCCAGATGCGGCCGGGACTCTGGAACGTCCCATTTGTTGAGCGCGACGAGTACGGGTGGACCACTGCCCTGCTCGTCGGTCCCGAACGCTTTGATCAATCGCAGCCAGTACTCCGCGTCATCACGCTCGCTGTTCTCGCGGCCGGTCAGTACGAGGACGTAGAGACTGCGCACGCTGAAGAAGAACTGATGGAGGGCATGAGTGATGACCTGCCCGGCGAAATCCCACATATGCGCCGTGATTGGCGAGCCAGCGCCAACCTCCATCACCCAATCTGATAGGGCAATGCCTGGAGTGCTCTTCTCACCCTCGCGAAACGGCATATCGCGCAGTGCGCGCACCGTGCTCGTCTTCCCGGCTCCGCCGCGACCCACGAGTATCAGCTTCACCTCGTTCAAGGGACGGCTCTTGACGGTCCTTGCTCCGAAATAGAAATCCAGGATCGATCTGGCTGATACAGGCGGAGCGTTCACTTCGGGCGGCGGGCCTAGAACGGTTGGAGAAAGCTTCAGGTCTGGGTTGTGATGCAGGAGAAGTGTCTGAAGACGCGGTAAATCGCTCAGCCAGCCAGGCAGTTCGGCCAGTCGATTCGAACGGACATCGAGAGAATCAAGCGATTTCAACTGATTGAGAGCCGGCAATGCTTGCAACTGGTTCTCTTGGAGGTAAAGCGATTCGAGGGAAATCAGCTCACGAAGCTCTCGCGGAAGGGCCACGAGTCTGTTGCGCCCGAGGTTGAGAATCGTGAGACGTTTGAGCTGACCTATTTCTCGAGGAAGACTACTGAGCTGATTGCCCTCAAGGTAGAGTCCTTCCAACGAACTCAACTGTCCGATCTCCGCGGGTAACGTCTCAAGGCGATTCTCTTCCAAGTTGAGCGTGACTAAGGATCGAAGCGCTCCGATCTCACGCGGCAGTTCGGTTAGCTCATTGTGGATAACAGTCAGCCTCGCGAGATTCGTCAGCCTCGCAATGCCCTTCGGCAAGGTCTTAAGCCTGTTGTCTGAAACGAGAACGGTCTCCAATTGATCAAGTCGGCCGATTTCTGATGGCAGGACTTCGAGTTGATTCTGGGAAAGCAGGAGAGCCGTTAGCGAAGTCAGTTGGCAGACTGCCTCTGGCAATGACGTGAGCCGGTTGTTGGCAACGTACAGCCCCACCAACGACTTCAGATTCCCGAGCTCCGACGGCAGATCGGTCAGCTGGTTGTCGTCGAGGTCAAGCGTTTGCAATTCAGTGAGCTGACCGATCTCAGGCGGAATGGCCGCCAACTGATTGCTTTCGAGATCCAGCGAAGTAAGCGATGTGAGCTGGCCGATTTTCGACGGCACAATTCGCAAGCGATTGCTCTCGAGATTGAGGCCTTCCAACGAGGTGAGCTCCCAGACCTCGTTGGGAAATTCGCTCAATTGGTTCTGGTCGAGATCGAGCTGGCGCAGCCAAGTGAGTTGCCCGACCTCCGGAGGGCACTCACTCAAGCCCAACGCACTGAGATCGAGCAGCTCGCTTCTTTGCGAGCGACATCGCTTGATTCGCGTCAGGGCCTCTGTCGGACCTGTCCTTTGGGAACGTTCATTGCCGGCAGTCTTCTTGGACACGGACGGAGTATCCGCGTGAATGCACAGTCAGGCAAGATCCAACAGCACGTCAGGTGTATAAAGGCTCGACCAAGAACGCATGAACAGCGCTGAAGACAGCGATGCACAGGTCTTGGAGCGCGTGGCGACCGAAAGCCACGCCGCTGTCCTGGGCCAGAACACACGGAGCTGATGCGGTCGATGCCCTGGCTGGTGGTCGCGCTTGCCCTGGCCGGCATCCCGCTGGTGTCTTTGCAGTTTGCCCCGCTCGTGTTCCTGGCTCCGTTCCCGCTGCTCTGGGTCGGCCATCGCCTGTACGAGTGGTGGATCGTGTATCGCGCCGATCCCGTTGTCCGGCACGTGAGCATGGAACTCGAGGAGGCCGAGCTCCGCACGCATGAATGGCTCGCGCAGCGGGTTACGCCGTACTTCACGTTTGCCGTCGCGGGCGTGATCGGCCTGGTCTCGTCTATCCAGTTCGCCGGGCCCGGCTTCGAGCCATCCATCGCTCGTGCCGCGTTGGTGAAGCCGGCAGTCTGGAACGGCGGCTCGGGCTCCTCTTTCCCACGGGCCGCCTGAAGGCGGCCCCTACGTCTCCGAGCGCCAATCAGGACATTGATGCGATAGGCTGGGTATCCTTGAGCGTCTTCGTTGCCAGCGCGCTGTTCACATTGACGCGCCTGGTCTAGCACCGGCCACGACTGGAGTCATGAATCGATGAATCGCTACGTGCCTGTCGCCGTCGTCCTGCTTGCCATCTGCCAGGGCGCCTGCCGTTCGTCAGCCCCCTCGCCCGCCGCGGTCGCGGTGACCGCCGACACGTGGGCGGTCGTGAATGGCAAGGCCATCACGCGTGAAGAGGTCGAGAAGACGTTCCGGCGGACGGCCAACCCCGCCCAGCCGCTCTCGGAAGAAGAGGCGACAGCGGCCAAGATCGGCATGCTCGACGAGCTCATCATGGAGCAGATCCTTATCGGCAAAGCCAACGAGCTGAAGATCGAGGTTACCGAGAAGGACGTCGATACCGCCTACGCCGAAGCCAAGCAGAACATCACCGACGAGGCCTACCAGCAGGAGTTGACGAAGCGGAGCCTGACCACGGCCGACATGCGCGAACGACTGCGCCGTCAGCTGACCGCCCAGAAGGTGATGGAGCGTGAAGTCGCCTCGAAGGTCACCGTGACCGATCAGCAGGTGAGCGACTTCTTCAACGCCAATCGCGCCCAGTTCAACCTGCCGGAGGAGGCCTATCACCTGGCCCAGATCGTCGTGACGCCGGTCCCGGATCAGCAGCTGGCCAATCGCACCGGCGACGATGCGACCACGCCGCAGGCGGCGGCCGCGAAGGTCAAGATGCTGATGGATCGCCTGCAGAGCGGCACGCCATTCGGCGACCTGGCGCGAGACTTCTCCGAGGATCCCGAGTCCGCGCCGCGCGGCGGCGACCTCGGGCTGGTGCCGATGTCGGCGATCAAACAGGCCGCGCCGGCGTTGCGCGATGCAGTGCTCAAGCTCGAGCCGGGCCGCGCCCGCGTGGTGAGCGGCGGCGGCGCCCACACCATCGTGTTCGTGGTCGCGCACGAAGCGGCGGGACAGCGCGACCTGTCCACGCCGAAGGTCAAGGAGCAGATCACGGCGACGCTCAAGGGACGCCGCGAGCAACTCCTTCGCACGGCGTATCTCACCGCCGTCCGCACCGATGCCGACGTCGTCAACTACCTCGCACGGCGCGTCGTCGAGGAGCAGAGCAAGAACGCGCCTGCACCGGCGCCGCCAACGCCGGCGAAGTAACTGCCGCGCTCGAGGTCACAACATTTGGTGCGTGAAGCAGCGCCGATCACGAACGTCGGCGAGCGCCGTCACGTTTCGCCTTGCTGGATCGCATAACGCAGCAGCGGCACAGGGCATGCAGCACGTTGCCGCATGACTGACAACTGGCTGTCCGCACGCACCTGTCGAACACTCCTCATGGCCGCGCTGCTGTGCGGCTTCTCCGCCAGCGCGGCACGAGCCGATGGCCTGCTCATTCCGTTCATCGGCGTCAATTTCGGCGGCGATAGCGGAACCGAACTTGGCGACGCGCTGGACGCGAGCCGCTTCAACTGGGGCGCCAGCCTCGCCTGGATGGGTGCCGGTATCATCGGCGTCGAAGGCGACTTCGGCTACAGTTCCGATTTCTTCGGCAAGACCGACCTGGGCGGCAGCAGCGTGTTTACTGCGACCGGCAATCTGCTGGTGGGCGTTCCCTTCGGCGGCCAGCAAGGCTTCGGCGTTCGCCCGTATGGCTTGGTCGGCATCGGCGTCGTGCACCCCCAGGGTGACGCGTTCGGCTCTCACTTCAACGACGATAACAAGGTGTCGTGGGACTTTGGCGGCGGCGTGATGGTGTTCTTCGGGTCGCACGCCGGCATCCGCGGCGATATTCGCTACTTTCGCACCTTCGAGGCACTGGAGATCCTCGATATCGAGCTCGCCGACGAGCCAGGTGATCTCGACTTCACACGCGGCTCTCTGGGGTTCGTGTTCAGATTCTGATTCCTTCGAACGGAACTACAGCCGAAGCGACTCGCCAAAATCGAGCGTGCTGAATCGCGACGGCGGGATGTTCCTTGCCTGACACGCATCGCTCAAGCGCTGCACGGGTTCGTCGATCCCTTCTGTCGTCAGCTGGAATGTCCCGAAGTGCATGCCAATACTCGGCGGCGCGCCGAGGTCGAGATGGGCCTGCACTGCCTCTGCGGGATTCATGTGCACCGCATGCATGAACCAGCGCGGCTCGTAGGCGCCAATCGGGAGCAGCGCGAGATCGATTGGCCCGAGACGCTGGCGGATGTCGGCAAAGAACGGCCGGTATGCCGTGTCGCCGGCGAAGAAGATCTTCAGTGGTCCCGCGCTGATCATGAACCCGCCCCACAGCGCCCGATTTCGATCGAACGGCGTCCGCGCCGAGAAATGATGCGCGGGCGTGAGCGTCACGGGCATCGCCGCCGTCGCTGCGTGCTCCCACCAATCGAGCTCCTCGACACGTGTGATGCCGGCGCGCCTGACGAGCGTCGCGTTTCCCAGCGGCGTGATCACGATCGGATCGAAGCGCTCGGCCAGCATGCGGAGTGTCCGCAGGTCGCAATGGTCGTAGTGGTTGTGACTGAGCAGGACCAGGGAGATCGACGGCAGGTCGTCGAAGCGCACGGCCGGCCGCCGCACACGAACGGGACCAAACAGGGGCGGACCGGCGCGCTCCGAGTACATCGGATCGGTCAGGATGTTGCCGGCCGCTGTCTGAACCAGGAACGTCGCGTGGCCGATGAACGTCACGACGGCACTCGCGTCGTTGAGTGGCTCGGGCAGCCGTGCTGGCTCGTCGATGTGCGACGGCCACGCCGTACGCCGCTCGAGCAGCATCCGCGGCACGGCCGTGAATGGCAGCGGCGTCGGACCGGCAGGATTGAAAAACCGCCGGCCGTCGAAGTGATCGCTCGGACGTCTCACTCGGTCCGCAGCGCGACCAATGGATCGATCCGGGCGGCACCTCGCGCCGTGACGTACGAGGTGAGGAGGGCGAGGGCGGCGGCGCCGCCGCCAGCAAGCGCCGCGCTCAGCGGATCGGCCGGCGCCACCTCGAACAGCAGCGTCTCGAGAGAGCGTCCCAGCAGCAGCGCACCGGCGAGTCCCACCGTCACTCCGGCCGCAATCACGGGAATGCTCTCGGACATCACTCCGCCGATGACCTGCCGCGGCGTCGCGCCCAGGGCGAGACGAACGCCAATCTCTCGCGTGCGCAGGCGGATCTGCCACGCGATCAGCGTGCCGAGACCGAGCGCCGCCAGCGCCGAGGCGGTCACGGCGAAGCCGTTGAACGTCCACGCCACGAGACGCGGATTCGCAATCTGCGACTCCACGGCATCGCGAAGAACCACGACATCGTCGAGCGGCAACGCCGGATCGATGGCACGTACTTCCGTGCGAATCGCATTCACGATCGCGTCAGGCCGGTCGGTCGTTCGGACCACGAACTGGTGCACCGGGTAGGGGCACTGCGCAGAGCTGATGTAGAGGTCGAGACGGTTGCCGCGCAGCTCGCGATACTTCGCATCGCCGACGATGCCCACCACCGTGAACCATTGGCGATCGTACGGTGAGCCAGGAAGCGGAAACCGCAATCGCCGCCCGAGCGCACGCCCGTCGGGCCAGAAACGCTGCGCAAAACTCTGACTCACGACCGCGACCGCCGCGCGGCCTTCTCGATCGGCGTCGCCGATCGCTCGTCCCTCGACGAGGGGAATCTCCATCGTCTCGAAGTAGGCGGCCGACACGGCTTCGAGGTTGACCAGAGGATTCTGTGCGGCGTCCGCTGGCGACTGCCCGTCGATCGTGACCGCCCAATCCATTCCCGCCACACCCCACAACGGCCGCAGGAGCACCGATGCGGCGCGCTCGACGCCGGGCAGCGTCCGAAGCCGCGGCAGCAGACGATCGGCGAACACGAGGCTGGCCTGAGCGTCGGGATATCGGCTCGTCGGTTGCGGCACGTCAAAGGCCAGCACGCGATCGGCATTGAAGCCGACGTCGACGCCGCGGAGGTTGAGGAACGTCCGCGTGACCAGCATCGCCGTGGCCAGAAGCAGAACGGCGAGCGCAATCTCGACGCCGGCCAGGGCGCGACGCGCGCGGCCGCCTTCGCCGGCCAGCGAGCGGCCACCCTGCTGCAGCAGCGACAGTACATCTCGCGTCAGCGACTGCAGCATCGGCGCGATGACGCAGAGCGCGATAGACGCGCCGGTGACGATCACGGCGAAAACGAGCACGCGCCAATCGATGGTCACGTCGGCGATGCCCGGTATATTGCCAGGGGCCGCCGCTCGAACCGCGCGGAGAAGAACCGCCGACAGAACGACGCCCAGCACGCTGCTGATCGCAAGCAGTGCCGTGGACTCGGTCAGCGCTTCGGCGACGACATGCCGGCGCGTGGCGCCAAGCGCCAGACGCACGGCGAGATCGTGCGCTCGCGCCGCGCTGCGGACCAGCAGCAGACCGCCAACGTTCGCGCATGCCACTGCCAGCAGGACGAGCACCGCCGCGAGCAGCGCCCACAGCGCCGGACGCGTATCGCCGAGCAACTCACGCTGCAGCGGCACGACCGACACGTCCTCGCGTCCACGGGAGGCGTGATAGCGCCTGGTGAGGTCGTCGAGCGGAATCACCAGGTCGGCACGCGTGCTCGCCGGCGTCGCGCCGGGTTTCATGCGTCCGATGATTTCGAGCCAGCCCACGCCACGGTTGTCGGCGTACTCGGGAACACCGTGGGCGATCGTGACCCACATCTTCGCGACAGGCGGGTATGCAAACCCGCGGGGCGCGACGCCGGTGACGACGAACGGGCGACCGTCGAGCGTCAGCGATTGCCCGACGATCGCTGGATCCGACGCGAAGCGTTCGCGCCACAGCGCGTGGCTGATCGTGACTGACGCGGACGAGTTCGGCACATCGTCTCTGGAGGTCAGCGTGCGGCCGAGTGATGCGGGCACACCGAGCACCTCGAAGAAGTTGCCGGACACGACCCACATGGGAATGGCGATCGGATCGCCGCGGCCGGTCAGCGTCATGCCGGATGGGGCGTTGGCCATCGCCGCAACGCCATCGAGACTTCGCGTCGCGCGCGACAGATCGATGACGTCGGGCCAGGAGAAGCCGCGCTTGACGGTATCGCGCGCGGGATTCACGCCCCAGATAGCGACGAGGCGGGCGGCGTGCTGGAACGGGAGGGGGCGCAGGACGACGCCGTTCACGATCGCGAACACGGCCGTCGCTGTCCCGATGGCTCCGGCGAGACACACCACCGCGCATGCGAACATGCGCGGTGTGCGTCCCAGACTCCGGAGCGCGTGAAGCAACTAATTGGTACCGGCGGGCGTCTTGATCAGGCGCTGATACGCAGCCTGGTAGAACGACAGCTTCGCCGACGGGGCAGCCGATTCGACTTGCGGAGTATCGCCGAAGACCATCACACGACCGCTCGCCAGGTCCTTGTACTCGGGCCACTTCGCCAGGCCGTTGCCATTGGGATCACCCTTGGTGATGAAGTTGACCCAATACGACGACATCTGGTCGGCCAGCTTGGTATCCACGTCATTCCACGTCTGATTCGCCTGGCCTTTCGGGTTGTTGAATGCATACGAGATCTCGGCGGTGTGCGTCGCACCCTGCGGCGAGGGGCCGCCGTTGATCGTCGGAATGTGCGTGAAGAAGTAGGTGTAGGCCTTCTTGCCCGCCTTCTCCTGCGCCACCGCCCACTGCCGCATGTTCCAGTTGATCTCGTCGCCGCATGCGGCGTGGGCCGCCGGCTGCGCGTCGGCATCCGTCGCGACGTTATAGAGCTTCACGTAGTCGCCGGCAGCCTCGCCGAACCGGCGCTGCGCGTTGGCCTTGAACGTCTCCGCCGTCGGCCCCGCGCCGCCGCCACGTCCGACCGAACCGAAGCACAGACCGAAGTTCGCTTCGTCCTTGTTCGAGCCGGTCAGCACGTCGACGACGTTCTGTTTGCCGTTCATGAACGTCAGCGAGAGATCCTCGGGGATGACGTAGCCATCCACGATCAGGCCGCCTGCGGAGAGACCGGTGAGCTCGTTCAGCGGCCTGGCACGCAGCTCGGCGATCGTCTTCACGCCGAGCGCTTCCATCGTCTTCACGCCGTTGGCCTGCGCAGTCTGCCCCAGCGTCATGCGGCCCATCGTCAGTCCCATGTAGCCGCCGCTCTGCGCGATGGCTCGATGAAAAAGACCCTTCGCGAGTGGTGAACCGACCAGCGCGCCGACCATCATCGCGCCGGCGGATTCGCCGGCGATCGTGACGTTGTTCGGATCGCCGCCGAAGGCGCTGATGTTGCGCTTGACCCACTGCAGCGCGGCAATGGCGTCCATCATCCCGTAGTTGCCGGATGCGTTGTGGCTGCCAGATTCCTTGGCCAGCTCCGGATGGGCGAAGAACCCAAGCGATCCGAGGCGATAGTTGATGGTGACGATGACCGGGCCTTTCGACGCCAGGTTCTCGCCGTCATACCAGGCCAGACCGCCGGAGCCGCCGGTGAAGCCGCCGCCATAGATCCACAACATCACCGGCCGGCGATCGTTCGCGCCGTTGGCGCTGGTCCACACGTTGAGGTACAGGCAATCCTCGCTGCGCGCCGGCTCGCGCGGCGCGACGGGTGCCGCAGGCGCCGCTGCCGCCGCGCCCGGTGCCGCCGCTCCACGACCGCCGCCCCGCCCGCCGCCGGCGGGACCCGCGGCGCACGGTGCGCCGAACGCATCGGCCTTGCGTACGCCTTCCCACTTCGCGACCGGCTGCGGCGCTTTCCAGCGGTTCTCGCCGAGCGGCGGCGCCGCGAATGGAATGCCCTTGAACACGCGCACCGACGGCTGACCGCTGGCGGTGCCAGCCAGCAGACCAGAGTCGATCTTCACCTGCTCGGGAATCATCGCCCTCAGCTGCGTGGTGGTCACGGCAACTGCGGCGGCGATGGCTATGAGTGCGAATCGTTTCATCGGGTCCTCTCATTGATCGCGCGGGCGGAAGCCCGCGCTCCAGGATCGCGGGGGTCTCAAGACCCCGCTCTACTTCTTCGCTGCGTCGTCGGCGCGCGCGCCCGTCAGAATATTCTTCATCGCGTAGTTGCCCTCGTGGCACGCATACTCGAACATGCCGTAGCTCTGATCGCGCTTCCACGGAAACGCAATCGTCCACGGCCGCGCCCACGAACCCGCATCGTCGATCGTCGCTTCGTACTGCAGCGTGTTCGCGTCGACGAGCGTGAACCGCTCGGTCAGCTTGATGCGATCGCTGGTCGATCCGCCGCCATTGGGACCGACGCCATTGCGGCCGTTCAGATTGGTCGTTTCAACGACGAGCGTGTTGCCATCCCACCAGCCGCGCGAGTCGCCCATGTAGCCTTTGATCGATGGCGTCAGATGCGGACGGCCATCGAGCGGCACGATGCGCGTCTCGTGAATCATCTCGTTGCGGATGGCAACCAGTCCGGGCGCCTGCACGATCTCGTTGCCGTTGTTGTAGATGACCGGCAGGATCGAGCCGAGCACGCCGCGCGTGACACAGCGATCGTAGAGACTGCGATCGGTATAGGAATCGGCCGGGCCGCGTCCCTTGCGCGCGGCCTGCGCATCGGCGGCGCGCTTCTGCGCTTCAGGTGTCTGCGGCGGCTGTCGTCCATCAGGTGGATCGACGATCAACGACGCCTGATGTGAGGGCCTGCCACGCTCGAGCCAGTGCGGCGGCGGCGACGTCGCCGAACCCACGGCGCCGGCGTTGCGCGTGTCGGCCGTGGTCGGATCGAAATCCGCCAGCGCGTCGTCCTCGGTCTGTTTCGCCTGTTTGACCCGCGCCTGAAATTCTTCGTCGGTAAGCACGTTGCGCGAGCCGAACTGCTGGGGACGCTGCAGCGGCACACCCACCATCTCGGTTCCGGGCCAGACGCCCTGCAGGTCGGGGTCGCCCCATGGGGTTCGCGGCGGCGTGAACGTTTTCGACGAGGGGCTTTGAGCACCGGCCACGGCCACTGCGGCCAGCATCAGGATTGCAATTGGTCCGATGACGCCCTTGATCATGGCCATTAGGATACGCCCGGCCCGTCCAAATCGTTCACAGGTATGACATTCGTCCGCTTCTTTCTGACCTGGTGGGGGCTCGTCATCCTGGGCGCGCTCGACACGTCGCTGTTCGTCTTCATCCCGCTCGGGACCGATGCGGCGGTCATCTATCTCTGTGCCCGCAATCGCGAACTGTTCTGGTTATATCCACTTTTGATCACCGCGGGCTCCATAGCGGGTGCCGTGGTGACGTACCTGGTTGGCGGCAAGATTGGCGACGAGGGATTGTCGAGATTCGTGTCGCGTCGCCGGCTCGAGCGATTGCGCGAGCGGATGAAGACCATCGGTGCGTTGACGACGGGACTGTCCGCCATGCTGCCGCCGCCGTTTCCGCTGACCGCCTTCGTGCTGACGAGCGGCGCACTGCGAGTGCCGCTGACGCGTTTTATCGTGGTTTTCGCCACCGCGCGGCTGGTTCGCTTCGGCACCGAAGCGCTGCTCGCGCGGCGATTCGGCACGTCGCTGCTGCGCATGCTCGAATCAGAAGCCGCGCAGCGGATTGCCATCGGGCTGGTCATCGTCTCGGTCGTCGGCACGGCAATCGCGATCATGCGCGTGTGGCGCTCGCCGACAGTACAATCACGCGGCTGACAACGTGCCGTTCAGTGAGGAGTCTGCGATGAAGCTGATGAAGATGATGGTGATCACCGCGCTCATCTGCGTGATCGGATGGGCATCCACCCAGGTGGGGGCGCAGGACAACGCTGCTCGCGAGGCGCGGGACCGCGCCGACATCGATGACTTGATGTGGCGCTATGCGCGCGCGCTCGACACGCTGAATCCAGACGCCTACGCCGCGGTCTACGCGCCCGACGGCCAGTTCGGGACCGGCGCCAATGCGACCAAGGGTCACGAGGCGCTCAAGAAAATGATCGTGGACACGAACGCGCGGCAGTCGGAGACGGCCGCGAAAGGCCAGACGCGGCAGCCGATGTATCACATGACCACGAACTCGAACCTGACATTCGTGGACAAGGATCACGCGCGGCTGGATTCGTACTACCTGACCGTCTTCGGAGCGGTCGGTCAGGACGTTCCGGTGCGTGTGGCCGCCGCGGGCCGCAGCATCGACCAGCTGGTCCGCATCAACGGCAAGTGGCTCATTCAGACACGCGACGTCGCGCCGCGGAATTGAAGTCAAGGGCCACCTGAAGGTGGCCCCTACTTTACGAGCGTTGTCGGCTACTTTACGAGCGTTGTCGGCGGGTTGGTGCCCGGCTTGGGCGTGCCGAGTCCCTTGAACAGGAATCGCTGGAAGCGGCGCGCATCGAAGTTCTCGCCAACGTAGATGTTGCCGCGGCTGTCCACGGCGATCGCATGCGGCACGTTGAGCGATCCCCCGAAGAGACCCTGCTGGCCGAAGCGCGCGAGCACCTGCAGCGTCTCGCGGTTCAGGATCCAGACGTGATGATTGGCGCCGTCGATCATGTAGAGAAACCGCTGCTGCGGATCGGCGGACAACGCGAACCCCGAAGCGGCGCCGTTGAGAAAGGTCCGCTTCGCGACGAACGCTTCCTTGACGTAGGTGCCGTCCTTTCTGAACACCTGAATACGATTGTTCGGACGGTCGGCGACATACACGAAGCCGTCGCGCGAGATCGAGATGTTGTGAGGTAACCGGAACTGCTGCGGTGGCGGCGCATCCGGGTTGTAGGGACCAAGATCGGTATCGTCGGGCCGATTGCCGTATGCGCCCCACATGCGCTTGAACGCGAACGTGTCGCCGTCGAGCACGATGACGCGCCGGTTGCCGTAGCCATCGGCGACATACACCTCGTTGGTCACTGGATCGACCGTCAGGTTCGCCGGCATCCCCATGTTCTTCGTGTCGGCGCTGCCGCCGCTCATGCCCGGCTTGCCGAACTGCTGCAGGAATTTTCCTTCTCTGGTGAACTTCAGCAACTGCGCGTCCTTGGCGCCGCTTCCGGCCAACCATACGACGTCCTTGTGGTCGACGAACACGCCGTGCTCGGTCTGCGGCCAGTCGTAGCCGGACCCTGGACCGCCCCACGAGTGCACGAGCGCGCCGCTCTGATCGAACTCGAGCACGGGTGGAGCCGGAATGCAGCAGTCGGCCTTGGGCGGCGTGTCGTCAGAACCCGAGAACCGTTCGTTGGTCCGCAGTCCGCCCGGGCGCTGCACCACATACAGGTGATCGCGGCGATCGACGGCGAGCCCGCCGATCGGACCGATGGCCCACGTCTCGGGCAGCGGCTTCGGGAACGTCGGGTCGTACTCGAAGATTGGCACCTGGACGTTCTGCGCGGTCACGTCTTCTCGCGCAGCCGACCCCGCGACCAGGCAACCAACGGCCACAGCCGCGGTGATGATGTGCGCTCTCATGGCGGCAATATTAACGCCCGTGGAGGTGGCGGAGG
>Ga0075421_100005809_pt1 | contig 14957 bp, 11 predicted proteins | sample SoiMetdeltSBSDD5_FD_75292 | JGI IMG/M metagenome (GOLD analysis project Ga0075421, IMG submission 75292) | Bulk soil microbial communities from a Populus tree surrounding site in Tennessee, USA - Soil MetaG P. deltoides SBSDD5 | ecosystem: Environmental > Terrestrial > Soil > Tree plantation...
CGACCCAATGAGGGCCCCGACATAACCGTGTTTCCAACCAGGATTCTCATGGCATCACTGACAGAGACCACCCGCCCCTCCTTCGACGACCTCGCCGAGGTGAAGGGGCGCGTCATCACAGCTGAAGATCCCACGTACGATCAGGCGCGCACCGTCTTTTACGGTGGCATCGACAAACGGCCGAGCGCGATCGTCCGCGTCGCCGATGTGGCGGACATACGTCGTGTCATCGCGAAGGCCCGTGACGAAGGTTACGAGCTCGCCGTGCGCAGCGGCGGTCACAGCATCGTCGGCCACAGCACGACGGATGGCGGACTCGTGATCGACCTGCGCGCGATGTCGAAGATCGAGATCGACCCGGACGCGCGCACGGCGTGGGTCGAGACCGGAGCCACCGCCATCCAGGTCACCGAAGCGCTCGCCGAGCACGGGCTGGTGATCGGATTCGGCGACTCGGGCTCCGTTGGAGTCGGTGGCATCACGTTGGGCGGCGGCATCGGATTTCTCGTGCGGAAGTTCGGCATGACCATCGACTCGCTGTTGGCCGCCGAAGTCGTTACCGCGGACGGCCAGCACGTTCGAGCGGATGCGGAGCATCACGCCGATCTCTTCTGGGCTATCCGCGGCGGCGGCGGAAATTTCGGCGTCGTGACGCGACTCCAGTTCCGACTGCACGAGCTGACGCAGTTCACCGGTGGCATTCTGATCCTGCCGGCGACGCCGGAGACCATCGCCGGGTTCGTGCGGGCGTCGATGATGGCGCCGGACGAGCTCTCGACGATCGGGAACGTCATGCCCGCTCCTCCGCTGCCGTTCCTGCCGCCGGAGGTGCACGGTCGTCTCGTGATCTTCGCAATGATGGCGTTCGCGGGCGACGAGCAATCAGCCGAGCGCGCGATTGCACCGTTCCGATCGCTCGCGACGCCCATTGCAGATATGGTCAAACCCGGGCCGTACGTCGCGATGTATCCGCCCGAGGACCCGAATTATCGCCCGACGGCGGTGGCCCGCACGATGTTCCTGGACTCGGTCGATGCGCCGACGGCCGAGACGATCTTCGAGCACCTGTCCAAGTCGGATGCGGCGATGCGCGTCGCGCAGCTACGCGTGCTTGGCGGCGCGTTGGCGCGCGTCAGCGCCGACGCGACGGCGTACGCGCACCGGTCGAAGCCGATGCTCGTGAACGTCGCGGCGTTCTATCAGGGCGAGGCCGATCGCGAGGTTCGCAAGTCGTGGGTCACGCAGTTCGCCCGGGCCCTTCAGCCTAACGATGATGCGGCGTACGTCGGCTTCCTGACGGACGACGGCGAGGCCCGGATTCGGGCAGCGTACCCGGGCGCGACGTGGGATCGACTGAGATGCGTCAAGGCCACCTACGATCCGGCCAATCTGTTCAGGCTCAATCAGAACATAGCGCCCGACTAGTTCGAGGCGGTGCCCGAAGAGACGGCGCAGGGCAGCGCGAAAATGCCGACCGGCGCCAATGCCAGACGGCGCCAGATGCCGAACGGCGCGAAATGCCTAAGGGCGCGAAATGCCGAAGGGCGCAGGACCGTGCAGGAACGCCGTCGTCTCGCGCCGTCTGGCATCTCGCGCCGTCTGGCATTTCGCGTTGTCTGGCATTTCGCGTTGTCCCGGCATTTCGCGCCGTTCGGAATTCAGCGCCCTCCTATCCTGCACCCCTCTGTCTCGCATGTCACACCGGGGCAATGGGTTACCTACGAAGACAATTTGGAGACTCAATGGTGACTCGGATGCGTAGCGTTGGACCGTCCATCCGACCCCACTGGAGCCCCACCATGAGCAATTTCGCGAAGCAGCCCGTGATGCGCCGAGTCGTCGCGGTCGCGGTCGTACTGACGACCAGCGCCTGCGCCGACTCGGCTTCGATTACCGCGCCGGCCGCCGCCGTTCCCGGTTCCGCCAGCGCCGACGTCATCCCGTGCTCGGCCGAGCAGGGACAGCAACTGATCGACTCGGGTCAGTACAAGCAGGCGATCCACGAGTTTACGTGCCTCATCAACAGCGATCCGACCGCCATCGAAGGCTACCGCGGCCGGATCGAGGCCCAGCTCATGCTCGGGCGCTTCTCCGATGCGCAGCGCGACTACACACGCGTGACGGCGTTCGTGGAGCCGGTGCATCCCGATGCTGCCCAGGTCATCGTCGCCGCATACGCCGCTCGGCTCGTTGCGGCGCCCAATTCCATAACCACGCTTACGGGGCTGAGCTTCGCGCACTGGTATTTCTTCAACTACCCGGCTGCGATCCACGGGGCCGATCAGCTACTCGCGGTGGACCCGAACAACGTCTTCGGAAACCTCTTCCGCGGCTCGAGCCGACTCCTCCATGGCCAGGCCCGCGCGGCGGGCGCGGCCGATCTCGAGCGCGCAATCGCGCTGGCGCCCGCGAGCCCCGACGTCCACTTCATCGTGGCCGATGCGTATACCTACGGGAAGATGCCGGACATACAGCGTGCGTTCGCCGAAGCAACAGACGCACTCGAAGGTGGCCTCAACACGCCGCGCGTCCGGGCGATCCTCGGCGCCGCTTACAACGCGTTCGGCGACGTAGCTGCGGCCGCCGCTCAGATCAAGATCCATTTCGACCTCGTGACCACTGAGCTGGTCGCCGCTCCCCCGCTCGCCGCGGGTACGTCGGCGAGCCTCGGTGTCGTGCCGGGTCGCGCGTATGAGATCCCGATCGCCGTCGCGGCTGGCCAGACGGTCTCGATCATGACGAGTAGCAAGGACTACTGGGACACGATCCTGGTCCTGCTCGCGCCAAACGGCACGCCGATCCTTGGCGCCGACGACACCAAGGGCTACTTCGCTGGCTTCGACTGGGTGGCGCCGGCGGCCGGCACATATCGGCTGCGCGTCGCGTTGTTCGAGGCCGTCAACACTGGGCAGTTGCTGGTAGCTAGAAGCAATTAGAACCACACACGGCGCGAAAGGGCACTGAACTCCGAGCGGGCCTATGAAGCCTTCGCCGTGGCGTTTGTCGTCTCCACCGAGAGCAGCGCGCGGACCTGGGGGATGACCTCCCGCCCGTAGAGCTCGATGCTGCGCATCATCTTGTCGTGCGCCAGCGTCCCCGCGCTGTACTTCATGTCGAAGCGCGTGAGGCCTAAGGCCTCAGCGGTCGACGCGATCCTGCGCGCGACCGTGTCCGGAGCACCGACGTACAGCGAACCCGCGTCGATCTCGCGATCGAATTCCGCGCGACTCGTCGGGCCCCAACCACGCTCGGCGCCGATGCGGTTGCGCATCTCACGCCAGTGAGGCCACAGCTCCTCGCGCGCCTGTTCGTCCGTGTCAGCGATGTAGCCGGGTGAGTGAACGCCGACCGGCAGCCGCGCGAAGCCGAGCTGCTCGAGGGCACGATAGTAGAGATCGATGTACGGCGCGAAGCGCAGTGGGTTGCCACCGATGATCGCCAGCGTGAGCGGTAGTCCGTACCGGGCCGCCCGCACCACCGACTCAGGACTTCCACCGACACCGATCCATGTCTTGAGCTCCCCGCCTTCAGTGGGCGGATAGACGCGCTTGCCCTCGAGTGGTGCGCGTGTCGTTCCCTTCCACGTTACCGCGGTGCCCGTTCGGTTCGCCTCGAGGATCGCGACGAACAAGTTCAGCTTCTCCTCGAACAGGGTCTCGTACTGATCCAGGGAGTAGCCGAAGAGCGGGAAGGACTCGATGAACGAGCCGCGACCGAGAATGATTTCGGCCCGACCGTTCGACGCCGCGTCGAGCGTCGAGAAGCGTTGGAACACGCGGATGGGGTCGTCGGAGCTCAGCACCGTGACGGCGGAGCCAAGCTTGATGCGGCTAGTCCGGCTGGCAATCGCCGCGAGGACGACCTCGGGGGCCGAAATGGCGAAGTCGGCGCGATGATGCTCACCGACGCCGATGAAATCGATGCCCAGCTCGTCAGCGAGGACGGCCTCGTCGATGACCTCGCGGATGACTTGTGCGTGTGGATGGGGTCGACCGTTGGCGTCACGGGTAACGTCGCCGAACGTATCGAGCCCGAGTTCGAGATATGCCTTCATGATGACAGTCTGCCGTTATGCCGTTATGTGAATGCGCCTGGCGAGTTTGCCTCGCCGACATCTATGAGACTGATCCGGCGCGGCCCTGTTCGGTTCCCGGTCTCCCACTTGTGACCTCCGTCGGCTGCCGTGGGTATACTATGGAACAGACCGACCGGGAGGCTGGATGAACCGTTTGATGTCCGTTGTGATTGCTCTATGCGTGGTTGCCGGATGCTCCAACGGCACGTCGGAGCCGGCATCGAGCGGGTCTCCCTCGGAGACCGTGGCTCCGTCGTTGAATACGTTTGCCGGTACGTGGCGCTCCGTGACTCCATCGCTCGAGTTCATTCGACTGTCGGTTGTCTCCAAGTCGAGTGAGAAGGACGCGCTGGCGGCGCGACTCACGTTCTCGGGTGTCGCGTGGGAGGGCAGCGGGCGGATCGAAGGCGATGCGTTCGTCGCCAGCATGACGATCCCTGGGGCGGCGGGTTCGAGCGGCGTGATGGTGGCGCGTGCTGGCGATGCGCAGACACTGCGCGTGCAGATGAAGCCCACAAACGGTGCGACCACGGAACTGACGTTCGTTCGCGACAACTGAGCTTCATCTTCGTCACGTCGCACGGGCCGCAGCGCTGCTGCGGCTCGTGGTGTTTTCGGGTATCATCACACGATGGACGGCATGAGCCTTCAGATCCGGCCGGCGCACATCGGGGACGTACCCACCCTCGTGGCGCTGATGCAGGCGTTCTACGCCGAAGCCGGCTTCTCATTGTCGCACGGGCCGGCCGCACGCGCCTTCGAGACGCTGCTCGCCGATCCACGGCTGGGCGGCGTCTGGGTAGCGGAGGAAGCCGGGGTGGCCGTGGGCCATCTCGCCATGACCGTTTGCTTCAGCATGGAATACGGCGGATCACGCGGGTTCATCGACGATCTGTACGTGCGGCCGTCCATGCGCGGGCGCGGTGTGGGTCGAGACCTGCTGGCTGCGGCGCGGGCGAACGCCGTCGCGCGCGGCATCCGCGCATTGCACGTCGAGGTCGGACCGGACAACCAGATCGCGCGGGGCCTCTACGCTCGCGCGGGGTACGCGGATACCGGGCATCTCTTATTGAGCCTGCCGCTCGATACTCCTGTGCACGACACCTAACGGCGACGTTTCGTTGGCGTGATGCATGCGTGCTAACGCCTCCGCGGCGACGTCCTGCCTCGCTACCTAACGCGAATGAGACCGATGTACCTCCGAACCCTTGGCTGCGTGCTACTCGTGCCGGTGTGTGTGGCGCGCGGGCAGACCGTTCCGCTCGTCGATCATCACCAGCACCTCTTCAGCGCCGCCACGGTTGCGCTCGTGTCGCCCAAGCCGCTCCCGCGAGTCGCGCTCGCGCCGCCAATCGAAGCGCTGGTGAGCGCACGTGGCCAGGTGCCGCAGAACGCGGCGACGCTGCGCGAGGTATACACGGACAACGCCGTGTTGATGCACCACTCGCATTCGGGGTGGATCCGCGGACGCGATTCGATCGCCGCCTGGTGGGTCCGAACCGCGCCCAGAACGTATCTCACGCCGGTCGGTTTTGAAGGGACGGGCAACGAAGGCCACATTGCCGGCTACCTCACGGAGGGCCGCGACGACGCGACTCGTTATGTCGGACACGTGCTGCTCTCGGTGCGACTGGTCGCGGCACGCTGGCGGATCGTGACCGAGACGGTCACGCCGGGCCCTACGTCCTTCCAGCCGATCTCCGCGAGCGATCTCATTGCCCTCCTCGATGCGGCCGGCATTCGCCGCGCGGTCGTGCTCGCAGTGGGCTACACCTGGGGAAGCCCGAACCGCACCGTCGAAGACGAATACGAGAAGGTGAAGCAGGAGAACAACTGGACCAGCCAGCAAGTCGCGCGCTATCCAGACCGCCTTCGCGCCTTCTGCAGCTTCAATCCCCTCCGGGACTACGCGCTCGACGAGCTGGCGCGCTGCGCGAAGGATCCGCAGCTCCGCTTCGGCCTCAAGCTGCACTTTGGCAATTCGGTCGTGGACTATCACAACCCGGAGCACATCGCGCAGCTACGCCGAGTGTTCCGAGCCGCGAACGACAATCGCATGCCCATCGTGGTTCACATGCGGTCGTCGTACTCCCGACAGTTGCCGTACGGGGCGACGGAAGGGCGAATTTTTCTGGATTCTCTCCTCCCGTCGGCGCCTGATGTGGTCGTGCAGGTCGCACATCTTGCCGGCGGCGGTGACTACACCGACACGCTTGCGGCCGAGGCGCTGGGTGTGCTCGCGGATGCCGTAGCGAAGGGCGATCCTCGTACGAAGAATCTCTACGTCGACGTTTCGGGCGTGGTGGGTCCGCGCTTGGGGATTCCAGTCGCGGCCGCGGCCAACATGGCGAAACGGATCCGGCAGTTCGGCGTCGCGCGAATCCTCTATGGGTCCGACGGCGCTACCGGTGGCAACCTGCCCCCGCGTGAGGCCTGGGCTGCGTTCCGGCAGTTGCCGCTCACCGACGAGGAATTTCGAGCGATCGCGAACAACGTCGCGCCGTACCTGAAATAGGCGAGCCTAACGAGAAACAGCTAAGAGGCGCAAGGCCCAGAGAGCGCAGGGCCCCAGAGAGCGCAGGGCCCAGCGCAGTTCGGCCGTTGCCGTTACTCTAGTTCCCTCCCGGACGCGGCGGCCTTGGGAGCGCCGTGGGCGGGAGCATTCCGTTCAGCCGCATGTAGTTCGCGAGCTGGCTGTAGTGATCCGCCAGATCGAGCGCGTGGCCGAGCACCATGTTGGCGCGGGCCGTGTTCCGTGATTGACCGCCGAACGTCATGGTAATCTGGTCGGACAGCTTCGCATCATCGAGCTGACCAATGGCGCCCTCGCAGAACTTGAACGATGCCTTGAGCTGCGAGACCAGCGAGTCCTTGGGCCACGTCGCCTTGACGGAGTCGGCCGTCGTCGTGTCCGCGGCCGATCGCGTGCCTTTCATCGCCCCGAAATTGTTGCAGAAGAAATAATTGTCGTTCACCAGGTGCTGGGCGATGTACCCGATGCTCTGCTGGGCCGGCGTCGGTTTGTAGCTGAACTTGGCCGCGGGGATCGAATCGAAGGCCTGAGCGAGGTTCCTGTGGTTGGCCAGGATTCGGGTGCGGAACGCCGTCGTGATCGGGTTGGCTGGCGGAGCGCCTGACGGCGGCTGAGCATCGAGGCCCAAGGGAATACCCAGCGCCAGAATAGCTACGGACGAGATCTTCATGCGTCCTCCGGAGAGATGGCTGGCAACGTCGGGGGCTTTGATTCTGGGCAGCGCGATCGCCTTTCGCAACGGCGTGGGGCGAACGACGGGGAACCACCCTCAGCGGTATCGATACAGCTTTACGCGCTGAATCGTGAAGTCATTTGGGACAAGACGGATATGGCGTCCCTGATGCGTCTGATCGCCGTTGAGCCACCGGATCGTTCGCCACTGACCATTCTCGACCCTCCCTTCCTGCACGCTCAGGATTTCCGCGATCGGATCGCCTGCGCTCCCGAAGGTCAGGTGACGTCGTCGCCGAACGAGGTTGAAAATGGGGTCGGAGTCGAATTTCATCGTTTCATTGCGCGCAATGAAACGATGAAATTCGACTCCGACCCCATTTTCCTCCAGACCAATGCCTGAGACCCTCTCCGATCTCGTCGACCGGGATCGCATCATCGATTGCATCACGGAGCTCTTCCTCGCCACCGACCGAAAGGATTGGGCCGCGGTCGAAGCGTGCTTCGCACCCGAGGTGCGGTTCGACATGAGTTCCGCCGGGGCCGGGCCCGCCACGACCACGCGACCCAGTGAGATCGCGGACGGCTGGCGCACCGGGCTCGCCGGCGTCGAACACATCCACCATCAGGCCGGGAATTTCGTCGTGCGCGTGAACGGCGATCGCGCCGACGCGTTCTGCTACGGGATCGCCTACCACTACCGCGCTCGCAAGGACGGGCGCAACACGCGCGTGTTCGTCGGCAGCTACGACTACCAGCTCGCGCGCGACGGCATGGCGCAACCGGCCTGGCGAATCACGGCCATGCGGTTCACGCTCAAGTTCCTCGACGGCAACCCGGCTCTCGAGGCAGCCGAGTAGACGAGCGCCGAACGCCATCGCGCCCACCTCCTCGGTTGGCGACCACCCGGCGGACGCATTGCCTGTGCTTCCGACCGCGCCGTATGTTGGTGGTCCTTCCGCCTCGGTCGACCATGCACACGCCGTGTGCACAACGGGCGCTGATCCCGCCGCGCCGCGCGGCCGGTCTGGTCACGCTCGCGGGTATGGCTGCCTGCCTCTTGCCGATCGCGGACCTTCCCGCGCAGGGCGTGACCACCGCCGCGGTCCATGGCACCGTCCGCTCGAGCGACGGAGCGGTAATCGAAGGGGCGCACGTCACCGTGCGCAGCAAGGCCACCGGTTTCGAGGCCGCGGCGGAGGTGCGGCGCGGCCGGTTCCTGGTTCAGGGGCTGGAGGTCGGCGGGCCCTACACGGTCACCATCCGGAAGCTCGGCTTCCAACCCGAGAAGCACGAGCGCGTGTTCCTGCCGCTCGGGGAGCCGCTGGAGCTGCATGTCGTGATGCGACCCGTCGCCGTTTCTCTCGACACGCAGCGGGTCGTCGCACCGCCTTCGTTTCCGCAGACGTCATCCAATGGTGGAACTGCCACGACCATCGGCGATTCAACGCTCCACCGACTGCCGTCGCTGAACAGGGACATGTACGACTTTGTGCGGCTCGTGCCTCAGATCTCGACCCGCACGGGATTCCGCACCGGCTTCTCGGGTGGCGGTGCGGGGCTTCGGTACAACAACTATCTGATCAACGGCGTGTCCGAACGTTCGCCGTACTTCAACGCGTCAGCAGCGTTCAGCGGCGGCAGGTCCGTGCCGCTCGATGCGGTGAAGGAATACCAGGTCCTTCTCGCGCCGTACGATGTACGCTACGGCGACTTCGCCGGTGCGCTGGTGAATACCGTGACGCGCTCCGGCACGAACCGGTTCGAGGGTTCGGTGTTCGCGTTCGGGCGCAGCGACCGCCTCGCCCGTCGCGAGTCGATCGCACCGTACGAGCGCGCGCAGTACGGATTCTCGCTCGGTGGCCCGCTCGTCCGCGACAGGCTGCACTTCTTCATTGCGCCGGAGTTCCAGCACGTCGCATCGCCGGCGGCGGGTCCGTATGTCGGGCAGCCGGCCTCGGCCCAGCCGCCGGTTCCGGTGAGAACGTCGGACCTAACGCGGCTTGGCAATACCCTGCGCGCGTACGGCATGGAAGCCGGCTCGGGGGGGCCGGTGGAGAACCAGAATCCGCTCGCGCAGGTCTTCGGCAGGCTCGATTTCGCCATACCGCCGTGGAACAGCCGCGTCGTGCTGTGGACGAACTACAGTCGGTTCAGCAGCACGAACTTCTCGCGGCCGACGGTGGCCGACACGTTTCCGCTCTCCACCTGGCAGACGGAGCCGCTGGTCGCCCTGCGGATCACGTCACTGCAGCTCCAGACCGCATTGCCGCGCGCTGGCGGCGCGCACAACGAGCTGGTGGTCTCGCATAACTCGGCCTTCACCGAGACACGTTCCGGGGTCCAGCAGCCGATGGTGAGGGTCGCGGTGCCTAACCTCACAGGCCGCACGACATCGCTCATCACGGGAACGCGCCCGGGCGCCCACGGAGTCTCCTCGAAGGAACGCATCATCCAGATCGGTGACAACCTCACGCTCCCCGTCGGATCGACGCATCACCTGACGCTCGGACTCATGGCGGAGCCGTTCCGCTTCGATCCCGAGGGTCTCTCGGGGTCCTACGGCACCTGGACATTCTCCAGCCTCGACGATCTCGAACGCGGCGTTGCCGAACGGTTCGAGATTACGCGGGACCTCGGCAGTGCGAGCGTGCCGATCGGCGGCACACAGTACGCCGCGTACGTCGGCGATCGATGGCTCGCCGGTGATCGGATCGTCGTAACGATGGGCATGCGTGCCGACCTGTTCGCCATCCGCGGGAGCCCACCGTACAACCCGGAGATCGATTCGATCTTCCAGCGGCGAACGGACGAGATGCCGCGCCGTCGCACGCACTGGTCGCCACGCGTGGGCGCGACGTGGGACGTGACCGGTACGGGACGCGATCTCGTGCGCGGAGGCGTGGGGATCTTCACGGGCCGCCCGCCGGCAACGTGGATCCACTCGGCGCTCGTGAACTACGGGATCGGCATCGACCGCATGACATGTGGCCGTGTCGAGGGCCCGCCACCGTTCTCTCCCGACCACAACGCCCCGCCCACCGCGTGCGCGAACGGGACGGGCTTCCGGACGACTCGCGGCGATGTTGAGCTGCTCGATCCGGCGCTGCAGATGGTCCGCACGCTCCGCGCGTCGCTGGCGTGGGACCGGCGCCTGCCATGGGACCTCCTGGCGACCGGCGAGGCACTGGTCACGCGTGGTCTCTCGGACTTCGTGTTCGTGAACCTGAACCTCCAGGCACCACAGGAAGCAGACAGGCAGGGACGCGTCATGTACGGCGCGATCATGACCAATGGGGTTGCGCAGCCCGCACTGCGCCTAACGCCAGTCGGACCCGCTCCCGTGAACGTGATCGACCTCGTGAACACGTCGCGCAACCGCGCCTATCAGCTGTCCGCGCGCCTCGAGAAGCGGTTCTCGGATGGCACGGCGGCGACGGCTTCGTACACCTACTCTCGTGTTCGCGATACCTCGACGCCGGTCCGAACGGCCGTTGCCGCGGTGCAGAACTGGTCCGCGCGCGCAGTGTCGGGGCGACATGACGACATGCGGGCCAGCATCTCGCTGAATGACGTGCCGCACCGCGTCATCCTGGCCGGCAACTATCGAGCGCCGTGGCAGCGATGGTCGACTGAGCTCTCGGTCTATTATGTGGGCGAGTCGGGGAGCCCATTCACCTATGTCGCCGGAGGTGCCGGGCGATTGGGTGACCTCAACGCGGATGGATCGGATGCCAACGACCCCATCTACGTTCCGCGCAGCGCCGCCGACACGAGCGAGATCCGCTTCCAGCCATTCACGCGACAAGTGCGCATGCTGGACGGCGGGACGCGCACCGACAGCGTCACGGTAGCACAACAGGTCGACGCATTCGCGCGCTTCATCGACGGCGCGTCATGCCTGCGGCGACAGCGCGGGCGGATCATGGAGCGGAACAGTTGCCGCGAGCCGTGGACGCACACCACGGTCGCGTCGGTCCGCCAGTCCGTTCCGACCATGGGTCAAGCGCTCGAGATGGAGCTGCAGGTGTTCAACCTGCTCAACCTGTTGCGGCACGACTGGGGCCTCTCGCGCATCGCCTTCGGCCGCAGCGACGTGACCGCCCTCCCACCACTGCTCGAGCACGTCGGTCAGACCGGCGAGTCAGCCGCAGCCGCGCAGCCGGTGTTTCGCTTCGACGTGACGGCGCCGCGCTGGACGGTGCAGCAGGAGTCGGCGTTCCAGTTGCAGATCGCGCTGCGCTACCGCTTCTGAATCCCGAGCTTGCGTCGAAAGCCGTCGAATCGCGGATCGCGGCGGACCTCTTCGAACATCGGCTCCATGAGTTCGTGAGCCAATGACCGGTCGTCGTAGGCCCTCTCGAGCCAATAGAAGGTTCGGTCGAAGTCGCCGAGCCCGGCGTAGATCACGACGAGCGCGAAGGCGGCTGTTTCACCGCGCTCGCGCTGGGCAAGGAGCGTGTCTCGGATTGCCATGGCCGAGTCGGTCTGGCCCGCGCGCGCGAGCATGTACCCCACGCGCGAGATCGCCCGCTGGTTGGTCTCGGCGACCTGCCGCACGGCACGGATCGCCTGCGGCCACTCTTTTCGCTGCGCGTGGCACTGGGCGGCAATGTTCCCCGCCCGAGCCGGTGGCGGTTGCATCTGCTTGAGGCGGTCCAGCTGCGCCAGCGCTTCGTCGCAACGACCGTTCACGAGAAGCGCGTGGGCCAGCTCTGCGATCGCGGGGGAGGCAGTCGGAAGCTGCCTAACGAACTCCTCCGCCTCATCGAGCGCGTCGCGAGGCCGATCCGTGAACACGTACAGCCAGATCAGGAACTCGCGAACGGTGGACTTCGGGTCGAGCTCCACGGCGCGACGCAAATGCGGTTCGGCCTCCGCGAAGCGGTAGTTGAACATCATCACCCGGCCGAGGGCGGTGTGCGCCTCGGGGACCAGGCTGTCGAGGCGGATCGCAGTCCGCGCGTGCTGCTCGGCGATCGCGATGGACCCACGAGCGTAATCGCCCGGTGTGAGCGACAGGAGTGCGAGGCCGGCGTGCGGGGGCGCAAACGTCGAATCAGCCGCGATGGCCTGTCGGAACAGCTCGCGAGACACGCGTCGACCGCTGTCGGTGCGGAACAGCACCTCCGCCCTGCCCCGGTTATAGAGGTCCATGGCATTAATGCGGCCGGCGCCGAGAGGGCCATCCCGCGTATTCGAAAGCCCTGTCGCACTCGACTTCCGGATGCCGAGCTTGACGCGGAGTCGATCGAAGCGGGGATCGCGATGCAACTCCTCGAACGCGGGCTCCATGATCCCGAAACTCAGCGACCGGTCGTCGAAGGACTTGTCCAGCCATTCGAACGCTTTGTCGAAGTCGCGGAGCCCGGTGTAGATCACGACCAGATGGTATGCGCGGCCGCTGCCACGTGCGTGCTGCTCGAGCAGTTGATCCCGAACGCGGTAGGCCGCCTCCATCTGTCCCGCCCGCGCGCGCAGGAACCCCACCTGCGGGCGCTCCGCGAGGTTGCGCTCTCCCACCGCGCGTAGCGCGGCGATCCCCTCCTGCCACTTCTGCTGGCGGGCGAAGCACTGGGCGGCAATCCACGGCACACGAGCGGGAGGCGGTTGCATTTGCTTGAGGCGGTCGAGCTGTGCGAGCGCATCGCCGCAGCGGCGGTTCACCATGTACCCGCGCGCAAGCTCCGCGATTGCGTTCGGCGCGGTCGGCTCCGCCGTCGCGTACCGCCGCGCCTCCTCGAGCGCGTCGTGCGGCCGTTCCATGAACACGTACAGCCAGATCAAGAACGCGCTCCACACGCCCAACTGTGACGGCTTCGTATCGAGCTCGATGGCCCGCTTGAACTGCTGCTCCGCTCCCACGAACCGATAATTGCCCATCAGCACCAAGCCGAGCGCCGCGTGCGCGTCCGGCAGCAAGCTGTCCAGACGCACCGCTGTCTGCGCATGCTTCTCGGCAAGCCCGAGCCGCTCGCGGCGGGGCGGACCGTCATCCGGACAAGGCCCAGCCAGGCAGAGCGCCATCGACGCATGAGCGAGGGCGAAAGTCGAATCCGTCTCGAGCGCTTTGCGGATTGTTCGCAGCACCACTTGCCTGCCGCTGTCAGTTCGGAATAGCGACGCATTCCTCGCCTGCTCAATGAGATCCATCGCAGCCAGTCGACGCTCGGAGAGCGTGGTGTCCTGCGTGCCACCCGACCGCATGGCGCTCCCTGGGGGGAGGAGTCCATCCCGCGTCTGCCCTAGCACCGCCGGCGGGTTCTCGTCCCGCTCCGCATACTCGAGGGCAAGAGGCCAGAACGCGATCCCGAGGCCGACCCCGAGCGCGGCAACGCCGTACGTCGCGCGGCGTACCCAACGCCTCCGTGACTCGTCGGGCGCAGGTCGGGGCGCGGCGGTCGAGGTGTCGGCGGGACGTGCGGACGCGTGCATGATCGGCTCGGCTACAGCCTCACGGTCCGCCATCCTGCTCGTTGGCGATCGGCCGCTCGAGATTCGTGTCAGATCGGAGATCAGGTGATCGGCGTCCCGGTAGCGTTGCTCGGGGTCCTTCGCGAGCAGGCGCGCGAGGATCGCATCGATCTCCGCGGGAAGCTCCCGACGGACGGTCGACGGTGGCGCCGGCGCGTCGTTGACGATGGCGTGCAGCACCGCGCCCAGACTTTCCCCGCCGAACGGACGCCCGCCGGCGCACATCTCGTAGAGCACGACGCCTAACGACCAGAGGTCCGTGCGCCGATCGAGTGGACGCGAAGCCACCTGCTCCGGTGACATGTACGCGATGGTGCCGGGCGTCACCCCCTCTCGCGAAATGTCCACGTCGGGAAAGCGAGCGATGCCGAAATCCAGCAGCTTCGCCACGCCGTCCGACGTGACGATGATGTTTGCCGGTTTGACATCACGGTGAATGATGCCGCGGGCATGGGCGGCGCCGAGGCCGCGCGCAACCTGCCTCGCGTAGTCGAGCGCCGCGGACGTTTCGAGGGGGCCGCGCTGCAGCGCCTGCTCGAGCGTCTCGCCCGGGTAGTACGCCATCGCGATGAACGGCACCTGGTCGGCCGTCTCGCCGACCTCGTAGATCGTGCAGATGTTCGCGTGGTCGAGCGCCGCCGCCGCACGGGCTTCGACGAGCAGGCGTTGCTTCGCACGCACGTCGTCGGACGTCCGGGGGCGCAGGAGCTTGAGCGCCACGGGGCGTTGCAGCCGAAGGTCGGTGGCGCGATAGACGCGGCCCATCCCGCCCTGCCCGATGCACTCGATGACTTCGTAGTGCGCTACCTTGGTGCCGATCATCGGATCGGCGGCCGAATGCGTCGCGGCGTCCGACGCATGACCGAGCACGGACTCGACCTGTTTCCGCAGGGCCCCAAAGACCGAGTTCGACGCGAGGAACGCCTCGAGCTCGGCCGGCGGCAGGTCGCGCACCGCCTCCCAGAGGACTTTGATATCCTGTTTGTCCGACGCGGCGTCGTCCACGCGGGTCACCCGGCCCCTCGGGATCCTTGGTGCTGCCACGCCTGCGCCAGCGACGACTCCGTTTCACCATCCCCGGTGAGACGCCGAGCGTCGCGGGTGTCTCTTCGATCGGCGCGCCGTCGAAGAAACCGGCACTCGACAATACGATCCGGTCGGCCGGAATGTTAGTGCAGGCCCGATCGACGGCGACGGCCGAGC